>Ga0210098_1000482_pt1 | contig 12317 bp, 8 predicted proteins | sample Joice_ThreeSqA_D_FD_184870 | JGI IMG/M metagenome (GOLD analysis project Ga0210098, IMG submission 184870) | Wetland microbial communities from San Francisco Bay, California, USA, that impact long-term carbon sequestration - Joice_ThreeSqA_D1... | ecosystem: Environmental > Aquatic > Marine >...
TTTACGGTGATGCAAGCGCAAATTTAATTACAAAAAAACTCGGCAATAAAATTCCTTTGGAAATCTCATCCGATAAAATTGTAATGACGGGTAGAACTTTTAACGTTGAAGATGCGTGTGTACAAATAGTTTATCCCCATCCGCTAGACAGCGAAAGATATATTACAATTATCGGGGCAACATCTGCAGCCGGAATGTACTTTTATAATTCCGTAAATCAGGATTATGATTTCTTTATACAAGATGGCAGCATTGGCAACAGTAAACTTGGTTTTCCCCCTGATAAAATTTTGGTTGCAAGAGGTATTTTTAATTACCGCTGGCAAATTAGCAATGGATATATTGAAACAGGTGATCCGGAACTGAGAAAAAATTGTCCGCGCAGAAAAGTATTGCCCGATTTAACAATTACAGTAAACAACTTACCCGAAATAAGTGAAACAGCTATGAAAGCAGTAACCGGAAAATATGAAATACAGCCGGGCATGGTGATTAACGTATATCTGGAATTGGGTAAACTTATGGGGATAAGTCCTGATAACGAAAAATTCCAGTTATATCCTGCTTCTGAAACTGAATATTTTGTTGATATGGCTGATCTTCTGCTGACATTTAATAAAAATGAAAAAGGTGTTGTTGAGAGTGTTTTGATTCATATCAACAATCAGGATATACCGGCGAGGAAAATAAACTAGTCTATAAGAGATCGCTAATGCTATCAGACTGTTTTTTTGTTAAAAAATATAACGTAATTATTAATATGTTTGCATTTGCAGCTACAAGTTTCTTAAACATTAAGCAGCAACTGCAAATCGGGTTAAGAGTTTAAGTACGGGTAGGACTTCGTTTACTTAAATAGTTTTCTTTGGCAGAGTAGAATATTATTAAAAAAATGAGCGGGCAATAACATCTTACATAGGAGTTATTATGCTTAAAAATTATTTCAAAATCGCTTTAAGGAATCTGCTTAACAATAAAACTTATTCCTTAATTAATATTTCGGGACTCGCAATCGGGATTGCCTGCTTTATGCTAATCTATCTTTATGTCAAAGATGAATTAAGTTACGACAGGTTCAATTCAAAAGCCGACAGGATTTACAGGTTAACAGAGAAAATAGATCTTGAAGGAGAAGGGGGAGAATTTTCTTCGAGTAATCCATTTCCTGTTATGAAAGCGATGTTAACAGATTACCCGCAATATATTGAGGAAGGTGTAAGATTATTTAATTTCCAGCAGCCTACTTTAACTTTGCAATATGAAGATCAAAAGTTTAACGAGAAAAAAGTTTTCTTTGCTGATTCTACCTTCTTTAAAATATTTGATTTTTCCCTTTCACAAGGAGATAAAAACACAGCACTCGCAAATCCGAATTCAATAGTATTAACTAAAAATCTTGCTCATAAATATTTTGGAAACCAAAATCCTATGGGTAAAGATCTTCTTTATGAAGGCAATACTCATCTTCTCGTTACAGGAGTTTTTGGAGATTTACCAACAGAATCGCATATGGATTTTGATTGCCTGATTTCGTTCTCAACCGCTAATCAGTTAATTGGTGGTGGAATTCTTCAGAACTGGGTATGGAATCCTAACTGGACTTATTTCTTATTAAAAAAAGGAGTTGATCCTAAAGATCTGGAAAAACAATTCCCGAAATTTGTTCAAAAGTATTATCCCGATCATTTAAAACCACAGATAACCCATTATTTACAACCATTAACCGATATACATCTCAAATCAAATCTTGATTATGAAATGTATCCTAATAGCAGCGAATCCAATATCTATATTTTTTCTGTAGTAGGTATTTTAATTATCCTGATTGCCTGTATTAACTTTATGAACTTAGCAACCGCGCGTTCTGCCAAGCGTGCACGCGAAGTTGGAATGAGAAAAGTTCTGGGTGCCGATAGATTTATGCTAATCAAACAATTTCTTGGTGAGTCTCTGCTGCTTAGTTTTTTTGCTGTAATTGTTGCAGTTTTTCTAATTGAATTGTTAATGCCACTGTTTAATAATCTTGCCGGAAAACAACTTTCATTTAAAATTTTTGCAGAGCCTTCAAATTTACTTTTATTAGTAATTGTTGGGCTATTAGTAGGGCTTTTGTCTGGAATTTATCCCGCGTTTTTTCTTTCGGCATCAGAACCTATAAGAGCAGTAAAGGGTGAAAAAGCAAATCAGTCAAAAGGGGGATTGCTCAGAAAAGGACTTGTTGTTCTACAGTTTACAATTTCCCTTGCTTTAATAATCGGAACTCTTGTGATTTATCAACAGCTTGGGTTTATGCAAAATGCCAACCTCGGTTTTAATAAAGAAAATGTTGTGCTTGTTTCCTTCCGCCCGCCGGCGGTAAACCGTTACCAGGCATTTAAAGATGATTTACTGATGAATAAAGATATTTCTTCAGTAACAATGATGAACGAAATTATCGGTGAGCACCATAATACTCACGAGATTAATTACGAGGGAATGGAAGAAGGAAAGTGGGTTTACTTCCCGGGTTTGTTAGTTGATGAGGATTTTGTTAAGACTTTTGACCTTAAGATAATTGCGGGAAGAGATTTCTCTAAGGAATATCCTCGCGAAGATTCACTTTCAATTATAGTTAATGAAGCTATGCTTAAGGAACTGCATTGGGGAGATCCTCAAAGTGTAATTAATAGAAGATTTAAAACTATTTTTGGCGGCGAAAGAATAGTCGGTGTAGTAAAAGATTTTAATTTTGTCTCCTTAAAGGAATCAATTGGTCCTTTCTTCCTCGATATTTCTCCGGCATTTGTGCGTCCTTTCTTTTTAAAATATGCTGCGGTAAGGATTAAAAAGGGAAATATTAGGAACACAATTTCATATATCGAAAATAAATGGAATGAATTAATTCCTCAATATCCTTTTGAGTTTTCTTTCCTTGATAAAAATTTAGATGGAATGTATAAAGAACAGGATAATCTCGGAAGCCTTGTAGGATATTTTTCAGTACTTGCAATATTTATTGCTTGTCTTGGAATGTTTGCTCTCGCTTCATTTAATGCTGAACAAAGGACAAAAGAAATTGGTGTTAGAAAAGTTCTTGGCGCTTCTGTTTCCGGAATAGTTTTCCTTTTTATAAAAGATTTTTTGAAATTGGTTTTGATAGCTGTAGTTATAGCTTCTCCACTCGCTTATTTCGTTCTTAACAAATGGCTTGAGGATTTTGCTTATAGAGTAAATATAAATCCTTTGATTTTTATTACAGCGGCTGCAGCCACTTTCCTTATTGCTTTGATTACCGTTGCTTATCAGGCTATAAAAGCAGCGAATGCTAATCCTGTTAAATCTTTGAGATATGAATAGAGGAATGATTTAGCTTTTCAATGCTTTTGAAATGGTTTTTATAAGCTCTTCTTTTTTGAAAGGTTTAGCTAAGTAATGTGTACAGCCGCCTGCTAGAAATCTTTCTTTGTCCCCTCGCAGTGCAAGTGCTGTTACCGCAATGATGGGCTGGTTTTCATAATTTGGTAAAGTTTTTATATTTCTTGCAGTTTCCAATCCACTAATTCCAAGACCTAGATCAATATCCATCAATATTGCATTATATTTTTTCTCTTTAACTCTTTCAATGCCTTGTTCACCAGAAGGAGCGATATCGACATCATATAAACCATCAAGGAAGAATTTTATTACTCCTGCATTAGATTGGTCATCTTCTATAAGAAGTATTTGTGGTAATTTACTTTTAGCACCATACTGTGGAAGTTCAGTCGGAATTTGAGATGGCTCAGGGGTCTTTTCTGATATATTAACATTTTCTTTATGCATAATCGGGAATCTTACTGTAAATATTGATCCTCTTCCGGGCTCACTTTCAATTTCGATCTCGCCATTCATTAATTCAATATACTTTTTGGTGACAGTCAGACCTAACCCCGTTCCTTCAAATTTTCTGGCAAGCCCTTCGCTAATTTGTCTGAAAGCCTCGAATATAATCTTTTGGCTTTTTGGGTGGATACCAATTCCAGTATCGCTCACTTTAATGAGAACATTTTCCTTTTCGTCTTTTAATTCTTTTTTAACGGTCAATACTACTCTACCGGTATCAGTGAATTTAACTGCATTACTCGCAAGATTATTTATAATCTGTCTAAGCATTCTCTCGTCTAAGAGGGTAATTATAGGTTCAGCAGGTTTATTTACTATATAAAAAAGATTTTTCTTCTTAGCTAAGCCTTCGTAGATAGCAAATTCTTCTTCAACTACAGCACCCACGTCTATTTCGAGATAATTAATAGTTTCTTTATTAGCTTCAATTTTAGATAAATCTAAAAGCAGGTTTAATGTATTCATTAATCTTCTGCTGCTATCATAAATTTCATTTGACATTTCCTGGAGATTCGGATTATCCGATTCTTTTCTCAAAATATCAGAGTAACCGAGTATTGCAACCATTGGTGTTCTTAACTCGTGGCTCATATTAGCAAGAAAAGCAGATTTTAGTCTATTCATTTCCTCCGCTTTCTCTTTGGCTAATTTTAATTCTTCTTCAGCTTTCTTTCTTTGTGTAATATCTTCTTTTATTATCAGATAATGAGTTGTTTCGCCATCATGATTTTTTATTGAAGAGATTGAGGCGAGTTCCCAAAATTCCTCACCATTCTTTTTCTTGTTTAAAAATTCTCCTCGCCACTCACCGCCCCGTTGAACAAATCCAATAAAATTTTTATAGCCATCAGAGGATGCTTGTATATATTCCAAACATCTTGGTTTTTTGCCGGCGACTTCTTCGGCAGTATATCCGGTAAGTTCGCTATATTTTGGGTTTACATATTCTATTTGCCAATTAGTATTCGTTATAATAATTGTGGCCGAGTTTTGCTCAACTGCGCGCGAAAGTTTTCTTAACTCGCCATCCGTCTTTTTTCTTTCAGTTATGTTTTCCTTTACAGCAAGGAAATTAGTAATATTTCCATTGGCATCTTTAATGGGAGAGATAGAGGCAGATTCCCAGAAAGATTCCCCATTCTTCTTTTTATTATGAAATTCACCACGCCATTCCTGTCCAGATTTTATTGTATCCCAGAGATTTTTATAGAAACTTTCCGGGTAGTTACCATATTTGAGAAGCTGCGGATTCCTTCTTAAAACTTCATCCTGGGAGTATCCTGTTATTTCACAGAATTTTGGATTAACATATTCAATATTTCCATCAGTATCAGTAATAATAATTGAAGCTGGACTTTGTTCAACAGCTCGTGAAAGTTTAGTTAATTCCTTTTCAGTTTTTTTCCTTTTAGTAATATCAAGTATAGTCCCTATAACTGCAGGTTTTCCATCATAAATTGTAAATGAACCCATAACTTCTACGTCAATTATAGTATTGTCTTTTTTCTTTCCCCTGAAAGAATAGTGTAAAGTTTTAACTTCTCCTGAAATTCTTTTTTCAATATTTTTCTGCACTAAATTTAGATCTTCCTCGTAAATAATATCAGCCACGCTTACAGAAGATAAAATTTCGTCAACAGTGTATCCAAAAATTTCTGCGGTTCTCGGATTTATATAAGGAAATTTACCGTCCTGAATTATGTATACGCCCATAAGTGATTCTTCAACAAGAGAACGAAATTTTGCTTCACTTACCTGGAGAGCTTCTTCAATTAATTTTTGTTCCGTTATATCATTTATTAAGCCCTCTACGTATAACAATTCATTGTCCGGAGAAAAAATTCCGTTTCCCTGTTCCCATACCCACTTAATTTTATTGTTTGATGTGATTAACCTGTAAATTATTTTGAAAGATTTTTTCTCATTAATTGCCTCCTGCACCTTTTCCCAAACCATATCTTTATCTTCGGGATGTATTAAGTCCGCATAAGAGATATTATTATTGTTTACGAGTTGCTCCGATGTATAACCGGTAAGACTTAAACACCCTTCACTAATAAATTCCATTGTCCAGTTTTTATCATTTCTGCATCTGTAAGCAATTCCGGGAAGATTTCTTAAGAGGGAAGAGAGTGATATTTTACTTTCTTTTAATGTAAGTTCAGCCTGCTTCTTTTTTGTAATATCTCTTACTATTGATTGAATATAAGTTTCCCCGTTTATTACAACAGTATTTATGCTTACTTCAGCATCAAAAAGTGAATTATCCGGTCTTTTATGTTTCCATTCAAAAAATTGTGATCCCTCATTTAAGGCTATTTCTATTTTCTTCTTAGTTTCTTCGACTGACTTAGTACCGTCTGGTTGAAATTCCGGTGAAAGATCGTAAGGTGTTTTATTTAAAATTTCCTCCTTAGTACAATGGAACATTTCCAATGTTTTTGCATTAAAGTCAACTATTGATTCATCTTTTATTAAGAAGATTGCATCATTTGCATTATCAAATAAAATCTTGTACTTGTCTTCTTTTTCATATACTCCGTTTGAATTTTCCTTTTTAGAAATTACTTCTAAAAGCAATTCTGAACCATTTTCATTTATTAAATCTGTTTCAATATTTATAGAAATTTTATTTCCCTTGCTGGGAATAATAAATGATTCTGTTGAAACAACATCTGAATTGACTTTTTTTCTTAACTGGAGATTTAAATCCTGGATAGTTTTAAGAGGGAATATATCCGTTCGTTTTAGATGTGCGAAATCATCTTCTGTTTTACAAAAGAGACCTAAGGCTTTTTCATTTATATCTATAATTCTTCCGCTCTCCTTTTCGGATAGAATTACAGCCTTATCAAAATTATTAAAAAAGTATTTATAGTTTATCACATCATTTTTCCCCCACTCTGTTAATAAATGATATGAAAATATCAAGAATTGAGCCAATGGAAAGATATCAAACGGTTAAGTTACGTTTTAATTTTTAATCTAAATCCTACGTAAATAAGCAATTAGCAGGTGAATCGAGCTAAAAACTACTTGTCAAATAGAATTTATCGGTAAAAAGCAATCCCTGAATTATTTGGTGCCCCCGTTACATAAAATGAATAATTTTGCATGAATAATGTGATAATTTAACTTATTACTTTACTTAATTTATATATTATTATGATTATTATGATTTCCCACAAATATTTAATCTTAGAAGTAGTAGATAAATGTCACGATGAATAATTACAGGTTAACTATCCAATATGATGGAACTAACTATGCCGGCTGGCAAATTCAGACGGACTGTGAAACTATACAACAAACTTTAAGTGAGGGAATAAAAGTTATAACTGGAAAAAATGTAAACTTGGCTGCGTCTGGGAGAACTGATAGTGGAGTTCATGCACTTGGGCAAGTCGCCAATTTCAAAACAGATTCAGAGCTCGATATTTATAAGTTTAAATATTCACTTAATTCAGTTCTTCCAAAAGATATTTCGATTATTAATGTTGAAAAGGTTGCGGAAGGATTTCACGCAAGATATGATGCAAAGAGCAGAAAGTATATTTATCTTTTTATAAAATACAAATCTCCTTTTTACGAACCTTATGCTTATCGATATTTCTATAATTTAGATTCTGAATACCTGAACAGGTTAAGTAAATGTTTAATTGGTGAAAAAGATTTTACTTCCTTCGCAAGAAAATCATTAGAACCGGAAGACAAAAACTGTATTATTTATGATGTACACTGGAGTGAAAGAAAAGATTTTATGGTTTTTTTTATCGAGGCAAACAGGTTTCTTCATGGAATGGTTAGAACTATTGTCGGTACACTTTTAAATGCACAAAAAAATAATTTTGATGAAGAATATCTTAAAGAAGTTATATCGGCTAAGAATAGAGAAGCCGCCGCGGAAGCAGTCCCTGCAAAAGGTCTCTTCCTGTTTAAGGTAAAATATTGAAATGTAAATAACTTACTTCCAAAAATATTTAAAGGAATATATCATGGAATTCCTGGCCCAGTTTCATCCAAAGGTTGTTCACTTTCCGATAGCGTTATTAAGCTGTTATGTTTTTCTTGAAGTACTCACAGCAATTTTTAAGAAGGATTTCCTGGTCAAATCTGCGCTTTTGTTTTTATTATTCGGAGTGCTCGGGGCCTTAGCGGCTATTTTAACCGGGCAGCAGGCAGAAGCAGCTTTTGATTACTGGAATAAACATGCAAGTGCTCTTTTTGATCAGCATGAAATGTATGCTAATATCACAATCTGGTATTTTTCAGTTTTACTTGTTGTAAGAACCTTCCTTGTATTTAAGAAAAAGTTTACTAATGTTTTCAAATATATTTTTGCTGTACTTGCTATTGTAGGCTTTTATTTTGTTTTCCAGACCGGCGATCATGGTGGTAAAATGGTTTATGAAGAAGGAATTGGAACACAGTATAAAGAAAAAGTAATGGAAGACTATTAAATCCCCGTGTCAAGAAATATTAAGTTTTATCATTTATTTGCCGGCATATTAATTACTAATATAGCTGGCTTTTTTTTACGCTTTTATAATCTCGATACCTATTTTATCTTAATCGGGTTCCGTTTTCATATCAGCTTATTTCTACCTTTTTTACTATTTCTTTACAAAGCCGATCTACAATTAATAAAGAGTTTTTTCATTTCCCCTTTTTATAAAAGATATTCGGTTCTTTTTGTTATAGTAATTGTTCCGTTAGTAATTATTTATTTGTCTTTATATATCCCGGGCAATCTAAGCATTGGTGATCCCGATTATTTTTATGAATTTGGCCTTTCATCTATACTTGATTATCCGGTTTATCTTTTATGGAATATTCCCCAATTATTTATGTTTTTCCTTTTCCTAAATACGGTGAAACGAAAATATCAATTTGTGAAAATATTATTGTTGGTTATTTCAGTTTTTGCATTTGAATTTATACCGGTACAGGAAAGAGTTAATTACATAGCTTTGGCAGGTTTGTTACTTTCATCGTTAATAGTTGCTTTGCTAATAACTAATTTCAGGAATATTTATTTATTTGCGTTATCTGTTTTTTCAATTTTCTGGTTTAGTATTCTTTCTTTTGGAAGCTCATCCGGAGAATTAATAAATATATTATTTGCCTCAAGGTATGATGCCTGGGAAGGCTTCTTTGAAGTTAATAAAGGATTTACTGATTATGTTATCCCGGCATATTTAGGAATCGTCTTTCTAACTCTATTTTTGTTGCATTTTTTTGGATTAAAAGATAAAGCAGTTCCCGCTAAAAATTAATTTTATCTTTTTAACAAAAAACTAATTTTGTATTTTGACAGTAGATGAAAAGAATTTGTATTGTTTTAATATTATTCTGTTCTGTAATTGGTTATTCCGGTAACTTGCCGGCTGAAAGGGCGAGAGGAATTTTTCTTGCAGTCGGAGTTGGTCCCCGCTTACCCGTTAGTACATTCTCAAATCAAAGTGATCTTGGTTACGGATTTAATCTAGAAGTATCATATACTGATAACGAATACCTCCCGGTTTTTATTTATGCCAAAGCCGGGTTTGAGCAGTACCCTGGGTCTCCCGAATTTTATCAAACTTCAGATCACAATAATCTTTCGACAACAATTTTTCCTGTAGTTATGGGTGCAAGATATTATTTCCCGCCTATTATGGAAAATGTCGTACTCTTTATTCCGATTGTTGAAGCATCATTTGCATATTCTTTCCTAAGCAGAGTTCACCAGTTTAAACCTTCTTTGCAAAAAGATAATTATACTGAAAAACTTTCGGAACTTGGATTTAATGTCGGTGTTGGAATCTCGATGTTTTTAGTTGAACTTGTTTTAAATTACAATTATTTCCAAACAGTTCAGTTTGTAGGATTTGATGTTAAAGTACGTTTACCTTTATTTGTAAGCTATTGAGGCAAAATATGAATTATGAAAATCTTTTAGTCGAAATAAAGGAGAAGATCGCAGTCGTAAAAATCAACCGTCCGGATAAGTTAAATGCACTTAATGCTGCGACTATGGATGAACTGAAGAATGTTTTTACAGAATTGAATGCAGATGAAAGTGTTTATGTAATTATTCTTACCGGCGGCGGCGAAAAAGCTTTTGTTGCAGGAGCCGATATTTCAGAGCTAAATAAATTAGATATGATATCCGGTAAAGAATTTTCTGAAAAAGGACAGGAAGTATTTAATATAATTGAGAATTCGGTGAAGCCTGTAATAGCTGCGGTTAATGGATTTGCTCTCGGTGGTGGTTGTGAAATTGCTCTTGCTTGTCATATAAGACTCGCATCAGAAAATGCAAAGTTTGGGCAGCCGGAAGTTAATCTTGGAATTATTCCGGGCTATGGTGGTACACAAAGATTATCACGCTTAATAAATTCCGGTAGAGCAATTGAATATATTTTGACCGGAGATATGATTGATGCGAGCGAAGCTTTCAGAATTGGTTTGGTGAATCACGTTTATAAGCAAAGTGAATTAATTGATAAAGCTTTAGAAATGGCGCAGAAGATTATTTCGAAAGGGCAAAATGCAGTGAGAGCTGCAATAAAAGCTGTAAACATCGTTGATGAAGTCCCAGGTAAAGAGGGACAGAATTTTGAAGCCAGTCTTTTTGCAATATGCTGTGGAACTGAAGATTTTAAAGAAGGAACTAAGGCATTTCTTGAAAAACGAAAACCAAAATTTACAAACACTTGATTATTCTTAGATGAATAAAAGTTTTGATAAAAAGAAGTTTGTAAATATTCTTTTCGGTGTTGCCATTTTTATTTTAGCAGCAAACCTGGTGATCGGGAAGCTTTCAAAAAAGGTTAACCAAAATAATAGCGAAGAAAAATCCGAGTTAATAGAATCACAATTTAAAAATGCTCTTTTCAATCTTGGGATTAAAGAAGATTGGGTAACAAAACAAAAGGGAACTGATGAGCCGCTCAAATTTTCTGTTAAGGTTCCTAAGGACCTGCCTATCGTTTTAATTTTACAGGAAATGAATTATGTTTTTAACGAAACAAATGTTCAAATCAGATCTTCGGAAAATAAAATCGGTGGAAAAACTTCTCTTGATTTTATTTCCGGTGATGAGATAAAACTTGAATCCGTATTTAATTATGATGGAAATGTTGCCAGGAAAAGTGTACGCGTCGGTTTTCTTGTAACGAGGTTTAGTGAAGAAACTGAAACTGATTCACTTCTTCTCGATTTTCCGGAAAATTTTGCAATAGTATTAACTCCCTCAAAATCTTCCTCTGGATTTGTAAAGAAAGTAATCGAGAACAGGAAAGAATACGTGATTTATCTCGATGACAATATTGACGAGCTTGAGTATAAATTAAGAAGTAATTATTCGGTTCCGAGGTTAAAGAGTGCAATCCGAACGATTGTCGGGGCTTTCCATCAAGCTGTTTTTTTTCTTATCGATGATAAATCTGACCTGTATAATTCGCCTGCTTATACTGTTATAAAACAAGAAATGGAAAAAAGGAAGATCAATTTTATAAATAAAAATAGCTTTAATGAATTAGCCGAAACAGATAACAAAAATATTAATAATGTTTTTGATAATTCATTGAACGAGCTGGGAGGCGGCGAAGATAAGCTATTTATAGTTTCTGCCGAAGATTTTTTATCACTTAAACCGGAAATTGTAAAATACAGAAAGCTTGGTTACAGGTTTTCAAATCCTTCGGCACTTTTTCATTAGATTTTATTCCCTTCACTGTCGACTTCTATAAAAACCGAATTCGTAAATTCTTTCAACTGTTCCCTGATTTTGCTTTTATCACCGACAACCGCAATGAGAGTTTCTTCTGCTAAAATTTCTTTGGCTGCAGCTTCGTTAACATCATTTTTAGAAACATTTCTTACATTATCTATATAAGTGTTAAAATAATCATCGGGCAAAGAGAAAATTACTTTGCCTGTTAAATTTCCCGCAACTTGCGAATAGGTTTCAAAATTCGATGGAAATTTTCTTATCAAAGATGATCTTGCAAATTCGAGTTCTTCGTCTGTTACACCATTGCGTATCCTTTTTAACTCGGAAAGAATTTCTCTTATTGCATTGCCGGTATTTTCTGTCGATACAGAAGTTGAAACATAAAAGTATGCCTGGTCTTTATAGTAATTAAATCTTGAAAAGGCACCATAGGTGTAACCTTTATTTTCCCGGAGGTTCAGATTTATCCTGCTGGAAAATTGTCCGCCTAAAATCATATTTAGAATAAGCTTCGCAAAATAATTTTCTTCAGTTCTTTTGGATGCCAGATGACCAACTCTTATTTCACTCTGCATTGCATTTTCTTTATTGCAGAATACAATAGTGCTTCCTTTTCTAATTGAACCAGGTATCTCGTTGATCTCGGGAATTTGTTTTCCCCACGTACTAAGATGTTTATCAATAAGCCCGTTTATTTCTTGTTCCGAAGTATTCCCAACTACAATCAGTACCGAAT
>Ga0210098_1000488_pt1 | contig 12202 bp, 11 predicted proteins | sample Joice_ThreeSqA_D_FD_184870 | JGI IMG/M metagenome (GOLD analysis project Ga0210098, IMG submission 184870) | Wetland microbial communities from San Francisco Bay, California, USA, that impact long-term carbon sequestration - Joice_ThreeSqA_D1... | ecosystem: Environmental > Aquatic > Marine >...
CTCCAGTTCTATAAGATTCGTGTTCATAATAAATAGGTGTACAAATGTACACCATAAATTAAATAAAAGAAATTGTAGAAGTCAAGGAAGTATTTAGGTTTTGGCAGGAGTTTTTAAGTAAAATTATTTAGTAAATTTCAGGAGAATTACTCTTCCAATCTAATCGCACGTCCATTAGAGAATTGATAAATCTAAAATAAATATCGCTAGAATCAGAATAATATTTAATAAATTTTTTTAACATAATTTATTTAATACTCATTTGCTCGCTAAATTTAATTTAATTTCTTTTGGGAATCACTAATTCTTTTTCAATACCACAATTACTTTTTAATAAATTTCTTCTGGAAAATCTATTTTATAACATTTTAATCTCCCTTCCTCATTTATTTCCACCTCAATATTTTCTATCTTAACTCATCAATATGAAGACTTTTTTAGCAATAATTTTCTTTTCGGCGACTGCTTTTTGCCAGACGTTCACTTTCGATTTTTCTTTCGGCAAATTCCAGAAAGCTTCTTCATTCGATCTTAGTTCTGCCGGGTTTTTATTCATTACGGATTCGGGGAACGACAAGATTTACAAATACGATACTCTCGGGACTTATGTTACGGAAACGGGAGGCTACGGCTGGAAGGAAGCCGCATTCGATAATCCCGCAGATGTTTTTGCAACCCCGTTGAACATTTATGTAGCAGATAAGAATAACCACAGGATAGAGAGATTTGATAAAGACTTGAATTATATTTCACAGCTTTCAACAAGAGATAGTGATAACCCGGATCAGCAGTTCGGTTATCCTTTGGGCTGCGCTACTTCAACACAGGGAGATCTTTTTATACTCGATTCGGAAAACAAGCGAGTTATAAAATTCGATCTCTTTGGAAATTACTTGCTGAACTTCGGGGGAATGGATGCCGGCAATTTTACTCTAAACAACCCGACACATCTGACTATTTCCGCTTCCGAAAAAACTTTTGTTACAGATGGGAAAGATATAATTGTGTTCGACAATTATGGAAACGGTTTGTCGAGACTTGAAACCGGTCTCAACTTAAAAGGGATGAGAATTAATTTTTCTCTCTTAACTGTCAACACCGATAGCGAAGTTTATTATGCAAACCTTAATGCGCCTGAATTCGAGCTTCAGAAAGTAAATTTGATTGGGTTGGACTATAAACCTGGTATTGTAACATCCATAATGCAGAAAAATAAATTGTACGTCCTCACCGAATACGAAATTCTTGTATTTACGTCTGTTAAATAATTCTCAATGAACAAACACAAGATATATTTCCGCCTTTTTATTTTTCTTTTAATCAGTGCGTGGTGTGCTGGTTTTTCTTTTAAAAGCCTGAGCGGCGGTTCAGCGGCGTCACTTGTTTCATCTCCTATCTTGAATTTATTTTATCACAACGTCTGTCACCAGCAAGATCAGAAATTAATTATTATCAACGGCTTTCCTTTACTTGTTTGTGCAAGATGCACAGGCATTTACTTGGGTGCGTTGATTACATCTGTTCTCGTTTTAATTTCACTAAGGAATATTAAAATTTCAAATATACTTTTTAAATTTGCAATTATAATTCTCACGACAGATGTAATAATCAACAATTTATTCTTTATAAATTATAATAAGTTGACTGCCTTCTCCACCGGATTATTTTTTGGCGCTGTTTGCTTTCTTATTGTAATTAGCATTTTTGAAAATTATATTTTAACCAAAAGCGATTACAGATGACTTCAAAAAAATATATAGCACCTTTAGTTTGCGGTTTTGGGGCAGCGGTTTTATCAATTGTTCCCGGGCTAAGAGCTTTTGCCTGCTGTCTTATAGTTCCCTTTGCAGCTTTTTTTTCACTCTCAATAGACCGTAAAATAAATAAGATTTCCGATAGAATTACCTCACGGCAGGCTGTTACTTTCGGTTTGTTAACCGGACTTTTTGCCGCACTCTTTGCAACCAGTTTCGATATTCTTCTAACTTTTGTAACTCACTCTAACGATTTTACTTCTGCTTTACCTCAGACAGAAGCGATGCTTAGAAGTTACAATTTAGGTCCATTGCTTGATGAAAGTATGCACATACTTAAAAGGATGTCGACTGATATTAAGAATTATGGTTTCTCTGCTATTTATACAATATCTATGTTGATGAGTAATTTAATTACAAATTGCATATTCGGACTTGTCGGGGCTTTGGTGGGAATGTCTTATCTGAATAAGAAAGGAAATAAGGTATAGATGCAGAGGGTGAGGTATGATGGTATATGGTATAAAGGTATAGGGTATAGGGATATGGAGGGAAAATCTCTTATTTTTATTTATTATACCTTTATAACTCAACTCCCCATATACCTTACAGCCTGGAGAACGAGCCGTCTATGGTAACCGCATTTATCTTTGCTGCTCATCTTATTTTTGCTCTTTATATATTCAGTAAGAAATGGCAGGATGAAAATCTTAAAAGTGCATTTCTCAATCTCGCTCTCATCTTAATTTTATTTTCTGTTGGATGGTCGATAGCTACAATAATTGCAAAGTTATTTATGGAGCCGGAAGGACTAGGGAGATTTTACACAAGCGATGATTTTTCTTTAACTATTCTTTCTGTCGGAGAGTTTTTCTTTTATAGGTTTTATTATGGAGAAGATAAAGTCAATAAAGATCATGAGATGAATAGTGATGAGTTAATGAGTTAGGGGTTAATAAGTTATTGAGTTAATGAGATGATGAGTGATGTGCGCATTCAATCAATCAACCATTCTACCAATCAAATGCAGAATGATTGAATGTATGAATGACTGAATGGATTGTTAATTCTTAATTGAGTTTATTGTAAGCGATAATGAAATACTATAACTGCGGTCTGTTCGGTTTGTTTTTGATTTGGGGATAAAGGTTCGAATCTCCATTGCCTTAAAGAATTAATTGCAGCATTCTCAAGTTTAGTATCTGCTTTTGTTAATGGAAGTATTGTCCCGACAGTTCCATCAGGAAGAATTGCAAATCTTAATCTTATATCAATCTCTTTATGAACACCTTCGGGATATGAAGGTTCGATATAGCTGTATATTCTTCTTGTACCAAGTCCACCTTCTTCAAAGTCAAAACCAAAACTCCCCTCTCCTTTCGCTTTGTTTCCCTGTCCCTCTGTTGTAACATTATCCTTCGTGTCTTCAGTAGTCTTTGTTTTTGTCGAAGTCGTTTTCTCCTTCATCTTATCGGCAGGTTTAATAACATTTTCTTCGGAAGTATTTTTTGCTTTCGGCAGCTCGACTTCTTTTACTTCTGTACTTTTATCCACCGTTTCATCTTTAACTTCAGGTTTGGAAAGTTCTTCAACTTGTTTTATCTGCGAACCAATTGCACCGGAAGAACCGACATCTCCTGATACACCAAAAGACAATTCTACATATTCTTTGGGTGGATAATCAACTGAAAACTTCAGTAATAGAAAAAGAAGTAGCAGCAAAAGATGTATAAGCAGTGAAAGCAAAAATGAAAGATTCTTTATTGAGTTATAGTTTGTTAACATTCTATTCTATTTAATCTTGCAATTTTGTAATCTTGAAATTTTGCAATCCTGCAATTTTATAGCTGCTGCCTTTCAGTTTCAATAGTAAATTTATCGATACCCGAAGAACGCGCAGCATCTATTACTTGTATAACAAGATCAACCGCTACTGTTTTATCAGCACGAATTATAAGATTGTTATCTGTTATTCCTGCTTTCATTGTGTTCAGCTTAGCCGGTAGTTGATCTATGCTTACTTCTTCATTACCTGCATAAACAGCACCGCCCGCAGTTAAAGTTACAATAAGCTGTGTCGACGCAGCAGGCTCATTAGTTTTAGAAGCCGGAAGCTTTACTTTAACTCCTGTCTGTATAACAAACTGTGATGTAAGAAGAAAGAAAATAACAAGAAGCATTACAATATCTGTAAGAGAAGAAAAACTGAAAATGCTTAACGGCTCGTTTGATGTTTTAAATTGCATATCTATAAAAAATTTATTAAAAATATTTTTTGTTTTACATTCAACCATTCAGTCAATCAAACATTCAACGGTATTTTTGATTGTCTGTATGTATGAATGGATGAATGATTCTTACATTTGCTCTTGACCTTGCACTTTTACAAATCCAGTTCGATTTCCTCTTCAATATCATCTGCATTAGTTGATTCATCCTGCATAACATCAACAACATCATTTGCGACCGTTTCCATATTACCAACAATTTTCTTAACCGCGGAGAGAAAATAATTGTAAAATGCGAGTGCCGGTATTCCAACAATTAATCCAAATGCTGTTGTTATTAATGCTTCCCAGATTCCTCCTGCAAGATCACTAGGATTAGCAGAACCGGCAAGATCTTCTATTCTCATAAATGCCTGGATCATTCCCGTAACTGTTCCAAGAAATCCAAGCAGGGGAGCTATCCCTGCAATTGTTGCTAAAACGGATAAGCCCTTTTCAAGCTTGCTGATTTCCTGCCGACCTGCATTCTCAATTGCTTCTTTTACTCTCTCGTGACCAAGACGGTATTTCTTCAAACCTTTTCTAATAATGTTTGCAACTGGAGATTTCTCTTCCATGCAATGACTGATAGCACCGGATATATCTTTTTTCTTTATTAATCCTCTTATTCTTACAGTGAAAGCAGGGATATTAATTTTTGTTTTACGAAGGACAATATACCTGTCAATAATAACTGTTAAGCCAAGTATAGAACAAAGTAGAATCGGCCACATTAAGTAACCGCCCTTCAGGAATATTGACAAAAGGTTCATAGTATTTTTGCCTTTTTATGATTGAATAATTTTTACTTTTTCAAAAAATTTTCTGCTTCTTCTAAAGAACTAAATCCCCCGACCCGCACACGATAGTAAATCCCCTTATCACTTAATTCTGTCTGCTCTATAAAAGTATTATAACCTGCATCAAGATATCTTTTGGTTTCTGAGACTGCAATCGATTTTGTTTTCCAGGAAGATACCTGCACGGCATACATATTTTCATATTTATAAATATATCCTTTTACTCTTCTTGCTGGTAAAGGTTTCCTGATCTCTATATTTCCGGAATTGTCACTACCTGACGAAACAATTTCATCATTATTTGGAGTTGGTACAATTTCTTCTTCTTTAGGCTTGCCTAGAATGTTAATATTGATTGCATTGTACGGTTCACCAAGCATTCCTTTTGAATAAGGATACGTAACCGGAATATCGTGGGTCCTTTCAATCGTTACCGCAAATTGCTTTGGCGTTTCCGATTTTTGTACAATAGTTTTATTAGTATTTGTTAAATAATATGAAAAGAAAATCACTACCCCGATTATGACCAGTACAACTATAGCAAAAATAAAACCGCCGTAAGATTTCTTTCTGTTATTCTCTAAACTTGTATCTTCTGCCTGGGCATTATTAACTGAGTCCGTAACCACGGTATCATTATCAATATTCTTCTCTTCTTCAGAAACAGGTTCAGTTCCAAAATACTTTTCTTCATTAAATGTTTCATCGGAATTTTCTAATTCTTTTTCTGTCTCTTCGACCTGTTCATCAAATAATTCTTCTTCGATTGATTCAGAAGATTCTATTTGTTCAACTTCAGAATCTAATTCGTTATCTACATTTGTTTTGTTTTCTTCAACTTGAAGTTCTTCTTTTATTTCTTCTACTGCATGTGGTATATCTTCAATTTCTGGATTAACTTCTTCTATCTGAGATTCTGTTTCTTCAGGAATTTCATCGGAAATGTTTTCTGCTAAATCTTCTACAGTTTGCTCCTCAATATCGTTTTCAACATTAGTTTCTTCTACGATATAGTCTTCTTCGGTTTGAATTTCAGAAAGATCATTTTCTGTTTTTTCTTCTTCAATTTTATCATCGTTCAATCCCTTTTCTGTATCGGAGGAAGATTTCCAGTCCTTAAAAGAAAAATTTACGCCGGGAATGTTATCCGAAAAATCTAAATCAGATTCTTCAATTTCAGTTTGAGTTTCCTGCATCTTGGAATCCTCGATGAATCTGCTAACCTTCAACTCAAACATTCTTTTCATTTCATTTCCTGAGTGGGGAATGAAAAATTCCGAATCATCATTTTCTCTCAAAGGAATTACAGGTTTTCCAATACTAATGCTGAAATATGAATCGATTGATTGTATTTCTTTTTCTTCCCCGGGAATATCGAATAAAAATTCATCTTCATCAGTAATCACAGCTATCATATCCGTATACTCTTTATTCTGAGCCTGCCTGTATTCGACCTTTCCTATTTCTCCAAGCTGTACGGATTCACCGGCATCAAGAGTTTCCGAACATTTTCTTAAAAAGGTTTCAAAGAAAAGTTTTTGTTCTGTATCCTCAACGCCAAAATGTCCGGCAATTTTTTCTATTAATTGTGATTTATCCATTAACTTTACTTATTGTCACCACTTAAATAAAAAATTTTTATACTTTATCCAATACATCAATATTTTACCACATGTATCTAAAGCCGGCAACAAGATCGAGGGGCGGCTCAATATATCCGTTCCAGTAATAAATATTATCGTCTAAAAGATTGGATAGCTTAGCTGTTATGAAAAAATCCTGAACTATTTCGTAAGAAAACTTTAAACCAAGATCGACATAGTCGGTTTTATGCATATTGGAAAGATCAAAATAATTTCCAGTAGTATAATCTAAACTTGCTTCGGCTTTTAACCCAAAACTAAAATCATACCCGTACTGCAAGAACATTTTAAAATGGGGATTATAAGGAATGAATTTCTTTGCATCATTCTTAGTTTCGGTTAACTCAACATTTCCATAAAACACTCCGAAAGGTCCCATGTGAAATAAAAGATCTGTAAAAACTGCAAAGCTTGTTGCTTCTGAAGTTGCAAGAAAGAATTTTCCGTTTGAGGAATCCTGGAGGAACGGATAATCCGAAGAAGTAAAGTATTTTATTCCGGCATTTATTTGATAATATTTTTCGTATTCATATTTAACTGCCGCTGTAATCGCATTCTTTTTTCTGTAAAAGAAATTATTAAAATTCTGTGGGTCATAATACCTGTTCGTTTTCAGCAAATTATTACTTGTTATAAATTCTGCGTGCGGAGAAAATTCACCAAAGAGTGAGAAATAATTATTGACTTTAAATGCAAGTGCAGCAAAAAGGGCCGTATAAGTATTATCTCCCGACTTTGAATAAGAAATACCTCCCGATACTTTTAAAGCATCAGAAATGTTCATTCCGCCTGTTGGTCTTACAGTAAAGAAATCACTTGGCACTGAGTTTACCGGCTTATCGATCGTCAGAGATTGTTTTTTATATTCGGTCTGAATTCCAATATTGAAAATAGAAAAGAATGCTTTGGCATATCCATTAATACCAAGAATGTTTTCGTTATAATTCTTTTCGTTTATTGAATTTATTGAAGAAATATTGTCTCTAATCTTTAAATCAAAATTAAAATATTTACTCATTTGATTGGATATTCCAAAAGAGAAATTCCCCTGGTTCAAAGTTCTTCTATATGAATTTGCAGACAAAAGTCCAAATGATTCGGAACCAAAATTTCCATCTAACTTGATTTGACTTCCCGGAAGAATTTCACTCTTATTATCTGTTGTATATAAAATATCTAACCCGCCCTCAATCAAATACCTATAGTCGATATTATCATATGCAAGATGGTTTTCACCTCTCAGCCTTGTTTCAACTAAAAAGTTATCAATCGGTAAAAGATAAGATAAACTTGCGGCAGGCAGTTTATAAATTCCGGCACCGAACTCAAGATTGCCTCTGTAATAATTTAATGAATCCAAAGTGTTTAATTCATTTTTAATAGGAGAAGATAAATCTCTGACTTCAAGTTCTTCGGGTGAATAAACAGGTTTAAAGAATTGTTCTGAAATTGTGGATATAAACTCGGGTGCCACTTTCAGTGCTCCTTTAACTGCGGAAACATCCTTTCCTGTTATTACAAAATCAGGCAATTCAACATTGGGATTTTTTTGCTGGGCAAAAACAATGGAGAAACCTAAGACGAGAAGTATAAATATTTTCTTTCTCATTCCAATTCTCTCAGCTTAGTTTGCGCTTCTTTTCCATATTCATTTCCTCTTTGCTTTTTGATAACAGCCCTGTACACTTCTTTTGCTTTATCAACCTGGTTGAGTTTTGTATAACACTCGCCCAGTTTCAGGTAAGATTTTGTCAGCCATTCATCATAAGCGGAGAAAACCGTCCGGACTCTGTCCAATTCTACAACTGCAGAATCTGTTCTTTCCTGCTCAAATAATGAAACGCCATAATAATATTGAGCCTGGGCACCAAGTTCATCGCTGTGGGTTTCTGCAAGACTTTTGAAAGAAAGATCGGCTTCTGTGTAGTTTTCTTTTGCAAGATCTATCAAGCCGATTTCAAGTTTTGATTTATCAGCAAAAATAGTTTTGCCGTAATATTGAATTACTTCATCAAAAACATCGTAAGCCGCAGTATAATCCTTTTTGTTAATTAATGTTGTTCCTTTCATATATGTAATTTCAGGAATCTTCTGAGTTTGAGAAAGTTTTTCAAGTGCGGCATCATAAATACTTATTGCGGAATCATATTCTGCCAAGGCATTATAAATATTTCCCATTTCTAAAACCGCGGCACCAGCAGATTCACTTCCGGGATAAGACTCAAACACTTTATTGAAATTGAAAATCGCTTCGGGATTCTGATTAAGATTTTGCGAGCTCTTCCCTATCCAGTAATAAGCGTCTGCGACTAACGTACTGTTCGGATAACTTGCTATAAATTCCTGGTAGCTTGTTTTAGCGGCTTCATAATTTCGAGCGCTGTAATAAATTTCTCCTTTTTTAAAAAATATCTGATCAGAAAAATTTAATGAGGGATTACTGTTGACAAACTTATCTATAAACGATATAGCTTTTTCATAATTTCCCATTGCTACAAAACTGTATTGAATCCCGTTTACAGCATCGAATACGTAACTCGATTTAGGATACTGCACCATCACAATTTGATAATTCGCAATTGCAGAATCATATTTAGCAAGATTAAAATATGAATCGCCTACCGAGTAAAAAACAATAGGAGCAAGAGGAGATTGCGGGTAAACATTCAATACATTTTTATATGCTGAGATTGCTTTTTTAAAATCGTTTTGCTGAAAATAAATCCAGCCGAGAGTAAATAATGATTCATCCGCATAATCAGATTGAGGAAATTTTTTCTGAAGATTAGCAAACTCATTAAGGGCATTATCTATATTGCCTGCTTTGTAAAGAGCCTGCGCATATTGATAATAAGCATAAGGATTTTGTATCTCATCGCTGCCGGCTTTGAACAAATCGCTATAAACTTTGCTTGAAGAAGCATAATCTTTAGTTCCATAGTAACTGTCTGCGAGCCTTAATCGGGCATCTATTACACGTTTATCTTTTGGGAATCTCTTTATAAAATCATTAAAACTATAAGCTGCATTATCATAATCCCTAAGATTAAAATAACTGTAAGCTTTTCCATACAAAGCCTGCGAACCCGTTTCGGCATCAGCAAGATCAATGCTATTATATCTTTTTATTGCATCCTGGTAATTTTTGTTTGCATAATAACTTTCTGCGAGATAGAAGTTTACCTTATTTGGTTCGAAATGCTTATCATCATTTTCAATCTCCTGGAGTCTCTCGATAGCGTCATCATTTTTACCTAAATAATACAATGAAACTCCGTATCCGAGAAGTGATCTCATTTTCAGTTCAGGGTTGATCCCTGGAATATCCAATGCTGTTTCAAAACTGCTTTTTGCAGAAGAAAATTGTTTCTTACTTAATTCAATCTCTCCCAGCAAAGTAAAAGCCTTTGTACGTATCGTCTGGTCAGAGGACGTCAATGCGTCTTTCAAAAATCTCTCAGATTGATCAAGCTGTTTATCGTTATAATAAACGACTCCCATCTGGTATTGTACGCCTTTAACAAGTTCACTGTTAGGATATTTTTCTACAAACTGAGCATAAATTCTAAAAGCTTCATCTTCCTGACCGGCGTACCTTTTAGCTTCAGCTTTCCAGTAAAAAGATTTTACAGCAATACTATCATCCCCATCAGAGAGAGAATGAAATTCTTTATAAGCTTCGTTATAATCTGCCTGCTGAAAGTAGGTCCAGGCTAAACCATATTGTGCGCTTCTCGTATAATCGGAATTAGGAAAATTGCTGAGAATTTCCTGGTAAATTTTCTTTGCATCATCATATTGCTGAACTCTGTAATATGAATTTGCCAGAAGGTAAAGACTTTCGGAATATAAATCTTCAGGCAAGTTGGAAAGTGAAGGATTATTTAATTCAAGAATAGAAGAATGATAATCTTTTAATTTAAAATAGCAAACACCTATTCTTATTTGTGCCGAAACGGCAAGAGGACTTTCTTTATGGTATGAAAGAAGCTGATCGTAATATTTTACTGCCTTTGCATAGTCACTGGTTTTCTCATAAACTGTTGCAAGAGTGTAGAGTGAGTAATCTTCGTATTTATTATTTTTCCGTTTCGCAACTGCTTCTTCAAGATAATTAATTGCATCTTTCAACCTGTTTTCTGCCGAGTAAGATTCTCCAATCCAGTACAAGGCATTACCTGTATGCTCGCTACGGGGATATTCATTAAGCATTGTTTCAAATCTTGCCCGGGCAACGGAAAATTGTTTGGTATCAAAATAAATTAACCCAAGTTTGTAAAGGGCGCCGTCCCTGTAATTTGAAGATTGAAAATTATCTACCAGATATTCAAAGCCCGCGGCGGCGGCATCCTTATCACCTAAATTAAGTAAAGCATCTGCAGAATAATACTTTGCTGCAGCATATAGTTCATCTTTCATTTCATAATTATTAAAGAATCCCTGAAATAGCCTGTAAGTTTCGGCATACAAACCGGAATTATAGGCATCCATGGCTTTTGAAAATTCTTCAGTTGGTTCTTGCGAAAAGATATTACAGTTAAACAAAACCAGAAGGGAAAGAGAAAGAAGTAGTCTTTTCATCCGAAACCTTATAAAATCAAAAAATATTATTGGCAGACTCGTTCTTTTTTTAAAGTATAGCTAAAATATGAGAACAAATATAGAATTTTAAGCCTCTTTAAGTCAAGGTATTTAATAAAATATAAGGATTCACTTAAAGAACGTTATTAGATAAACATGTATTGATAAGTTTAAAATAAAAAACCCCCGCCAAAGCGAGGGTTAATTAAAAGCTTTACTTTTTTACTTTAGTGAGCCTAATTCATATTCTGCCGACTTCCTATAAGTAGGATCACTTTTAGCTTCACTAAACATGTTTTTTGCTTTATCGAGATCATTTTTTCCTTTGTATGCTACACCCATATAATAATATGGTCCCCCTTTTCCAACACTTGACCTGTATTTCAGAGCATTTTGTGCTGCATCAATTGCCTTATCCCATTCACCAATCTCAGTATAAAGTTTTGCAAGAGAAAGGTAAGCAGCATCATAGTTACTATATCCTACTGCCTTAGTGAGAAAATCTACAGCCTCTTTACTTTTGCCTTCTCCTTCTGCATCATTACCAAGTTTTGTGTAAGCAAGGGCAAGATTTTTCTTAACTTTATCTTTTATTGAATTGTTCTTAGAGATATTTAGAACTTTTTCAAAATTGGTCGCTGCCATATCGTATTTATGCAATGAAAAATAGACACCACCAAGTGCGTTGTATCCACCTTCAAAGTCGGATTTTATACTAATACAGGATTCGAAAGAATTCTTAGCTTCCTCAAGATTACCTAAACCTTTTAGAGCTATGCCTTTTTGGTAATAGGTACGATAATCCTTTTCTATACTTAATGCCTGGTCATATAGCTTTACCGCTCCATCATAGTTGCCCGACTTCAACATTTTGTTTCCTTCATTATATAGTTTTCCTGCTTCCGGCTTCATATCCTGCGAATATGCATTAACCGCAGCAAAAATAGAAAACAGGAAAATAGATATAAGAATTTTCATCTTTTTCATTACACTTCCTCTTGTTTTTGAATAGATGTTTTTACCTCGTGCGGAAGACGGGACTTGAACCCGTACGCCAATTAAGGCACTACCCCCTCAAAGTAGCGTGTATGCCAATTTCACCACTTCCGCAAAATTTAGAGCTAAAAGATAAATTTGCTCCCTTTGAAAGTCAATCC
>Ga0210098_1000493_pt1 | contig 12097 bp, 13 predicted proteins | sample Joice_ThreeSqA_D_FD_184870 | JGI IMG/M metagenome (GOLD analysis project Ga0210098, IMG submission 184870) | Wetland microbial communities from San Francisco Bay, California, USA, that impact long-term carbon sequestration - Joice_ThreeSqA_D1... | ecosystem: Environmental > Aquatic > Marine >...
TTGTCCTTTTGCCCAGGGTACTTTGATCTGGAGCTGGTACGACGGGGATACACGGCCCCGGAGATCAAGAAGATCTGGGGCGGGAACCTCACCCGGGTTTTCAAGGAAGTGGAGGCCGCAGCGGTGGCACCCTGACCGGGATCCTGGTCAAAGTTGAAGATCCTTCGGGCGAAGGCAAAAAAAAGAGACGCCCGGCAGGGGCGCCTCAACGATTTACCTGATAAAAAAATCGCAACGTCTTCTATTTGAAACGCCTGGCGACCTCGTCCCAGTTGATCACGTTCCAGAAGGCTTCGATATATTCGGGCCTGCGGTTCTGGTACTTCAGATAGTAGGCATGTTCCCACACATCGATACCCAGAACAGGGTTCCCTTTTACCTCGGCCAGGTCCATCAACGGGTTGTCCTGGTTGGGAGTAGAACTGACCACCAGCGATCCGTCGGACTGCTTCACCAGCCATGCCCAGCCAGAGCCAAACCGGGTGGCGGCAGCTGTGCTGAACTTGGATTTAAAATCGGCAAACGATCCGAAAGCACCATTGATGGCACTCAACAATTCGCCAGTGGGTTCACCTCCACCGTTCGGTCCCATGATCGACCAGTAGACGCCGTGATTGTAAAATCCACCGCCGTTATTTCTGACAGCAGCTGATTGGGCAGATACTCCCGCCAGGATCTGTTCGATGGACTTACCTTCCAGCGCTGTACCTTCAACCGCTTTATTCAGGTTGGCGGTATAGCCTGCATGATGCTTCGAATAATGAATTTCCATTGTCCTGGCATCAATATAAGGTTCTAACGCATTATAATCGTAACTTAATTTTGGTAATGTAAATGACATTTTATCTGGGGTTTTAATTGTTTAACATATTGTTATTAAGACTCATTATGAATAACATAATGGAATTGGTTTTGTTCATATCGTTTTACCTCATTTTACCTGTTTCCTGTTGTGCAACATTTCCGCGGTCTTCCTTTTCGGTTGAAATATGATAAAATCCAATGTTTTTAAGTTTTAAAAGCACTTTCTTGTACATCGTTAAAAAAACATAAAAGTCATGCCAAAAGGTATTTTTAGAGTTCCGGAACCTGTCAACGAGAGGGTCAGAAATTATGCACCCGGGACCCATGAACGTGAAACGCTCAAAGAGGAGATCGAGAGACTCAGATCGCAGGTTCTGGATATTCCCATGATCATCGGAGGGAAAGAGATCAGGACCAACAACCTGGTGCCCATCTATCCTCCCCATGACCGGAAACACCTCCTTGGTCATTTCCACAAGGGTGATGCCAGCCACGTGCAGATGGCTATCCAGGCCGCTCTGGACGCGAAGGAGAAATGGGCCGCGCTCAGCTGGGAACACCGGGCCTCCATCTTTCTCAAAGCCGCCGAACTAATTGCCGGACCTTACGGGGATACCATCAATGCAGCCACCATGCTGGGCCAGTCCAAGAACGTGATGCAGGCTGAGATAGACAGCGCCTGCGAAATGGCCGATTTCCTGCGTTTCAACGTAAAGTTCATGACCGATATCTACGAGCATCAGCCCGTCTCATCGGAAGGGATCTGGAACCGTGTTGAACAGCGCCCCCTTGAGGGCTTTGTATTTGCGCTTACTCCCTTTAATTTCACATCCATCGCCGGGAACCTGCCTACGGCTCCTGCCATGATGGGGAACACCGTGGTATGGAAATGTTCCAACACCCAGATCTACTCGGCCAAGGTGCTGATGGACGCCTTCGTGGAGGCCGGTGTACCTGCCGGTGTGATCAACCTGATGTTCGTCTCCGGGCCGGTGGCCGGGAACGAGATCTTCAACCATCCCGATTTTGCGGGTATCCACTTCACAGGGTCCACCGAGGTGTTCCAGCAGATGTGGAAGACCATCGGGGGCAATATCGCCAAATACAAGAGCTATCCGCGGATCGTGGGAGAGACCGGCGGAAAAGATTTTATCTTCGCCCATCCTTCAGCCGACAGGCAGGCACTGGTTGTGGCCATGGTCAGGGGTGCATTCGAGTTCCAGGGCCAGAAGTGCTCGGCAGCCTCCAGGGCCTATATCCCTCAGAGCATGTGGCCCGATGTAAGGAAAATGATGGAGGAGATGATGAAGGGGATCAAGATGGGCCCGCCAGAGGATTTCAGCAACTTCTTCAACGCGGTGATCGACGAGGCAGCATTCGACAAACTGTCGGGATACATTGACAGGGCCAAAAAGGATAAAGATGCAGAGGTGATCATCGGGGGCGGTTGTGACAAATCGGTGGGATACTTCATTGAACCCACGGTCATCCTGACCACCAATCCCAAATACGTCACCATGGAAGAGGAGCTGTTCGGACCGGTGCTGACCATCTATGTATACAGGGATGATCAGATAAAGGAGACTGTTGAGGTGCTTAACGGAACCTCCATATACGCCCTGACCGGGGCCATCTTCTCACAGGACCGTTATGCCATTGAGTGGCTGACGAAAGAACTCACCAACTGTGCGGGCAACTTCTATATCAATGACAAGCCGACCGGTGCGGTGGTGGGACAGCAGCCCTTCGGAGGCGCCCGCGGATCGGGGACCAACGACAAGGCCGGTTCCATGATCAACCTGCTGCGGTGGGTGTCACCCAGGACCATTAAGGAGAATTTTATACCCCCGAAAGACTACAGGTACGCCTTTATGAAGAAGGAGTAAGGAGAGCCTACAATGGTAAATAAAACGGGCCCTGTACCTGCTTACGCAGCTAAGGGGCCCTTTTTTATTTCCATTTCCGGCTGTATTTTTCCCCTCCTTCTTCATAAAGGGATTGGAAAATATGTTGATAGTCTGTATGGGAAGGGGATAAAGGGAGTAGGATTTTTCTATATTTTTATCGCATGAAACGGTTTCTTACGAAATTGTGGCCCTGGCTCAGGAACAAGTATGTACTGGCCATTTCGCTGTTCGCAATCTGGATACTCTTCTTCGACCAGAACAATATGGTGGACAGGATGAAGATGTCCTCGGAGATCAGGCAGCTGGATAAGGACAGGGAGTTCTACGAGGAACAGATCAAGACAGATTCGACACGTTTGAATGAGCTCACCACCAACAAGGCGAACCTGGAAAAATACGCCCGGGAACAGTTCCTGATGAAGAAGCCCGATGAGGATGTGTTCGTAGTGATCAACGAAAAGAAAGACAAGAAAAAGAAGCGGGCGGATAAGGAGAAATAATCATCTCACATCCAGCATCCTGAAGATCAGCAGGAGTTTTTTCAGATCATATCCCACTGCAGGGATCCCTAAATTTTCCGGATCAATCATACGCAGCAGTTCAGATGCGGCTTCACCGACAGGTACATCGGGATACCCCCGCTCCCTTGCAAAGTGGATGAATTTCAGGATACGGAACATATTGAACCAGCGCCAGAACCGTTTACGAAATGCCTCCGAGGAGGCACTGTTGCTCCTGATCTCCTCCAGTGCTGCATCAAACTGCTGCTCCACCAGGAACGATTTCAGCGGTTCCGGAGTTTTTTCGTTAAGATTTCCGGTATTAATGATGCCTTCAAAGAGTCTTTTCAGCATTACGAAGGGCCTTGAATTATATGTTTTCAACACATCTTCGCTTTTCATTAATTTGCTTACAACAGGCCCAGTTCCAAATGGAACCCGGTCGGAGGGACGGGGTGAGGGAACCACGCAGGTACTGTTGCACTGGCTGAAGTGACCCCGCTGGGCCACCTTCTGTATAAAGTAGAAATCCTCTCCGCCTGTTCTCCTGTTCATGCCACCTTCCATGCAGTAGATATCGGACCGGACCGCAAAGGCGGAGCCAACCATATGGTATGCATAGGGGTAACCTGTGATACGGACTGACTGGAGGTAGTAGCGCAGGTGAAGCTCATACTGTGTGATGGCCCTGTATATCTCAGGTGAAAACTCCTCATCCGAAAATGAATTGCCCGGTCCACCCACAAGCGGATGCTCGAACCGGACCGCACATCCATCGGGACCCGAACTTGCTATAATTCGACCGGCTGAATCGCTTCGCTGAAAATGTTGCACCAGGGCCTCCAGGTAATTGGATTGCACGATAGCATCGGCGTCCATGGAGGCAATGATCCCGCCGGGCCGCTCAAGCATATTAAAGCGACGAACAGCTTCGTCCATCAGGATCTTTCGCGCCATTCCCACACCCGCCTCCTTCTTAATGAAAGAGTGATCCAGCCACACATGGAAGTCGATGGAGGGGTGGGGGTGTGCTTCAATCCACCTGCGCGTCTCCTCCAGTGTGATCCTGTTCTGTTCCAGGATGGTACCGGGTGCCTCTGAAGGGGCATTGATCATGATCAGTACCTCGGCATGAAAACCGGCAGGGTCATCCGTACCGGTTCCACAACTGCATTGAAAAAGAGAATCCAGGCATCTTTCGAGCCCGGATTCATTATATACCGGTATGGTAACGGTTATTTTAAGATCGGTATGGGGTGCCGGATCTATCAGCGCCTTACGCAAACCGGCCTTCAGCAGGTATGCATCGGCAAATCCCATTATTCTATATCAGTCCCCGGCTTGTATTCTTCATTCAGTCCCTTTACAACAAGCGGGGTAATGTCAAAAGGTTTGGCACCATATATCAGGTTCCCGCCGAAAGAATAGGAGTAGACATAGTCATAACCCTGTTCTGCACTCAGTTGAGCCACATAGGTTTCGATCATATCGAGCATCTTACGGTTCTTGACCATACCCTCCTCCTGCAGCTGACCGGCATACTGGTCCTGCAGATTCTGCAGATTCTGCTGCTCTGTTTGCAGTTGTTGCTGAAGCTGATCGGCCTCGGTGCGGGTTACAAGTCCCTTCTGGATCTTATACTGTGCATCCTGAACACTCTGGTAGAAAGTCTCGGTACGGCCTGAAAAGTCTGCTTCCAGTTCAGTCTGTTTCTTCTCCAGTTCCTTCTGGTAATCGAAATAGAGGTCCCACTGCGCCATCACCGAATCCATATTAAAATAGGCGATGCTGACCTCACCGGGTATTGCCATTGCAGATTCATCTGATTTCGCACCACTTTTCTCTTTCGCCTCATTTCCGGAGAACTGGAAAACGAATAATACGATTACCGCCGCTCCAAGAATCACATCGATTACAATATTTGTAATTTTCATTGTCTGCGTTTTATCTGATTAACTGATTAATTGTTGGTTATCGGGCAACAAATATAGCAGAAAAGTTTAATAATCGGGATATTTTTTTGGATGTGAATGCTGATATTCAACACCGGGAGACATATACAACCAGATCAGTGTTAGCATCCAATCCCCCTCCCGGCTTCCAGGGGTTTTCACAAAGTTTTCAGGGAGGGGGGTTGCCTGGTCCTTCGGGTTCGCTACTGAACAGGAAACTCCTTCCTGTATTGTCCGGCTATCCCACCTATCACCTGTTCGACGGGCGTAAATTCCATCCCGATGGCCTTCCTGATCTTTTCGGAAGAGAAGCGGACCTCACCAAATGCTGCGCGCACATGTTCGGAGGTGATCAGCCGCAATCCCCTGAACATGGCTGCAAAAGAGTCGATCCGGGAGAGGTTGCGGAGAAGGGAGGGGCTCACTTTTTTCATATCCCTGGACAGATCCAGCGACTGAGCAATCATCCCGAACACCTGCTGGTAGGAGTAATCACCCTCACTGAGGATAAAGCGTTCCCCCGAAATATCTGAATTCATCAGCCGGACCATGGCCGATACTACATCCTGCACTCCTACATACCCGGTAACACCCGGAGCAGCATATCTCAATCCCTTTGCCACACGGCTGAACATAGAGGAACTGCCCCTCTCCCAGAAACCGGGCCCCAGGATGATGGAGGGATTGACAATCACTACATTTAGTCCCTCTTCCATGGCGCGCCATACCTCCATCTCCGATTTGAACTTGGATACTGCATAGCCGGTGCTTGTTTTGGATGGCGACCAGATCATCGATTCCACCGCAGGAGCGCCCTCGGGAGGCCTGCCGATGGCCGCAGTGGAGGATACATGCACCATTTTTTTCACTCCTGATTCCTGGCAGGCTTGCGCCACGGATGCAGTGCAATCAGTATTGAACCTGATCATCTTCTGGCGGTCACGGGGCTGAAACGAAACCATGGCGGCGCAATGGTAAACCTGCTCCATATCCTTCATCGCCTGCTCCATCTCCAGCTGGTTGAGCAGATCGCCATCGATCCACCGGATGCGTTCAAAAAGATATGCCTGTTCGGCGGTGCCGTTCGTATAGTATCCGAACACACGCTTTACCTCCGCCAGGTCGGAGGAGGGGCGTTTCACGGCAGTCACCTCGCCGTGATCATGCACCAGTTTGTGTAAAAGGTGCGACCCAAGCAGTCCCGTACCGCCGGTAACCAGTATCATCTTATTGAGCAGTTTTGGCGAAGTTAAGCATATAATGTTATTTAATAATTATATGTATGGTTATGTATGGTTATACTATTTATTGGAAAAAAAAGAACCCGATCGTTTGGGTCGGGTTCAAATCATTAATCCTACTTAAAGAGGATTAGAATCAATCATTTTTATCAGGTAGCGGATCTGGGACATTGGGATCGTCTTTTTGATGTTGGATAACTATGTCCCTTAAATAAATACCTAATTCTTGAACAATAGTACTTAAACTGATTTCGTTTCCTTTAAAACTTGGATTCTCAAACATGAAATTCTTTATTTTATTGAATGAATCATTATCAGAAACCATTCTAATTATCGAATAGAATTTCTTGTCCAAGCTCTGTTAGTTGTAGCGGGCTCCTTGCAGTAACTATTGCGTCAATACTTTCATCGGGATACATCTTTGACATAATCCTTACTAAATAATTTGTCAATGTCGAAACTTTAACATTCAGACTAGTCAAATCACTTGAATTATTTTCTGCGATTTTCTCAATATTACCAATCTTTGAGATCTTTTCCTTTACTCCCTCTATTTCTGTTTCATTACGATTTGTCTTTATATTTAAGGATGCAAGCCAATAAATTGCACCACCAATAACCACAATACCTCCTAGAATAGCCAAAATTGTATCGAGTACGTCCTTAGAGATAGTTAATAAGATTACTATACAGTCACCCATTGCTAATGATGCAAATTCAATAATTGCAGCAATAATTTTTCACTAACTAAAAGGAAAGGTTGATGAAATCTCCATTCGAGTGGATGTTAACTTTACACAGCTTCGCCATGTCGGTCACATTTTGACCAGATTTGGGTTCTTATTCCACAGCGGCTCTTTTGGGCAAACAAAGTTAATTAAATATAGCATATTTAATTCTGACCTACAACTATAACCCCATGCATAAGTGTGAATAATGGCTTTATCTGAGTTCGGTCATTTACCTCCTAAAATAATGCCGGTAATTCATTATCTACATATGCTTTAGAAAGTGCTGTTATCCAGATGTGAGTACTTTTTATTCCTTTCTGGAGAAAAATCATTCGGTAATAAGTTGCTATTATTAAAATTAATATTTATAATTGAATGAATATTCATACAATAAATCTTAATATGCCCACTAATGAATGAAAACTCATACACAGAATGGCTATCCATGAGTGATAAGGCATTGATGGAGACAATAGGAAATTTTATTCAACATCACAGATTAAATCAAAACCGATCGCAGAATGATATTGCGGAAGCCGCCGGTATAAGCCGCTCTACGCTCAGCCTCCTGGAGCGAGGTAAAAAAGTCTCATTAAACAGCCTGATTCAGGTCTTACGTATATTGGATCTGTTATATATAATGGACGTTTTTAAGGTTAGCAGGGAGATTAGTCCTCTTGAATACGCCAGGCTTCAAAAGAACAGAAAGGAGCGTGCACGAAGTAAGAAAGAAAATTCAAAAGATGATCCAGGATGGTAGATGTAGCTGAAGTAAAGATCTGGGGAGAGCTGGCCGGTGCTGTACGCTGGGATATGAAAGATCAACTGGCCAGTTTTCAGTATGATAACAGGTTCCTGACAAAGGAATATGATTTATCTCCCATAAAAATGCCAGTCAGGAATGGGAATCGAATTTATAGCTTCCCTGATCTACGCAGGCCAAAAGAGGAGCAAACAGCTACATTTGACGGACTACCAGGATTGCTTGCAGACTCATTACCCGATAAATATGGAAATCAGCTTATCAACGTCTGGCTTGCCCAGAATGGCAGGCCCCCGGATAGCATGAATCCTGTGGAGAAGTTGTGTTTTATCGGAAGCAGGGGTATGGGTGCACTGGAATTTGAACCGACTCTCCTAAAATCGAGCAAACAACCCTTTTCAATTGAGCTGAATAGCCTGGTGGAAACAGCCCAAAGATTAGCGTCCAAACGAGAATCGTTCGAAGTAAACCTGTTTAGGGATGAACAACAGGCCGTGAGTGAAATATTGAAGATCGGGACCTCAGCCGGAGGGGTAAGGCCAAAGGCTGTAATTACCTATAATAGAAAAAACGGGGAGGTACGTTCCGGACAAACCAATGCACCAAAAGGCTTTGAACACTGGATAATTAAGTTTGATGGTGTAAGTGACGCTCAATTTGGATCGAGTCATGGCTTTGGGAGAGTTGAATTTGCCTACTATTTAATGGCAAAAGATTGTCAGATTCAAATGATGGATTCCGAACTGCTTGAGGAAAATGGCCGTGCCCACTTCATGACCAGGAGATTTGACAGAGAACCGGACAACACAAAACACCATATTCAGACATTCTGTGGGATCCGGCATTTTGACTATAACAATTTATATGGGTTCAGTTACGAGCAATTTTTTCAAACAATGAGAATGCTTAAGATGACATATCCTGAAGCTGAACAGATGTACAGGAGAATGGTCTTCAATGTAATGGCAACAAATTATGATGATCATGCCAAAAATTTTTCTTTCAGGCTTCGACAAAATGGCAGATGGGAACTTTCACCTGCATATGATGTCTGTTATTCATATGATCCTGATAACATCTGGGTAAGCCAACATTCACTGAGTATAAATGGAAAGCATAAGGGAATAAACCGGGCGGATCTGATGGAGGTGGCTGTTGCCAATAATATTAAAAAGGGGGAAAGGATCATCGATGAGATCAGGGAAATAGTCTGCAACTGGGAACAATATGCGCATACAACTCATGTATCTGCATCACTAACAGACTCAATTAAAAGAACTTTGACAGCATTTAAATTTTAAGCCGACCGTGCCTTTTTGAATACAATATTGTAGAATGCTTTCCAGAAATAGCGCCACTGTGTTCTCACGGGGCGCTTTTCAAACGATTCCAGGTAGCGCATTTCAGAATCCTGGATCTCCTCCAGGGTTTTAGGCATATCGGCATAAAAAGGAGGGATCAGCCCGGGCCGGTATTTGATCCGCTTCTCCTGCAGCTCTTTTGAATAGAGATTGTAGTAATGCTCACTTAAAGGGCGCACACCCACAACCTTCAGGTCGCCCCTGAACAGGTTGAGCAACATGGGAAGTTCATCGAGCCACAGTTTCCGCAGGAAAGCCCTGGTACCGGCAATGCGAAAATCATTCTTGAACTTGCCCCCCGAATCGAGATCATTCCGTTTATGCACATAATCCTGGAGGTACTCGGCATAAGGGTACATGGTCCGCATTTTGTACACATTGATCTTTTTACCCCCCTTGCCAATGCGGCTGAGGGTGATAAACGGTCCGTAAGTCGGATTGGGATCGAAGGCAGGGTCCTTGATCCGCCTGCAGACAAAAAAGTAATTCCCGTTTACAAGGCTCTCATCGTACACCTCAAACCCGCAGGCATAGAGCCGGCCCAGGATCTCGGGATGGGTGAATACACGGTTCTGACCCCTTGTGAGAAAAAAGTAGAGCCTGTTGGTGATCTTGAACTTGGGGAAAACCCTTTTAATGATATAGTCTCCCGTATACGCGAACCAGTTGATGACAGGCGGAAATTTTCGAAGGATCCTGATCCTGCGCATACTTGATGTCTCAGCGCAGCAGATAAATATTCCATGTTGCGGCAGTTTGGTGTTGACCGATTCGAAGAACATGTTCAACTCCTTGATATCATTGATACGGCGGATATTGACAATGGCATCATAGAACTTATCGGGCTGCCGCAGTATATTGAACCGGGTAATTGTGGCCGTGATCAGGGTCTTTACATCTCCAATATCCACATGCTGCTCAATAAATCGCTGCGACAGCTCACCGCACTCCTCAATAATCGCTTCCCTCAGGGCCTCAGGTTCGACATAGAGGTCGCTGTGTGTCACTGCTGCGCTGATTCTGCGCAGGTCACCCGATGTAGGTGGCTTTTCAATAAAGGCCCTGGCCGCATCATACTCCGTGGATACCAGGATATAAGTGAACAGGCTGAAGACAAGGACTTCCAGTGCAGAGGCTGCTCCAAAAGTTCCCAGGACCATCATCCGTGAATAGAAAGTGGTGTTGAAGACATAGATGATAAAGGAGATCAGCGCCAGGGTCACCAGGTTGGGAACAATGATATTCCGTAACAGGAAGGTAGGGTGCTCCCTCCTGGAGATATGGTACTTCTTAAAATAGAAGGAGGTAATGATCCAGAGTGTCAGCATCACTCCAAAACCAACCAGGTACCTGGTGGAGAGATAAGAGGTCATCACGGGTTTCAGACCCGCCATCAATATATAGGATCCTCCCACCAATAGCAGGTCGATAAGGATCAATCCGGTCCGTGGCTTTTTCCTGGTTGACATTCCAACTTGAATGTATGAAGAATTTAACTATTTCCCTGACTATTTGTTCACTTTAAAAGGTTGCAGGACTCATTCATTATTACCTGAAATGAAACGCAAGGCATATTCTGGATTCGAAGCCATGGTATCCGCACTTTGAGGTAGATTGTCAATAAACCAAACCATAAAAGCACTTATATCAAGTTTCTCCCGTAGAAGCTTTTTACGCGAGTGCAATAATTGATCTTCTGATGGGTCACCATTCATGATCACTTCCAGTTTATTCAAAGAGTTGACGAGATCTGCCGGATGATAGTAGTAAAGTAATCCGTATTGTTCCAGTTCAGTGATATATGCAAACTTCTCAGCACTTACAAAAACAGCTGGTATCCCCAGTACAGCTGCTTCTGCTGCCATGGTGGCACTGTTCCCCCAGAATACATTGCATGAAGCCAGATCCTTGTGAATTTGAATTGGATTGGCCGGACGAATCGATGTATTGTCCAGATACTTTATTTCCAATTCAGAAGAGAGGAAAACAGTATGCTCCCGGCTCAAACTTTCCATTCTTTCCAATACCACGCTATGATCCAATTTCGATGAAGTGGAATGATGGATGGAGTCTGTTCGGGTGATACGGAAAAAAAGTCCCGACCTCTCCACTTCAGAATTGAAAAGTCCGGGATGGAGATAGGCCAGTTCTTTTAATACCGGGAGATGGAAGTGTCTTTTATGGAAATTATAAGGATATGTGGAGGGTGAGATCAGGAAGGTGGATTTTCTGATCAATGGCAACAGCCTTGGATTGTTATCGGTATCATCAAAAGTAATGCATGGTTTCCCAAGTATCCGGGATGCGATAACCAGGTAAGGAGAAGAAAGTCCGCATGCAAGGTTTGGCCTGAATTTGATAAACATAAACAGCAGAAGTAACAGAATTTGAATGCCGTAGAGATATTTTCCTGTTATAGAGTTCTTACCCCGGCCCCTGCTTGTGTATGCAATTCCTGCATCATCCAACAGCAAATGAAGACACTCTTTGTCTCTGGCCACAACCTTGATAGGAATATTCTGGGTATTCATCCATTTCATCAGATGCTTGAAGAAGTGAAAATCGGCTGGATGATTCAGGTCAAAAAATACCCTGTATTTTGATTGTTGATTTTTCATTTGGAACAGTGGGATAAACAAACTTATCGAAACTTTTTATCTTTATATAGGTGAAAACCAATTATTCAATAGCCATACGGGCAGCAGTAAGGGCTGGCAAGGCGATCCTGGAGGTCTACGGATCGGGTCATTTTGATATCCGGACCAAGCCCGACCGGTCACCGCTGACCATTGCGGACCGGCGTGCTCATGATATCATTGTTGAACATCTCCGGGAAAC
>Ga0210098_1000495_pt1 | contig 12061 bp, 8 predicted proteins | sample Joice_ThreeSqA_D_FD_184870 | JGI IMG/M metagenome (GOLD analysis project Ga0210098, IMG submission 184870) | Wetland microbial communities from San Francisco Bay, California, USA, that impact long-term carbon sequestration - Joice_ThreeSqA_D1... | ecosystem: Environmental > Aquatic > Marine >...
CTCCGTCATGTCCGCCTCGGACTCGACGATGAAGCCCTCCTGGATCTTCCGCTGCAGCTGCTCGTCCGTGAACTGCGCCATTCACCCCCCGCTGATCTGAGCTGTTCGACACCCTCAGCGACGATGGGCCACCGCTGTGAAGTCAGGTTACCCAATGTAATGAGTGGTGTGCCCGGCGTGAAATCGGCCCGGACGTGGAGTTACAGGTCCCCCTCCAGGCCGAGGCCCGGCCGTTCGGATGGAAAGAGCGTGCCGTCCTTCAGGATGACCGTCCCTGCGGCAGGATCGTCGATCAGGTCCAGGTGTCCGTCCAGATCCGCGTAGATCACGTTCGGGCGGGCCAGGGCGAAGTGCAGGCCGGCCGCGATCGCGAGGGCCGACTCATCCATGCAGCCGACCATCACCTCGAGGCGCGCCGAGCGCGCCACCGCGTTGATCGCCAGGGCCTCCGAGATACCGCCCACCTTCATAAGCTTCACGTTGACCATGTCCGCCAGATCGCGGCGCGCGATGCGGAACGCGTCGCGCAGGGTGAGGAGACTCTCGTCGGCCATCACCGGCAGGTGCACGGACTCGGTCACGCGGCCCAGCAGGTCGGGCTCCCCGCGCGGCGTCGGCTGCTCGAGGACCTCCAGCCTCGCTTCCTTCGTCGCGGCCACGAACCTCTGCGAGTCCTCCACCGAGTATCCCTGGTTCGCGTCGAAGCGGAGCTCGATCTTCGGGCCCACGGCCTGTCGCACGGCCAGTACCCGACGCGCGTCAAGCTCCGGGTCCTTTCCCCCCTTCAGCTTGAGGCAGCGGAAGCCCTGTCCCACGAACGAGCCGGCACGCGCGACGGTCTCCTCCAGCGGCAGGATGCCGACCGTTACGCTCGTGCGAATCCGGTCCCGGTAGCCTCCGAGCAGCCGCCACAGCGGAAGTGAGGCCGCCTTCCCGAGGATGTCGTGGAGCGCCATGTCGACGGCGGCGAGCGCGGACGGCTGTTCCGCCGCCGCTCCCCGAAGAGCCTCCAGCAGGTGCGCGGGCCGCAGCGGGTCCGAGCCGCGCAGCACGGGGGAAGCGTGATCGGTCAGGAAGCTCAGGACCGTGTCGGCGTCTTCGCCGGTGACCTCGAGGTCCGGGGCCGCGCAGCCGTATCCGACGAGCGAGTCCGTCTCCACACGCAGAAAAACGTTCGGCGCCGAATCGATCGTCTCGTACGCGATCTCGTACGGCTCGGCGAGCCGGAAGTCGACCCTCCACGCCTCGACGCCCCGTATTCGCATCCGGGGTCAGCTCCTCCGCTCGTGAATCTCGGCGAGCGACAGGGGCTTGAGCATCTCCACGAATTCCGTGAGGTGCGCGATCGTGACCTCCCAGATCGCCCGGCCCTTCTCCACCGAGGCCCGGGTGGGGTCCCCGAGAACGCCGCTCGGGGAAAGCCTGGACGTATGCGCGTACCATTCCACGCTGTACTCGGAGCTCAGGTCCAGGTACTGGCTGGAGAACTTCGGCACGAACTTCTCGAGGCGGGTCAGGTCCACGAGCTCGGGCCGGGTCGCCAGGGTAGTGCTGGTCTCGATCTCTCCCGCGTGCACGTCGGCCTTCGTCTCGGCGATCCTCGCCACGTCCGCGTCGCTGGTCTCGCCGGTGTCCACGCATGTGAAGATGTGAGCGTCCCGGTTGATCATCTGGGCGGCGTACTGAAGGGTCGGCATGTTTCCGCCGTGCCCGTTGATGATGACCAGCTTCGAGATTCCGTTGCGCGCCGCGCTCATTCCCACTTCGTACACGAGGCGGGCGAGGGTGTCGGGACCGACCGAAATCGTGCCCGGGAAGTCCTGGTGGTGGTACGAGACCCCGTAGGGGATCGGAGGCAGGACCAGCGGGCGGGGGGCCGCACACCGCCGCGCCACCTCCCGACAGATGTGGTCCGCATCCCAGGCGTCGGTGTCCAGCGGGAGGTGAGGACCGTGCTGCTCGATCGCACCGACCGGGAGGAGCGCGATGTCGACCTCGGACAGGCGGCGTTCGGCTTCCGGCCAGGTCAGCTCCGCGAGCAGGTAATCGCGCGCCGCCGTCGGCGGCCCCGGGCGGTCGGAAGTCGCGTTCTCCGAAGCGCCCGCTTCGAATCGATACGGTCTCGCGAGGCTCGGATCGTTGATCAGGTCGAAGGGCACCCAGGTCCTGCCCGACCGACGCAGCGCTCCGTCGGCGTGCTGGAGGAGAGCCGCGTACAGCGGACGGCGCAGGATCGCGGGGATCGACTGGATGGGGGACCGTCGCTCATCGAACCGAAGCGCCAGGATCTCGGGGTGCGGGCCCGGCGCCCGTTGCCCGGGGCCCTTCCCCGCCCTATCCCCTCCTGCCGAGTGCCCCCGAACGGGGAGCCGGCCCTGCTCGGCGAGCCACCACAGGAGCTGCTGCTCGCCCTCGGATTCCTGGTGCAGCCCTCCCTCCGCGGCGGCAGCGAGGCAGGATGAGATCTGCTCCGCGTCGTACCCGCACCTCGTCGGGTCGCCGCCGACGGCGGTCAGCATCGCCACGACCCGGCGGCATTTCTCGCACCGGCCGCACGGGTACACCTGCTCGCCTCTCACGGAGGCGGAATGGCACGAGACCTGGTGCCGCTGCAGCTCGGGATATCGCTCGACGAGCACCTTCTCGACGAGCAGCTCCGACATGGGGCGCAGGAGCGAGAACTGCGAAACGCCCCAGCCCTTGCTGCGATAGTAGAGCGACAGGGCGTTGTCGAAGAACCTGCTCTGATCGTACAGGCCGTCGAAATGAGGAATCCCCCGGTGCTTGACCGAGCGAGTGGTGTCGTACTCGTCTCCGATCACGAGCCGGCCGATCCCCCGCCGGCGCAGCACGGGCAGCGCGCCGAACACGAACACGGCGACCGTCCACAGACGGACCGGGTAGTCGTCCGCGCGTATCCGGTGGTAGTCCGGTCGCACCACCGGAAGCTGCCGCAGCATCCAGTTGAACACCCGGTCGGCCGTGGTCCAGATGCGGACCGTGCGCTCCGGGTCCGTCGTCCGAAGGTGCCGGAAGCCGTTCAGCGCCGTGTACCAGTGCCGGCCGGACTCGTTGACGAACAGCGAGTGCGTCTCGTAGCCGAGCTCCTTCAGCAGCCCGTAGCTGAGCAGGCTCTCCTTCCCGCCGCTCGACAGAACCGCGACCCGGTCCCGCGACACCGACCACCGCTCGGTGGACGCGGTGGAGCGTCCGGCCGCCGCTTCCGCCTCGCTGCCCGGAGCGGAGTCGGGAAAGACCAGCTCGGCCTGCAGGTAGCTCTCCCGGCGCACGAAAGGCACGTCCACGTCCGCTGCAAGCAGCGGGTTCGGCTTCAGGAACTTGTTGACGTAGATCTCGCGCGCGGTGTTGGCGGCCATCTCTTCGATGAACCGGCGGTCCCGCTCATCGTACGGACCCCGGAACACGATCTCGCGGCACAGGAGGCCGTAGTTCAACGCCACCTGCGCCGCGACCATGGCCGCCAGATTCAGCGCCTGCGGGTCCGACGGGTCGAATACGTCCTCTTCGTACCGGTACGCGAGCACGGTCTCCTTCGACTCGCCTCCGACCCACGCCCGGTACGGCGCCTTGAGTCCGCGTGTCGTGATCTCGACCGGGCCCACTTCGAGCCGGTCCAGCACGGCCAGTGACCCGAGAGACGTCGCTTCCTGCGGGGGAGTGCTCACGTGGCCCTCCGCCCCATTCGCTCCAGCACCACCCCGGCCAGCCGCTCGCCACCCTCGAGCAGGACGTCCGTCGCCGGCAGACCCGTGCGGCTTTCGATGTCGGCCGCAGCCGCCGCGACACCCTCGCGATCGAGGCCCTCGTGGTTGATCGTCACGGCGATCACCGGCTTCCCCGACACCAGCTCGATCGCCTGGATCTGCTTCTCGAGCGGATCGAGCTCGTATCCTGGAAAGCCGTCGTATTCGAGCCTCGCCGGGGCGTGTTGCAGAATCACCGCCTGCGGCCTGGCTGCCGCGAGGGTCTCGTATCCGCCCGGATAGGCCGGGTTCATCAGACTTCCCTGCCCTTCGATCACGATCACGTCCGGCTTCTGCTCGCTCCAGGCGAGCCACACGGCGTGTTCGATCTCACCCGCCATGAAGTCGCTCACCAGCGAGTCCATCATGGTGCCGTAGCGCGCCCCCTGCATCCAGGCCGTCTGGCCCGTTCCGACCATCTCCGCCCCGAGCCCCATCCTCTCGAGCGCTTCCACGAGCACCCATGCGGTGGTGCGCTTGCCGATCGCCGAGTCCGTTCCGAGAAGGGCGATTCGATAGGACTCGACCTGGTCGATCTTCCCGGTCCAGGCGTGAAGCTCGCCCCGTGGTGGTGTGGCCCTCACGTCTCGCAGGGCCACTCGCCTCTCCGCCGCCAGCCGGGAGATCGCCCGATCCTCGTTGAGGAAGTCGTGCAGCCCCGAGTCGATGTCGAGGCCCGCTTCGATCGCCTCCGATATCGCGTCTCGCAGGGTCGGGGACAGCCGCCCCCCGTCGGGTGCGATCCCGATCACGAAATGCGTCGCCGGGGCGCCGGCCTTTTCCGAGGCGGCGAGCGCCTCCGCCAGGCTGGCCACCAGCGGGATGCCGTTCGCGCGGCCGTCGAGTACCTCGCCGGCGTCGCGGCCCGCGACCGACCCGTCGATCACCGCCGTGATCCGGTACCGGCGGGTTCTCCGGACCAGTCCGTGCGCCGTCTTGCCGTACGTGGTCGTGAAGGCCCCATCGCAGAACACGATGGCATTTCCATCCAGGGGCGCGTCGTCGTGGTCCGGCATGGTCCCTCCGGTGGGCCGAGTCGGGCGGCTGTCGGTGCGTCCAGGAAGACGCGGTGAATGTAACGCGCGGGGATGCCCTTCAGCCACGCCGGCAACGCGGTCCGCTGCGTGCAGCGCGCCACCCACTTAGCTTGGATCACGTTTCGACCGGATGGGTTCCCCTCCGGCTCGGCGGACCATCGCACAACGAGGCCCACGTTTGCTGATCGACCTCCTGAACCTCGCCTTCGGCATCGCTGCCCTCGCCTGGGGAGGCTATCTCGTGGTCGAGGGAGCGTCGTCCCTGGCCCGGATCCTGGGCGTGTCACAACTGGTCGTGGGCCTGACGGTCGTGGCGTTCGGCACGAGCGCGCCCGAGCTCTCGGTCAACCTCCTGGCCGCTGTGGAGGGAGAGACCGATCTCGCTTTCGGCAACGTCATCGGTTCGAACATCGCGAACATCGGGCTGATTCTGGGCCTCGCCGCCGTCGTTCGGAACCTGGACATCCAGAGCCAGCTGATCACCCGGGAGCTTCCGATGCTGCTGCTGGCCACGACGGCCGCGGCGCTGATGGCGCTGGACCCGCTGCTTGCGGGAACACCGGCGGAATACGACCGCGGCGACGGTCTTCTGCTGCTGCTGTTCTTCACCGTGTTCATGTACGGGATCGTCCGGGAGTGGTGGCAGGGACGGCATGAGGATTCGCTGGTCCGGTCCTCGGGAGCGACCCGGCCGGCGACACCGCGCTGGCCGGCCGTGAAGAGCGTGGGTATCTGCCTCGTCGGATTGACGGTCCTCATCGTCGGTGGAGAGGCGGCCGTATCCGGCGCCACGGGGCTGGCCCTGGTCGCCGGAGTTCCGCCGGCCGTGATCGGCCTGTCTGTGGTCGCCGTGGGAACCAGTCTGCCCGAGCTCGTGACCTCTCTCGTGGCAGCCATCAGGGGCAACGCCGACATCGCGGTCGGGAACATCGTGGGCTCCAACATCTTCAACCTGCTGTTCGTGCTCGGCCTGACGGCGTGCCTGAGGCCCACGCCCGTGCCCCCATCGGGCCTGGTGGACATTGCCGCCCTCGTCTTCTTCGCCTTCCTTCTGGTGCCCATCTCGCTTGCCCGCGGCCGGTGCATCGTGCGGACCGAGGGGTGGATCCTGCTCGTTCTCTGGGGAGGATACATAGCGATGCGCTACGCGCTGCTCGGATAAGGACGACCCGGCTGCCTGCGGTGGACGGCGCGCCTAGCGCCGGCCTGTCAGAACAGCCACGTAGCGGTCTCCCGGGAACGGGCTGCGGGCATGCTGCTGGAGCATCACGGCGAGGCCGGCCGTCGAAGCGGGGAGCACACTCAGGCCTTCCCGGTCGCGAAGCACCCGCGCCTGCTTGAGCATCTCCTTGTCCGACGCGTTCTCCGCGAAGCCACCGGAAGTCCGGACCGCTTCGAGTGCCCAATCCCCGTCGAACGAGTGCCAGTTGATCAGCGGCTCGTTGACCTCGGTCTCCTTGACGGCCGCCGGGTCGAGGTCCCGGCATTCGTCGAACCCCTTCAGGAAGGAGTGCACGATCGGGTTCTTCCCGTGCGAGGAGCCGGCGATGATGCGGGGTACGCGAGACGTCTTTCCTCTTCGGTAGAGGGTCGCGAAGCCGCGGTGAATGCCGGCCAGCGTAGTCCCGTTCGACACGGACACGGCGATCGCCGCCGGGGCGTCCCGCAACTCGTCGTAGATCTCGTTCGCGATCTCTCCGTACGCCACGAGCTGCAGGATCGTATTGGCGCCGCCCGGGTTCGCATCGTACAGCTCTCCCTTCGCCGCGGCTTCCTTCGAAGCCCTTACCGCCGCCTCGTAGTCGCCCGGAACGCGGCAGATCTCGGCACCCGCCTTGACCATCTCGTCCAGACGACGGGTGGTGTACGACTCGGGGATGTGGATCAGGCACCGCATCCCGGCCAGCGTGGCCGCGAAAGCGACAGCCGCTCCGTAGTTGCCGCACGTGGCCACCGTGACCGTATCGAATCCGCGCCTCAGCGCATCGTGCACCTGGGCAAAGGCGATCCGGTCCTTCTGTGTCCCGGTCGGGTTGCCGCCCTCGAACTTCAGGAACAGCTGCCGGACTCCCTGCTCTCGCTCGATGTTTCGCGCACGGAGCAGACGGGTGTCACCTACCTCGGACGCGATCAGGTCCTCGTACGCCTCGAGACGCTCGTCGAGCGGGCGGGAGGGGTCACCCGCGATCCGCCGACACCATTCGAGGTCCTCCGCGACTGTATCGAGGGCGCTGACGGCGCCGTCGAGGAGAGTCGGAAAGGTGGGGTCGTCCTGCATGGCCGTCACCGCTGCTCGGTGTGAACGAGGTTCAGGGCCCGACTTCGCGGTCCCCGTCGGTGTCTTCCCGGGCCTTCTCGACCACGCTGCCGAATCTCTCGCGCAGCGTTCCACCGAGGACGCCCAGGTGCTCCCGGATCTCTCCCATCTGCTCGCCCAGCTTGTGGCCCAGCTCTTCCATCGAGTCGCCGACTCCGGCCTTCATGTACGGATATCGAAAGTCCGTCGGCGGGACGAAGGTCTCCTTGATCGAGCGCGGAGAGACCCAGCGAACCAGGTTGAGGAATGAGCCCGCCTTGTCGTTCGTGCCGCTGGCCCGGGCGCCGCCGAACGGCTGCTGGCCCACCACTGCACCCGTGGGCTTGTCGTTGATGTAGAAGTTGCCGGCCGCGCCGCGCAGGGTGGCCATCGCCTCGCGGGTCGCCGCCCGATCGCGCGAGAACACCGCACCGGTGAGCGCGTAGGGCGACGTCGAGTCGACCAGATCGAGCGTCTTCGACCAGTCGGCGTCCGGGTATACGTGCACGGTCAGCACCGGCCCGAAGATCTCCTCGCACATGGTCCTGAATTTCGGGTCCCTGGCCAGGATCAACGTCGGTTCGATGAAGTAACCTTCTTCGTCCGAGTACCCTCCTCCGAACAGGATCTCGGCGTCCGGCGAGGTCTTCGCGTGTTCGATGTAGCCCGTGATGTCTTTGAAAGCAGACGCGTCGATCACGGCGCACACGAAGTTCTCGAAGTCCCGCGGATCGCCCATCCTGATCTCTCCGAGCTGCCTTCCGAGCGTGTCCTTGACCCGCGGCCACAGCGATTCCGGGACGTAGGCCCGCGATGCGGCGCTGCACTTCTGGCCCTGGTATTCGAAAGCGCCCCGCACCATCGCCGTCGCGACCGCATCGGCATCCGCCGACGGGTGCGCCACGATGAAGTCCTTGCCCCCGGTCTCTCCCACGATGCGGGGATAGGACCGGTAGTTCTCGAGGTTCTCGGCCACCTTCTTCCACAGGAGCTGGAAGATCTCGGTCGAACCGGTGAAGTGAATTCCCGCGAGATGCGGGCTCGCGACGAGCCTGTCGGTGATCCGGCCTGAGTTGCCGGGAAGGAAGTTGATCACACCGGCCGGCAGGCCGGCCTCCTGGAGCAGCCGCATCAGGTAGTAGGAGCTGAACAACGATGTCCGTGCGGGCTTCCAGATCGACACGTTCCCCATCAGGGCCGGCGCCGTCGGCAGGTTGGCGCCGATCGATGTGAAGTTGAACGGCGAAATGGCGTACACGAAGCCCTCGAGCGGCCGGTAGTCCGTCATGTTCCATTCGCCCGGCACCGAAATCGGCTGGTTGGACTGCAGCTCGCGCGCGTAATGCACGTTGAACCGCCAGAAATCGATGATCTCGCAGGCGCTGTCGATCTCGGCCTGGTAACAGGTCTTGCTCTGCCCGAGCATCGTCGAGGCGTTGAGGATCTGACGCCAGTCGCCTGCCAGCAGGTCCGCCGCCTTCAGAAACACGGCCGCCCGATCCTGCCACGGCCAGCTCGACCATTCCTTCCACGCCTCCATGCACGAATCGATCGCCATCTGGATGTGATCGTCCGTGGCCTTGTGGAAGTGAGCCAGGACGTGCGCGTGGTCGTGCGGCATCACCACGTCACCGGTATCGCCGGTCGTGTAGTCCTGGCCGCCGATGATGATCGGAATCTCGATCACCTCGGACGCCATCCGGTCGAGCTTCTTCCTCAGATCGGCACGTTCGGGGGACCCCGGCTCGTATTTCAGCACGGGCTCGTTGATCGGCACGGGCGGGCGCAGGTCGCCCTCGATCGTCATTCCGGGTCGCATATCGAGGCTCATCAGTCCTTACTCCGTCGGTTCGATTGGGACGGCTCCGGCACGGTACGCGGGCGCCGGGAACGCGGTGCGTGGCAGCAGGGTTCATCCTGACCGCGAGACGGTTATGTTGCTTGTTCCCGGGACCGTACGCGGCCCCGTATCCTACTGGCTTCTCAGCCTCGAAGCTACTGCGCGAGGATGATGATTTGGCACTGACCGGGGACACTCCGACGGCTGCTCAGGCAAGCCTGGAATCGTGGTGGAACGCGGGTTTCACCTGGGAGCGCTACCTTTCGGACGAAGTCGCGGAAAACCGCGACCTGTGGGACGGAATCTACCGACGGAACGCGACGCCGCTCTGGGCGATCGAGCGGCTGGAGTCGATGGGCCGGCACTGGAACCTGCTGGCGATCGCGGAGGACTGGTGCGGCGACGCATCGAACCTGGTGCCCGTCTTCGCACGTCTCGCACAGGCATCGGCCCGGGTGGAACTCAGGATCGTGAAACGCGACGAGCATCCCGAGCTGATGGACCGGTACCTGACCAACGGCAGCCGCTCCATTCCGATCGTGGTGATCCTGGACGACGATCTGCGGCCGGTGGGCCGCTGGGGACCGCGGCCGGTGGAGCTCCAGGAATTCGTGTTACGTGAGAAGCGGGCCGGCCGTCTGTCCGCATCCGAGATCTACAAGGACACGCGACGCTGGTACGCCATGGATCGAGGGGAGACGACGCTGCGGGAAGTGCTGGCGATCATGGCCGAAACCCTTTGACTCGAAATGGAGGAAGCATGTTGAGGACCCGATCCGGACCCGTGACACGCCATGTTCGACCCCTCGCGATGCTGGCGGCCCTGTTCGCGTGCCTGTCGGCGCCCGGTGTGGCGGTCGGTCAGTCGATCGAACAGCAGGTAGATGCCGCCGTCGAACGCCTGGACCGCGCGAAGGCCGACCACATCGACATCATCTCGCCCCGCAACTTCGAGCGCGCCGCCGGGAAAGTGGCGGAAGCGCGCCAGCGCCTGGCGGCCGGCGGGCGCATATCAGACATCCAGCAGCGGGTCAGCGAAGCGTACGAGGAGCTCGACGCCGCCGAAGCGTTCGCCGAGATGGGACAGGTCGTGCTCGGGGATGCCCTCGAGGCCCGCGGTGACGCGCTGGCCGCCAACGCGCCTGAGTTCGCCGGCCGCGACTGGGAGCGGGCTGAGGAATCGGCCCGCGATGCGGGCCGCAGACTGGAGAGCAACGACCAGAACGGAGCCCGTGACCGCGCCGCCAGGGCGGAGTCCGAGTACCGGGATGCCGAACTGAACGCGATCCGGGCCGACCTTCTGGGCAGGGCCAGGACGGCGAGGGATCAGGCGCTCGAGGCGAAAGCGGATCGGCGGGCTCCCACGACGCTGACACACGGGGATTCACTGTTCAACGCGGCGGAGGGCATTCTGGCGCGGGATCGTTCCCGAACCGCGGAAGCCGGAGATCTGGCCACGCGGGCTTACTCGGAGTACCAGCACGCGATACGGCTGGCCGCGCTGGCTGACAGCGTCGATCGAAACCGCGTGTCGCTCGAGACGGTCGTCCTGCGTGATGAACACCAGGTCCGCCGGATGGCCGAGCTGCTCCGATACGCACCCGACTTCGCCGCGGGCATACCGCCCGTGATGGACGATGGCCTCACGGCGATCGAGAGCCTGTACCAGGAGGCCGAGGGCCTGGAGAGGGACCTCGAATCACGCTCGCGGGAGATCGACCGGCTCGCGGGCGTGGTCGATTCCATGGACAGCCGGCTGGCCGAGGTGGAGCAGCGCCAGGCGACGGTGGCCGCCGAGCTTCGCGAGCGTCAGCGTCGGGAGCGGCGGCTTCGCGAGGTGCAGGCGATGTTCACGCGGGAGGAGGGAGAGGCTCTGCTGGGAGAAGACCGGCTCATCCTGCGGCTGGTCGGACTCACGTTCTCGTCCGGGTCGGCGGAGATCAGGCCCGACAACTTTTCCCTGCTCACGAAGGTGCAGCGCGTGATACGCGAGTTCCCGGAGTCGACCATCACCGTGGAGGGACATACCGACTCCCAGGGCAACGAGGAGATGAATCAGGAGCTGAGCCGCCGCCGGGCGATCGCCGTGCGTGAATACCTGCTGTCCAATCTCCCGATCAGCGCGGACCGGATCACCGCCGTCGGATTCGGGGAATCGCGTCCCGTGGCGCCGAACGATACCGAGGCCGGACGGACCCGGAACCGGCGCATCGAGATCACGCTGTCACTCAGCGACGACTGATTCGGTCCGGGGCCTCCGGGGTGGCCGCTCACCCCGGAGGTCACCATTACCATCCAGCGAGGGGGCTCCGGTGAAGGCTCTGGATCTCTGCGTGGCGGCCGCCGTGCTCGGCGCCATCCCGGTCTACGCGTCCCGGTCTCCGGCTCAGGAGGCGCCTGCGCCACAGGCGACGTTGACCGTTCCCCGCTTTCCCATCCTCGAGTCGCCGATCGAGCTCGTCGGGCCGGTCCGACAGGCCGAGTACGTCGGCATCACGGGCCCGCGATCGGCCTGGCTCGGAGTCGAGAGCGGCGCCGCCGAGATCTGGGTGCATCCGCTCAAGGTGGTCCGGAACCTCGAGCTCTCGTTCTCCGTCCCCGAGTACGCGGACCCGATCCCCGGCTCGACCGTCGCCCGGACGGTGACGGTGCGTCCCGAGCTGACCACGATCACCTACGTCCACCAGTCCTTCACGGTTCGTCAACACATCCTCGCACCGCGCGACGAGTCGGGCATCCTCGTCCTCCTGGATGTGGAGACGGTCCGTCCGCTCGAGATCCTGGTCACCTTCGAGCCGGTCCTGCAGCTCATGTGGCCGGGAGCGTTCGGCGGCCAGTACCTGTTCTGGGACGAGCCGCGGCGCGCCTTCGTCCTGTCGGAGAGCCTGCGGGAGCACAACGCCGTGATCGGCTCGCCCTGGGCCACCGAGGCGACGGCCCACCCGGCGCATCGTCTCGCCGAGGCGCCGGCCACCTTCCGGATCGCGGTGGACCCCGGCCGCGCGGCCACGGAATTCGTGCCGATCGCGATCGCGGCGGGCAGCGGGTCGAGGGAGGATGTTCTCGAGTCGTACGGGCGGCTGCTCGAGGATGCGGCCGGCCTCTACGGGGCCAGCCGGGCCTG
>Ga0210098_1000497_pt1 | contig 12047 bp, 5 predicted proteins | sample Joice_ThreeSqA_D_FD_184870 | JGI IMG/M metagenome (GOLD analysis project Ga0210098, IMG submission 184870) | Wetland microbial communities from San Francisco Bay, California, USA, that impact long-term carbon sequestration - Joice_ThreeSqA_D1... | ecosystem: Environmental > Aquatic > Marine >...
TTGACTCACTAAGAGCGATAGCGTTAAAAATAGAAACAGGTCTTAGTGAGAATTATGATATAAAGAGTCTCATAAAGCTTTATTCGTCAAAAAATTTTAAGCTGAATGCTAATAGAAAAGTAACCTGGTCAGAAGCTATGACTGACCCGGTTGCAAATGTCATTTTTAGACTTCAGAAAGGATTCACCCGGGTTGTAGAATCTGTGGATGGGTTTCACATTGTAAAGATATTGGACATTAAAAAAATAAAATTGGAACCATTTGAAAAAATAAAAGATCAAATAATATTACAACTTAAGAAGGGATACTATCAGACATACAATAATGCGTACGATGACTTTAGGCGTGGACTTATTGATAAAAGCTCAATAAAGTGGAATCAAAGCGGACTCGATCAAATTGTCAAATGGTCGTCCGAAGATGCGCAATTCTATAAAGGTGCTTATAAAGATACCATTGAAAATGCTATCCGGGATAGTAATAATTTCGAGATACTTTCGTACAATAATGGTAGTGTTGATTTAAAGGAATATCTACGGCTGCTCGAAGAAATTGTATTTTTGGATCCCAATACTGTGCTTAGCTCTGTTAATGTTAAGGAATTTATTTTAGATGCTATATATGATAACAACGTTGTTATGGCTGCGAAAAAAAATGGTCTGGAAAAAAAAATAATAAATCCATATACACCAGACCCCGTCATAGCAGACAGACTCCTTTATTTATACAACCAGGCAGTTATTAACGGAAGTATACCAGAAGCGACCCCGGAAGCATTACATAAATTTTATGAAGATCATAAAGATTCAATATTTTATCAGCTAAAAGTAGCGTACATTTACGCAAGGGTCTATTCAGACAGCGCAAAGGCTGCTGCAGATATAAATGAAATTAAAAAAGGAACCCCGTTTGAAAAGGTCAAAAATGCCTGGTTGGTTAAGATGTATATTCGTGAACGAGATGGTTCGCTTAAAGCTTATAGGACTGCAGGCGGAGACTACTTGGCAAAGGCTGCACTTAATTTGAACTTAAACGAATCTGCCGGACCGATTGAATATGACGATTCTACAAAAGGAAAACAGTTTGCTGTCATTAAATGTTTTCAAATCCAACCGGAAAAGCAGCTTACTTATGACGACGTTAAAGGAAAGAGAATAGAGGAAGAGTTTAGGAGTTTTTACAGGCAAAAGATTGCGGATGAAGTTGATGCAAGGCTAAAGAAAAAGTATGGCGTAGAAATATTTGCAAACGCTTTGTCTGAGACAATCTCATCTAAAGAGAAATGAACAACTCTAGAACTGTAAACCTGAATATTCTTGTAGTTTCGGCAGTTGTTATTTGTTTTGAGATAATATCCACCAGAATTTCTTCCTTAATATTTGTTCAAAATTATGCTTTTATAATTTTGTCTCTGGCTATTTTGGGTTTGGGAAGCGGTGGAATCTATTCCTTTTATAAAATAAAACCGGAAGAAGAATCAGCTAAAAGTTCCAAAATATTCGGGTTATTCATCTTCCTTTCGGGCATTTCACTTATATTTTTTATTGTACTTGAAGTTTTCTTATCCATAACCAATCCTTATGTCTATTTCTTTTTCCTTTTCATTCCATTCTTTTTTGCCGGAATTGTATATGCCGAGTTTTTCAGAAATTATGCAAATGCCGGTTTTAAAATTTATGCTTCAGATCTTATTGGTGCAGCGTTAGGGTCTATCTTATCGATCTATATTTTTAATTTATTCAATGCCGCAAATACCGTTCTATTTTTAGCTCTCGTTTTATTTATTTTATCCGTTAGTTATTCTAATGTTAAAAAGAAAAAACAAACATTACTGTACTTAGCTCTTTTCTGCTTAACCATTTTGCTGGCAGTTTTGGGGAAAAAGGATTTATTAGGAAAAATTCCGATCGGTCATTTTTCCGAGAAAGACATTTATTATACCTATGATAATCCAGAGATAAAACCTAACATAGTCGAAAGCAGGTGGAGTATAAACGGAAGATCCGACCTTGTTGAATATGACAATCAAAGTACTGTTAAAGATCTTTTCATTGATGGCGCGGCTGGTTCTCAAATGTTTAGGTTTAATGGGAACATTGCGAACCATGATAAACTTCTTAATAATTTTTTGTTCCATTATTCAACAGCTATTCCGATTCTATTCTTGACCAAGGAAGAAAAGAAAAATATGCTGGTGATAGGGCCTGGAGGCGGTAAAGAGATTCTTACAGGAGTCCTTAGTGAAGTACAAAATATTACCGGGGTAGAGGTTAACCCGGATTTTGTCGATATAGTGAAAGAATATAGCAATTATAACGGTGGCATCTATACAAATTTTCCAAATGTAAACATCAAAGTAGCGGAAGGTCGTCACTTTATAAAAAGCTCCGACAAACTTTATAATATCATTGTTTTAGCTCTTCCTTCAACCAAACAACTGCAAAATATTGACGGGCTTGCATCTAACGAGAACTTTCTTTTGACTGTAGAAGCGATAAGAGATTATTTAAAAATTTTGGCTCAGAACGGGCAGCTAATTTTTACAGTACATAACAGGTGGGAACTTGTTAGACTTATCGTTACTACTTTATATGCTTTTAATGAAAACGGGATTACTAATTCGGATGCACTCAATCATTTTATAATTTTGGGAAACGAATATGCACCAACTATTGTAATTAAAAAATCTGCTTATACGGTTGATGAAATAAAAACTATTGCACAAGTTGTAAAATCATTACCTTCTGATTTGCCCCAGGTGACTTACTTCCCATATTTGAATAATCCTGTGAACAATGCAATTGAAAATGTTCTGTTAGATGGTCTTAAAGAGGGGCGTAGCTCGCTTAAAGAGATTATAGCAAAGAATAGCTCTGATATTTCACCTGTTCGCGATGACAGCCCTTTCTTTTATAAAGTTAATAAGGGCGTGCCTGATGACTATAAGAACCTTTTAATAGCAATATTTGTGATTGCTGTGTTGTCGGTAATAGTCCCTTTTATGAGGATAAAATCGAAATCGAAATCGAAAAGAAATAGAAAAGACAAAGACAAAGACAAAGAGAAAGAAAAGGTCTTACTTCCTCTTTTTGTTTTCATCGATATTGGTATTGGATTTATGATTTTGGAAATATCGCTATTTCAAAAATTCATTCTTTATCTTGGATCTCCAACTATTGCTTTATCTATTCTACTCGGTTCTTTACTGGTTGGAATGGGAGTTGGCAGCTTTTTCGGTGGGAAAATATACTCGCATAATGTTATAAAACGTTTGAAAAGTATTTCAGGCTTGATAGTGATTGTCGGCATTCTTCTATACATTATTTACCCGGTAATTCTAAATGAGTTACTGACTTATGGACTGCCTCTCAGAGCAATTGTTTGTTTTATTTTATTACTGCCCTTCGGTTTTTTGCTTGGTATTCCTTTCCCGACTGGGATACAAATCTTAAAGCAAAACAATTTGGTAAAATATATTCCATGGATGTATGGTGTTAACGGAATAATGGCAGTTCTGGGTTCGGTTATTGCAGTTATTCTTTCAATGATTTGGGGATTTACACAGAGCTTTTTTGCAGGATTAAGTATGTATTTAATTATTTTCATATTCTTAACTTTAAGTTCAAAGAATACAAATTTTGTCGTTAACAAATAGCTTGTTCTTAGTACATATTGCAAATTACTTAAGTATTCGGAACGGGCACTGCATATGGGGTTACTGTCAAATCAGCAAAACGAAGTACTATGAAGATATCCAAAGAAATAAAGAAACAAATTTTAGCAGATAAAGATCAACTTTCCATAAATCAAATCTCTAAAAAATACAATCTTCCGCGAAATGAAATAAAAAACATTATTAATGCTTCTACAAAAAAAACTCCGAAATGGTTTTTTGCAATACTGGTTTCACTTCCAATTGTATTTTTAATTGCTCTGGAAATTTTCTTAAGGATAATAAATTATGGTTATAATTTTGATCAATGGGTGAATGTAGGAGAAGGGAAATGTGTTATAAACCCGAACATTGGTAAAAAGTATTTTACCAGTGGAAATTTTAATCCTACGACAAGTGAAGATGAATTTGACATACAAAAAAAAGTCAATACTTTCAGAGTATTTGTTTTAGGTGGAAGCAGTGCAGAAGGTTTTCCCTATAGCCCGATGGGATCGTTTTCACGTTATATACGGAGAAGATTAGAATTGGTTTATCCCAATACACAAATAGAAGTTGTTAATTTAGGTATGACTGCAGTAAATTCTTATACTTTGTTAGATCTTCTTCAGGGCGTACTAAATCAAAAGCCAGATTTAATTTTAATATATGCAGGGCATAATGAATATTACGGCGCATTGGGAGTCGGTTCTGTACAATCATTTGGTTCATCCCGGGTCATAATCAGGTTAATGTTATACCTGGATAAATTTAAGACGACTCAATTAGTACGTAACACAATCAATTGGATTGTATCATTATTTACATCCGTGAATAATGCCTCTTCAGGTACACTAATGTCCACGATGGCAAAAGATAAGTATATACTTTTAAATTCAAATGAGTTCAATTCCGGCTTACAACAATTTAAAGAAAATCTTACAGATATTTTACATTTGATTAAAGATAAGGGCGTACCGGTAATATTAGGAAGGCTGGTAAGCAATTTAAGAGATCAGAAACCGTTTATTTCCGTTAATACACCTGGTAATAAAACTGCGGATCAGGTTTATGAAGAAGCCGAAGATGAGTTAAAAGCTAATAATTTCACAAAAGCAGATTCTCTTTTCAAATTGGCAAAAGATCTTGATGTACTCAGGTACAGAGCGCCCGAAAAAATGAATAGGATTATTGACAATTTGGGAAAAGAATTTCGAGTAGCAATTGTTCCGATAGACTCAATATTCGGTTCTGCAAGCCCTGAAGGAATAGTAGGCGACAATTTAATTTTAGATCACCTTCATCCGAATGTAAAAGGATATCAACTTATGGGGGAAGCCTTTTATGATTGTATGGAAGAAGAGGGATATCTTCCTAAATTCGAAAATGCCAAAATTCCATTTGCTGAACAGGATAGTATTACACGTGATAATTTTGTCTTTTCCAAGCTCGACTCAGCTATTGGTAACGATAATATTACCCTGTTGAAGAAAAACTGGCCGTATGTAAAAAAGAGTAAAGCAATGTCAAAATTCCAACAAAAGGATTTTATCAACTTACTTCAACCTAAGGATTTTATTGATTCTATAGCAATGTACAAAACAGAAGGCAGATTATCCTGGAATGAAGCGCATTTACTCGCTGCAACAACTTATTTGAAAAGGGATGACATTAAAGATTATTTAAGACATATGAATATATTAATCTACCAGTATCCCGCTTTTAAGGATCTTAATACTCTTGTTACGTATTTCTATAATAAAAAGGAAATAGATCTTTCGGATTATACGCCAAAGAGATTTGGAATAATACAACTATACAGAGGTAAATACGACGATGCAATTAAATATTTAACGAATGTATATAATTCGGACCCAAATGATACATTAGTGTTATATAATCTTGCCTTAGCTTATTCGAAAAAGGAAGATTTTAATACAGCTCTTACTTTAATTAATAAATGTTTAGTCGTTAATCCTAACTATCCGGAAGCAAGTAATCTAAAACAACAAATATTGAATCAATTAAAAAACAATTAAAATAACAAACAGATTTCTTTCTTAAAGTAATGAGTAATTAGCATGAGATTTAAATTAAACACCTATTTCAAAATTTTATCACCAGTTGTAATAATATTTTTAATTTTCTTTTTTACTATTTTCAGTTCTATGATTACTGCTCAAGACAAGACGCCATGGCATGGTAAAAAGTGTGCAGTTTGTCTTACATATGATGATGCCTTGAAAGCTCAGCTTGATAATGTAGTTCCGCTTTTTGATTCTTTAGGCTTAAAGGGTACATTTTACTTGCCCGGGTACTTTACTGGTTTTAAAGATTATATGAGTGAATGGAAGCTGGTAGCTAAAAAAGGGAATGAGTTGGGGAATCACACCTTGTTCCATCCTTGTGATGGAAAACCAGCAGGTAGAGAATTTGTTCAGCCGGATTATGACCTTAATAGTTACTCTGTTCAGAGAATTGTCGATGAGATAAAAATGGATAATATTTTATTGAGTTCTATTGATGGTAAAACTGAAAGAACGTTTGCCTATCCTTGTGGTGATACAATGGCAGGTGATTCTTCTTATGTTAATGAAATAAAAGGCGATTTTGCTGGTGCACGCGGAGTTGAAGGTAAAATGCAGAAAATAGATGAAATAGATTTGTTTGATATTGGCTCTTATATGATAAATGAACAACCTGGAGATTCACTAATAAATTTAGTTAAGCAAGCTATGTCGGGGAATGATTTAATAGTTTTTTTATTTCATGGAGTAGGTGGCGGACATAATATTAATGTTTCGGTAGATGCACATAGTAAATTTTTACATTTTTTAAAACAAAATGAAAAGGATATCTGGATAGCCCCACTCGTAGATATAGCAGAATTTATTAAAGAATATCAGGAAAATAAGGATTAGGATTTTTTTTAGAAAATTTACTTTAGCTACAGGAGGTGGAAAATGAAAAAATTATTCATCCATTGTAATTCTTTATTATTAAAAAGCTTCGTTCCTTTTTTAGTGATTGGATTTTCAATGTTGTTTATAAATGATGCTTTTTGTCAAGACACTAAATTAAAGTTAAATGATCTTGAGTATTTTGAAACGCAGGGATTAAACGTTTTTGTTTTTAGCAATCAGTATAATGGTTTTTTCTATGACGAAAAAACTGCGGGAATTGAACTTATTCATCATGGAGTTAGAACTGCTACAAATGGTGCTGTAAGATTAAGGTCTTCCCCGGAACAATGGGATTTAGTTCCTGATGTAGTGAGTAGAAACGTTGATAAAGAAAACAACAGCATTGAAGTACTTCTTCGTTATGAAGATTATGATTTTGATTCCAGAGTTGTGGTTACCTCGAAAGATCAGGGTGTTTTAATAGATGTTTTTCTTGATAAACCACTTCCAGAAAAACTAGAAGGACATGCAGGTTTTAACCTGGAATTTTTGCCTTCAGCATATTTTGAGAAAACATTCTTGATTGATAATAGTCCTGGAATCTTCCCTTTGTATCCTGCGGGTCCCACTATAGTTAAACCTATAAAAGATAAAATTCCTCAGTTTAACGGACATTCAACATTTGATGACAGGGGGAGAGGTGAATTTGTTGACCCGCTGCCGATTGCAACAGGTTCAACTTTGGTTTTAGCTCCTGAAGATCCGGAAAGACGTGTTGAAATTAATTCTTTAGAAGGTAAACTCATGTTATTTGATGGGCGTAATGTTGCGCAGAACGGGTGGTTTGTTGTACGTAGTCTAATTCCCTCAAAAAAAACTGGTAAAGTAGTAGAATGGTATTTAACTGCTAACACAATAAAAAATTGGAAACGGTCACCTGTAATTGGATTCTCACAGGTCGGTTACAATCCTGCTCAACAAAAGGTCGCCGTTATTGAGCTTGATAAAAATGACACACCACTTAAAACTGCTTCCTTATTCAAGGTGATGCCGGATGGTAAATATGTTGAAAAATTTACTAAGGATGTAAAACTATGGGGACCATATCTCAGGTATAATTATATCACTTTTGATTTTTCTTCTGTAAATGATAGTGGTTTGTATTTTATAAAGTATGGAGATCAGAAAACCGAAACCTTTCCTATAGATGCTCATGTTTATGATAATATTTGGCAAAGAACGTTGGATATTTATTTCCCTGTACAAATGGATCACATGTTTGTTAATGAAGCCTACCGTGTTTGGCATGGACGTCCTTACATGGATGATGCACTTCAGGCACCAGTAAATGAACAGCATTTTGATGGATACAGTATGGGTCCGACAACCGATACAAAATATAAACCCCTGGAACGTATTCCGGGATTGGCAGTAGGCGGATGGTTTGATGCAGGTGATTTTGATATCCAGGATGGCTCACATAATTCAGTAGTATCTAGTTTTTCAGATTTGTGGGAAATGTTTCATGTAAATCATGACCAAACTTTTGTAGATAGAAAAACAAGTTATGTAGATATCCACCGACCGGACGGGATTCCTGATGTTCTTCAACAGATTGAACAAGGTGTTCTTCAATTAGTTGCGCAGCAAAAAAATATCGGTCATGCTGTACGTGGAATTATTGTACCTCATCTATCCCAATACCATCATCTTGGGGATGCAATTAATGAGACTGATAACCTACCATATAATCCCAAACTTAAACCGTATGAAACTGACGGTAAATCGAGTGGCACATTGGATGACAGGTGGGTATTTTCAAATAGAGTACCATCCTTAAATTATGGTTCTGCTGCTGCATTGGCTGCAGCCAGCCGCGTGCTAAAGGGTTATAATGATACACTTTCGGAACAGGCTTTGACTTCAGCAATCGGTGCTTGGAATAAAGAACACAATGAGCCTATAAAAGAAGATAATGAAAGACACAATTGGTTCTTTTCAAACGCTGAAGTGGAGGCAGCCTTGCAGCTTTATATTTCTACTAAAGACGAAAAATATGCGGAGAGGTTTCAAGAATTGATTTGGCCTGTTCTTGATAGCAATTTGCAATGGAATATATTAACTGCTGTTCAAGCCGTCCCATATTTTGGTAAAGATTATAAAGATAAATTAAGAAGTTATGTCGAAAAATATAAAACTGGTCTTGAAGAGCTTAGCAAACAAAATCCATACGGTGTTCCCATTATTATACGCGGATGGGGTGGTAATACTGTCGTGGTTAACTGGGCAATCACAAATTATTATTTAAGCAAAACATACCCAGATATAATTGGACCAGAATATACTTTCAAAGGATTAAATTACATTTTCGGTTGTCATCCATATTCAAATATTTCATTTGTTTCGAGTGTCGGTACCCATTCAAAAAAAGTGGCCTATGGAAATAACAGAGCTAATTTTACATTTATTCCGGGAGGAGTTGTCCCGGGTTTGTTAATTCTTAAACCTGATTTCCCTGAAAATAAAGAAGACTGGCCCTTCTTCTGGGGTGAGAATGAATATGTAATTAACATTTGCTCTTCATATATATTTCTTGCTAATGCAGCAGAAAATTTGTTAAATGAGAAGTAAACAATTAAATGGATAAAGTGAATAAAAAATTAAGAAGCCAGGAATGGTTTGGTGGTTCAGACAAAATGGGATTTGTTCATCGCTCGTGGCTGCGAAACCAGGGTTATCCCGATGATCATTTTCGCGGCAAACCTGTAATTGGAATTTGCAACACATGGTCAGAACTAACTCCGTGTAACGGACACTTAAGAGACTTTGCGGAGATAGTAAAAAAAGGAGTTCTTGAAGCTGGTGGTTTTCCTCTTGAGTTTCCAGTTATGTCTTTGGGCGAAACGATAATGCGTCCAACCACTATGTTGTTCCGTAATCTTGCAAGCATGGATGTTGAAGAATCAATTCGCGCAAACCCTATTGATGGCGTAGTGCTGCTAACCGGATGCGATAAAACAACACCTTCAACTTTAATGGGAGCGTGTAGCGTTGACCTTCCAACTATTGTTGTTCCCGGCGGACCTATGCTTAACGGCAGATTTCAGGGGGGAACTATTGGTTCGGGATCATTCAACTGGACAATAAAAGAAAAGCAAAAGTCCAACACATTTTCTGAAGAAGACATGCTCGAAGCAGAAATTTGTGCTGCTAGAAGTCAGGGGCATTGCAATACAATGGGAACTGCTTCTACAATGGCAACAATGGTTGAAGCATTAGGATTAACTTTGCCCGGAATGTCATCCATTCCTGCCGTTGATTCACGCAAAAAAGTCTTGACTCAATTGTCAGGGCGAAGAATTGTTGAAATGGTAAAAGAAGATTTAACGCTTTCCAAAATTCTTACTAGAAAAGCGTTTGAGAATTCAATTGTAGTAAATGCTGCTGTTGGCGGTTCAACAAATCTTCTTATTCATTTACTTGCAATCGCGGGAAGAATCGGCGTTGAATTAAATCTTGAAGACTTCGATAAAATTGGCAGCAAAATTCCTTTGCTCGTAAATCTTATGCCTTCTGGAAAATATTTGATGGAAGATTTCTTCTATGCCGGTGGGTTACCTGTAGTTTTAAAAGAGCTTGAAAAATTGTTGCATCAGGATGTTATAACAATTAACGGGAAATCGTTAACAGAAAATAGTATAAATGCAAAATGTTATAATGAAGATGTTATTGCAAAGATAGATAAACCATTTCAACAAAATGCGGGGATTGCTGTTTTGAAGGGAAATTTATGTGAGAAAGGTGCCGTAATAAAACCATCTGCTGCAACACCAAAATTAATGAAACACAAAGGCAAAGCAGTTGTTTTTGAAAGTATGGAAGATTATCACACAAGAATTGATGATCCGAATCTTGAAATAGATGAACACAGTGTAATTGTTCTTAAAAGTGTTGGCCCCAAAGGTTATCCCGGCATGCCGGAAGTTGGTAATGTTGATCTTCCTGAAAAATTAATTCAAAAAGGTATAAAAGATATTGTTAGAATTTCTGATGGTAGAATGAGCGGAACGGCTTACGGAACAGTTGTACTTCACATATCTCCTGAATCGGCAATTGGAGGAACGCTTGCACTTGTAAAAGATGGAGACTTGATTGAACTTGATGTGGAAAAAAGGAAGTTACACTTGGATATTTCCGATGAAGAATTGAAGAAACGAAAATCTTTATGGGTACAGTCTGAACCTCACACAGATAGAGGTTATGTAAAACTATTTCTCGATCATATTCAGCAGGCAGATAAAGGTTGTGATTTTGATATCTTAGTAGGTAAATCCGGTTCTGTAGTAAAAGGGGACTTACATTAGTATTGTGTCAGTCTGAGCGAATCGAAAGTTGACTCTAATTATTATTATACTTCGATAGAGTTCAGTGTGTCAAATAATAATTTAATTCAAAGGGTCTAAATGATTGTAATTTATTTACTTATAAGCGTTATTCTCATAATATTTTTAACTGCAAAATTAAAACTTCATCCATTTATCGCACTTTTTCTCGTTGCAATTTTTTACGGTTTGTTTGCAGGAATGCCACTAAAAGAAATCGTCAATTCAGTAAACCAGGGATTTGGGGATACGTTGGGTAAGATTGGTTTATTGATTGTGCTTGGCGTAATCATCGGAGCATTTTTAGAAAATTCCGGTGGCGCTTATGCAATGGCGGAAAAGGTTCTTAAAATAATCGGCAGAAAAAGAGTTCCGACAGCGATGGGAATTATTGGGTATATTGTTTCAATACCTGTTTTTGCAGACAGTGGTTTTTTGTTGCTGTCACCTTTAAATAAAAGTTTATCAAAGAAAGCGAAAATTTCTTTAGCCGGTTCAGCGGTTGCTTTAGCATTAGGGCTAGGTGTAACTCATACACTTGTTCCCCCTACTCCAGGGCCCATTGCCGCTTCGGGAATCTTAAATGCTGATATTGGTTTGGTTATTCTTTGGGGAACACTGATCAGTGCGCTTGCATTAGTTATAGGGTTACTGTTTGCAACGAAATATGTTTCAAAAACTTATATCAATCCTAATCCTGAAACAACAGAAGCAGAGATAGAAGCGAAATTAAAAGATGCTCCCGGTGCTTTCAAGTCTTCTTTACCTATTATTGTTCCTATATTATTAATAATCTTAAAATCGATTGTTAACGCTTTTGGAAAAAATTCCGAAGGAGCATTAATTGATTTCATTTCATTTATAGGAGAGCCTGTAATTGCACTTTTGATTGGAATGTTTCTTTCATTTCTTCTTCCTAAGAAACTTGATAAAGAAATGCTTTCGACATCTGGCTGGGTAGGGCAATCTTTAACAGGTGCAGCTTCAATTATTTTAATTACTGGTGCTGGCGGGATTTTTGGGAAAGTCTTACAGAACTCCGGAATTGCCGATGTAATTGGAAAAACATTGGCAGATGTGCATTTGAGTATCTGGCTACCTTTTCTTTTA
>Ga0210098_1000503_pt1 | contig 11970 bp, 11 predicted proteins | sample Joice_ThreeSqA_D_FD_184870 | JGI IMG/M metagenome (GOLD analysis project Ga0210098, IMG submission 184870) | Wetland microbial communities from San Francisco Bay, California, USA, that impact long-term carbon sequestration - Joice_ThreeSqA_D1... | ecosystem: Environmental > Aquatic > Marine >...
GGGTGTAGATCTGGGTGCTCTCCAGGGACTGGTGCCCCAGGAACTGCTGGATCAGCTCGATCTGCATGCCCGATTGCAACAGGTGGGTGGCAATAGAGTGGCGCAGCGTATGCAGCGAGGGGTGCTTCTCCTGCAGGCTAACACTTGCACTGTTCTCAACCAACCGGCGCAGCCTGAGCGTCAGCGCCTGGTCGCTGCACCGCTTGCCATACTGGTTCACAAAAAGGGATTCAGTTGAAAAAAAAGAACCCGATAACAGGTAATCTCTTCCCACTTGCAGATACTCGGTGATATGCTCCAGACTTTTCTCAGATATCGGAACATACCGCTCCTTGCTGCCCTTGCCCTTTCTAACATAAAGCAGGCCTCGCTGGATAAGCACATCAGATACATCCAGGGCCACACCTTCACTCTTTCTTAAGCCGCATCCATAATAGATCCCCAGCATGGCCCGGTCCCGTTGTGAGATGGCTCGTTGCAAGGATTGTGTCTCTGGCCGGACAAAGTGCCCCTGGTAATATGTGGCATCATACAGGGCCATGATATCCTCCTGGGTGAGGATACCGCGGGGACGGTAGTTATCTTTCAGGTAAGACAGGTTATCCGGTATGGTAGCTTTTAGTTCACTTTGCCGGAGGTATTCAAAAAACTTATTCACCGTGCTGATCCCTACGTTGATCGTGGCAGTACTCAGGCCGGCTCCTTGCTGCTTGTTTTTCCTCCGGTTCAGGTAACGGACATAGCGACCGGTCTTATACACTGTTATCTTTTCAATTGAGTCTATTCCACATCGCTCCAGGTACAGCAAAAACTCCCGGATGTTTCTTCTGCGGGTTTCTACGGTTGATGGGCTGTAACCCAAGGTCTCCAGCCAATGCAAAAAGCCCTTCTCAAGGGCCCTGAACTGCTCACTTTGGATCGATTCGGTGATCATGTTTTATTATTCAACTGAAAAGAAGAAGAACTTAAAAAAGGGGTGCTGCTTGTCCCCCCTGTGAAGCTTGTGAAGCTAATCTCTAAAAGCCCTGCAGGCCTTGCTGCCAGTGGGCTGGGAGTTTCACAAAGAGCTTGTGAAGCTCATGTGAACCCATGTGAAGCTATGTGAAGCTCATGACATTCAAGATGTTACGCTTTGCTTTTTGAGCTTTTCAACCAGCATATCCAGCATATTGATCCCGTTTTTCAGCATGTCATAGTCATCCCAGATCACTACCTCATACTCATTACCCGTCTTATTGCTCCTGCTCTTGCACTTAATAAATCCTCTCCCTTCCAACTCATCCAGGAACCTCTTTAGCTGCATGGGATGAAGCCTGAAGTACTTGCGGATATCCTTGGCATAGAACACCGGATTACCTTTTTGGGATTCATTCAGAAGGGATTTCAGACTTTCAAAGAAGCTGCGGGTCTTGCCTCCCAGCTCATCGGATTTTCTTAAGAGACTATCCTTACTCAGGTAGTTGGCCCACTCTACATCCTCCAGGGTAGCCGTGATATAGGTATTCCCTTCCTTATCCGTAGTTTTCTTCCTTCGCTGCTGGTTCCATAACGTTACAGCCTTGATCAGGGTCAGGTAGTGGTTCTTGGTTCGCATCTTCTTAAATACATGCGGTGGCAGCTCCAGCTCCGGAGCAAACGGTATGATCACCTCCATAGGACGGATCAACAGCTGACAGGCTTTTAATAAGCGGATATTCTCCTCGTAGTGCTGCATGTTTACAAGGCCTGCTGCCACTCTTCCCTGGTACTCCAACACCTCGGCTTCATGCCTTGGGTTCTCCTCGATCTGGATCAAAAAACTCCTGTTGGCATTATCCTCATAGATCTTATCCCTGGTCGTGGCTCCTGCCACACAGACCGGACCTTCCACATGCAGATATACCTGCTTGCTGTCTCCCGTGCGGCTGTTCGTGCGTGTAGAGAACCTTGAGATCTCCTGGTTACTCATAAGCTCTCTTAAAGGCAGTAAAGCACTATAGGCCCCATCCAGGTCCTCCTGCAGCAAGATCTTGTGCTTTAAAAAGTCCTTTGGGGTATAATAAAGGGTATTTTCACTCAAAGAGGTCGTCACATGGATATGCTGCCGGGGAACACAACCGGCTACACCCTGCAACAAATGGGTCTTCCCGCTGCCGCTGCTGCCCATAACAATGGCATGCAGCGGATTCTGAAAGAACCTGGTTAAAAAAATAAAGAACAATAGTGCAGCATTATCCTGCTGACCAATCAGTCCCAGGTTACCAAATAGGCCATGGGTACGCTTGGTAAGGTTCCCGGAGTTCATAAACGTCGATGCCTTTTGCATTAAGCTCTGTGGGAACCTATCCTTACCCTGCTGCTCTTTGGTTTGCTCACTCAGTCGCTTCTCCTCCCGCTTCCGCTGCCGGTAGCGCTCCAGCTCTTTCGTAAGACCTGCGATGGCATCACCCACCACACTGCTGCTGACCTCCAGCTTCTCGGCAGCCTGCCTCACCAGCCGGTCACTCTGGCTATGGCTGTACAGATCCGCCGTATCTCTAAAACTGGCATACTCATTCTCTTGTAGCTGGATGTGCAGTGTGGCCCTGAGCCGGTTTACCGTATGGATCTCCACTCCGCCCCATAAGGTGATCTGCAGTTGATCAGTCTCATAACGCATGTAGTCGGCACTGACCTGTAACTCCGGTCTGGATCCCGGAGTGGTAGTCACAGATCCCGATCCTTTTTTATTTTCAATTGAGTTTTCGTCGGATTTTTTTTCAGATTCCCCTTCAGTTGAAAAAGAAGAAGATTCCGCTTCTGACTGGCAAGGCCTTCTGCTATCCAGCAGGTGAGTAAAAATACCTGGATCATGAAGCTGCAACAGGCTATTCACATCCTCTGATTCCGGAGTATCCACCCAGGTTACCACCAGATCCTTATTGATCTGCCAGAGATCCTGTGATATGCGCTTTATCGCCTCTCTTCCGGCAGCATCCCCATCAAAAAACAGGATTACTTCTTTCAGGGCCTTTAATTGGCTCACTGCCTCAGTGTGCTCCTTTGTAAACCCGTTGGTGCCATACAGCGCAAGGATACTGTATTGTTTCATTACCTCCGGCAGTTGCTTTAGGGTGGCTGCATCAATAATAGCCTCGGTCAGGATCAGCTTCTCAGTCCTGGGATCCGGATATCCAGGATACAGCCCTCTCTGATCTCCCTCCAGGTAATGGTGCTCCTGCTTTTCCGTATGACGGCCATACAGACTGGCTACCTGGCCAGACTCATCCAACAAGGGGAACACCACACTGCCATTAAACCGGGTGTAGTACACACCCTCCCTGCCGAACTTATCCGGCTTGATAAGCCCTGCCTGCAGCAACTCCCGCTTCTGATCCTCTGATATACCATTTCGTTTATGCAAGCTGCCCGTATCATACCCAACACTTAGCTTCCGGTTATCAAGCAAGCGGGATTCCAAATAATTCATTCCGCTTCTGTTCCTGGTCCCAAGGCTACGGGTAAAGAGGGAGAAAGATTCGGTGAGGATTCTGGATCGTTGTTCCATGGATAGTGCCGGTATGGTGGCTGTAGGATTCTTTTGGACCTTCAGAGAACCTACAGGTTCTCTATATCCGGCCAACTCCTTGGCCTTCATAATGGCCTCATGCTTGCTTACTTCCTCCATCCTCATTATAAAATCCACCTGGTCACCACTGCCGGCCACACAGTTGCTGCTAAAACAGGTCCAGGTACCTGTCCTGGGATACACCTGCATGCTCGGGGTCTTGTCATCATGGAAAGGGCAGCGAAGCCGATGGTTACGGTCGCATTGAAGGCCATAGTGCTTTAAAACGGTGTTGATCGGAAGGCGTTGTTTGATCTCTGAGAGCTCCATTGAAGAAAATATTTCACTTTTTTCGATTATACCTATTTGCTACAAATATACCCTTTAGGTATATATCAACAATAGCCTATAGGTATTTTTTATCCACGATTTGCAGTATATTTGTGTTAAAATCGCTTATAAGGGTGTTTAATTAAAACATTTACGCTTTATGACCTTAGGTGAGAAAATCAGACAGGCCCGCACAAAAAAGAAGATGTCCCAGCAGGAACTTAGTGAGAAAGCCGGGACTCATCAGAAAAACATCTCTAAGTACGAGAAGGACCTGGTAGTACCTTCAGCTATTACACTGAAGGCTATAGCCGATACCCTCGAGGTAACAACTGATTACCTGCTGGGTAATGATAATGCCAGTATTAAGGATACAGCTCTGCTGAAGCAATTCAAAGAAGTGGATAATTTGCCGGATACTGAGAAGAGTTCCTTAATGAACGTAATCTCTGCATACATCCGGGATTTTAAGACCAGGCAGGCTTACATTGCCTAAAATCACAAGATCATGGGAGCACTAAGGCAACAATTCATCGAAGACAAGCAAGGAAAGCGGATCGCCGTCCTGATGCCCATTGACCAGTACAATAAGATGATGGAGCAACTGGAAGAAATTGATGATATCCGGGCTTACGATGCTGCCAAAGCAGAAGAAGATGAAGTTATACCCTTCGACCAGGCTGTAAACGAGATCGAGGCTAAACGCGATGACCTATAAGATCTCGATACGCCGCAAGGCCCAAAAACAACTGGCCAAGATCCCGGCCAACGACTACAAGAAAATAAAACAAGCTATCCTGGACCTCACCCAGGATCCCAGACCACCAGGAGCTAAAAAACTTAAAGGCCGCCAAGGTTGGAGGATTCGGAAGGGTGACTACAGAGTCATATACGAGATACAGGATGACCTACTGATCATCATCGTCCTGGATGTAGGCAACAGAAAGGATATCTATAGGTAGCAAAAGTCCGATAACCTCAGACTTTTGCTATTTCTCAATCAGTGCAAGAATTTCCTTTATTCTAAGTACATATTGTAAATACTGCTTGGCAGCAGACACATCCTCTTTTAAGTTGTTCGCATCTAATATAAACTCAATAAGCTGGGTTTCGATTGTATTGTCATATACAAGCTCTGAAGAGTCAATATTAACACCTGATAGATATTTATCAATGGTTGCTGCTGTATAATCATCGTACATTCTCAAATCGTGAAGAATATCTGCAAGATTCTCATTTTCTGATATGTCTCGAGGAAAAGGTGTTTTGCAAAACTCTGAATATAATTCTTTGATAGCCATGTCACGTGTTTTAATAATACCAGAAGCTTACGATTCTTCCGTCTGTAGTGAAAATACCTCCAGGCTGATTTGGGCCAAGTCGGATTTTCATGCCCATACTTCCATCCCTGAGCATTACCTCTTTACCTAAATGCTTGTTGGTATTGAAGAATTTCAACGCATCATCTGTATACTGCATCAGATTATTCCTCATTCCTTGATTAAGAACATGTTTTGAATAATGATACTTTACAGCCGATGATACGGATCTCCAATTAACCTTACTCCAGCTTTTTAAGATCGTCCTTAATGCTTTTATCTGAACTCCTCCAGGTACAATCGGCGGCGGCATTCCCATTATCGGCTCCGGGAAATCCGTTCTACGGATCATTTCCCAGTAGGACATGTCATCTAAAGATGATAGATTACCACTATTCACGGCATCTAAGAAGACTCTTTCATAGAGGGGAATATATTCCACTCCAGCATCTTTATATTTCCCAGGGAGTCTGTACCAAATACCTGATATTACAATCCCATCTGCATAACCTTCGACATCTTCATCTGAATAATATGGGACTGTATACCCTCCTACTTTATTTTTGTAGTATTCTCCCCCAGTAATCGGATCCTGATAAGTGTCAACAACATTGCCATTCTCATCGGTTGTAGTACCGGTTGGTCCAGGGGTATGATGATATCTACCAATGTTATTCCAGGTATACGGATCCGGGTGAAGCCTTCCATCTCCACCAAGTTTCCAAGCCATTTCCCAGTTGTAGTAGGTATGTTCCCCATTGATCTGTTCTCTTTCATAATCGGTAGGACCATGCTTATAGCCTGAGGGGTCAATAAACCTAAGGGGATTATTCAGGGCATAAGAGTACCTGTTGTAACTATTTGGATATTGCGGAGCCTGAATAAATGGATCGGGACTTAAGAATCTACCTAATACTGGATCGTAGATCCTTCCATTCATATTGATCAGGTTAAACTCCGCTAGGTGCTCATGACCTGTAAATCCTCTTCCAGCAAACAACTCCCCTGTATAATCACTTGTCCAATCATCTGCATCTCTAGGAATTCCCCAAGCATTATAACTGAAGTTTTTAACCTCATTCGAAGAAGCATTAACTATGGTTGTCAAAGAACCCAGATGATCAGAGAGTATATGATACATGGTATCATTCCCTGATCCTTCCTTAACAAAGATAGCCGTTAATCCTGTTCCTCCATTTATATAGTGGTATTTTTTAACTCCTGACGAGGTGGAATCCTCTTCATAATCCACATCAAAATATTTCACTCTTTCAACCGTACTATTTCGAGTAGTGGTTGTCTTGATTCTTTGGTTACCAAGACCATAGTCAAAACTCACAGTCAAAGGAATATCTCCTGCTAAAGTATCAGTAATTGAAGATACTTTGTTAAAACAATTATAGATAATAGGTTGTGGAACAGGCGTATAAGATGTATCTGGATCATTAACGGTAGTAAGAGCATAAGGACCTGCTGTTCCCTCTCCGTAGTCAATATCTGAGCTTAGCCAAGTTTCGAGGTAATGTTGCCGTAATTATCACGCAAAAGCTATAATTGAAATTTGGCGATTCCATTTAGTGGCAGTACCGTGATACCATCACTTCTACTTTGTTTCTCAGTACCATCGTATACAAGGTATGCTTCTTTTTCTCCTGTTAGTTTTTCCCAATATTTTAATCCTTTAAAGAAATCTTCGGAGATTGTTTTACCGGATTTAATTTCAATTGGGATCTGTTTTAATCCATTGTCAACCAGTAAATCGATTTCGTTACCAGTATTATTTCGCCAGAACCAAAGCTTGTTATTTATCCCATTGTTGAAATGATGTTTGAGGAATTCTACAACAACCAGGTTTTCAAAGAGTCCACCCCTGAAGGGACTCAAAGCTAATTCTTCCGGTTCACTTATACCCAGTAATGATGTAGCCAAGCCTGTATCGTAGAAATAAAATTTTGGTGTTTTAACGATCCGCTTATTATAGTTTTTGTAGTATGGCTGAAGCCTGAAGGCAACAAAACTCGTTTCTAGAACTCCGATCCAGGAAGCAATGGTTTTTACATCAACTCCAACTTCTGTTGCCAGGTTGTTCATGTTTAATAATTGCCCCACTCTTCCAGCACATAGGTGTAAAAAACGCTCAAAAGCATAAAGATTAGTGATATTCTTCAATAATCTTAAATCTCTTTCAACGTAGGTGCTAATGTAGTTTGCATAGAATTTCCCTATGGATGCTTCCTGGTTGAATAAATATGGATAACCTCCTTTGATCAGAAGCTGATTGCTTTGCATTTCAAGCTGCTTAATCTCATTTAGGCTTAATGGAAGCAGAAAAAGGTAACCAACTCTCCCTGCAAGACTTTGAGAAATGTTTTCCTGAAGAAGAAAATTATTGGATCCGGTAAGGATGAATAATCCTGGATTTGAAGCTTCATCAAGGATTTGCTGAAGATAGGAGAATATTGCCGGAGCGCGTTGAATCTCATCCAAAATAGCACCTTCAGGAAAATCACCAAGAAAACCTCGTGGATCTTCCTGTGCATATTTTCTTGTGTCGGGATTTTCAAGACTGATATAAGGTTTTTGATCAAAAACCTTTCTGACCAATGTAGTTTTACCAGATTGTCTTGGTCCGGTAACCGCTACAGCTCTAAACTGTCTGGATAGTGCAATTAATTCTGCTTCAGCATCACGTTTAATCATATAACAAATATACAGATTTGGAATTCAATTCCAAATCTGTAAGGAATAAAACTAACTGTTGCATGATATGGCTGATCCGGAAAACTTTACTAAAGAATATCAAGTTAAGTACAACTTTGCAGGTAATCTTCATCGAAAATCCCCTAAAAATGCCAGTATAAGCAATTAATTCAGTTTGAAAAAATCGAATTAGTAAAAACCAACCACAATCCCGTCAACAATAATAACGAAGCCCCCGAAAATCCGAAGACTAACAGGGGCTTTCGCGGTTTGGCGTGGTGCCACCAGCCCCCATCGCTTTGAGGCACGATCGGGCGGAAATCTTGATGTAATTGATTGCAATAGAGATAGCTAGATTCTCGTCAATATAAGGTGAAAATTCGGAAATCTCCGTATCCTGTTGATGGATTGCAAGCAGCGTGACGATCCAGTGGTTGATAACGAGAGATTTACAACAGTTGGAAGTAAGTGAAATCTCCGTCAGCGGACCCGTCAACAGGTATAATCTTAAACGCAATAAATCAGTTAATTACATATAATATGTGAGCTTTCAATAGTATATAGAACAAAGAATAATAAAACAACAAGAATGATGGCCAAGAGTCTATAGTAATTCCTTAATCTCAGTTTTGGCAGAACTCTTAATTCATTAAAAGCTAAATATATTCCCATAGATAGCTCTAGCGCCGATATTGCTAATTTGCTATCCTTGTTAAGAAAATCTTCTACTTCAATTGGAACTTCCTTGTCGTATTTTAGGTATTCCATAAAGTCTTTGTAGTTATCCAATTTTGCCTTATAATCAGATCCAAGCAATTTAATTTTATCAATAAATTCTCCGAGGAAATTTACTATGGAATCAGAACCTATTTTATCTCCCTTATTTATTCCCCCTTTTAATATCTCCCTTGCTTTCTTTATTTCTAAATCAACATCCCTTAGTACACTCCAAGTTTTTAAATATCTCAACGCAAAATAGATTACAGCAACTAGAAGAATTGATTTACTAAGTATCCAGTACCATGCTTGGCTACCTAGTTTAGCGTTCTGTAAATAACATATCATATAGAGGAGAATTCCTCCATTTTGTATTTCCACTTGAATACTACAGGTTCTTCATTGATTGCCTGGATACCCTGGTAAATCCTTTCTACAAGTTCCTGCTTGCTATCTACACGGATATGCCTTAGGAAAGAACGTGCTATCTTGCTGAAAAACATTTCAATCATATTAAGCCAGGAACCATGTTTGGGAGTAAATACAAATTCAAAGCGCCCCGGTTTCATAAGTAGCCAGGCCTTTGTTTCCTTTGAAACATGAGATGAATGATTATCTAATATCACCCTTATTTTCCAGTCCTCCGGGTATTGCTTATCAATCTCAGTTAAGAACTCAATAAACTCTCTACTTCTATGTCTGTCCCTGACCAAAGGAATCACTTGACCGGTATGTAAATCAATGCCTGCCAACAGACTAATCGTGCCTAAGCGTTTATACTCATGGTCACGTTTCAATGTTGAATGTTGACCTACCACCGGTTGTAATTGAGGAGCAATGTTTTTTATAGCCTGTATACCTGGCTTTTCGTCATAGGATATAGTGGTGGCTTTTCGGCTCGATTCTGGCGGACTTTCATTGATTATCGCAATCTCTTTATAGACCTGCAAGATATTAGCCATTTTGAGATCAAACTCAGGATCACGTTTCTCCAGGTAATAACTGACCTTGTGTGGTTTTATATTCCCGTGGGATAAGATCGTATTCAATACTCCTTTGTCGATCTTGGTTAGAACCTGATGACCCGCTTGTTCACAATTTTCGCGTATATGCTTTTTCAGCAGACTATAAGTCCATGTTTCATGTGCATAGCCCAGCTCTCCGGGGGGCAGGCAAGCAATAGAAAGAACCCAACTTTTGGCATTGTCACTGATCGTTGGTTTTACACCTCGGCCAGGAAGGTCCTTCAAAGCAGTGATGGCTCCATAAGCAATGGCTTTGTTTATACAGCGTTCCACCAATGGACGGTTCGTGCTCAAATCTTGTGCTATACCGCTAATGGTTTGACCATCCATGTATTGCAACAAAATCTTAGCACGCTTAACTTCCCGATGTGGAGAAGTTTGACTCTTGGAAATGGTAACTAATTTTTCCAAATCCGTAGGATTAACAACTAATTTTGGTTTTTTTGTAGTTCGCATCTCTGTTTGGTTTTACCAAAGATACGAAATATTTATATGTAATACTATTTAAAGAACGAACTACTAGATATGGAAGCATGCAGAAGAATGCACCTAAAATAAACGCCCAATCGATTCTATTATCTACGATGAAATAATAGAAGGAATCCTTAAGTTTTTTATTACTTTTTAAACCAATTCTGAGCTGATTCTTTCTCATGGGAAACTATCTGACATAAAAATACAAAATAAGAAGCCTCAAATTTTCACATTCAAATAAAAAAGAGGCAAAGAGGCAAATCTAGGTTTTGAGGATCTTCCTCGCTGTTTGTTTTGGTCCCTCGAAGCTCCATGTGCACCTTCGCGAAGCACCAAAAAAAGAGATGAATATTCCACAACCAAGATTCCTATTAAGAGATCCAAACGCCAAAAAACCAACATCCATCTATTGTCATTTGCGGTTCAACAACGACAGAATTGTATTTGCTACTGGTGAAAAGATACATCCAAATGAGTGGGATTCTGGAAAGCAACGTGCAATCAATTCAAAGAAGTTCCCCCATAATTCTGAGCTAAATATCTGGCTAGATAAAATTGACAGTGAGATTAAATCCATATTCAGAAGCTTCAACCTCGATAACGTATCCCCCACTGCCGACTTGATTAAGAATAAGATCAATGAAAGGATCTTCAAAAAGACCACTAGTAGAATCCCTTCCCTAATTGATTTCATTGCTTCATACATTAAAGAATGCACCAAAATCAAGAATCCCAATACTGTAAGAACTTACATCACTACCTTTAAGCATCTAAAATCCTACGCAAAATTTCATTCAATTAACCTCGACTACTCCTCAATCACATTGGACTTCTATAACTCCTTTGTAGACTATCTCACCCACGATCTAAGTCTCTCCCAGAACACAATAGGAAAGCACATTCAAGTTTTCAAAACATTCATGAATGAGGCCACTGATAGGGGATTCAATAAAAAGATGGATTTTAGGGGAAGGAAGTTCAAGCGGCTAGCTGAACCAGTCGAGAGCATATATTTGAATCTTGAGGAGCTAGAAAGGATTAGGGGGCTCGATTTGACACAGTCACCCAGTCTGGAACGTGTACGTGATCTATTTCTAATCGGATGTTATACTGGATTACGGTATTCCGATTTTATTAAAATCAAACCAGAAAATATTACGGTAGAAGGTCAAGGACAATACCTTGAAATGCTTACCCAAAAAACAAGTCAGCGCGTTGTAATTCCCCTTAAGCCTATCGTTTTAGAGATCCTTAAAAAATATGGGGGAATTATTCCCAAACCTCTTTCTAACCAAAAGATGAATCAGTATCTCAAGGTAATCGGAAAACAAGCTGGAATCACAAACAAGATCCTTGTTACCAGAACAAAAGCAGGAATAAGAAGCGAGAAGTTGATCCCCAAATATGAACTAATCCATACTCATACCTGCAGAAAATCCTTTGCCACTAATGCATTTCGTAGTGGATTATCCACCCTCTCAATAATGAAGATCACTGGTCATAAAACTGAAACACAATTCTTTAAATATGTCAGGATCACAGAACAAGAAAATGCTTCAAATCTGATCAATCATGAGTTTTTTAAAGATTGAATGTTGGAAGTGAGACCAGCCAAATCGTTTTTGAAAACGCTGATACAGAAAACAAGATCAGTGTTGTCTTTTTCGGTAATAGTGATGTCGTAAACTGGTTACATAATATAGATTTAATACAAGGTTTAATAGCAGTTCAATAGAAATAAGAATATCGCTCAGTTGTGCAACTATTTGTCTGTAAAATTATCAAGCCACAGTTATTGTTTTCTCTTTCATAGGGTTTGATTCAACAGCAGGAGCGCGCTCCTGCTGTTGAGCTCGCTTCTCGGCCTCAAACTCTTCCA
>Ga0210098_1000505_pt1 | contig 11943 bp, 8 predicted proteins | sample Joice_ThreeSqA_D_FD_184870 | JGI IMG/M metagenome (GOLD analysis project Ga0210098, IMG submission 184870) | Wetland microbial communities from San Francisco Bay, California, USA, that impact long-term carbon sequestration - Joice_ThreeSqA_D1... | ecosystem: Environmental > Aquatic > Marine >...
GGGGACCGCGGCGCACCTCGCCGCCACGATCGGGAGACCCGCCGCCATCGCCTCCAGGAACACGATTCCGAAGCCCTCCTGGCGGGACGGAAGGCAGAACACCTGGGCCCGGGCCATCTCGGTCCGGATCTCCGCCGCGCTGCGCACCGATCCAAGCAGGCTCACCGCGCTCTCGAGATCCAGGGCTCGTACCAGTCTTCGGAGGCGTCCGCTTTCCGGTCCATCTCCGACCACCCGGAGGCGCGCTCCCGGCACCGACTGGCGCACGATCGGGAGGGCCCGGATCAGAGTGGCCGTGTTCTTTCGCCGGTACTGTCGCGCGATGCTGAGGATCGTCGGGGGGTCCCCGGCGTGCCGGGCACCCGGTGCGGACCCCGACCAACGCTCCACGTCGATTCCCTCCGGGACCACGCTCAGATGCTCCGGGTCGAGTCCATAGGCTTCGAGCGCCACCTTCCGGCTGTGCTCGCTGGTGACGATCACCCGGGCCGCCCTTCTCGCGTTGATCCGCTCCAGCCCGGACAGCGCGCGGAACCGGATGCGGGTCCATCCGGCTTCATACTGCAGCTCGTCCGCCATGACCCCCTTCAGTGCGACCACGTAGGGCGCGGGAATCGCGCCGACGAAGCACCCGTCGAGGTCGAAGCCCACGACGAGATCGGCCTCCTGGTCGTGCACTCGCGACCGGAACCCGAGGTTGGCCACCAGGCGGGTCAGGTCGAGCCAGGGAAGACGCAGACGGGGCCTGAGAATGGTGACCCGATGTCCGAGAGCTCCCAGCCCGTGCGCGAGCCCGGCTATGGCAACGGCTGAGCCGCTGCCACGCGCCCGGTCCGGCAGCCAGGTGTCGAGAAAGAGGATCTCCAGGCGCTCGCCTTCCACGACGATGTGGAGCTACAGCCTGTCGATGCGGGCCGCGAGGATGAAGTCGCTCTCCGTCAGGCCGTCGATCTTGTGCGTGAATATCTCGATCTCGACCCGGCCCCAGGTCAGGCGGATGTCCGGATGGTGGCCTTCCGATTCCGCGAGCTCTCCCACCCGGTTCGTGAACGCGAGCGCCGTCACGAAGTTGGGGAAGGAGAAGACCTTGTGGAGGTGGTGCCCCCCGACGACCTGCCAGCCGCCCCCCAGTTCCTCGCTGAGGGCACGGAGCTCCTCACCGGCCAGGGGGGGGACTCCCCCGCGGCAGGGTACACAGTGCTTCGCAGAGAGCGTGTCGCCCATCGTAGCTCCTCCGTTGGGGCCCGAGGTCTTCAGTCGGTAGCGGAATCCGTGGCCCTGGCGGCCTCGGATGCCAGCACCACACGATTTCTGCCGAGCCGCTTCGCCATGTACAGCGCCCGGTCCGCCGCTCGCATGAGCGTCTTGGGGTCTTCTCCATCCTCCCGGAAGAAGGCGACGCCGAGCGACGCGGTCAGATCCACCGGAAGCGGAGGGTCCTCCTCCAGAATCAGATCGTCTATTCGGTGCCTCAACCGCTCCGCGATGCTCAGCGCCAGCTCCCGGTCGGCGCGGATGAGCAGAACGGCGAACTCCTCGCCCCCGATGCGCGCGATCTGGTCGCTGTCGCGCACGCTGTCCCGCAACGTCCGGGCAAGCGCCTGCAGGCAGCGGTCTCCGGCCTGATGGCCGAACTTGTCGTTCACGGACTTGAAGTGATCGACGTCGAGGAAGACCAGCGCCAGGGGTTCATCGTAACGGACCGCACGCCCGACGTTCTCCTCCAGCTGCTGATTGAAGTGCCGCCGGTTGAACAGCCCGGTGAGGGCGTCCGTGATCGCCAGGCGGCGCGTTTCCTCGAGCAGTTGCGCGCTGCGGATCACTTCTGCCGCCTGCCTCGCGATCACGGTGAGGGTCTGCACGTGCTCGTCACTGAACGCGTGCGGCTCCACGGACTCGGCGTTGAACACGCCGATGATCATCCCATCCGCTATCAGGGGGACCGCGACTTCGCTTCGCGCTCCCGGCACGCCCGGGATGTACGCCTCGTCGTCATCCAGGTGCTCGATGTCGTGCACGACCTGCGTCAGGCCGGTCTGCGCACAGCGACCCGTGATACCCTGTCCGACCGGGATCTCCAGAAACCGGACCGCGGCCTGGTAACCCTGCCCGGCGGCCACCCTGAGGTACTTGCGCGACTCGTCCAGCAGCAGGACGGCCGACTGCCCCTGCGGAATCACCTCACCGGCGATCTCGAGCATCGAGTTGAGCGTCGCTCCCAGCGCTCCGGCCTCGGCGGCCAGGTTCGAGATCCGATACAGCGCGCTGAGCTGAGCGATCCGCTGTCGCAGCTGGGCCTGGGCCTGAAACGCCAGAATGCCGAGCGCGGCCTGTGTGCCCAGCACGGTGAGCAGCTTCTCGTGCTCGGACGTGAACGCGTACAGGCGCTCCGACTCGACGTTGATGACCCCGGCGACCCGGTTTCCGACGATCAGCGGCACGGCGAGGTTGGATCGCGCCTCCTCGAGTCCCTGGACGTAGCGGGGGTCCTGTGAAACGTCGCCTACCCGCACCGACTCCCGGTGCGCCGCCGCCCAACCGCTGAGGCCCTGTCCGACGGCGAGGGACGCCCGCTGGATTTCCGACGACCGGTCGCCATACCCGATCAGCTGTTCGACCGTGAGCCGGCCCGTATCTTCGTTCAGGAGCATGACCGCCGCGTGCTCGAATCCGATCAGCTCCCGGGCCCGGTCGAGCACTTCGCTCAGGAGCTCCTCCAGCGAGTCGTGCAGTCCGAGGGCGCGGGTGCTTTCGTACAGCGAGTCCAGAGTCCCGAGAGCACGAGAACCGTGCGGCTCACCCGCGCTCCGGCCTCCCGCCGCGCCGTCGCTCATCCGAGCAGCGACCTCCCGAACGCCTTGACCGTCAGAACCGGGCACTCGGCGCGGCGCAGCACCTTGTCGGTCACGCTGCCGAGCAGTACGTGCGTGAGTCCGCCCAGCCCGTGTGTCGCGATGACGATCAGGTCAGCCGGGATCTCGGCGGCCGCCGCGAGGATACCCGCCACGGCCCGGCCCTCGCGGACGTGGATCCCGGTATCGGCCCCGGCCCCCGCACGGTTCGCCACCGCGGTCAGCGCCTCTCGAAGGCTCGACTCGACCCTCGAGAAGTCGGTCATCGTGCTGCCTCCCAGGTAGACTTCGGGCATCACCGGCTGCTCGAAGACGTGCAGCAGATGGAGACGCGCTTCGTAGGCGCGGCAGAACTCCAGCGCGTGTGCGACCGCGCGCTCCGAGTGCCTCGAGAAGTCGACCGGCACGAGGATGTTGTCGAGGTGGGCGGCCGCCGGGCTGCCTTCGCGCGGTCGAATGGTCAGGACAGGTCGCGCGGAGAGGCGCACCACTTCCTCCGTGACGCTTCCGAGGAGTGCGTGACTCAGGCCGCGCCTTCCGTGGGTGCTCATCACGATGACGTCGGCGTCGATCTCGTCGGCGTACTCGAGAATCGCGGGAGCGGCGGATATTCCCCGGCGCTGCGCCCGGACCACCTGGATGTCTCCGGCGTTCCGTTCCGCGAGTTGGCTGGTCATGCGCCCGTCCGCGGCCTCCTCGAGGCGCACGCGGATCTCCTCAGCGTCCGGGAAGTGGTGCGCCGGGTCGTTGGGATCATCGGCGTGCAGGACCACGGCGTGCAGCAGGTGGAGCACCGCCCCGTGCGTCCTGGCGAGGGCCAGGGCATCATCGAGCGCCGCGTTCGCGAGGGGCGAGAAGTCGGTCGCGAACAGTACCGTGTCGATCTTCAACATCTCTCCCGCTTCCCGGTCGCGCGCCCTAGCGGGGCGCGCCGAAGGTGACCTCGAGCTCGATCCGCTCCCCGTCGCGCAGGACGACGACCGGAGCCGTGTCACCCGGGTTGGCCTCGGAGAGCACGACCATGTAGTCCTGCACGCTGGCGATGTCCATGTCGCCGATCCGAACGATCAGGTCCCCCCTTCGCAGGCCGGCGGCTTCGGCCGGACTGTCCGGCCTCACATCCGACAGAAGGAGCCCCGGCGAACCGTCCGCGGGGCCGGCGTAGTCGGGGATCGTTCCGAGGCGCGCCTTGAGTGCCATCCGCGGCTGCGGGCCGTCCGACGTCTTCACGAGCGTCAGCTCGCCCTCGCGGTTCGCTATCGTGCCGGCAACGTCCGACACCAGCCAGGCCACTCGCGCTCCGCCCTGCGCGTTGATCAGGTTCGCGTCGTCCGACGGCTTGTGGTAGTCCGGGTGCGTCCCGGTGAAGAAGTGGAGGACCGGGATGTCCGCCGCGAAGAACGCGGATTGATCCGAGGATCCGAAACCGTCTCCCCCGATCGCGCATTCGATGCCGGACCGGTCGCACAGCGGCCCGACCAGGTCGTCCCACTCCTCCGCCGAGTCTCCTCCGAGCACGGACAGCCGGTCGTCGCGCAGTCTTCCGACCATGTCGATGTTCAACATCGCCACGACGTCGTCCATCGTCAGGCCGTCCGGCGGCTGGCGAACGAAGTTGCTCGCCCCGACGAGGCCGGCCTCCTCCGCCGAGAAGGCGATGAACACGACGTCCCGGTCGAGCTGATCGCGGCGTTCGGCCAGCTGGCGGGCCGCCTCGAGCAGGGCGGCGGTGCCTGACGCGTTGTCGTCCGCACCGTTGTGGATCTCACGGGAATCCGGATCGAGCGATCCCTCCTGCCCGTAGCCCAGGTGGTCGTAGTGAGCCCCGATCACCACGACTCCGTCGAGCTGTCCGTTGCCCCGGATGCGCCCGACCACGTTGAACGCGTACAGGAATCCCTTCTGAGCGTGGGGGTTCGAAGGGTCCGCGATGGGAACGCCGAACACGTTCCTGTACCCTCCGTCATCGCCTGCCGGCTCCAGCCCGATGTCGCGGAACTGTTGTTCGAGCCAGCGACCCGCGTCGGCGAGGCCTTCGGTGCCGAGGCCGCGGCCCTGGCGCGCGTCATCCGCCAGCCAGTTCACGTCGTTCGAGTATCGCATCGCCGCGGCGTCGATCCCGCTGGAGATGCGTTCCGAGCCGTCGGTCTGCGCGTGCGCGGCCGAAGCTGTCAGCAAAACGAGCGCGGCCACGAGCGACGCCCGCAGAGTGCCTCTATTCCTTACGATGCCGAACATCCATTCCTCCCGAGGAAATGCCCGCGAATCACCAGTACGAGTCGAAGCGGGCACAGTACACCGGCGACTCGGCTGCCGGCAAACTACTCGTGCCGGCCAATCGGCGCTCCGACCTCGTGATCCGTCAGAACGCGCCGCCGCCGCCTCCTCCGAACCCGCCGCCCGAGCCTCCGCCTCCGGAGAACCCCGACCCCCCGGAGCTTCGCGGGGCTGATGTCATCGCCGTCGCCGCATGCTGAGTCATGCCGGACAGGTCTCCGACGAAGGTCGTGGGGTGGAAGCCGGGCCTCCCGGCGCCGCGATACCAATCCGGCGGCTCGTCGAACATTCCCTCGAAGGCCGCCGCCCACTTCTTCTCCACTCCGAGGCACATCGCGTAGGGAAGGTAGCGCTCGAACATCTCGGGACCCGTGATCATCCTCTTGAACCGGTCCGACTCCACCCGCTGCAGGAATTCCTCGAATCCGAGCGCCGCTTCGAGCGCCCGGGTTCCGGCGATCGTGCGCGCCGGCATGAAGACGCCGAACGCCAGGACCACGATGGCGGTCGCCGCGCCTGCCAGGATCATCGTCAGCGGGGCCATGCCGAACGTGGCCCCGAGCTTCGAGCCGCCGGCTGCCACCACGACGCCGGTCCCGACCGCCACCGCGACCCACAGCCCCAGCACTCGGTCCGGGCGGCTCCGGTAGTACCGCAGCTTCATGAGCTCGTCGAAGATCCGATCCTTGATTCCCGGGAGGTCCTTGTAGAACTCGTTCTCGAGGTCCGACATGTGAACCCGATCGCCGGCCACCGGCGAGCCGAACACGGCCACCAGCATCTTCCGCTCGTGGCTCTTCAGGCCTCCGAAGTCCTCGGATCCCCTGCGCAGCTCGAGAACGTAGTCCTTCTCCTTCAGGAGGCCGAGGAACCGGTCCTTCTCCACCTCCTCGATGATCAGATATCCGCGAACCGCCAGGTCAACCAGCATCGCGGTCACGTCCCGCAGGTCGACTCGATTGTCGACCAGCACTCCCACCTCGGACGGCGTGAGGCCCTCGGGAGGCTCGTACACGGGAGCGATGGCCAGGCGTCGCGGGTCCTTGCCGTGAAGGACCCAGATGTGCCGCATGACGAAAAAGGCGAGCACGGGCAGGAGGAGCGGCCAGTTGCTGCCGAGGAAAGCCAGGATCCGGTCCAACAGGGTGGGTCTGCGAATGAGGTATTCCTCAGACGCTCGGCCGGTCGGCCCCGCCTCATCCGCCCCGCCCCGGGCGCCTCCGGCGATGAACGAGTCCCATGCGATCGCGACCGTCAGGCCCTCGTGGATTCCGAGCTCTCGGGTGGCACGGACGTCCACCAGGTAGTCCGAGATGGTGACCTCCGCCGATTCGTCGGTGGATCCGTAGCCTCCGGTGAAGCCGCGAGCCCGGACACCGGTCACGGCCGCCGGGAGGCGCACCCTGACGCTGGCCCTCTCGATCGGGACCGGCCACTCGTCCCCCGTCACGTTCCAGTACAGCTCGTCCCACGCGGAGTCGTCCTCGTCGAAGAAGCGCAGGGCGTTGTCGACACGGTACCGGATCACGACTGTGCGAACCGCATCCATGGCACCCGGCACCCACACCTTGATCTTCCGGTAGTGACGCTCACGGCTGGTCTCGTAGCGGAGCGCCTGACCGCCTCCATCCTCGACTCCCAGTACCTCCAGCCGCAGGGTGTAGTTCAGGTTGGCTCGATTCCGGTACTGGATGGGGATCGTGCGGAAGATGCCGTTGTAGGATCCCTCGAAGCGCACTCGGAGCGTCTCGACGACTTCGACTTCACCGCTGCGCTGGACGTGTAGCTCGGCGTGGAAGTCCTCAACGTACCACGAGCGGACCACCGCGCCGACCGGAGCGGACCGCCCGTCCACGCCCTCCAGGGCCGGGGGAGCCGAGAGCAGGACGAGCCCCGCCGCGATCGCGGCGAGGCCTCCAAACCTGCCCGACACCATGGCAAGCACCCTCGCCCTCCTCGCTCAGGCCCCCGCGTCGCCGAAGCTGACCTTTGGCGCCTCGCGCTGAGCTTCGTCGTCCAGCTCGAAGAACTCCTCCTTCTCGAATCGGAAGGCGTTGGCCACGAGCACGGAAGGAAACTGCTCGACCTTCGTGTTGTAGTCGCGCACGACGGCGTTGTAATACCGGCGGGCGTTCTGCAGGGCCCCCTCGACCTCCTCCAGGCTGCGCTGCAGGCTCGTGAAGCTCTCCACCGCTCTCAGCTGCGGGTACGCCTCGGACAGCGCGAACAGCGACTTGAGGGCCCCGGTGAGCATGTTCTCGGCCTGGGCCCGGTCGGCGGGTCCGGTGGCCGACATGGCCCGATTCCGCGCGCTGATCACGGCCTCCAGCGTGTCTTTCTCGTGGCTGGCGTAGCCCTTGACGGTCTCCACGAGATTGGGGATCAGGTCCCAGCGACGCTTCAGCTGGACGTCGATGTCCGCCCACGCGCCCTGCGCCTGCGTGCGGAGCTTCACGAGCGAGTTGTACAGCGTTATGCCGCCGATGGCGACGATTGCCAGGAGTATCAGGATCCAGGTCAAGGCACCCTCCGGGTCCGGGGGTCGAAGAGCAACGCGCTTCCCAAGCCAGAATAAAGGCCCGCGCAGTCCCGTGACAAGCGGACGGAACGCTCAGCCCGACAGGTGCCGGGTCACGGCCCGGGCCACGAGCCGGAGCCGATCCGCCCACGGAAGACGGGCCAGGTTCGTCTTCACCACTCCGCGTGTGAACCACGACTTGGCCGAGTAATCGATCGCGACGTCCACGACCACCGGATTACCGCCGGCCAGCCGTTCCGCGACCCCTGCGAGCACCGCGTCGATCGCCCCGTCGTTCGGCAGTTCGAGGCACCGGACGCCGAGCCCCCGCGCCAAAGCCGCGAGGTCGTAGTCGGGCAGGGCGCTGCTCTCCCGCCTGTTGTATACGGTCGCCTGGAATTGCGCGATCTGGGCCAGCTCCCGGTCCCTGAGGACGAAGAACGCCACGGGAAGGCTGCGTTGCGCCGCGGTGAGCACCTCGAGGCCGGTCATCAGGAAGGCCCCGTCGCCGACCAGGGCCGCAACCGGCGTCCCCGGGAGTCCGAGCGCCGCCCCGATGGCCGCGGGGACCGCGTATCCCATGCAGGAGTAGTCAATCGGCGCCAGGAATCGGCGTGGAAGGTCGAGTGTCAGCATCTCGGCGGCCAGGAAGGTACCATTGCCGCTGTCCGTCGCGAACACGGTATCCGGTCCGAGGCTCTCCTGGATGGCGGAGAGAAGAAGCCCCGGCGTGACGCCGCCGGCGCCGGTCGGCGTGCGCTGTGCGGCCCGGGTCTCGCGGCGTCCCTCCTCGAGGCGGCGACGCAGGTCCGGGTCCGGTCGCCGATCGCGCCCCCGACGCCGCAGCTCATCTACCAGCGCCGGGACGAGGATCGCGGAATCCGCCACCAGTCCGAGGTGCGGCTCGTAGTTCGCGCCAATTGCCGCCGGGTCGATGTCGACGTGCAGCAGAGGCTCGGGGGGCACCGCGCCGTAGCTGCCCGTGCCGACCTCGGAGAATCTGCACCCGATGGCGAGGGTCGCGTCACACGCCGCGGCGATGCGGCGGACGAAGGGTGGAGCCGCGGCGCCGAATCCGGGCCAGGCGAACAGGGGGTGAGATTCCGGAAACACCCCCTTGCCCTGCAGCGTCGTGGCCACGGGAGACTCCAGGAGCTCCCCCAGCTCGACCAGCCGGTCCGCGGCGGGTGCGGCCCCCGCACCCAGGTAGAGCAGCGGTCGGCGTGCCGCGAGCAGGGTTCCTGCGAGGTCCCTGACCTGCTCGGCCGAAGGCGGGACGAGCCGCTCGGCTGGCGAGGGCCTGACGCCCGGATCTCCCGGGTCGTGGCCGGGTCGCATGTAGAGGCTGGCGGGTACCTCGACCATGACCGGACCCGGGGCGGCGGAGCGGGCGAGGTCGCAAGCCTGCCGGATGGCCGGGTAGATGTCCTCTGCCCTGGAGGGGCGGAATGCGCCCTTGGTCACAGGCGCGACCATCGCGAGCTGGTCCACGTCGTGCAACTGGAACGCGTGCCCGGTATCACGGCGAATGCCGCAGCCGAGGATCAGCATCGGGACGTGGTCGAGGAACGCCTCGGCGATTCCGGACATTGCGTGGGTCAATCCGGCGCCCGGGACGACGTTCACGCAGCCCAGGCGGGACGAGGCGCGCCACAGCCCGTCGGCCATGAACGAGGCGCTCTGCTCGTCCGTCACCAGCACGACTTCCACTGAATCAGAGCTTCCAAGTCGGTCGTACAGCTCGATGTTGTGCGTCCCGGGAATCCCGAACGCGAAGGGCACGCCCTCGTCCTCCAACGCCCTGACGACCGCCTCGGCGCCGCGCAGGCCCCGGTCGTCGCGCGGACGGGTCACGAAAGGCCGGTCCCGCGGTTGGCCAGCAGACGGCCCGCGTCTTCGAGCACCGCTTCAGCCGTCCGGTCGGCCAGGGCCATCACCGTGAGGTACGGATTGATCTCGAGACTGTCGGGGAACAGGCTGGAATCGGCGATCCGCAGCCAGGGCAGTCCGTGAACGCGGCCCCACGAGTCGGTGACCGAGTCCGTCGGGCTCGACCCCATTCCGCAGCCACCCATCAGATGAGCGGCGGATATCGACGTCTTCCCGGGGATGAAGGCTGTGGCCGTGATCCGCCCGGCGATGCGCGCGGCTTCGTCGCGCGCCAGGAGCGGCGGGTTTGCGAGCGGCGCATGCACGCGGAGCGCGCCGGCCGCGAAGAAGATCCGGGCCGCCGCCCGGTTCGCGGCCGCGAGCGCTTCGCGGACCTCCGGGGTGAACCGGTAGTGGACCCTGGGCCGCCCGGAACGGTCGACCGAAATGCGGTTGCCTTGCGTCGCCCGATCGCAGGCCAGGGCCAGGATCATCTGCAGCCTGCGGAACGATCTCATCATGGTACTGTGGTCCGGTCCGAAGCCCGTCAGATTCTTCGCGGTGACGAACGGGAAGTACATGCAGGTTTCGAGCACGAAGCGCTCTTCCACGGACCTGTCCAGATAGTAGCTCTTCGGATGCCCGACATCGTTCGTGATCTCTCGCTCGTGCTCCCCGACGAGGATGAGGGCAGGGTGGCACGTGAAGCCCTCGCCCAGGCGCGGAAGCGCCGATCCGAGACCCGAGCGCAGCAGGAGCGCGCTGCTTCCCACGCTTCCTCCGGCCACCACGACGATCGGGGCTTCCACCGAATACTCTCCGGCCGGCCACGCGGACGCCGCTCCCTTTTCTCCCGGGCCGGGTCGCTCGACCCTGATGACGAGGCGTCGATCCCCGATCCGCCGCACTTCGGCGCGAGTCACCACCTCGACCCCGCCACGCTCGGCGGCCGGCAGCTGCACGCGGTCCGTGCCCTGCTTCGCACCGTTCGGGCAGCCCAGGTTGCACAGGCTGGCGCCCCGGCACCCACGCACGTTGACTGGGAACTGCTCTGCCTCGAGGCCGATGCCGAGACACCCCTCGCGGAACAGCCGGTTGTTGTCGTTGATCTGTTCCGGCGGAAGCAGGTGCACCCCGTTGTTCGCGGCGTGTCGTTCGCACCGGCTGACCAGGTCTTCGTGCGTCAGGCCCGGCACGGCCCACGCCTCGATCACCCGGGCCGACGGGACAAGCGAAGTTCCCGAGTACACTGCCGTGGATCCGCCGAACGTCCGTCCGAACGCGAGGCTGAGGGTGCCTTCCTCGGTGAGGAAGCCGCCGCCATCCTCGTAGAGGGACTCGGCCATCTCCGTCTCGATTCCGGTGAACTCGGCCTGCTCGAGCCGGCCGCCCTGCTCGAACACGATGACCCGGCGACCCTGCGTCGCGAGGGGGATGAGGGCCTGTGCGACCGTGCCGCCGCCGGCGCCTGAACCGATGATCGCCACGTCGCAACGGGCCGATCTCAAGGCTCGCGACCTTCCCCGGCTCCGGTTCCCGGGGATCGCCGCGACGCCCAGCCGGATGCGCTCGCCCGATAGCCAACGGCGGCGCGACCCTGCTCGCGTCCGTAGTAGACGAGGAAAGCCAGCGTCCGCAGCCCCCATACTCCCCTGCGGACAAGCAGAAGCGGTGAATCCTGAAGCGAGGTCAGAAGCCGCGATCGCGTCGAGGGGTCGAGAGCGGGGAGGGTCCGCCCGAATCGCGCCGCGGCGATGAGGTTGAGCGCCAGGATCAGCAGGGTCACCTGTCTTCGCACCCTCCCGGGACGTCCGGAAAGGAGGCGCTCGGCAAGCTCCTCGCCACGCCTCCACTCGTCGGCGGAGAGGTCGGCGGATTCCGGCACGAAGCCCACGACCAGGGCCCTGAACGGTCGGCGCACCCTGCCCAGCACGGATTGCCTCACGCGGGCCGCCGTCCTACGCCAGCATCTCGTCCACGGCGGGTCGGGGCACCGCCCCCGTCCGCCGGGCGACCTCGCCTCCGGCCCGGAACAGGACCAGAGTCGGGATGCCGCGGATGCCCATCCTGGCCGTGACCTGCGGATACGCGTCGGTGTCGAGCTTGGCCACCAGGAGCCGGCCCACATGCTCGGCGGCGACATCGTCGAGGACCGGGGCCATGATCTTGCACGGACCGCACCAATCGGCGTAGAAGTCGACGAGGAGCGCGATGCCCGCCTCCCTGACCAGCCGATCGAAGTCCTCTCCTGTGATCTTCACCGGCCGGTCGAGCAGGAACGGCCGGCCGCACTCGCCGCACTGGGGGCGGTCCGCGGCCCGCTTCATGTCCAGCCGGTTGAGCTTCTGACAGAAGGCGCAGCGCAGGGTCACTCCGCCGGTGTCCGGATTCGCTTCCGTGCTCATCGTTGCTTCCCCGAGATTCGAT
>Ga0210098_1000508_pt1 | contig 11903 bp, 12 predicted proteins | sample Joice_ThreeSqA_D_FD_184870 | JGI IMG/M metagenome (GOLD analysis project Ga0210098, IMG submission 184870) | Wetland microbial communities from San Francisco Bay, California, USA, that impact long-term carbon sequestration - Joice_ThreeSqA_D1... | ecosystem: Environmental > Aquatic > Marine >...
GTTCGCCCGGTTCGACAGGACCTCGTTCACGTTCATGTTCGTGGAGGTGCCGGACCCGGTCTGGAAGACGTCGACCACGAACTGGTCGTCGAACCTCCCCTCGAGGACTTCCCGGGCGGCGCGGGAGATCGCCTCCGCCAGGGGAGCCGGGAGGATCCCGAGCCCCGCGTTGACCTCCGCCGCCAGCCCTTTCACCAGCGCGACGGCGTGGACCACGGACATCGGCATCCCTTGCCCGCTTACGGGAAAATTTTCCACCGCCCGCTGCGACTGCGCCCCGTAATACGCCTTCGCCGGAACGCGGACTTCGCCCATCGAATCCTTTTCGACCCGGAACGTCGCCATGATTCCCCCCATGGGTTTTTGATTCCCGACGGCGCAGAGGAGTTCCGGGGCTCCGCGTCTACTCCTCCTCCACGATCGTCTCGAACTGCTCCTTTTCTGGAGAGTACCGGAGGATCGTCCCGGTGCCGAGCACGTGGTACCAGGCGTGGACGTGGAGGCGCCCCTCGCGCGCCGCCTTCTGCACGACCGGGTACGTCCTCAGGTTTTCTATCTGCACGAGGACGTTCTCCTTCGCGGTGATATCGCACCGTTCCTCCAGCGAAAGTTCCGGGTAGTTCGCCGCGACCACCGCCATCGTCCGGTCCCCGTGCCGCAGCCACCTGGAAATGTTGGGCGTGGCGGAGTATTTTCCGCGCTCCTCCCAGAGCGCCTTCATCGCGCCGCAGTCGGAGTGGCTGCACACGATGATGTCCCGCACTGCCACGTGCTCGACGGCGTACTCCACCGCCGCCGCGACCCCGGTCTCGTCCAAGGTGTCTTCCGAGTAGGGAGGGACGAAGTTCCCGATGTTCCTCAGGATGAAGAGGTCGCCCGGCTGCGCCTGGGTGATCGTCAGCGGGGCGACCCGGGAGTCGCAGCAGGTGATGAAGAGCGCGTCCGGGAACTGCCCGTGCTCCGCCAGCCTCCGGTACAATTCCCGGTTCTCGTCCCAGTACTGCTTCTGGAACCGGTGGATCCCCGCGATGAGCTTCCGCATGGCGAAGGTCCCTCCCTGACGGCATTTTCATCTGATGATACACGGTTCTCCCCGCTCGTTTCCGCGATTTTTCCCGTCTTGACCTGCATCAATGCGGCGGATGCGATCGCCGCGTATGGTGCTTTGCACGGTAATGGGTTCGTGGCACGGCGTCGGGCAACCATCACGACGGACGGCGGTTCGCTCCCGCCGGAAACCACGGGGAGGAAACGGATGAGCAAGAAGACCGCCTTCTGGATATTCCTGATCGGCACGCTCTCCTCCGCGGCCCTGTTCCTTTGGGCCACGTACGACACCCAGCGGCAGGTCACGACGCTGTCCCACGTCGACAAGCTGTCCGACGAGGTCGTGGCCGGGAAACGGGTGTTCGAGAAGTACAACTGCAACGACTGCCACACGATCCTGGGCTTCGGCGGCTACTACGCGCCGGACCTGACGAAGGTGGTCCAGCGGGTCGGCGAGGAGGGGATCCGGTACCGGGTGAAATCGCCGGAGGTGGCGTTCGCCAACTCCCCGCGGAAGATGCCGAACCAGCACGTCACGGACCAGGAGATCACCGATCTCGTCGCCTTCTTCCGGTGGGTCGGGGAGATCAACAACAACGACTGGCCTCCGCAGGACAGTAAGAAGCGGATTTCGCGGGGCGAACAGATGATGGTGGCGAAGGTCGGCGTTTCCCCGGGCGCGGCCGTCTTCCAGACGAAAGGGTGCATGAACTGCCACTCGCTGCACGGCACGGGGGGGACCTTCGGCCCTGCGCTGGACAAGATCGGCGCGACCCTTTCCGCGGAGGAGATCGGGAAGTACGTCCGGAATCCGAAGGGCGTCAACCCGAAGGCCATGATGCCGTCGCAGAAGGACAACCTGAGCGAACGGGAACTGGACGAAGTCGCCAGGTTCCTCTCGACCCTGAAATAAGGAGGCCCCGATGGAATACCGTTCCCAGAAGATCGCCTACTGGTACTTCGCCGCCGCGCTCCCGCTCTTCGTGCTCCAGGTCGTCGTGGGGCTGTGGCTCGCCGCCAACTACACCTTCACCATCCCGCAGTCGATCGTGAACGTCTTCCCGTTCTCGACGGCCCGCGCGTTCCACACGAACCTCCTCGTCCTGTGGATGCTCCTGGGATTCATGGGCGGCACCTACTACATCATCCCAGAAGAGACGAAGTCGGAGATCTACTCCGAGAAACTCGCCTGGTTCCAGCTGATCGCCCTGCTCGTCACGGGCGTGACGGCGCTCGTCGGGTTCCTCTTCGGGTGGACGCAGGGGCGGCCGCTCCTGGAGATCCCGATGGCGCTCGATTTCGTCGTCGTCATCGGCGCGCTCGTCTTCCTGTTCAACGTCGGCATGACGATGCTCAAGGCGAAGAACTGGACGGCGATCCAGGGAACGCTGCTCGGGGGGCTCGTCTTCCTCGCCCTGCTGTATCTCTTCGGCATCCCCTTCTACCGGAACCTCGTCATCGACTGGTACTACTGGTGGTGGGTGATCCACCTCTGGGTGGAGGGCGCCTGGGAGCTCGTCACCGCGTCGATCTTCGCCTTCGTCCTGATGAAGATCACCGGCGTCGAGCGGGAGGTGGTGGAGAAGTGGCTCTACGTCGAGATCGGCCTGTTCCTGTTCACCGGACTGGCTGGAACCGGGCACCATTACTACTGGATCGGCGCGCCGAGATACTGGCTGTGGATCGGGGGAGTCTTCTCGGCCCTCGAGCCGCTGCCGATCCTCCTGATGGTCTTCGACACGATGCACCACGTGAAGGAGCGGAAGGCGAAGATCATCAACCCCCTCACCTGGACGTACGCGATCGGCTGCGCGGTGATGCACCTCATCGGCGCCGGCGTCTGGGGGTTCCTGCACACCCTGCCGCAGATCAACTACTACACGCACGGCTCCCAGGTCACCGTGTCGCACGGGCACCTGGCGTTCTTCGGCGCCTACGCGCTGCTGAACCTGATGACGTTCTACTACGCGATGCCGAAGATCAAGGGGATCGTGGCGTACGACGATCGCCGGGGCAAGATCGGCTTCTGGACGATGGTCTCCGCCATGATGATCATGGGGCTGACCTTCGGGGTTGCGGGGGTGCTGCAGAGCTACATCGAGCGGGTGCTCGGCATGGGGTACATGGTCGCCCAGGGGTACATGCGGCTCTGGATGGGGGTTACCATGGTGGCGGGGGTCTTCTTCCTGGCGGGGCTTCTCACCACCGTCGTGGACCTCTTCACGCTGCGGCCGGCGAAGGCACAGGCATAAGTTACGGCAAACGGCACGGCGTTGCCGGGGCCGGGCCCTTGACCGACGTCAAGGACCCCGGCCCCGTTTTCGGGCATCCTAAACAGTACCCGGGGAAGTGCAGCCCCGGGAATCAGCGCAACGGCGAGGGCACCGATGGACCGGTATACCAAGGGATTTGTGGTCGCTTCGCTCGTCTACTTCTTCCTGGCCGCCGTCCTCGGGATCTGGATGGGAGGCACGGAGGCGGCGGGATGGGTGCGGTTCGCCCACGTCCACTTCAATCTGCTTGGCTTCATGTCGATGATGATCTACGGTGTCGGGTACTTCATCCTGCCCCGGTTCAACGGACGCACGCTGCGCTGGCCGTCCTGGGTCCCCATCCACTTCTTCCTCGCCAACATCGGGCTGATCGGGATGGTGGTCACCGCGCCGGAGCGCCCTTCCAACGGATTCATCCTCTTCTCGGCCCTGTCGGTCCTCTCGGCGGGGATGTTCGCCGTGAACCTCGGGGCGACGATGTTGACCGGGCCGAAAGCGGAAACGGAAGAGGAGCAGGAGGAGGAATCCTCCTCCGCGCCGGAAGCCGCTTCCTACACCGTTGCTTCCAGCGCTGCAGAGGCCAAGCCCGGGGGCGCGGCGCCTTCGGCTTCACCGCCAGACGCGCCGAAGATCGACCCGGACATGCGGGTGGGCGAGATCCTCACCCGGTGGCCGCAGACCGTGGACGTCTTCGTGGGACACGGCTTCGCCTCCCTTGCGAACCCGGAGCACCGCGAGCAGGTGAAGCAGATCCCGATCACCTTGCGGATGGCGTGCCAGAGGCACAACGTGGACCTCGACTACATGGTGTCGGAGCTGAACGAGGCGGTAGCGCCCTCCTCCGCACCGGCAGCCGTTCCCTTCGCCGCCGCTTCCGGCGGTACGGAGGGTAAACCCGCCGCCGGGAAGGCGAAGAAGGGGAAGCTCGCCAGGGGGGAGGCGATCGGGACGGACCACATACTCGGCGAAATCCTCGGCGCGTACCCCGAGACGGAGAAGGTCTTCCGCAAGTATTATGGAGACGGCTGCTTCTCCTGCCCCGGGCAGGCGACGGAGTCGGTGAAGCAGAGCGCGATGATGCACAATGTGAGCGAGAAGCAGCTGCTCGCGGAACTCAATAAGGCCGCGGGGTTCTGAACAGGGAGGGCGCCCCACTACGAGCTTCGCGCCGGTGGGGTACCCCCGCAACCGGAAAACGGAGGGGGCGCCCCACTACGAGCTTCGCGCTGGTGGGGTACCCCCGCAACCGGAAAACGGAGGGGGCAATGACGCTGATCGACCGGATGCAGGAACTGCTGGAGGCGGAGCGTGCGGGGGTGAAGTGCCTCGACGTGATGGCGGACCAAGCAAAGGACATGGGGAAGAAGGAGCTGTTCACCCTCTTCCGGAACGACGAGGGGAAATTCTGCGCCGGCATGTTCGGGTTCCTGCAGGCCCGCGGCGCGGCCCCCACGACGAACGTCGGCGCGTTCGCGGACAAGGTGCTCGCCCTGCCGACGGAGGGCGAGCGGGTCGCGCTCCTCGTCAAGGGGCAGTCGTGGGTCGTCCGCAAGATCGACGAGATCCCCCCCGCGGAGATGAACGCGGAGGAGAAGGCGTTCTTCGCAGACATGAGGGAAATTCACGTCGTCAATATCGAGAAGTGCAGGAACTTCGTGTCCTAGCGGACGATGATCCCGATGGCGATATCGGTGACGTTGGTGCCGGTCGGACCGGTGACGACGAGATCCGACAACGCCTGCAGAAAGGGATAGGCGTCGTTCCGGTCCAGGTGGGCCCCGGGAGAGAGTCCGAGCGCGGCGGCGCGGGAGATCGTCGTCCCGTCGGCGTAGGCGCCCGCGGCATCCGTGGGGCCGTCGATGCCGTCCGTCCCGCACGACAGGACCGCCATCCCCGGGATCCCGTCCATCTCGACGGCGGCGGAGAGGGCGAATTCCTGGTTTCTTCCTCCTTTCCCCTTCCCGCGCACCGTGACCGTCGTCTCCCCTCCGGCGATCAGGACGACTGCCCGACCCTGCGGAACCGACCTTTCCGTCTTTCGCATTTCCTCCACGAAAGCGCGTGCGCATTCGCGGGCCTCCCCGCGAAGAAACCCGGGAAGGACGCGGACGGTGCCTGCTCCCCCCTCCCGCGCGGCGTCGGCCGCCGCGTCGAGCGCGGCCCGGTTAGACCCGATGACGGAGAGGGACACCCTCCCGAAAACCGGATCCCCCGGTTTCGGGCTCTCCGGGATCCTTCCCGCAAGCCCCCCCTCCATGTGCGCCCTTACGGCAGCCGGGATCGCATCGTACAGCTTCCGTTCGACAAGGACCTTCCTCGCGTCGCCGTAGGTCGTCGGATCGGGGGAAAACGGGCCGGAGGCGATGACCGAAGGATCGTCGCCCGGAACGTCGGACAACATGAGCGCCCACAACCTGGACGGATACGCGGCCCGTGCGATCCGGCCTCCCTTGACGCGGGAGAGGTGTTTCCGGACCGTGTTGAACTCGGTGATGTCCGCCCCCGACCGCAGCAACAGCCGGAACACCGCCTCCTTGTCCGAGGAGGAAACTCCCTCGGGAGGGGCGGAAATCATCGCGGAGCCGCCGCCGGAGACCAGGGCGATCACCAGGTCGTTCTCTCCCGCCCGGGAAACCATGTCCAGCATCGCCAGCGCGGCCTCCCGGCTTCCCTCGTCGGGGAGAGGGTGTCCCGTTTCGATGAGCCGCACGGAGCCCAGGGACCCTCCTTCCCCCTTCGGGACGGCGATCGCCCCCGCGGAGACCTTCCCCTCGAGCGCAGCGGCCGCAGCCTGCGCCATGGGGCGGCCGGCCTTCCCGCCGCCCACCAGAATAATCCGCTCGACGGAGGACCACGGGAGGAACGCGCGCACGCCGCCACCGGACAAGGCGAGCCCTTCCGGGGTCCGGAGGAGAGTCCCCCGGACGAGTCGCGCGGGGTCCACGGAGGCGACCGCCTCCAGAAAAAGGGCCGTGAGGAGCGATCTGTCCGGAACCTTCATGGCGCACTTCCTTCCGATCGGTGCCTTGCGGTAGCTAGAGGCTGTCCTTCCCTCTACGGGTGGATTGCAGATAGTCGAGGGCTTCCGCCACGCCCCCTTTCGAAGAGGGGATGCCGGCGAGGGCGAGGCCCATTTCCACGCCGGAAAGGGTTCCGGCGAGCATGAGATCGTTGAAATCGCCAAGGTGGCCGATGCGGAACACCTTCCCCTTGACCTTTCCCAATCCGGTGCCCAGGGACATGTTGAAGTTCTCCAGGATCACGCCACGCAGATCGTCCGCATCCCGTCCTTCCGGCATCAGGACCGCGGTAAGGGAGCTGCTGAATTCTTCGGGAACGGCACAAAGGATTTCGAGTCCCCACGCCCGCACGGCCCGTCGCGTCGCCTCGGCGTGGCGGTCATGGCGGGCGAAGACGTTCTGCAATCCTTCCTCTTCCAGCATCCGGATGGCTTCCCGTAAACCGTACAGGAGATTCGTCGGAGGGGTGTAAGGGAAGAAGCCCGACTTGTTGGCCGCAAGGATCGGTTCCCAGGCCCAGTACGATTTTTTCAGCTTCGCCGATTTCGATGCCTGCCGGGCCTTTTCGCTGATGGCGTTCAGGCCGAGACCCGGCGGCAGCATCAGCCCCTTCTGGGAGCATCCCACGGTCACGTCGACTCCCCACGCGTCATGGCGATAGTCGACGGATGCCAGGGAGGAAATCGTATCGACCATCAACAGGGCGGGATGGCCGGCGCGATCGATGGCTTTCCGGATTTCGGATATCCGGGTGGTGACCCCGGTGGACGTTTCGTTGTGGACGACGCCGACGGCCTTGATCGCGTGCGCTCCGTCTTCCGTGAGCGCTTTCTCGAGCGCCTTTGCGTCGACGCCATGTCGCCAGTCGCCGGGAAGAAAATCGACCTCCAGGCCGAGTTCCTTCGCCAGGTTTCGCCACAGCGTCGCAAAATGCCCCGTTTCGAACATCAGGATCTTATCCCCCGGCGAGAGGATGTTGACGAGGGCAGCCTCCCAGGCGCCGGTGCCGGACGATGGGTAGATGATGACGGGCGCGGAGGTCATGAAGACCCGCTTCAGGCCTGCGAGCACTTCAAGAGAGAGTCGGGAGAATTCTGAACTGCGATGGTCGATGGTCGGCCGGTTCATGGCACGCAGGACCCGGTCCGGAACATTCGTGGGCCCGGGAATCTGAAGAAAATGACGGCCGCTGGAAAATTCCATGTCTCCCCCTCCCTCTCCTCGAAAATCCGATATGCGTCGGATATGGTTTTGTATGGATCCCTGGGTATCACGATTCATTAACACCAGCGAATCGGTTTCGCAAGATCCTTGCCGCCATGGCACCCGCATGGAAAAGGAAACACCTGTCCATAATGCCGTTCGGGGTTGACGCAAATCCCGAGGGATATATACTGGCGGCGGGAAGACGCGGAAAGATTCAGGAAATCAACGGGTATTTCGACGCAGACCCCGTTTTCACGCCAAGAGTCCATAAGGAGGACCCCGATGGAAACCCGGTTGTTCCGCAAGAAGGAAATGGCGTTCACCCTGCATCCCAAGTTCGCCGATGTGAAGTGGACCCTGTTCATCACGGGGAAGGACACCGACACCGCCAGCGTCTGCCTGCTGGATATTCCGCCCGGCAACGGACTCCCCATCCACATCCACGATCCGCAGGTGGATTCCATTTTCGTGGTCTCCGGAAAAGGGGAAGCCTACGTCAACGGAACCTGGGAACCCGTCGAGGCCGGCGATTACATCTTTGTTCCGCATACCGCCAAGCACGGAATGAAAAACACCGGCACCGAGTCGTTGAAAATCTTCGTGCACCACTCTCCGCCCTTACTATAGAAATCCGGGGACACGGGATGAAAATCGTATCGATCCGCGAGGTGGAGAAGGAACCGTTCTCCCGCCCCATCTTCACGGGGCCGGACGTGACAAGACAGCTCCTGGTGCCCGACAGCAAGGAGCTCAGCGTGAACATCGTGAACTTCGGCAAGGGAGTGCGGAACAAGTTCCACTCCCACGACAGCGAACAGGTCCTGATCGTCACCTCCGGAAAAGGGATCGTGGCCACGGAGAAGGAAGAGAAGGTTGTGACCGAAGGAGACATCGTCCTCATCGCTCCGGGAGAAAAACATTGGCACGGCGCGACCCGGGACTCGGCATTCTCCCACATCTACGTCACCCGCCTGGGAAGCGTGCTGACCCAGCTGGAGGACTGATGCCGGGGAAAGTGGCGATCGTAACCGGCGCGGGAACGGGTATCGGAAGGCAGACCGCGCTTGCCCTTCTGCGCGAGGGATACGCCGTTTCCCTGGCAGGGCGGCGGTTGGAGCGGCTGCAGGAGACGATTGACCAGGCAGGGGCGGCCGGCACGCGGGCGTTGGCCGTGCCCGTCGATGTGTCGGATCCCGCATCCGTTCGCGCCCTCTTCGACAGGACCCGGGAAGCATTCGGCAGGCTCGACCTGCTGTTCAACAATGCGGGCACGAGCGCACCGCCGGTCCTTCTGGAAGACCTCTCCCACGAACAGTGGAAATCCGTGGTGGACGTCAATCTCACCGGCGTGTTCCTGTGCACGCAGGAAGCGTTCCGGATCATGAAGAGCCAGCGCCCGATGGGCGGGCGGATCATCAACAACGGGTCGATATCGGCGCACGCCCCCAGGCCGAACTCCGCCCCCTATACGGCCACCAAGCACGCCATCACCGGCCTCACGAAATCGACCGCGCTCGATGGACGCAAGTACGATATTGCCTGCGGCCAGATCGACATCGGCAACGCGGCGACGGAAATGGTGCAACGGATGAAAACCGGCGTGCCGCAGGCCAACGGCACGATCTCCGTGGAACCGACCATGGATGTGGAGCACGTTGCGCAGGCCGTTGTGTACATGGCCAGCCTTCCTCTGGAGGCGAACGTGCAGTTTTTGACCGTCATGGCCACAAAGATGCCCTTCATCGGGCGGGGATAAGGATATCCCGGAGGTGGGGATGGGACGGAAACCGAGGGAAATCACGCTCACCGTCGACGAAGTCCGGATTGCAGGCGATCTGCGGAAATACCAGGAGAAGGCCATCGAACTTGGCGCTACCCGGGCCAAAATCGTCCATATCGACGAAATCCCCGTCGATGACCGGGTGAGGATGAAATGCCAGATCCCCCTCTGTTTCGGGTATGGGGTCTGCGCGAACTGTCCTCCCCACACAATGCCCCCTGCCGAACTCCGATCCCTTCTGGAGAAGTACCAGTCGGCCGTATTCTTCGTCAAGGAGATCCCATCCGAGGTCGTCGTCAGGGACAAGGCGACGATCCTGGAGAGAATCGCCGCGTACCAGGATGTCTACAAGATCGTGAACGGAGTCGAATCGGCGGCCTTTTATGACGGCCACTATCTTGCGTTCGGCTTCGGCGCAGGGTCCTGCCGGCACACCTTCTGCGCTCAGCAGCCGGATTGCGCGGTCATGAAAGGCTCGAAGTGCCGGTTTTCCCTCCGCTCCAGGCCATCGATGGAGGCCGTGGGCATCGACGTATACAAGATGATCGCCTCGGCGGGATGGAGCGTCTACCCCATCGGGAGCGACGCCAAGCCCGACGAGATCCCCTGCGGGGTCCTTGCGGGGATCATCATCGTTCGATGAGCCTGCGAATCGCCTGAAATCGAGGGACCGGGGACGGGTGCGATTCCCCGACGGACGATCGTCCTAGCTCGGACCGCCGCAGTGGTGCAACAGGACGGCCTCCTTCGTCTGCGACATGACTTTCGACGCCAGGGACCCTAACATGATGCCCATGATTCCCGGGTTGCCGTGCGTCGAGATGAAGATCAAGTCACACCCTTTCTGGCGTGCCGTCTTCAAGATTCCATCCGCAGGGGATTCATCCTCGAGTTGCACCTTCTCGCACGGGACTCCGATTTCGACGCACATCCGTTCCGCCACCGCCAAGGCTTTTTCCGCCTCTTCCCTGTGCGATCCCTCCGCTTGCGCGATGGCCTCCTGGACCTTCTTGCCGTCCGAGACGCTCCACGGCGTGTCCTCGTGATAGGTCTTCAGAATCTCCTGGGCGGTGAGGTGCTTCGTGACGTAAACCGCCGTTACTTTCGCTCCGAGGGCCTTGGCGAGCAGAATCCCGTGACAGGTTCCCGACACGCATTTCGCCAACCCGTCCGTCGGCAACAGGATGTTCCTGTACATGGTTCCTCCTTTTCCACCTGCCCGGTTTTCCGGGAAACTCCGTGCGGTCGTCCCATCGCATGAATCGATTACGTATTCTTTACTAAGCGTCCTTCCCCGGCATGTCAAGTTCGAAAACCGGCCGGAGTCGCACTTTTCATCGCCAAATGATGCATTAGATCACTCGTCGCGTATTCTAACGGAGAACGGACGTCGGAAGCGGCGGTGGGCGGTGTTGAAGGATGGAGTATCTATCCCATCGGGAGAGACGCCAGGCCCGACGAGGTTCGGTGCGGGGTTCTCGCTTGGATTATCCGCGTTCGATACATTTGTACATCATCGGAAGCAGTTCGCTCCCGTGCTTCCCGTTTGTCCGCACACCTCCCCTCCCTGGCCCAACGAACCCTACCGGCGAGCCTCCCCCGCAACCCTGCCAAGCCGATTTCCGGTCGCGGAGTACGTGTCAAAATACTCCTCGAGGGCGGCGGTAATCACCTCCGGGCTTTCTTCATCCAGCACGACGTTCAGGGGATCGGAGATCCAGGGGATGAGCTTCCCGGCGGTGGTTGTCCATCTCAAGATCTCCGTGGCCGTGTCGACCGACTTCCCCTTGAGCTTTCCGGCCTCCTCGTCCAGGAGCCGCAGAAACACCTCCTCGGTCAGTCGCTTTCCGGCCAACGGCCCTTCTCCCTGGAGTACCGCCCCGGCGTGCAGACGCTTCCAAAGGGCGGCCCGGCGGATCTCCGCCGTTGCCAGATCCTCCATCAGCTGCAGCTTGAGTTGCGGACTCGTCACGGCCGCCGCTGCGCTCCCCTGGAGGTAGGAGGCCATGTACTGGAGGGTAATGGTGATGTCCTCCCGCATCCCGGCCTCGGTCACCATTCCCTCCGGGAACGCCCGGAGTCCGGCCGCAAGCTCCTTGCCGTACCAGTCGGTCCGCTCCGGAACGGTGTCCAGCGCCGCCAGGAGGCCCTCCCTGGCGGCCCTCTCGAAGATCGGCTGGATGACGGCGACCATGTCCAGCGTCGCCACCCAGGCTCCATAGTAGCAACGGCGCCCGCCATCCTTCGCCAGCCGCAACCCCGATTCCCGGGCCTTGTCGTCGCTCGATTTCTCGAGGGCGACCTTGTTGTTGTAGGCCCGCGCGGTGACGGCCTCCAAGATCCCGAGGATCTGCGTCCGTTGCGGCTCGTAGGGTGCCGGCAGGCCGGGCAGGGTGTCCGCTCCCGCCTGGAACTTCCCGGTGATGTTCCCCTTGGGATCCACATACCCCGCGGCCTGAAGGGCGGTCAACAGGGCCGGCGCACCCTCCTTTCCGGCGATTTTTTCGAAGTCCCCCGGACGCAGGGTGGCCCGGAGCAATATGTTGGCCGACATTCCGCCCCAGGGGACGGCGGCGC
>Ga0210098_1000513_pt1 | contig 11763 bp, 15 predicted proteins | sample Joice_ThreeSqA_D_FD_184870 | JGI IMG/M metagenome (GOLD analysis project Ga0210098, IMG submission 184870) | Wetland microbial communities from San Francisco Bay, California, USA, that impact long-term carbon sequestration - Joice_ThreeSqA_D1... | ecosystem: Environmental > Aquatic > Marine >...
ATGCTGGAGCAAATCGCGCAAATGTTAAGGCAGGATGTTGTCTCCCTCCTGCAGCGGTTTATCAAACGATGGCGCCGCAAGGTTTTGTGGCTGGAGGCTACGATCCTGGCTTGCCTGGTGGCGACCTTTCTGGCGCTGACCATCTGGGGAAGTTACTGGGAGGGGTTGTCGCTGAACCTGCCATTCTGGGATCTGGTAACGCGAAACAATTTTACAAAATACGGTGGGCTGGCGATTTTGATCGCTCTGGCGGGATATGGGCACTTTAGCCTCCGGCGCTGGGCCGCCCGGAAGGTCCAAATAAAATTGCTGGCAGAGATAAAAGACCCGGATCTGCTTCCCGGCTATAAACGTGCTTTGCACAAAACCAGCCGCTGGTGGCGAAGTCTTTTTTTTACCAATCCGGCGGGCTGGGGGGGGCGCACATCGGCCAGACTCAAAAAAGTGGAGGAAGACAGCAACGCTTATATTCAAAAACTCAATGATGAGTACACCAACCCCTCCGGAGATGAAAAAAGCGAACTGTCGATTGAGAAGCAGGCGGTGGAAGATTCAAAGCGCCGTGATCTCGGCCGGATTGAGTCCGAAAATACGCTATACGCCGACACCGGCCCGGATTCCTCGAAAAATTGAGTTTTATTGCGGTTGTTAAAAAAACGATCTGCTTTTTAAGCGTTTTTTTTACAACCTCTTATACCAACTTTACGTATTTTTGAAAAGCGTTATAAAATTTATGGGAAACAAAGCTAAAATAATTGAAATCCCCCGGGATGAGGCTGTTTTCCGACTGGACGGAAATGGCTGCTGGCACAACGCCGATGGTAAATTCAGGCATAAAAAAATCATCGATTACTTTCATTCCAGCATTAAAAGGGACCAAAAGGGCTACCACCTGTACCAGGCCCATGATAACATTATTGAAAAGGTTTATTTTCATTATGAAGATAAAGCCCTGTTTGTTTTTGATGTCCTCCGGGAAAGTGACATCATGCTGGTATTGAACACCAAAAAGCGGATTAAGTTAAAACCGGGGAAACTGTTTATTAAAGACGACAGCCTTTACATGCATCTGGGCGATGAGACCATTAAATTTGCCGAACAGGGGCTGATGAAGATTGCACCGCTCTTGGAGGAAGAAGGTGATCTGCTGTTTATCCGATCCAAAAACAGGCGCTACCGGATACCAACATTGGGAGAAAAGGGGGAAACTTAATGAGCATAAGAGATATATTTTCTTCGTTTACCAACATCAATGCCGAGCAGCTTCAATCCTTTTTCGACGCTAACAAAGAGGGCAGTTTTACATTGCTGGATGTCCGTCAACCCACAGAATATGAGAGCGCCAGGATCCCCGGAAGTCAGTTGATGCCGCTGCCGACCTTAAGCGAGCGGCTCCAGGAACTGGATCCTGAAAAACCGGTCATCGCCTACTGAGCCGCCGGCAGACGCAGCCGTGCTGCTGCACAAATTTTAACCGGCAGGGGGTTCAAGCAGGTATACAACTTAAAAGGCGGCATTGCCGCCTGGCAGGGTCAGGCGGCCGCAGGACCGGAAGAAATGGGGATGATGATTTTAAAAGGTGATGAAACCCCTCAGGATATTATCTGCCTGGCCTATGGTCTGGAGGAAGGGTTGCGAAAATTTTATGCCGCATCTGCCCAGATGGCCATCGCACCGGAGGTTGTCAAAGTCCTCTCTAAGCTGGCTGAAATTGAAGCCCGACATAAGCAAAAATTATTTGACCTGTATAAAATCATCGATTCCGCAGATACGGCCATCGAAAGCTTTGAAAAAAAAGTCAATTCCGAGTTGATGGAAGGCGGATTTGATTCTGAAAAGCTGCTGGAAGAAAGCATGCCGGCCTTTAAAACTGCGGCCGGAGTGCTTAACTTTGCTATGATGCTTGAAGCCCAGGGCATGGATCTGTATATGCGCTATGCGGAAAAAAGTGAGAATCCGAAGGTCAAGGAGATTCTCTTTGATATGGCCGGTGACGAAAAAGCCCATTTAAAAAGCCTCGGGGATCTTTTAGAAAATATTTGAATGCCCTGAAAGCCGCCCCTATAATTTTTAGGCCATGAAAAAACAGCAATACGAAAATATGGAATCCATGTTCCATCTGATCGAGCATGACTGGCAGGACATTAGTCCGATGGAACTGGTAATTTACCAACTGGCCCGGGGAAACACCTTTAATATGAGGGTCGTCGGTCTTGAAGGCATCAAACGCTTCAAAGAAGCCCATCCGCAAAGTGCCATTACCTTCAAGCCCAACCATCTGAGTGAAGCCGACTTCATCCTGCTCTCAATCCTGTTCAGAGAAAATGATATGAAGGTGCTGGTAGAAGGCGGTTCAAATCTGTTTATCGATGACATCGATATTTTCAGAGACTTGCTGCCCGAATATATTTCGCAAAACCTTAAAATCCTCGCTGATAAGCATCAAATGAGTATTGCACACTATTTATCAACCCGGGGGGCGTTCAAAGTATTTCGAGAACCGCAGAAGGTCTGTCAACCGGACGGCAGTGAAATAGAAATGGGCCGCAAAGAAATAATTTCTTTAACCCGGGCCTACCGCTACCACCTGGTCAAGGAAAAGCAACTGTATGTTACATTTCCGGGGTTTTCCACTATTAAACTGGGGTTGCTTGACCTGTTGAAAAAAGACGGCACCAAAACCGGCAGAAGCTATACCGGAAAAATCGACGGATTCCATCACCTGCCTTTGCAAATAGATATTGAGGCATCGCTGTACGCCAATGTCGACGTCTATGCGGTTCCGGTGAACATCGCCTATGAGCGTGTTTTAGAAGATGAACATTTTGCCGAATTGGCCCGGCTCTATGAAAACGGAGAAAATAAACGCGATATCTACTTAAAAGATCTGGGCTATATTGTTAAAGAATTCTACTGTGACAAAAGAAAAGTCAACCTGTCCATAAAATTCGGTGAACCATGCAAAATCAATACTTCTGATCTAAAAGACCCCTTTGCCGGCCGGAAGATAAAAGGCGCCGCCCATAAGTATGCGGAAAAACTATTTGACAATGTGCTCGCGATGCAACCCATATTCCCGGCCAATATTTATTTTTCGGCTTTTAGTGAAAACTTCAACCGAACGCCGGTACGGGTAATGAAAGAGAAGCTCGACGATATTAGAGATTACCTTAGAACACTGGTGTGGGGCAAGGACAAGCGACGGGTCGATCTGCATTATGTGTTGGGCTACAACCACAACATCATTTCAGCCGATGAAATTATTAATCGAACGTTTCAGATCTTCAGCCGGCCGAACAAACATGTTACGGCTATTGATGGGGATATGTTTGTGGTCGACAACCGCGAGGTTGCACAACAATACAAAAACCATACCGCCCATTTCTTTGAAAACATGCAACAGCCCTGATCGTTGATAGAAGCTGGTTATTCAGCTTTCGCCTGTTCCAGCTCTTCAATTATTTCTTTTAATCGAAATTCTCTGGCCTCAACTTTGACCATCATCATGCCGAATGATTCCGCCAATTCGGTGAGAATACTAGGATATCTTTCTTTTTTGGAGAGCTCAAACAAACGCTCGGAGTCTGCCTTGTCGTATTTACCGGAGGCAATTTTTTTGCAGCAAGCATTAAGCATTTCAAACAAATCAAGATAATAGCGTTCAAATTCCATTGCCGGTCTCTCCTTCTTCCATTCTTGGTGGATGCGCTCACGTAAATCAATATATTAACTCTGGGCGGTATTGGCAAGTAATTACGGGTTGCGAGTTGCGGGGTGCGCGTAACCCGCAACTCGCAAACTTATTGACTCACAAAGAATTTTTATGTTAATCGAGTGATTTGATATAAGGGAGGCCCATCACCATGACCGAGCAGCTAAGCCTGTTTGCGGATAGCGCGCTGAACCTACCAGACACCCTGCAGGGCGAAAACATCGCTGACCTGGAGGCCGCTTTTAACCCGGTGGACGAAGTATTTGCGGCCATCGCCCGCTTTAGAAGCAGCCGTGATTTCATGGAACTTATGGGGTTTATCGCCCGCTTCCCGAATTACTCCGCCTTTAACGGTTTGTTGCTCTTTCTCCAGAATCCTTTGGCCACTTATGTCGCCACAGCGCGGACATGGACCCAAAAGTATAACCGACAGCCCAGGCGCAACGCAAAACCCCTGGTAATCCTGGCACCCATGGCACCGATCCTTTTTCTGTTCGATATCCAGGACACAGAGGGCGCTCCAGTTCCAACTGCCTTGCTGCGGCCGCGGGAAATAGATGATCAGCAGCTTGGAAAATTTTATGCGACTGCATTGCACAATGCCGCCATCCATGGGATCTCGGTTTGTGAAACGGTTTTCAACCGCGATGAGATCGACACCGTCAGCCGAATTACCCCGGCTTTAAGAAAAAAATATCAGGATTTAGGCCTCCCCAAGGATACCAGCTATTTAATATTCATCGATAAAACCCTGGCCCTGGAAGGCAGGTATGCCTCCCTCGCCCATGCGCTCGGTCACATCTTTTGCAGCCATCTGGGTATTGATCGTCATGCCTGGTGGCCGGAACGTGATGATTTATATATCAGGGGCGAAGAGATTGAAGCAGATTCGGTTGCTTATCTGGTGTGCCGGCGCAGTGGTTTGCGGACAAATTCGGAAAATTATCTGCTCCGATTTTCTGAAACACATCAGGAAATTCCGGCGTTCAGTTTAAACGCTGTCCTCCAGGCCGCCAGTTATATTGAAGACATGGGCAAGCACCGTTGGAAGGCGCCCAAAAAGCGTCGTTAACACAAGAAGCTGACCCGAATTCCTGCCGGAAACCCAGCCAACCGACTGACCGCAGCCATCAGGCAGTCCGATGATGGCATTTGATCCCTTAATTAAAATTTGTTTTGTGAAGTCAGTTTCCCAAATTTTGGGAAATGTTTTTCATAGGAATGGTTCTTACCACAAACAGACATGCTATTAACTATCCGGTATTATTATAAATAAATTTTTTCCAACTTTGCACGATTTTTGCTAACTCGAATAGAAACAGGGAGTTCAAGTTTACCAACACGATCTCCGGCAACGAAATTTTCAAATGAGAAAGAGCAAACCTCACAGGAGGCACAAATTGTCTGATTTTCATGAAATGGCAAACAATTTACGGATGAGAGCAGAACGCGCCTTGCATATTAAAAATCCCGCTTACCATATTGACAATGGCGGACGGCGGCTGGGGATTGAGCGCCGCGAGTTCACCTATTCGCAATATTATCCCGAAAGAAGAGCAGGTATGGAACGCCGGTGCATTCCGGAAAGAAGGGCCGAATTGGAAGCAGGAGCAAACGGCTAAAAAGTCCGGCAGAAACCAGGTTAGCCAATAATTTTAGCGCCTTTACCGATTTAACTAAGGAGATTACCCGAAGCCCGTATGGAAAAACAGCTCGAGCAGAAAAAAATTGATCTCAGGAACCAGCGCGGTTTCACCTTACTGGAGATGATGGCTGTATTAGTTATTATTGGCGTTGTGTTCTCGGTAGCCATCCATCAATTCAACGCCTTATCTGATACAGCTTATCAAAAAGCCCTGTTTTCAGCTATACAGGAACTCAATATCCGGGAAACTTTAATCTGGTCTGATTTTAAAATATCCACCGCTGGCTGGACAGCTGACGATGACGTCTTTGGGCGCCTGGACACCAAACTCGGGTCGGGATATTACTGGGATCCTTCCGCCGGTACGCTTGGCGGTTCACTTCATTTCGGGCCCCATACCCTTAATCTTGACCGGACGCCGTCCACCCCTAAATCGGCCGGCATGTGGAAAGGGCCTTAAACCTTCCGGCAGCGACCTTTCTTTTTTGCTCCACCCCATTCCCTATTGCCTTTTAGGGCCATATCTGTTTTATAATAGTTTATTCGCATTCCGGATTTATAGAAGATCCCCTGCAATCTCTATGTATCACGCACCCTTCACAAAACGGAGGCACATGATTTAAAATGGATAAATCAGCTAAGATAATCGTAGCCCTGGTAATAATTGCTGTGAGCGGCTTTTTCATATTCAGCAAAATATCAGGTTGGCATAAAACCAAGCTGGAAAAAGCGGTCAAAGAGGAACAGGAAACCTGGCAGGGCAAAGCCAATAAATTGGAAAATGAAGTCTCCGAGCTCAGGCAGGAATTGACCGAGGTTAAGGGGCAAAAAGCTCCGGAAAAAAAGTTAGCAAAAATTTTTGGTGAAGAAAAAAAAGGGGAGAGCCAACAAGCAGAAGAAACACCAACCCCTCCTAAAAAGCTTTCGGAGATTGCTGAGACAGAACGCCAGATAACAGCGTTTTTCGCCTACCTGGATAATCAGCCCTATGTTCAATCCCTTAATCTGGCAGGCGGCAGCTACCTGCAATACCAAATCGCGATCGAAAAATTATCGGCCACGCCTCCGATAATTGTCGGTGAACTGGATTCGCTCTACAACATGGTCCGCAATGTCGCTCATTTCTATCGGGTCCTGGGTAAAAAACGGGTCCTGCTCACCAGGCAAATTCTGCAAAACGAGTCCGAAGTGATTGAATCGGTAATGAAAACTTTTTATCAGTGGTTTACCATGGACGATGGGGGTAAAGCCTCTATAAAAGGCCGTCCATCAATGGCTGCCATGTATGAATATGCCGGCTATTTATTAAACACGCTTGGAGGACGAAGTTATTTGTTAAGAAGAAATCCAAAAGTGAGAGCCCTGACAACATATTATTGCGTTCTTATACTTGATAGAGCCAATGACGAAGAGCTGAATTCAAAGGGCATTGATATCCGGCCCTATATAAAATCTTCCCTGCTGGACATTAAAAATCAAATGGGTCTTATCCATCAAAAAGAATATATAACCAGACTCAGTGAGCTGAGTCTCAAATACACATAGTTGAGCAGCTAAACGCTCAATTCGATACCTATCCCTGATCCGCCGGCGGAGAACCAAAAGGGATTAATTAAGATACAAATCAGGTATTTTTCACTCAATTGGGCTTCATTTCAGGAATATGATATGCGACATTTTAAATTTGCAATTTGTGGTTTGGCAATTTTGTTCGTACTCAGCGGCGTATTGCAGGCAGCCGATTTGAATGATAGCTTTTTGGGTGTCAAATGGGGAACTAATATCTCCGAGCTGCCAACTTTTAATAAATTATCGGGCAAGGAAGATGTTGCCTATTACGAGAATCCGACCAAAGTCTACACCGTTTTTGAAATTGAAAACCCCTCGGTCGTTTACGGGTTCTACAAGGGTCAATTCTTCGCCACCTATATCCAGGTTGATACATTCAAGATATTTGAGCGGGTTAAAGATCATATCAGTCAAAAATTCGGGACACCTAAAACCATCCTAAGAATGAAATCCCGGCAAACGATTTACAGATGGAAACATCAAGACATTAAAATCAAGCTTAAACTTTTTGAATTAGAAGGCAAAATGAAACTGGCCTTTTATTACACGCCGCTTTCCGATAAATTAAACGAAGCGCAACTGGGATCATTCCCCACAGTTCCTGAACGTGTCACCACCATAGAGGAAAGCACCAAACAGGAAATACGCAAGGACCTCAAATTGCAACGGGCGCTCGATGTGATGGGTTTTTAAAACGGATCAGAGGAGAGCTGAATGTCGCTGAAAGAACATGAATACATCCGACAAACACTGGAGCGTTATACGAATTGTAAGCTGGAAGATTTTTGTGACCATGTGTTGATCACCAATTTCAGGCAATATATCAAGCGCTTCCAGGAAAAGACCGATGGTAAGTCGTTCGAGGGTAATTTTCGGATCGTCAATGCCAAAGACATCAACTGCACGATGATTGACTTTGGCATCGGCTCACCCCAGGCGGCGCTTGTTATAAACTGCCTGGCCTATCTCGACAATCTCAAATCCGTTATCATGCTGGGAATGTGTGGCGGGATCGACGATATTCTCCAGGTGGGGGACTTTCTCGTCCCTTCGGCCGCCATTCGCGGCGAGGGCACCAGCCGACATTACCTGCCCAATGAATTTCCCGCCATACCGGCCTCCTCGGTCAACCTGTATTGCATCGGTGCTGTTCGCAAGTTCGGACTGACCCCAAGGTGCGGGATTGTTTACACGACTGACCGCCGGCTGTGGGAATATGATGAAACGTTTGTCAAATACATAAGAGCCCAGAGGATCCTCGCCATCGAGATGGAACTGGCAACTCTATTTTCAGTGGCTTACCGTTACGAGGTCCCAATCGGATCGGTGATGCTGGTTTCCGATATGCCCCTGCAAAAAAGGGGTGTCAAGGACAAAAAGCTGTATAAAAAAATCTACTCCGAGTTCATGGAAAGCCATCTGGACATCGCTCTGGACGCCGCAATGAAAATAAATTCCAACTGGCGTACGGTTGCCCGCAAGCTCACCAGCGAGTGGTAGCCAATGGAGAAAAATCCCATGGATGAAAATTCTGCAAAGGTGGTCGACGGCTTTCGTTTCATGCCCCCCTCTCTGGGAGCCTGGATTGGCAAGGATATCCCCGAGGAACCGTTTGGCGGTCACATTCCCTGGACACCGCTTCAAAAGCCGATCAGCAAAACAACGTTTGCATTGATGACCTCAGCGGGCATCAGTCTGAAAACCGACCCGCCCTTTGACATCGAGCGGGAAAAGCGTGAACCGACCTGGGGAGATCCCACCAGTCGCAGAATTCCCGCAACTGCCGGCCCGGCAGATATCGATGTAAATCATCTTCACATCAACACCGACTATATCAAACAGGACATCAACGTCATTCTGCCGTTGAAAAGGTTTAGGGAATTTGAGGAAGAGGGCCTTATCGGCCGTCTGGCGGCGACAAGCTACTCCTATTACGGTTTTCAACTGGACCCTAAAGAACTGCTGGCGCAAACCATGCCCGGAGTTATATCCAGCATGCAGGCTGAGGGCGTTGAAGCGGTCTTACTGACACCGGCCTGACCACTGTGCTGCCGGTCCGTCGGACTGGTATCGCGGGTTCTGGAAGAAAACCGTATATCAACCGTAGCCTTGACAATGACACCGGAATTTCACCGCGAAGTGGGTATCCCCCGCGTAGCGGCCATTGAATATCCCTACGGTCGCCCGGTGGGCGAAGTGAATGATTCCGAAGGACAACGCAGGGTGCTGCTGGCGGCACTCTCTTTCCTGGAAAAGGCGGAGACGCCGGGACAGGTATGCCAACTTCCCTTCACCTGGCCCGAAGAACCCAAGCACACGAAATGGCATCCTCCCGAAATCTCTCCGATTATAAATCTGTACCTGGAGGAGATCAAGGCGTTCGGAGCCAGAACCCGAAAGTAAGATTCCTGCCACAAACAGCCGGGCTTTGATTTCAGCCCGGATAAGCGGCTTGTTCATCTGAATAAGCAAGGGTACCAAATTTTCGATATCAGTATAAGTCGGAATTTGTGAGAAGACGCAGGCGGGACATCAGGTCATCAAACTCGGTTTGCGCGAACTGCCGCCAGGGCGTTTGGGGAAAGAACTGAAGAACGGATCTGACATCCGGCGAGAATACCTTGCCGGCCTGGAGAATCGGCTTTTTCAGCAAAAATTTAAACTCATCGCCAAAATCCAGCAACAAATCCAGATCGTCGCTGTCTTCAAGAAGTTTAACCATCAGGATATTGAGGACCCGCCCCCGGCCCTTCAGATAGCGCTGCCCGCGCTGATCGGCATATACCTCAACCACAACATCGTCAACGGCAACCGCACTATCGTTGACAGCCAGCAGCAGTGCCTGTTCCACCAGATATTCCCCTTCGCCCAATGGTATCCAGTTTTCCATGTGTATTATCCGTTCCGCAAATTGCGGTATAAGATTAACTTTAAGGTTCTATAGCGGTATAAATAAAAAATTCAACATTTTTCTTAGTCGGAATTGGTAATTAATTATAAAACCTAAGTTGAGCGATTTTTTATAAAAAAATCCCACCCAAAAGGCAGCAAAATTTGGTATATAGCGGTTGTACGCCCAAGTACTACCGCACCAAATTTCAAACCCAAAGGGTGGGAGGAATAATGAGCGATAATAGCACACCAAATACAAAAAACAACCATATTATTGATCGTGTTGAAGTTACCAGCGACACGTTGACCAGCCGCGGTGGTCTGAGCCTTTTTGTGAGATACTTGCGCAACATTGAACTGATGCCGCATTTGGAATCTGAGTTTGGCGGTCTCCGCAAAAGCCGCAAGGGACAGACGGTGACAGAAAGCTTCAAACAGCTGTTTTGCTTTTTTCTGGATGGTACGAGTCGGCACCTGACCCACTTTGATGCGTTGAAGCGCGATGAAGGCTATGCGGCTGGCATTGAGACCGAGCCTGATCAGATGCTCTCCTCGCATGCGGTGAAGCGTTTTTTCAAGGCGATTTATTGGCCGACGATGCATGTGTTCCGCGCGGTATTGTTGCAGCTTTTCTTGTGGCGTTTGCAGCTGGTGCAGCCGGCTCTGATCATGTTGGGTCTGGATACTATGGTAATGGACAACGATGATGCGCCAAAACGCCATGGTGTCAAACCCACTTACAAAAAGCGCAAAGGATTTCAACCGTTGCAGTTGAATTGGGGCGGTTTCATAATTGATGCGCTGTTTCGAGCCGGTGATGTCCACAGCAACCATGGCCAAGATGTTGAAAAAATGTTGCGACGCATTGTGGCGGCAATTCGCAAGCATTACGATTCTGAGGTGGCCATTGTGCTTCGGATGGACAGTGGCTTTTTTGACCAGAAGCTTTTTAAGGTTTTGGAGGAGCTTCAGATCGGCTACATTTGTGGCGGCAAACTTTACAACGATGTGAAAAATTATGTATCGCAGTGCGATGAGCGTTACTTCTAACCAGATCTGGCGTTATGTTGAACTGGGTGACCGCCGGGGCAACTGGAAGCAATTTCGCCGGGCGATCTTTTGCAGCCCGCTTTGTGAAGACCGGCAGTATGTGTTTGAATTTCAGCGACCCGATACAATTATCTACACCAACCTGGGAATGGGTGGTGCTGTGGATCAACGGCTTGAAGCTTGTGGCCGCGGTGATCTTTTTGCCCCTCAAGCGCTGATTCAAAGTTACCATGAGCGGGGCAGCGATGAGCTGGTCAACCGCGCGTTGAAAGATTTCGGCTTTGAGCAATTGCCATTTAAACGCTTTGGCCATAATGCCGCCTTCTACTACACGATGATTATTGCCTTTTTTCTGTATGAAGCTTTCAAGTTGGATGTTTGCAGCCCAGTAGTTAAGGTTAGTGCCTATGCCACCACCGTTAGAAGACAACTTATTGATGTTGCTGCTAAAGTTGTTCGGCATTCGGGGAAGATCATCCTAAAAGTAACTAATGCCACCTTTCAGGCAGTCAGCTTCTTGCAGCTATGGCAAAAAAGTTCAGTACCACCACGGTTTGTTTGGCAATAGTAGTTCGATTTAAAATAGCTCATCTGACAACAAGGTGTTGAGGTGCGTCCAAGATGTCTGTCTGATGAGCAATTATGGCGTTTCTACCTCTTATCGCCACTGATAAAAGCTTACCTGGACCAATTTACAATAAGCTAATCGTTATAAAGACTAAAAAAAGATCAGAATTCTTTTGTAGAATAAAAAATCGCTCAATTTAGGTTAAAGTTAAACATTCGTTTATGGTTGGCAAGTCATAGAAGTGGATGGGCATAGATAGATTTTCGGACCTATAACCAATAAAAAGGCAGTCATAGGATTGTCGATTTTGATACCAGGAAACCCATC
>Ga0210098_1000517_pt1 | contig 11704 bp, 10 predicted proteins | sample Joice_ThreeSqA_D_FD_184870 | JGI IMG/M metagenome (GOLD analysis project Ga0210098, IMG submission 184870) | Wetland microbial communities from San Francisco Bay, California, USA, that impact long-term carbon sequestration - Joice_ThreeSqA_D1... | ecosystem: Environmental > Aquatic > Marine >...
GGACCGAACGCAGGGGGAAAGACCGTTCTCCTGAAGGCGATCGGGCTGGCTTCGGTGATGGCACAGTCCGGCATCATCCCGCCCGTCGGTGCGGGCACGCGCCTTCCGCTGTTCACCTCGTTCCATGCGCTGATCGGCGACGAGCAGTCGATCCAGGCCTCCCTGTCGACGTTCAGCGCCCAGGTCGAGGGCCTGCGTCGGATCCTCGAGAGCGCGGACCGGAACTCCCTCGTCCTGGTGGACGAGCTGGGCGGCAACACGGATCCGGCCGAAGGGAGCGCGCTTGCGGCGGCCGTGCTGCTGCGTCTCGCGGGCCAGGCCGGGCTTTCGGTCGCGACCACACATCTGGGCGAGCTGAAGGACCTGGCGGCGCACGAGAAGTCGATCGTCAATGCGTCGCTCCAGTTCGACACGCACGCGATGCGTCCCACGTTCCGGCTGATCCGGGACCGTCCGGGGCGAAGCTATGCTCTCGAGATCGCGGGCCGTCTCGGCCTTCCGGAGGAGGTCCTGACGGTCGCCCGCTCCCGGTTGACGGGTGGGGAGCGTCGCGTCGAGGCGCTGCTCAAGGACCTGGAAGAGCGGACGGCGGAAGCGAGCCGCCTTGCGGCTGAGGCCGGTGCTGCCGCCCGCAGGGCGGCGGCGGCCGAACGGCGGCTCGCCGAGTCGGAGGAGCGCCTGGAGGAGCGGGAGAAGCGGATCGAGCGGGAGGCGAGGAAGCACGAGGAAAGGTACCTGCTCGAAGCCCGTCGCGACGTGGAAGCGGAGCTCGAACGTCTCCGCGAGCTCGCCGCGACGCTGTCGTCCGGCGAGCTGGTTTCGAAAGACAGCGTGGACTCCAACGCGCGGGCGGCCCGGTCCCGCGTGGAGGAGATGCTGCGCGAGAGCCGCCTCGCGGCCTCCGGGCAGAGTGTGCCCGATCCCCCCGCCCTCCACCCTGTCACCGTGGGTGAGCGCGCGCGGTCGCGATCCCTGGATCTGGCGGGAGAGGTGCTGGAGGTCCGCGGACAGGAAGCCACCCTGGAGTCCGGAGGAATGCGAATCAGCCTGCCGCTCACGGACCTGGTGCCCGCCGGGGACGCGTCGTTGGATCGAGCCCCGACCGCCTCACGGCCGCTGCCGGAGATCGCTCCGACGACGGAGATCGATCTTCGCGGGCTGCGCGTGGACGAGGTGGAGGCGGCGCTGGCGCAAGGACTGGACGCGGCGTTCGTCAACGAGGTGCCCAGCCTGCGCATCATCCACGGCAAGGGAACCGGCGCGTTGCGGGAGGAAGTCGCAAGGGTCCTGGGTGCGGACGGCCGGGTGAGGTCGAGGCGACCGGGAGGTTTCCAGGAAGGGGGCTCCGGCGTTACCGTAGTCGAGTTCACGAGTCTCACCGGTTGAGCGGAGGACGGGCAAGAGATTGAGGTGTGTCGCGGCTACCCTGGCGAAGGGATCAGCGAACGCTGATGGTTAGTGATGCGCTGGTTCAGGAAATCCGGGAGCGCGCCGATATCCTGGAGATTACCGGCGAGTTCGTCCAACTGAAGCGGTCCGGAAAGACCTACCGAGGCCCCTGTCCCCTGCACGGCGGAGAGGGGCCGAATTTTTCGGTGGACCCCGCGCGCGGGATATTCAAGTGTTTCGTGTGCGGCGAAGGCGGCGACGTGTTCTCGTTCCTCATGAAACACCTCGGCCTCGACTTCCCGTCGGCGGTGCGCCAGGTCGCGGCCCGGGTCGGAGTGGAGATCCCCGAGGACTCGGAGCCCAGGGAAGACCCGCACGCGCACCTGCGCGAGGCCGTCGCGTTCGCCGACGAGTGGTTCAGGGCGATGCTCCTCGATCCATCGGCCGGCCGGCCGGCTCGCGAGTACCTGTCCGCAAGGGGAGTGGAGCCGGATCTCGCGGAGGACTGGGGACTCGGTTTCGCGCCGGACGCCTGGCGCCAGTTGCGCGACGCGGGCCTCGCGCGCGGGTTGACGGACGAGAACCTGCTGGAGGCGGGACTCCTGGCCACCAGCGAGAAGGCGGACGCACCCTACGACCGGTTCCGGAACCGGGTGATGTTCGCGATCCAGGATCTGCGGGATCGACCGATCGCCTTCGGCGGCAGGGTCCTCGGAACGACGGACGAGCAGGCTCCCAAGTACATCAATTCACCCGAGACGCCGATCTTCCACAAAAGCCGCACGCTCTACGGACTGAACCGGGCGCGGCATGCGATTCGGAGGGAGGAGCACTCGCTGGTCACCGAGGGCTTCATGGACGCGCTGTCGCTCCACATCGGAGGCTTCCCAACGGCCGTCGCGCCTCTGGGCACGGCGCTCACCGCGGAGCAGGCGGATCTGCTGAAGCGATACGCGAATCGAGTGTACCTGCTGTACGACAGCGACGCGGCCGGACTCCGCGCGACCTTCAGGGCCGGGGACGTGCTGCTGGCGGCCGGCTGCCACCCGATGGTCGTCAGCTTCCCGCCCGGCGAGGATCCCGATTCCGTCCTCAGGCGCGAAGGTGCCGACGCGCTGCGGGGGTACATCTCGGACGCGGTGGACATCCTGGAGCGCAAGCTGCAGATACTGGAGCGCCAGGGCTATCTCGACAGCATCGAGGGGAAACGTCGGGCCGTGGACGGATTGCTCAGCACACTTCGCTCGGTCAGGGACCCCGCGCTGCTCGACATCTACCTGGGTCGGGCGGCCGAGCGCACCGGGGTGAGGCGCGACACCCTGGTCGGCGAAGTGGCTCGCGAGCGCCAGGTGCCCAGGGGGCGCCCGTCGGCCGGGGCTGGCGGGCGGTCCACGACCGGGGCGGTCGAAGACGAGAGGCGGACGATGGACCCGGCCGAGCGCGCGCTCCTGCTCCTGGTGGCGAGAGATCGGGCCCTGCTGGAGGTGGCGGTCGAGGGCGGCCTGGAGGACCGGCACTTTCGAGACGCCGCCCTGCGGCGCATCTATCAGGCCCTGTTGATCGCCGGCGACGAGCGGCCGGGTCTGTCCCCCGAGGACGACCTCGCGTGGCAGGAACTGCTCGAGGACGACACGGAGGTGGTGCATCCGCGGGACGCCTTCGACGAGACGGTGAGGCGGATCGTGCACCGCGCCAAGCTGGACCGACTCGCCCAGATCGACCGGGAGCTGGACCTGGCGGAAGAGGATCAGGCGAGGAGACTGCTGGTCGAGAAAGAAGAGGTGGCCCGGGAGCTGAGGGGGGCAGGGGTCTCCCTGAGCTTCCTGCGCCGCTATTCGGACAGGGTCCGCACCTGAGCGAGGGGACGGACCGGACGAACACCAGAGACGGGGAGGCAATGGAAGGCAATACGGTCGAGAGCCTGCTGCAACTGCAGGAGATGGACAACGTGATCGCGAGCCGGCAGGCGCGGCTCCGGGCCCTTCAGGTCGAGGCCGATCAGCTCGTTTCCGAGTTGAAGCAGCTCGAGAAGGAGAAGCTGTCGCGAAGTGCGCGACTGGAGGAGGTGGAGACGGACCTCCGGCACGCCGAACGAACGGTCCAGGCCGGGCGGGCGACTCTGAAGCGACTCCAGGGTCGCGCCCAGGAAGTGCACAACATGAGGGAGCACGCCGCGGCCCGCGCCGAGGTCGATGCGGCGCGCCAGAACCTCGAAGCCGCTGAAGACGATCTGCTGGACGCGATGCAGGATCAGGAGACGGCCCGCTCGGCCCTGACCGACCTGGAAGGCGACATCGCCAGCCGCGAACAGGAGTACGGGGATCGTCTCGCCGAGCTCGATGCGGAACGCAAGCGCCTCGAGGAAGAGATCGCGATCGGACTCGACAAGCGGAGCAACCGGGCGCTGCGGATCGACGAGAGCGCCCGCACACTGTACGACATGGTTCGGCGCGGACGGACGGACAGTCCGCTGGCGCCCCTGCTCGACGGTGTCTGTGGCCACTGCTACACGGCGATCCCGTTGCAGACGCAGCAGGTCATCCGCGCGGGCCGGGTGCTCGTCGTGTGCGAGACATGCGGCGTCATCCTGCACGTCACGGAGTGACCCCCGGGCGCCGCTCGTCGGGTCCGCCGGCTGCCCGGAAGGTCAGTCCTTGAGCCGGCGGGGCGGTGGGCCGCGCCGCTGGATCCTGCCGCTCCCGTTGTCCGACGAGAGGGTGGCCGGCCTGTCGGCATCGCTCGGGATTCCCGAAGACGTTTGCCGGGTTCTGCTGCGGCGCGGCATCGAGTCGCCGGATGAAGCCCGCGCCTTCCTGAAGCCTCACCTGTCGAGAGTACACTCTCCCCACGACCTTCCGGACATGCGGCCGGCCGTCGAGCGCGTCGAACGCGCGCTGGCCGGTGGGGAACGAATCCTCGTGCACGGCGACTACGACGCCGACGGGATGTCGGGAGCGGCGCTGCTCACCCTGGGTTTGCGAGAGATCGGCGGGGACGCGGAGGCCTTCGTCCCCCACCGGACGCGTGATGGTTACGACCTGTCGGACGTCGGGATCGCGCGCGCCGTAGAGCTGGGGGCCACCCTGATCGTGACGGCGGACTGTGGGGTCACCGCGTACGAGGCAGTGCGCACGGCGGCATCGAAGGGGATCGACGTCGTGATCACCGACCATCACCGACCGGGCGAGGGCCTGCCCGAAGCCGTGGCGGTGGTGAATCCCATGCTTCGTGGGAGCCGCTACCCGTTTCGCGATCTCTCCGGCGTCGGCGTCGCTTTCAAGCTTCTGACCGCCCTGTACGAGCGCGCCGGAGTGGATGCGACGAGACTGAATCAGCACCTGGATCTCGTCGCCCTGGGCACGGTGGCCGACCAGATGCCGCTCGCGGGCGAGAACCGGGTCCTGGTCCGCGCCGGCTTGCGGGCCATGGAGAGAAGCCGCAAGCCGGGACTGCGATCGCTGCTCTCCAACGCCGGCCTGCGGCCCGATCAGCGGCTCGATGCGGAGCACATCTCCTTCCGGCTCGCCCCGAGGCTGAACTCGGTCGGTCGGATGGGGGAGGCGGATTCCGGACTGCGCCTGCTTCTGGCCACGGACGTCCAGGAGGCGCAGCGCCTCGCCGACCATCTCGAGCGCCAGAATTCGGAGCGGCGGTTGACCGATGCCCGCGTGTACGAGGAGGTGAAACGGCAGCTGAAGGCGCGGCTCCGAGACGAGGACCGGGCGGTGGTTTTGTGGGGGGACGATTGGCACCCCGGCGTCATAGGCATCGTGGCGTCGCGTCTCGTGGAGAAGACGCACAGGCCTTCCGTTGTCATCTCGTTCGACGGGGAGGTGGGACGCGGCTCCGGCCGTTCGGTCGAGGGCTTTCACCTGTTCAACGCCCTCCAGGAGTGCGAGTCCCTGCTCGAACGGTTCGGTGGCCACCGCATGGCGGCCGGCCTCACGGTCCGCAGGGATCGAGTCGAGGAGCTCGCGGAGCGGATCCGGGAGATGGCCCGGCGGGATCTGTCCGAGCGCGACGCGGTTCCGGAGCTGCAGCTCGATCTGGAAGTGCCTCTGAGCCGGCTCGGTCGGGATCTGCTCGACTGGCTGAACCACCTCGCTCCCTTCGGCTCCGGGAATCCGCAACCGATCCTCGTGGTGAGGGGCGTGGAGCTGGATCGGACGTCGCGGGTGGGAGCGGACGGCGGGCACCTGCGAATGCAGCTCGTGGACGACGGTAAGCGGTTGCCGGCGATCGGCTTCGGACTCGGACGCCGTCTGCAGGAGGCACGGTCGGCCGGCCGGGCCGATGTGGCGCTGGAGATCGCCGAGAACACGTGGAACGGGCGGCGCGAGGTACAGGCGCGGGTGCTGGACTTCCGGCCGATCGAGTCGTGAGTCTGAGGATCATCGCCGGTGAGTTCGGAGGACGCAGGATCGAGGCTCCTCCGGGTCGCTCGACCCGGCCGACCCGGGAGATCGTCCGGGAGGCGTGGTTCAGCGTCATCGGCGACCGCCTCCCGGGCAGCCGGGTGCTGGACCTGTTCGCCGGGTCGGGAGCCCTCGGCCTCGAGGCTCTGTCGCGCGGTGCGGCCCACGTGTGCTTTGTGGAGGCCAGTCCGCAAGCCCTCGCGGCGTTGCGCAGGAACGTTCGCGCTCTGGGCGTGGACTCTCGCACCCAGGTTGTGGCCGGCGACGTGTTCGCTGCGTTGGGTCGCGTGGCTCGGCAGGGCAGCCAGAGTTGGGACCTGGTTCTGGCCGATCCTCCTTACGGCAGTGACGCGGCGAGACGGCTCGCGGACGACTTCGACGGCTCCCCATTTGCGGACGTGTTGTGTGTGGAGCACGCCTGCGGCTTAGATTTCGCGCGCGAGCCAGACTGGCAACGGCGCTATGGACCGACCGCGCTGTCTATCTTCCTGGATCCGGTGGAAGGAGTCGCTCATGGTTGACGAACGGGTCGCCATCTACCCGGGATCTTTCGATCCCCTCACGTACGGGCACGACGATATCATCCGGCGCAGCCTGCGGTTGGTGGACCGGGTCGTGGTGGCGATCGCGGGGAGTGCGACCCACGTGAAGGACCCCACCTTCTCTCTGGCGGAGCGCGTCGAGCTCACCCGCGCCGTGTACGCCGAGGAACCGCGGGTAGAGGTCGTCCCGTTCGAGGGCCTGCTGGTCGACTTCGCCCGTCAGCAGGGCGCCCGCTTGATCGTCCGGGGCCTGCGGGCCGTCAGCGATTTCGAGTACGAGTTCCAGATGGCGCTGATGAACAGGTCGCTGTGGCCGGAGATCGAGGTGATCTTCATGGCTCCGGCCGCCAGCTACACGTTCCTCAGCTCCTCTCTGGTCAGGGAGGTCGCGCGGCTGGGCGGCGACGTGTCGGGCTTCGTTCCGCCCCTGGTCCTCCAGGAGCTCGTGCGGGTCTTCGGGGCCGTCGTGGCAGGCGAGTGAGCTTTCTCGCCAGTCTGAGGGACCGGGCGGAGAGGACCGGCGCCCGCATCGGATTTCCCGAGGCCGCTGAAGCGCGGACGGGAGAGGCCATTCTCCGCCTGGCCGACGAAGGCGCGGTGAAACCGGTCGTTGTGGAGTCTGCCGCGGAGCTCCCCCGGGGTCTGCAGAACGCCGGCATCGAGGTGCTGGATCCCTATGCGCCGGGCCGCCGCGGCGAAGTCGCCGACCTCCTTCCCGAGGTCGGTTCCGGTGGACCGGTGGATACGCTGCGCTTCGCGGTGGCCCAGCTCCGAAGGGGCCGGCTCGACGGGGTCGTGGCGGGCGCACGAAGCTCTACCGCGGACGTGCTTCGCGCGGGGCTGCGCATCCTCGGAACTGCGCCCGGCATCCAGACGGTGTCGAGCTCCTTCTACATGGTGCCTTCCGGCGGGGCGACGGATGACGTGCTCACCTTCACCGACGCGGCCGTGGTGCCGGCTCCTACCGCCGCGCAGCTGGCCGAGATCGCCCAGGCGGCCTGCCAGGCTCGCCGACTGGTGGTGGGAGACGAGCCGAGAGTCGCTTTCCTGTCCTACTCGACCCTCGGATCGGCGGACGGAGACTCCGTGCGTCTCGTGCGAGGGGCGCTGCGTGAGTTTCGGGAGCGCGAGCCGGATGTTATCTGTGACGGTGAGTTGCAGGCGGATGCGGCGCTCGTTCCGGAAGTAGCCGTTCGCAAGGCACCCGGCTCGCCGGTCGCGGGACGCGCGAACGTCCTCGTGTTTCCGAACCTGGACGCGGGGAACATCGGATACAAGCTGGTCCAGCGCCTGGCCGGGACGCATGCCCTGGGACCCGTCCTGCAGGGCCTGGCCGGTCCCCTGAACGATCTGTCGCGCGGGGCGACCGCTGAAGACATAGTGCACATGGCGTACATCACGGCGCTGATGTCGGGAGCGCCGCGGACACTCGCTCACGAATCATCCTGAGTGCAGAGGGCTGCGATGTTTTCGATCTCCGAAACGGATGGAATCACGATCGTGGATGTGGGCGGCGAGCTGATCGTCGGCAACCGCCAGGAGCTCAAGGAAAAGGTGCTCGGCCGGCTGGAGGCGGGGGACCGGCGGTTCCTGATCGACTTCTCCAGCTCGAGCTACATCGACTCCAGTGGCCTGGGCGTGCTGGTCAGCCTGTCGAAGAAGATCCGGGAATCGGGCGGGGCGCTGAGGCTCGCCGGCTTGAACGAGGATCTGCGCACCCTGTTCGAGCTCACCAAGCTGGACACCCTGTTCAATATCGCGGACACCCGCGCCCGGGCCATCGGCGAGTTCTGACTCGTGTCGGAGTTCAAGACCGCTCTCATCTGTTCGGGACGCGAGGTCGTAACGGATGCGCTGGTCCCCGAGCTCGAAGCGCTGGGGGCGACGTGCCTTGTGGCCGCGCGCCGCACGGAGTGGCCCGAGCGCTCACCGGGGGTAGCGTTCATCGACCTGGCGGACAGCGAGCACCCGGTGCGGGCCGTTCGGCTCACGTTCGGCCACCCAACTGAGCTCGTGGCGATCGTCGACAACGAATCTGTGGATGGATTAATTCCTGCTCTGGCCGCAGGTTGCGGCGATTATCTCTTCTATCCTATCAACTACGACGAACTGCGGTTGAAGTGGCGGAAGCACCTCGAGGGCGAAGGTGGCACGCGGGCCCGCCGGCCCGGAGGATTGAGCGGGAGCGTTCAACTGGAGTTCCCCTCGAGCGTCCGATTCGTGCGAGAGGTCGTAGCCGAGGTGGTGGAGGCGTGCGAGCGCCTGGCCTTCTCCGGGTCGCGGGCGACGCTCAACCTGCGGGTCGCCGTCGGAGAGGCGCTGTCCAACGCCATTCTGTACGGCAACCGAGAAGATCCGGAGAAACTGGTCCGCGTGGTGGCGGCGTTGCGACCGGGCTGTGCCGAGGTCACGGTCACGGACGAGGGACGCGGCTTCGACCCCCTGCGCGTGCTCGACCCGACGCGTCCGGAAAACCGCGAGCGCAGTCACGGGAGAGGTCTCTTCCTGCTTCGATCACTCGCGGACGACGTCCGGTTCAACGAGCGCGGCAACTCGGTCACCCTGACGCTCCATGAGTGAGGCCTTGGAAGCGGATCCGGGGGCGCCGCGCCGCCCCGGAGGAGAGAGGCGGGGAACCGGGCGACCCGATTGGACGCCCGCCTTCGCCAATCCGCAAGGCAGCGAGCGCCTGGCGGAATACCTGGACACGTTTCACCGGCTCACGGGCATCCGCTCTCGCCTCGTGATCGAGGCTGATTCGGGCGAGCTGACGGTTCACGATTCGCTCGGTGACCCGGGGCGAGCCGAATTCACGGAGATGACCTGGCTCGTCATGCCCTCCGTACGGATCCGGCTCGCGACCTCAGCCGCTTCGGGCGAAGAGGATCGGAAATGGCTGGCGGTGCTGCGCGAGTCGGCCAGCCGGCTGGTCGCGTCGGAGGTGGAGGGCCGGTTCTTCGCTTCCGAGCTGGGAGACAGGTATGCCGAGATCGACCTTCTGACCTCCGTGGGGGAGACCCTGGGGTCGGTGGTTCATCTCGAGCGGGCGGCCGGTCGGCTGCTCGACCGCCTGTCACACGTCGTCGCGGCAGACTGCGCGGCCATCTGGGTGCCGGCGGAGGCGGAGCCGCTGCGCCGGCTGGCGGCCGGCGGCCCCGATGCCCCGGATCTGATGACGGAGCCGGCGCCGGACGTACGGGAGTGGGTCGACCGTGCCCTGCGTTCGCAGCTGCCGCAGGTACGCCCGCGCCGGGCTCACGCCCGTGCGGAGGATGAGCGCACCTTCCTCGCCGTACCGCTTCGGCACGCGGCGCTTCACGGAAACACCCTTCCGGTCGGTGTCCTCGCGGCTCGGGGGAGGGAAGGACGGGACACCTTCTCGCAGGCGGATGTCAACCTGGCAGCCACCGTGGCCGCCCACCTGGCGGCTGCAATCGAGAACGATCGCCTGACCCGGGAGAGCCTGGTCCAGGAGCGCATGCTCGTGGAGCTCGAGCTCGCACACCACCTGCAGATGAAGCTCCTGCCGGACCTGGAGGACTTCGCGGGCATGGCGGACGTCGCGGCGCGGTGCGAGCCGGCGGATTCGGTGGGTGGCGACTTCTACCACCTGTTCCGGCTTCCCGGGAATCGACTCGGCGTCATGCTCGGCGATGTCAGCTCCCACGGCTATTCCGCCGGCCTCATCATGGCCCTGACGATGAGCGCGGCCTCGATCACCGTACGCGACCGGGAAGACCCCGCGGACGTGCTGCAGGGGATTCACCACGAGCTCGTGCGCAAGCTCGAGTCCACCGAGATGTACATGACCCTGTGCTATGCAGTTGTGGATCCAGTGGGAGGTCGGATTCGCTACGCCAACGCCGGTCACCCCCACGCCTACCGGGTGAACACCAGAGAGGTGAAGCGCCTGGACGCGCTGAACCCCCCGCTGGGGATCGCCGAGTTCGATGCCTACTCCCAGCGGGAAGTGGAATGGGTCAAGGGGCGCGACATGCTCCTGATGTTCACCGACGGGATCAGCGAGTGCCTCGAGAGCGATCGCCTGTGGTCGGACGAGGGCCTCACCTCGATGGCGATGGAGAGCTCCGGCGCGGCCGCGCAGCAGGTCCTGGACAGGGTCTTCGAGCTCGCCGCGGCGCCGGGCGGCGTGGCCGCCGACGATCGCACTGCACTGGTCGTCAAGTAGTCGATGGTCCGGGCCAAGCGGTCCCTGAGCCAGAACTTCCTCGTCGACCCGAACATCCGTCGCAAGATCGTCGAGGAGCTCGGTGCGGGCCCCGAGGATTCAGTGCTGGAAGTGGGGCCCGGGCACGGCGAGCTGAGCGACCTCCTCGCCGGGAGGGTCGGCCGACTTGCGCTGGTCGAGAAGGACGACGGGCTGGCGGCCGAACTGGCGTTGCGGTTCGGGGGGCGGGATGACGTCCGGGTCGTGCACGGCGACGCGCTGGATGTGGATCTCGCGGGCCTGCTCGAGGATCGGTCGGGCCTCCTCGTCTCGAACGTTCCCTATGGCATCACGTCCCCACTCGTCTTCCGGTTCCTGGAGATGCGTCCCCTCCCACGCCGCATGGTGCTCCTCGTGCAGAAGGAGGTGGCCGAGAGGATCGCCGCGCCGGCCGGCAGCAAGGTCTACGGGGCCCTGACGGTGGGCGTGCAGGCCCGCGCGGACGTCCGAATCGCATTCCGGGTAGGTCGCCGGGCCTTCCGGCCGGTGCCGGCGGTGGATTCGGCAGTCCTGGTGATCGACCCTCACGGTGCCGCTCGGGGACCGGACCGTTTCGCCGGGTTGCGAATCCTGACCCGTGTGACCTTCTCCCGAAGGCGGAAGCAGCTGGGGACGATCCTCCGCGGGGCACCGGAATACGCACTCTCCGCGTCGGTCGTCGATGACGTTCTCCGGGCCCTGGACATCTCTCCTCGAGCGCGGCCCGAGACATTGAGTCCGGGCCAGTTCGTGGAGCTCGCGCAGCGCCTGGAGGAGGTCGGAGGGGTGGGGACGCCCGGCTCGGGAGAACCGAGTTGAGAACGGCCCGTGTGCCCCGTATGTTCTTGTGATCTCTTTCACAAACGGGACCATGGCACGCAAGATCTCAGAGTCGACTGTACGGCGGCTTTCCCGGTATCTGCGACGGCTCAGGGAGCTGGACGCCCGGGAACGCCGGAGCGTCGTCTCGAGCGCCGGACTCGCTCAGTCCACTGGCACCACGGCGGCGCAGGTTCGAAAGGACCTCAGCCATTTCGGGTCGTTCGGCAAGCGCGGCCAGGGATACCCTGTTCGCGCGCTCAGGGAGCAACTCGAGGAGATTCTCGGCTTGACCCAGAGGTGGCGGGTCGCCGTCCTGGGGGCCGGCAAGA
>Ga0210098_1000520_pt1 | contig 11655 bp, 9 predicted proteins | sample Joice_ThreeSqA_D_FD_184870 | JGI IMG/M metagenome (GOLD analysis project Ga0210098, IMG submission 184870) | Wetland microbial communities from San Francisco Bay, California, USA, that impact long-term carbon sequestration - Joice_ThreeSqA_D1... | ecosystem: Environmental > Aquatic > Marine >...
CTCCTTCTCCCGCGGACAATTACGTCGGCCGTTCTCTTCTCCATCGGCGCGGCCCTGCTCTCGGGGGCGGCGTCCCTCTTAGGGTGGAAGGCGGCCCGCCCCGGCCGGAAATGACCCGGGGAACCCGCCGGATCCTTTCCGCGCTGCTTGCCGCATCGGTGTCGCTCTGTGTCCTCTTCCCGGCGTCGGCTCCGGCGGCGAGGGATATCGCTGCCGAACTTCGCAAGGAGAGAGGCAGGCTTCTCGAGATGAAGGCGCGGGAGGAGAAGACGGCCCAGGAGTTGACCGAGGCGATCCGGAAGGAGAAACAATCGAAGGGACGCGTCGGCGAGCTGCAGGAGCGGCTCAAGCGCCAGAAGAACCTGCTCTCCCGCATCGACCGGAAGGTCTCGGCCTTGAACGATCGGCTGGAGCGTGCGGAGAAGGATGTGCGGGAGCTCGAGGCGGCGCACGGGCAGGCCCGGACCGACCTCCAGCGGGCGGAGGTCGTTGCCTTCACCGTGCAAAAGGCGGAAGCGGGGATTCCCTTGCACCCGTCCGCCCGGGAACGGGAGCGGCACTTCATGCGACTCTACCTCGAGGCGGATGCGGAGGGTATCGCCCGCATCACCCGGGCACGGGAACGGAAAGTGGAGGAACTCTCCGGGCTCGAGCGGCAGGTCGCCGTCACCGAGAGGAAGATGGCCAGGGAGAAGAAGGTGGGGGATACGCTCCTCTCCCGGCAGGAGGAGGAACGCCGGCGCCTCTCCGGCATCGAGCGGGAGAAGAAGCGCAAGGAGAAGGAACTGAAATCCCTTCGCGCGAAGATCGCCCGGATGGAGTCCGTCATCTCCCGGGTCGAACGGCAAGTGAAGGAGCGGGAACGGCGCGCGCGGAAGGCGGCGGGGGGAAAGACGACGGCACCCCGTCAGTTCGCGTCGCTTTCGGGAGGGCTTTCGGCGCCGCTGTCGGGGAAGGTCGTTTCCCGCTTCGGACGCCAGCACGACCCGACCTTCGACGTGACGATCGAGAACCGCGGAGTGGAAATCGAGGCGGCTTCGGGGGCGTCCGTGAAATCTGTCGGGCAGGGGGAGGTTGCGTTCGCCGGGGCCGTCTCCGGGTTCGGGAACGTGTTGATCGTGCAGCACGGCGGCGGACTGTTTTCCGTGTACGGCCGCCTGGAGGCCTTCCTCGTGAAGCAGGGCGAAGCCGTAAAAAAAGGGAGTGTGGTGGGGCGGTTGCCGGGATCGCCGTCCGGGAAATCGGTGCTATACTTGGAACTGCGGGCGGGAGGCACCGCCATCGATCCGACCTCCGTCATTCCACTCGACCGTTAAGGAGCCGACAAGCGCATGGAGCCAACAGGAGCCGCACCCCGCAAGACGCCGGGGAGCAAATGGCTGGGAACCGTCCTGATCGTCGCAGTGTTCGTCGGAGGTTTCGTGGTGGGAGACCTCACGACCTCCCGGCACGCCGCGCAGGCGAACGTCGCCTACAGCAAGCTGAAGCTCTTCGGCGACGTCCTCTCGATCATACAGAGCAGCTACGTCGAGGAGGTGAACATCGACAACCTCGTCCGGGGGGCCGTGAACGGGATGGTCCAGACTCTCGATCCGCACAGTTCCTACCTCACGCCGGAAATGCTGAAGCAGGTCGAGGTCGAGACGAAGGGGGTGTTCGGGGGCCTGGGGATCGAGATCGGGATGAAGGACGGTTTCCTCACGGTGATCGCGCCGATCGAGGACACCCCCGCGGCACGGGCGGGCCTGCAGGCGGGGGACAGGATCGTGAAGATCGAGAACGAGTCGACCAAGAACATGAACGTGATGGACGCGGTGAAGCTCCTCCGGGGAGAGCCGGGGAGCAAGGTGACGATCACGGTGGCGCGGGAATCGATTCCCGAGCCGAAGGTGTACACCATCACGCGCGACATCATCAAGATCAAGAGCGTCAAGTCCAAGTCGATGGGGGACGGGATCGGTTACATCCGTCTGGCGCAGTTCCAGCAGGACTCCCACCAGGAGGTCAACCGCGCCTTGCAGGGGTTCCTGAAGGAGAAGGGCGGACTGAGGGGGCTCATCCTCGACCTGCGGAACGACCCGGGCGGGCTGTTGGACCAGGCGGTCCGCATCGCGGACGAGTTCATCGATTCGGGGCTCATCGTCTACACCGACGGCCGGGTCGAGGCCCAGAAGACGAAGTATGTCGCCCACAAGGAAGGGACGTACACCGGTTTCCCGATCGTTGTGCTGGTGAACGCCGGGTCCGCCTCCGCCTCGGAGATCGTCGCCGGCGCGTTGCAGGATCACGGCCGGGCGATCATCATCGGCCAGCGCACCTTCGGCAAGGCCTCGGTCCAGACGATCCTTCCTCTGGAGGACGGCTCCGCGCTCCGTTTGACGACGGCGCGGTACTATACCCCCAACGGGCGGTCGATCCAGGCGAAGGGGATCGAGCCCGACATCGTCGTTTCGGACGGCAGGGAGCCGCCGGAAGGGCACGCGGGAATGCTCCGTGAGAAGGACATCGCGCGGCACCTGAAGGGGGAAGGGGAGGAACCTCAGACGCCGGTCTCCGTTCCGAAGGAAGAGAAAAAGGAGGACCGGAACGGCGGGAAGAAGGATACCGAACGGGAACCGGTAGTCCGTCCGGGGGACGCGAAAGACCCGCAGCTCGACCGTGCGGTCGAGCTTCTCAAGGGGTGGGAGATCTTCAAGTCCCGGTTCATCGACCGGCAGAAGGCGTCCTGACCGGTCGGAATATGCCGGGGAAAGCCGCCGGGGGGACGGGCAGGGGAAGGAAGCGGTGGGGGTGGGCCGCCCTGATGGCCGGGGCGTTCCTCGCAGGTCTGCTGCTGGTGGGCGTGATCCTCCTCCGGGCGCCCGAGACGGAGCGGCCGACGGGGGAAAAGCTCGCCGACGCCCCGGTCCCTGCGTCCCCTGTCGCCTCGGACAACGGGGCGGACGGCTCTACCCCGGGCTCCCGGCTCGCGATCGTCGTCGACGGTTTCGGGTACGATCCGGTGCGGGACGCCGAGTGGCTCGACTTCCCCGAGCGGATCACCGTATCCGTCTTGCCGTACGGCCCCTCTTCCCGATCGTTCGCGGCTTCCGCCCGAACCCACGGTTTCGGCGTGATCCTCCACGTCCCGATGGAGTCGGAAGGCGGCGTCGCCGACCGGACGGCGCCGTTTCTGCTTCTCCGGGGGATGACGCCTGAGGAGATCACGTCCCGATTCGCCCGGATGGCCGCCGACGTTCCACAGGCGAACGGGGCGAGCAACCACATGGGGTCGGCTTTCACCTCCGATCCCGGCGCGATGGCATCCTTCGCGCAGGCGCTCAAGGGGAAAGGGTTCTTCTTCCTCGACAGCGTGACTTCGGCGGGAACCGTCGCCTTGATGGCCATGGAGAAGGCGGGTGTCCCTGCGATCCGACGCGACGTGTTCCTCGACAACGACGACCGGCCCGCGGAGATGCGGCGTCAGTGGGCCGCCGTTATCGCCCTGGCGAAGGAGCGGGGCGAGGCGGTTCTCCTGTGCCACGCCCGCCGCGAGACGCGCAAGGTCCTTCTCGAACTGCTCCCGCAGCTGCGCAAGGAAGAGATCCGCCCCGTGACCGTCGAGGATCTTCTGACGGCGCAGGACACTCCTTCCCCTCCTCCCCGGCCTGAACCCGGAGTGTCCCGCTGAAAAGTAAAGCGTGAGGGAGGCATCGATTGGAACGTGACCTCTTCGGCGAACCCCCCGCGGGGGACGTTCTTTCCGTCACCGAACTGACCGGGAAGATCAAGCGCCTTCTCGAGTCGTCCTTCCGGACCGTGCGGGTGGAGGGAGAGGTGTCGAACTACAAGCGGCATGAGGCGTCCGGCCACCGGTATTTCTCCCTGAAGGACGAGGGTGCGCAGATCCGCGTCGTCCTGTTCCGCGGGAACGAGCGGAACATCTGCGGGGAGATCCGCGACGGGCAGACCGTGGTCGTCACCGGTTCCCTCGGGGTCTTCGAGAAGAAAGGGGAGTACCAGCTCTACGCCCGCTCCGCGGAGGTGCGGGGCGCCGGGAACCTTCTCGTCGAACTCGAGCGGCGGAAGCGCCGCCTCGCGGGGGAGGGGGTTTTCGACGCGGCGCGCAAGCGCCCGCTTCCCCCCTTTCCCCGTCGACTCGGGATCGTTACGTCGTTGCACGGGGCCGTATTGCGCGACATGGTTCGGGTCGCGCGTTCCCGCTTCCCGGGGGTTGCGATCGTTCTCGCTCCGTCGCTGGTCCAGGGGGAAGGCGCGGCGGCGGAGATCGCGGCGTCGCTCGACGCGCTGTACGCTTCCGGCGACCCGGATGTCGTTATCGTCGGTCGCGGTGGAGGTTCGATCGAGGACCTGTGGGCGTTCAACGAGGAGGTGGTCGTGCGGGCCATCCTCCGTTCGCCCGTTCCGGTCATCAGCGCGGTCGGACACGAGACCGACTTCACTCTGGCCGATCTTGCCGCGGACCACCGCGCTCCCACCCCCACCGCCGCCGCCCAAGTGGCCGTTCCCGACCGGCTCGAACTCCTCGACCGGGTCGCGGCCCTCTCCCTCCGGGCGCGCAGGTCCGATGCGCGTTCGCGGGAGACGGCGCGTCATGAGTGGCGGATCGCCGCCGGGAAATTGTCGGATCCGCGCCCCATCCTTCAGGGGAAACGGTACGCCGTCGACGCGCTGTCGTCCTCGCTCTCGGAGCTTGCGCGGTCGGCGGTCCGTGGCGACCGGGATGCGGTCGAGCGACTCTCCGCCTCGGTGCGGATCCACTCCCCAGCGGCGTGGGTTTCCGGAAGGCGCGGGGAACTCTCGGTCCTTCTGGGACGGGCACGCTCCTCCGCGGACGCACGGAACCGCCGACTCCGATCCGACCTCGAATTCCTCGGCGGCAAGCTGGCTTCCCTCAATCCGACCGCCGTGCTGGCGCGGGGGTACGCGATCGCGCTCGACCGGGGCACCGGGAAGGCTGTCCGTTCCGTATCGGAGGTCCGTTCCGGCCGGGGGCTGGATATCCGGGTTTCCGACGGCGCGTTCGGAGTGGTCGTGGAGTCGAAACCTTGACCGGGGTGGGCTTGCCGCGATTCCGCTGCACGCTGGCGGGTGTTCTTATCGGGTTGATCGTCGGAGGGCCTGCGCTCGCCGGGCCGGGAGGGGCGCTGTCGATCGCCGTTTCGACCGGCACCCCGGCGTTGGGCGATCCCGTGCTCGTGGAGGTCGTTGCGAACGGAGCCGTCGACAACCTGTTCCTCCGGTGGAAACGGGCAGCATGGCCGATGCGGGAGATCGCCCCGGGACGGTACGAGGGGTTGATCGGCGTGGATATAGACGATACGGCAGGACCTGCGGCGGTGCTCGCCGAAGGGTTCCTCGACGGGGCCCGGGTCCGGGCGGAGGCGGAAGTGACGATCTCCCCGCGGAAGTTCGCCGTCCAGGAGTTGACCCTTCCGAAAGGGATGGCGGAATTCGACAACGCGACGCTGGCCCGCATCGGCGCGGAAGCGGCGGAGCTTTCCCGGGTATTCTCCCGGGTGACCCCACCGCACTGGCGGACCCCGTTCCTCCCGCCGGTGGAGGAGTACCGTCCCGTAAACTTCGGCGCACGCAGGGTGATCAACGGACATCCCAGGATGCCGCACTCCGCGGTGGATATCACCCTGCCCGCGGGGACGCCGGTCCGGGCGATCGCCGACGGTTCGATCGCCTTCGCGGGCGACCAGTTCTTCGGGGGGCGTTCGGTGGTGATCGACCACGGGGGGGGGGTCTTCAGCGTTTACTACCACCTCAAGGAGTTCTCCGTCGAGGAAGGGCGGAAGATCTCCCGGGGGGATCGTATCGGCTCGGTCGGTTCCACGGGACGGGCCACCGGGCCGCATCTGCATTTCGGGGTGAGGGTTCCGGGCGGGCGGGTCGACCCCACGCGCCTGTTCGCCCTTCCGGGCCGATGAGGGGTGAACTATAATGAAAAGCCATGCTCCAGCCGACGTGACCGCACACGGGCCGCGCGGATGAGCGCTTTGGAGGCGGTGCCTAATGGCGGGTAAAGCGAAGGAGCCCTCCTTCGAGGAGGCGTTGAAGGGACTCGAATCCGTCGTGGAGCGCCTCGAGTCGGGGGAACCTCCCCTGGAGGAGTCGATCCGCCTCTTCGAGGAGGGGATGCGCCTCTCCGAGACGTGTCGAAAGCGCCTGGACGAGGCCGACCGGAAGATCGAGCTCCTCCTGCGGAAGCCGGGGGGCGTCTCCAGGGAGACCGCGGAGGAGGACGATATCTTAGGGAAGGAAGAGTGACGCCGGCCGACACCATCTCCCGCCTGCGCGGGTTGGTCGAGGAGAGCCTGGCCGGAACCTTCGCTTCCGAGGCGCCCGGGATCCCGTCTCCCCTCAGGGAGGCGATGGAGTACTCCCTTATGGCGGGGGGGAAGCGCGTGCGGCCGGTTCTGCTACTTTCCGCCGGCCTGGCGGTGGGGGGAGAAGAAGCCGGCCTTCTTCCCTTCGCCTGCGCGGCCGAGTACATTCACACGTATTCGCTGATCCACGACGATTTGCCGGCGATGGACGACGACGACTTCCGGCGGGGAAAGCCGACCTCCCACAAGATATTCGGCGAGGGGACGGCGATCCTGGCAGGCGACGCGCTGCTGACGGATGCGTTCCGGGTGATGGCGCAATCGCCGCTGGCGCAGGCCGATCCCGGCCGTGCGGTGCGAGCGATCGCAGATCTGGCGCGGGCGGCCGGCGGGAGCGGGATGGCGGGGGGCCAGCAGATGGACCTGTCGGCCGCGCCCGGGAGTTCCGCGACGGCCGAGGTCGACGAGATCGAGCTGCGGAAGACCGCGGCGCTCCTTGCTTCCTGCGCGCGGACGGGGGCGATCCTCGGTGGAGGTTCGCCGTCGCAGATCGGAACGCTGGGGGAGTACGGCACGCGGTTGGGTCTCCTTTTCCAGGTCACCGACGACATCCTCGACGAGACGGGGAGCTTCGAGGAGATGGGGAAGGGGATCGCCAAGGATCGGGCGCGGGGGAAGTGGACGTACCCCGTGGCCCACGGGATGTCGGCCGCGATCGAGCGGGCCTCGGCGCTGGAACGGGCTGCGCTCGATGCGGTTTCCACGTTCGGGGCGGAAGCCGATCCGCTCCGGGAACTCGTCGCCATGGTGCGGAACAGGAGGAAGTGACAGTGTCCGATGCTCCCCGCCCGGCGCCGATCGATTCGCCGGCGGAACTGAAGAAGGTACCTCGCGAAAAGCTTCCGGGCGTAGCCGCCGAACTGCGGGAGACGATCGTACGTAACATCGCGCGCACCGGGGGGCACCTCGCGTCGAGCCTCGGCGTGGTGGAACTCACGGTCGCCCTCCACTACGTGTTCGACTGCCCGCGGGACCGGATCCTGTGGGACGTCGGGCACCAGGCCTACGCCCACAAGATCCTCACGGGGAGGCGGGACGATTTCCCGACGCTGCGGACGTTCGGGGGGATCTCAGGGTTTCCACGCATCTCCGAGAGCCCCTGCGACGCCTTCGGCACGGGGCACTCCGGCACGTCGATCTCGGCGGCCCTCGGGATGGCGGTCGCCAGGGATCTCCGGAAGGATAAGAACCGTGTCGTCGCGGTCATCGGGGACGGGTCCCTCTCCTCCGGTCTCGCCCTCGAAGGACTGAACCATGCGGGTCACCAGAAACGCGATCTCATCGTCATCCTCAACGACAACGAGTGGTCGATCTCCCAGAACGTCGGCGCCCTTTCCGGGTACCTCAACCGGATGATGACCGGGAAGCTGTACACCTCGTTCCGGAAACGGGTCGAGACACTGCTGAAATCGATGCCCCACGGCGCGTTCCTGGCGCGGATCGCGAAGAAGTCGGAGGAGTTGACGAAGGGGTTCATCGTCCCCGGCCTCCTGTTCGAGGAACTCGGCTACACGTACATCGGTCCGATCCCGGGGCACGACCTCGAGGCCCTCATCGGGACGCTTCAGAACCTCGAGAACATTGAGGGGCCCGTGCTCGTCCACGTGGTGACGTCCAAGGGGAAGGGATACGCGCCGGCGGAGGAAAACCCGGAATTCTTCCACGGAGTCGGCGCCTTCGACCCGGACACCGGGAAGGGGATCGGAACCGTGTCGGCGCCGTCTTACACGGATGTCTTCTCCGACGCGATCGTCGGGCTCGCGAGGGAAAACCCGAAAGTGGTCGCCATCACCGCGGCGATGTGCGGCGGGACGGGCCTTACGAAATTCCGCGAGGAGTTTCCGGACCGGTTCTTCGACGTGGGAATCGCGGAAGCACACGCGGTGACGTTCGCCGCCGGTCTTGCCCGCGAGGGGAAGATCCCCGTGGTGGCGATCTACTCGACCTTCCTGCAGCGCGCCTTCGACCAGATCATCCACGACGTCTGCATTCAGAAGCTCCCCGTGGTGTTCGCAGTGGACCGTGGAGGCCTTGTCGGGGCCGACGGGGCCACGCACCAGGGATTGTTCGACATGTCGTTCCTGCGGCAGATCCCCGAAATGTCGCTCATGGCGCCGCGCGACGAGGCCGAACTGGTCCGTATGCTGCGCACGGCGGTCGGGTCCGGCCGTCCCGTGGCGATCCGCTATCCCAGGGGTTCCGGGACGGGAGCCGCGATCCCCTCCGGGGACGAGACGATTCCCTGGGGAAGGGGCGAACTTCTGGAGGAAGGGAAGGACGTGCTCCTCGTCGGGATCGGTTCGACCGTCTCGACGTGCCTCCACGCGGCGCAGGAACTTCGGAAACATGGCGTAACCGCGGCGGTGGTCGACGCCAGGTTCGTAAAGCCCCTTGACGCCGATCTTCTCCTGCCGCTGGTCCGGCGGATCGGGCGGGTCATCACCGTGGAGGAGAACCTGCTCGCGGGCGGGTTCGGCAGTGCGGTGATGGAGCTTCTAGAGGAGCACGACGAACATCCTCACCAATTCATCCGGATCGGCGTCCACGACCGGTTCGTCGAGCACGGTTCCCCCGCGCAGCTGCGCGAAGGGTGCGGCTTGACGTCCGAGCACATCGTATCCGAGGCGTTGCGGGTCTGCCACGAAGGGAAGTCCCTGATCCCCTCGATCCTCGACGGCATCCGGTCCCGCCTCGAGAAGATTGTCTGATCCGCGGCGCCGGCTCGATGCCGAGCTCGTCTCGCGGGGGATCGCGGAGACCCGCGGGAAGGCCCAGGGGCTGATCCTGTCCGGAAGGGTCCTGCTCGCCGGGGCAGTTTGTACCAAATGCGGGACCACCGTGAAGGAGGGCGCTGAAGTCGGCCTCCTGCCGGCTCCACGACCGTTCGCCTCTCGGGGCGGCGGGAAGCTTTCGGGCGCGCTCGACGATTTCGGGATCGACCCTGCGGGGAGCGTCGCGCTCGATGTGGGCGCGTCGACGGGGGGCTTCACCGACTGCCTGCTCCGGCGCGGAGCATCCCGCGTCTACGCGCTCGATGTAGGGGAGCGCCTGCTCGACGACCGGCTGCTGCGCGACCCGCGCGTCGTCTCGCTCGAAAAGGTGAATTTCCGACATGCCACCGGGGACCTGTTGCCGGAAAAGGTGACCCTCGCGGTCGTCGACGTCTCCTTCATCTCCCTGCGGCACATCCTCCCCGTGCTCCCGCGCTTCCTCGCCACCGTCGCCGTGGCGCTCCCCCTCGTGAAGCCGCAATTCGAGGTAGGGAAAGGCCTCGTCGGCAAGGGAGGGGTCGTCCGGGACGACAGGCTGCGCCGCGAGGCGGTCGACGGGATCGCGGCGTTCGCCCGCGAAATCGGGTACGAAGTCCTCGGCGAGGCGGAGAGCCGCGTCCCCGGGCCGAAGGGGAATCGCGAGGTGTTTTTACACCTCCGGTGGCGGGACCGGGCGAAAGGTCCCCTTGACTTCGGGGGGGGGGGCAGGTAATTTTCTTGAAGATGCACGGACGGTTTACCGATAAGACCTGTACATCACGCCTTTCGGGCGGGGAAACGGGGTGCGTACGATGAGGCGTTCGTCGTTGAACAAGGTGGCGTTCGCGGTGCTTTCCACGTTGATCCTTCTCCCGGCCGGTGCGTTCGCACAGCAGGCGCCGGCGGAAATGGCGAAACCGCCCGAGGGGATTGTCCACACGGTAGTCGCGGGGGACACTCTATGGGACCTTTCCGCGAAATACCTCGGATCCCCTTGGAAATGGACGACAATTTGGGAGCAAAACCGCTTCATCTCCAATCCGCACTACATCTATCCCGGCATCCAGGTCGTAATCGTGCCGCCGGGGGCGAGGGAGTTCGAGCTTGCGCAGGAGGCGCCGTCGCCGTCCGCCTCCGGCCCCGCCGAAACGGTTGCCGCTGTCGCTCCGCCCGCGGAGGCGGTCACGCCCGCGGTCCAACCGGCTGCCCCTCCCCCTGTCCCGTACCTCGTCATCACGCCGGAGGATTTCGTCCGTGCCGGGGAGTTTTTGAAGGAGGAGCCGAAAGGAATCGGGAACATACAGGCGGGGAGGGACCCGAAGGTCGGATTTGTCGAAGGCGACCAGGTCTACCTTTCGCTCCGGAAGGGGATCCCGGAGGGCCAGCTGCTCGGCGTCTACCGGGTCCGCGGTCCGATCGACAGTCCGGGGAAACGTCCGGTTTCCGGATATGTGAAATACCTGATCGGGGTGATCCAGGCGGGGCCGATTCGCGACGGGCAGCCGACCGGGAGGGTGCGGCAATCGTTCGAGGACCTCACGCGCGACGACCTGATCTCGGAGGAGATCCCCGCGTATACGCCGGTGCGGATCGACCCGGGGGCGGCCGGCATCCCGTCCACGGTGATCACCGGCCGCATGGAGAACTCGCAGCATGCACAGGGCGAGTTCGTCTACCTGGACCAGGGCGCGTCCGCGGGCGTGGCGGTGGGGAACGTATTTCGTATCCTCGTCCCGACCGGGGCGGCGGCAGGGGCTGCGCCGACAACGGTTTCGGGCAAGGTCCTGTACGCACCGGCGGCCAGGGCGGTCGTGGTCCGTGTGTCCCGGGACTTCTCCACGGTGTACGTCAGCGGCAGCACGGAGGCGTTCCCCGCCGGCGCCTTGGCCCTGCGGGGGTTACCCCCGAAGTAAACGTTTCGCCGTACCTGGCGATTCAACGACGGCACGACATTTGAACCGTAGCGGGGGAAACCGGCCAGGGGTTCCCCCGTGGATGATTCCGCAAGCACCGCGTCCCTCCTCGACACGTTCCTCCGCCTGTCGCTGATCGAGGGGTTCACCGTCGATCACCTCCGGCGCCTCCGCGCTTCCGGGCCAGGAGGCTTCCTTCCCGGCATGACGCCGCGGGGGTTTTCCCTTCTCGGGAAAGCGAAGGCGGCCCTCGGTTCCGCGGAGTCGGGGCGGCGGGCCGAGACGGTGCGGGAGGCGTGCGAGCGGCTGGGGATCGCGGTCCTCCCCTGGGGCGCGAGCGACTACCCCGTCGCGCTTCGGGAGATTCCCGGAGCGCCGCTGCTCCTGTACCGTGCCGGGAAGGCGTGGGCCGGCGGCGAGGCGGTGGCGGTGGTCGGTAGCCGCGCCCCCACGGGACCGGGGAGGGAATTCGCCCGCGTCCTGTCCGGGGAGCTTGCCGCCTCCCGATGGACGGTGGTCAGCGGGATGGCTCGCGGGATCGACGCGGCGGCGCACAGGGGTGCCCTCCGCGCCGGGGGGACGACGGTGGCGGTCCTC
>Ga0210098_1000526_pt1 | contig 11560 bp, 11 predicted proteins | sample Joice_ThreeSqA_D_FD_184870 | JGI IMG/M metagenome (GOLD analysis project Ga0210098, IMG submission 184870) | Wetland microbial communities from San Francisco Bay, California, USA, that impact long-term carbon sequestration - Joice_ThreeSqA_D1... | ecosystem: Environmental > Aquatic > Marine >...
GTGGACGAGACGCGGCCGTTCCTGCAGGGGGCGCGGCTGACGGCGTGGGAGCTTATGAAGGACGGCATCCCGTGCACCCTGGTCACGGACAACGTGGCCGCCTCCCTGTTCGCCGCCGGGAGGATCGCCGCCGCCGTGGTCGGGGCGGACCGCATCGCCGCGAACGGGGACGTCGCGAACAAAATCGGCACGTACGGCGTCGCCGTCCTTTGCAAGGTGCACAAGGCCCCGTTCTACGTGGCCGCCCCGGTGTCGACGATCGACCCGAAGATTCCGGGGGGGAAGCGGATCCCGATCGAGGAACGCGATCCGTCCGAGGTGACGCACCTGATGGGGAAGCGGGTCGCACCCGACGGTGTCCACGTGTACAACCCCGCCTTCGACGTGACGCCGGCCCGACTCGTTTCCGCCATCGTGACCGAGAAAGGGGTTCTCAAGCCGCCCCTGGCGAGCGCTCTTCGGAAACTCTTCCGTTGAGCCCGATTCCCCCCCCCGGGAGAAACGGCCCCACCGCCGATCGCCTCCGGGAGATCGGCGTGCGGGACACGGCCCGCGCCCTGGCGCTGCTATCCGATCTTCTGAACCGCCTTCCGCGGGAGCACCCCGGATGGGATCCCATCTGCCGCGCCTCCTCCTCGGCGCCCGACCCGGACCTTTTCTTTCTCAACCTGTCGCGGTGGGTCGATTCCCTTCCCGGCGACTTCCTGAAGCGGGCGTTCGCGCGCGAGGACCTTCTCCCTCTGATCGGTGCGCTTCTGGGGGGCTCGGAGTTCATCCCGGAGCAGATCGCCCGGCGCCCGGAGATCTTCCGGTTCCTCTTCCTCGAGGATGGGGTCCTTCGCCGCCCCGAGCCGGGTGCGCTCGCGCGGGAAGCCCTGGAGGCGGCGGACCGGTGCGCGACGGAGGAGGAGCTCAAGCGCGACCTGCGCCGTATGAAGCACCGGGAGGTCGCCCGGATAGCCGCGCGCGACCTCTCCGGCGGCGCCCCGCTTCCCGAGGTCACCGAGGACCTGTCCCGGCTGGCGTCGGCGGCGCTCGAAGGGGCGGTCCGTTATTCCCGCCGGGCGCTCGACGGGCGCCTCGGCGCGCCGGTTGCGATTCACCCCGACGGCACGCGGCGCTCCCCTCGGTTCGTCGTGATGGGGATGGGGAAGCTGGGGGCGCTCGAACTGAACTTCAGCTCCGACATCGACATCCTCTACCTCTACGAGACGGACCAGGGGGTAACGGAAGGGGCCGCTCGATCCGTTTCGCTGCACGAATATTTCATCCGGCTGGGAGAGGCGGTCTCGCGGATCGTTTCGGAGGCGACGGAGGACGGGTTCGTCTTCCGGGTGGACCTGCGGCTGCGTCCCGAGGGGACGCGCGGGGAGCTTGCCAATTCCCTGCGATCCGCAGAGATCTACTACGAGTCGTGGGGGCAGACGTGGGAGCGCGCGGCGCTCATCAAGGCGTGCCCCGTGGCGGGGGACCTCTCCCTGGGGGAGGAGTTCCTCCAGTCCGTCGTCCCGTTCGTCTACCGCAAGAACCTCGACTTCACGGCGCTCGAGGAGATCAAGGGGATGAAGGACCGGATCAACCTCGCGGCGGCGCGGTCCCTTCGGCCTGACCGGGACGTGAAACTGGGCCTCGGGGGGATCCGGGAGATCGAGTTCTTCGCCCAGGCGCACCAGCTGATCTACGGCGGGAAGGAGCCGAAGCTCCGGCAGCGCGGCACGGTGGAGACGATCTCCACCTTGTCGCGGATGGGGATCGTGGCGGAAGAGGAGCGGGATCGCCTTGCGGCCGCCTACGACTTCCTCCGCCGCCTGGAGCACCGCATCCAGGCGCACCGGGAGCGGCAGACCCACGTCCTGCCCCAAAAGGAGGAGGATCTTTCCCGGCTGGCGCGCGCGATGGGCCTCGCGGACGCACCGGCGCTCCTCTCCGCGCTCGACCGCCACGCGGCGGCGGTCCACGGGATCTATGCCCGCCTTTTCGGCGGCGCGCGGGAGGAGGAGTCCCCGGGGATCCCCGGGGAGGTGGAGGCGCTCTTCCTGCACGGACGGGGCGCGGAGGATGCGCCTGCGCTCCTCGCCCGGCTGGGGTTCCGCGACATCGAGGCGGCGCAGAGGAACCTGGAAGTCCTTCGGAATGGCCCTCCCCACGTCCGGATCCCCCAGCGCGCGCGGCACTACCTGGACAAGATCGGCCCCGAGATTCTGCACCGCGTCGCGAAGAGTCCCGACCCCGATCTCGCGTTCGCCCACGTGGAGCGGTTCCTCTCCGCGATCGGAGCGCGGACGATGTTCTACGCCCTCCTGTACGAGAAGCCGAAGGTCATCGAGGCGCTCGTGCGCCTGTTCGGAAGCAGCCGCTTCCTCTCCGGCTTCCTGCTGCGCCACCCGGAGCTGCTGGACACGTTTCTGCGGACCGACCTCTCCGCGCTGGTCAAGTCGAAGTCCGACCTGCGCATCGGCCTCGCGGAGGCGCTGACGGGGTGCGCCGACTTCGAGCAGGAGCTGGACGAGCTGCGTCGCTTCAAGAACCTCGAAACGCTGCGGATCGGCATTCACGACATGGCGGAAAACCTGTCGCTGGAGGAGGGGATGTTCCAGCTTTCCGCGCTGGCGGAGGTTCTTCTCTCCCACGCGGTCTTCCTCGCGATCCGCGAGGTGCGGCGCCGCTTCGGCATCGCCACGGAGGCGGCGACGGGGGCGGAGGCGTCCTTCTGCGTCCTGGGGATGGGGAAGCTCGGGTCGGAGGAGTTGTCCTATCACAGCGACCTCGACATCATCTTCCTGTACTCCGGGCCGGGGGAAAGCGCCCCGGAGCCCGGACGAAGCGGCGGCGACTTCCGTAAGATTTCCAACCACGAATATTTCGCCAAGGTCGCCCAGCGGATGATCTCGATTCTAACGACCTCGACGCGCGAGGGACTCGTCTACCGCCTCGATACCCGGCTGCGCCCCTCGGGGAACGCGGGTCCCCTGGTCTCCTCGATGGAGGCCTTCGAGCGGTACCACGAGGAATCGGCGCACCTGTGGGAGCGGCAGGCGCTGTTGAAATGCCGGTTCGTCGCGGGGGACCGCAACTTCGGGAAACGGGTGGAGGAGAAGATCCGGGGATTCATCTACGATCGGGCACTCCCGCCGAACGCGGCGGAGGAGATCCACCGCCTGCGGATGCGGATGGAGCAGGAGCTGGGCCGGGAACGCGGGAACCGCCTGAACCTGAAGGTGGGGCGGGGGGGGGTGGTGGACGTGGAGTTCGCGGCCCAGTACCTGCAGCTCCTCCATGGAGGGGCGCACACCGCGGTGCGGACGCGCGGCACCCTGAAAGCGCTCTACGAGCTGCAACGCGCGGGGATCGTCACGCTCGAGCAGTACAGGATGCTGGACGAAGGGTACCGCTTTCTCCGGTCCCTGGACGTCCGGCTGCGGCTGGCGCACGACGCATCGATCGACAGCTTCGACCCGCAGTGGCTGGAGACGGAACGGTTGGAACGGTACCGGAAGGAAACGGACAGGATCCGGAAGGTGTACCTGGAACTGCTGGGGCTGCCGGGGTCTCTCTAGCCGATTTCGTCGTCGGGGAAATCGAATGCGGGCAGCCGTTTGATCCACTCGGCCACCACGGCCTGCACGGGACCCGCCGGCTTCCCGCCGTCTTCCACGGAGAGCATCGCGTTGCGCAACTCGGTCAGCAGGTGGGTGTTGAACCCTCCCGCGTCTTCCCAGGTGGCGTTGCGATCGCCGTTGTTTTCATAGAAATTCGCCATGTTCTCTCCTGCTATCTAAGACGGACGGGCGCCGGAAAAGATTCATCCGTCCCGCTCGGGGGCTTTTGGGACTAAGACTGTAGTTGCGGACGCCCCTCCTGTCAACAGGGAAAGGGTCGAATCTCGTACGGCAGGGGGTCGGGGACCCCCGCATCGGCGAAGGCGCGAAGGCGGAGGGCGCACGAATCGCAGACCCCGCACGCCTTCTCCCCCTCCCGGTAGCACGACCAGGATCGTTCAAAGGGGACGCCCATCGATTTCCCCATCAGCACGATGTCCTTCTTCATCAGGTGGACGAAGGGGGCCTTCACGACGATTCCGCTCCCTTCTTTCGTCCCCCGCCGGATCGTTTCGTTCATCGCCTCGTAGAATTCCGGGCGACAGTCCGGGTAGCCCGAGGAGTCGGCGGCGACGGCGCCGATATAGATGTTCTTCGCGCCGATCGCCTCGGCCCACGAAACGGCGATCGCGACCAGGTGCGCGTTCCTGAACGGGACGTACGTGACGGGGACCCCCTCCCGCGCGAGGTCCGCTTTCGGGATGTCGATCCCGCCGTCGGTCAGCGCGCTCCCGCCGATCCGCTTCAGGTACCCGATGTCCGCCACGAGCCGCCGGGAGGAGGGGATCTCCAGGTGCTCCGCGACGGCGTGGAAGCACCGGAGCTCCCTCGCCTCGGTGCGCTGTCCGTAGTTGACGTGGAGCAGGGAGAGGTCGGACTCCCGTCTGCAGAACTCCGCCATCACGAGGCTGTCCATCCCGCCGCTGACCAGGGCGATTCCTATCGGCTTCCCTCCCGTCGTCACTTCCTCATACCCCTCTCCGGTCCGGTCTCCAGACGAGCTTGTGGAGCTGTAACTGGAGCCGGGCGTCGAGGCCGTCCCCGACCATCCACCCGGCGAGCCGTTCGGGGGCGAGGACCCCGAACACGGGGGAGAGGAGGACGCCCCATTTCCTTTCGCGGCGGTACCGTGCCGCCACTTCCTTCGCGTACCGGTAATCGTCCTCGGAGGAGACGACGAACTTCACCTCGTCCCGCTCCGTCAGGTGGAGGAAGTTCTCCCACAGCGTCATCCGGTCCTCGCCGGAGGATGGGCACTTCACGTCCATGATCTTCACCGCCCGGGGGTCGAGCCCGGATAGGGGAAGGGTGCCGTTCGTCTCCACGAGCACGTCCTGCCCGCGGTCGAGCAGCGCGGCGACGAGGGCGGACGCCTCCTCCTGGAGCAGCGGCTCCCCCCCGGTGACGCACGCGCGGGTCAGCCCGAAGGCGGTGACCCGGGAGACGACCTCCTCGATCGAGAATTCCTCGCCGGCGTCGTAGGCGTAGGCGGTGTCGCAATACCGGCACCGGAGGTTGCAGCCGGTGAGCCGTACGAAGGCGAACGGGTACCCCGAATACGATGTTTCCCCCTGGACGCTTGCAAAGATTTCCGTTACCTTCAACATTTTTTCATTGTACCACGGGGCTGCGCAGGCCCCGGCCGGCGTGCCGCATGGGGCCCGGCGGATGTGCTATCCTTGCACTCGCCGGAAACGGTGTCCAATTTCCCGTATCCAGTCGCCGGGCGCTGCCGCGTTCGGGGAAAGGACGCACGAACTCTTGCCGGAATCCACGGCCGGTACCCCTTCGATCCGCCGGCTTCGCCTGCGGACCGCCCGCTTCTCCCTCGGGAGCGCCGTCACCCTCTGCCTCCTCAAGTTCACCGTGGGGATCGTCTCCGGCTCCCTCGGCGTCCTCGCGTCGGCCCTCGACAACGTGGCGGACATCTTCATGTCCTCGGTCAACCTCTTCTCGATCCGGAAGGCGATGGACCCCGCGGACGAGAGCCACCCGTACGGCCACGGAAAAGTGGAGACGCTCGCCACCCTTTTCCAGGGGGGGGTGATCTTCCTCACCGGAGCGGGAGTGGTTTGGGAGGCGATTCGTCGCCTCCGCGACGGAAGAGCACCCGAAGGGACCGGGCTCGACCTGGGGATCCTCGTGATGATCTTCTCCGTGGTCGCCTCCTGGTTCATCTCCGAGCGGATCCGGAAGGGGGGCGAGACCACGGGATCCACGGCCCTTGTCGCCGACTCGCTTCATTTCCGGACGGATGTCTACTCCGGGAGCGGGATCCTCGTCTCCCTCTTGCTGTACAGGCTCACGGGATGGAAGTGGCTGGACCCGGGGGTCGCGCTGGCGGTTGGCGTCTACATCGTTTCCGCCGCCGTGCCGCTGCTGAGAGGCGCGGTGCAGGACCTGATGGACCACCAGCTCCCGCCGGAGACGGTGGCGCGGGTCACTGCGATCATCGAGGAGCACCGGCCGATGGTCGTGGACTGGCACGACCTGCGGACGCGCCGCTCCGGCTCCGATAAGCAGGTCGATTTCCACGTCGTGGTGTGCCGGAACCATTCGCTGGAACAGGCCCACCGGGTGGCGGACCATCTCGAGATGGAGATCCGGGAGATGCTGGGGAACGCGCACGTCGTAACCCACATCGACCCGTGCGAGATCGAGTGTCCGGGCCCCCACGAGTGCGCCCGCGTGCAGGGGATGATCTCCGGGCTGCAGAGCCCGGAGCGGGACGGGAAAGAGTCGGGGGCGGGAACGAAAAGGACGGAACCCGGAATCTGAAAGGAGGCAGTTCATGAAGTTTTCGATGATCGTGCTCATCGTTCTGCTGGCTCTCGTCGCGGCTTTCGCCGTGCAGAACCCCGGCGTCATCACCTTGCGGTTCCTGCAGTACACCGGGGACACCTCGATCCTGGTGGTGATCGTCGCCGGCTTCGGAGCCGGCGTGCTGGGGGGCTGGCTCGCCGGGCTTCCCGGGTACTTCCGCCGCAGGACGGAAGCTGCGGCGGCGGCGAAGCGGATCCGGGAGCTCGAAGCCGAGATCGGCGTTCTAAAGAAAACGATCGCGGGGATGACGCCTCCGCCCGCGGGAAACGCCCAGTGAACGATGCGTGCCTGTCCGATGGCGAGCGGAAACTCCTCCTTTGCCTGCTCGCGTTCTTCCGGGAAATCGGGCCCGGTGCCACGCCGGCCGTGAAAGGGCTGGACGAGGAGGCCGGGCTGGAGCGGTGGGAGATCTCCGAGGCGGTGGCCGCGCTGCGTTCGAAAGGACTGATCGAGTATTGGGAGCTGCAGCCCGCGGTGCGCCTGACGCCCGAGGGGCTGCGGGCTGCTCTTCGTCTCCAGGAAGAGGGGTGCGCATGAAGGTGGAGGCGGTCCGCGGGCTTTCCGCGCGTCTTGGCAAGGTCTCCGGCCTGCTCGCCGGACGGTTCGGCCGGCCGGAAATCTGCGCCCACGAGACCGAGCCGGTACGCAACCTTATCCTGACGATCCTCTCGCAGAACACCACCGACGCCAACCGCGACCGCGCCTACGCCCTCCTTGCGAAACGGTTTCCCTCGCTCCCCGCGCTTGCCGCCGCGCGGCCGTCCGAGCTCGAGGAGGCGATCCGGGTGGGTGGGCTCGCCAGGGCGAAGGCGAAGGCGATCCTCGGCGCGCTGGCGCGGATCCGGGAAGAGCGGGGCGGCTACTCCCTCGACTTCCTTCGGGGGATGCCGCTCCCCGAGGCGAGAGCGTACCTTACCTCTTTCCCCGGGGTCGGGGTGAAGACGGCGAACATTCTGCTCCTGTTCTCCTTCGGAATGCCCGCATTCCCCGTGGACACCCACGTCCTGCGGGTGACGAAGCGTCTCGGGCTGGTCCCCGCCTCGTCGGACCTGGCGAAGGCCGCCCTCTCCCTCGAGCCGCACGTGGCAGCCGGGGACCATGGGCCGCTGCACCTCAACCTGATCCGCCTCGGGCGGGAAGTGTGCCGGCCCCGAAACCCGCTCTGCGCGGAGTGCCCGCTGCTGACGGTGTGCCCGGAGGGCGCGCGGAACACCCGGGGAAATGGGGGGCGCCCCACTCCCGGACGAACTACACTCCCTGGGGTACCCCACCGCAGGAAAAACGGGGGGCACCCGTGACGGCCCGCACCGTTTTCCAGATGGTGGCCATCGGCCTCGCCACCCTGGTGGTCGGGCTGCCGGCGATCGTGCTCGGCATGCTGGTCCCCGGCCAGAGCCGGAAGGGAAAGATCTTCCGGTGGGTGACGAAGAGCTATTCCAGGATCCTCCTGCCGGTCTTCGGCGTCACCGTCGAAACGCGCGGCGTCTCCCGCGTGGACCGGAACGCCCCGTACGTCTTCATGTCGAACCACGTGAGCCACGTCGACTCCCTCGCGCTGGCGGTTTCGATCCCGCACCCGCTCCACTGGGTTTTCAAGAAGGAGCTCTCGAAGATCCCGGTCTTCGGGTGGGTGCTCCTGTCCCTGGGGCAGATCATGGTGGACCGTCGGAACGCGATGCAGTCCAGGACCGCGCTTGCGAACGCGGCGTCGGCGCTTGCGGGGAACAACTCCGTCCTCATCTACGTCGAAGGGACGCGCAGCAAGGACGGGAAGCTTCAGCCGCTCAAGAAAGGCGGCTTCCACATCGCGCTGCAGGCGGGATTGCCGATCGTGCCGGTTCGCATCTCGGGGAGCCACGACATCGTCCCTTCGGGCTCGCTCCGCGTCCGGCCCGGCCATGTCGTGGTCGAGCTGTTCGACCCCGTCCCGACGGCGGGGAAGACCGAGGCGGACGTCCCGGAGCTCATGGCGCGGGTTCGGGACGCGCTGCTTTCCTGAACGCGGGGTCCAGGACGAAGAAGGCGGCGGTTCCCGCGCCGACCACCGCGGCGGCCGTGACGAACATCGCCTCGTACCCGAACCGTTCGGCCACGAAGCCGAAGGCGGCCGCGCCGGTGACGAGGCCCATGTCGAAGGCGGCGGTGAACATCGCCATCGCCATCGCGCACGATCCCTCCCCCACGCGGTCGAGCACCAGGGCCGACAAAGCCGGGAAGAGGAGCCCGTGTCCCGCCCCCGCCGCCGCGCCCACCAGGACGATTCCCACCTTGCCGGGGAACGCGGGGATCAGGAGATTCCCGGCCCCCATCAGGAGCAGGGCGCACAGGGAGACCCATTCCCGGGGGAGCCGGTCGAGCATTTTCCGCCCGAGCGTCCGCGTTCCTATCACCGAGAGGGCATAGACGAACACGAACGCCCCGAGGGACTCCGAACCCCGGACGACGAGGTAGACTGGAAGGAAGGTGAATATCGACCCGTACGCCACCCCGAACAGGTACCCCGCCGTATTGGGCAGGAGGAAGGGGCGGGAGAGAAAGACTTTCATGGAGGCGATCGACGGACGCTCCCTCGCGGAGGGCTCGCGCATCCCGAGCGGGAAGAGCGTGGCCAGAAGCGCGACCCCGATCCCCGCGGCGAACAGGCCCTCGAACCCCGCCCGGCCGATCACCCACTCCCCGATCCACCCGCCCACCGACACGGGGAGGAAGAAGGAGAGCCCGAAGATCCCGAGCGCTTCGGCGCGGCGCGCCGGCGGCGCAGATGCGGCGATGTAGGCGTACGACGCGGCGGAAAAGATGGAGAAGGACGCCCCCTGCGCCACGCGAATGAGGAACAGGTGTGGGCCCGGAACGGTCACGAAGAGCCACGGCACCGTCGACGCGGCGGCGAGGAACGCGCCGAGCGCCAGAAATGCCCGTCGCGCCCCCCGTCCCACCACCATCCCGAGCCCGGGCTTGAGGACTACCGACACGAGCGCCCCCGTCGCCATCAGCACGCCGATCGCTCCCTCGCGGATTCCCAGGCGGTACATGTACGCGGGGAGGAAGATGAAGATCACGGAGTACAGGGAGTAGAGGAAATTCACGACGTTCAGCAGGATGTAGTCGCGACCGTAGAGGGTGGAGGGAGAGGCCATGGGAGAGGGGATTTTATCACACGGGATCTAGCCCTTCCCCCTGCGGCCGCTTTCGAAGAGAATGGCGGTATGAGCAAGCCGCTGCGACTCGCACTCGCACAGGTCAACGCCACCGTCGGGGACATCGCGGGGAACGTCCGCAAAGTCCTTTCCGCCTGCGGCCGCGCCCGGGACGCGGGGGCGAGCCTGGTCGTCTTTCCCGAGATGGTGCTCCCCGGCTACCCGCCGGAGGATCTGCTGTTGCGCGCTTCCTTCGTGGAGGAGAACCTCGCGGCGTGGCGGGAGGTGGCGGGGAGCGTCCGCGGCGTGACGGTCGTGGCCGGGTTCGTCGACCGGGACGGGAAGGGGCGGGTTTTCAATGCCGCCGGCGTGGCCGCGGACGGGCGGGCGCTGGGAGTCTACCGCAAGATGCACCTTCCGAACTACGGCGTATTCGACGAGATGCGCTATTTCCGCCGGGGGGCGGAACCGATGGTCTGCCCGGTGGGCGCCGCCCGCGTCGGGATCACGATCTGCGAGGACATCTGGGTGCGCCGGGGACCGGTTACGCGGGAGGCGCGGGAGGGGGCGGACCTGCTCCTCAATATCTCGGCGTCGCCGTACCACGCGGGGAAGTGGGAGGAGCGGCGGGACCTGCTGGCGGCGCACGCGCGGCGGACAGGTCTGCCGGTGGCGTACTGCAACCTGGTGGGAGGCCAGGACGAGCTGGTCTTCGACGGCGGGAGCATGGTGGTCGCCCCGAGCGGCGAAGTGATCGCGCGGGCGGCGATGTTTTCCGAGGAACTGCTCCTGTGCGGTATCGGGGGATCGTCCGGGGGCGGCCTCGTGGCGCCGATCCCGCCGATCGAGGAGGAGATCTTCCGGGCGCTCGTGCTTGGGACGCGCGACTACGTGGAAAAGAACCGGTTCCCCGGGGCGCTCATCGGGCTGTCCGGGGGGATCGATTCCTCTCTGGTGGCGGCGGTGGCGGCGGAGGCGCTCGGTCCCTCCCGGGTGCTCGGAGTGACGCTGTCGTCCCCGTTCACCTCGCCGGAGAGCGTGGAGGACGCGCACGCGCTGGCGTCGAATCTCGGGATCCGGTGCCTCGACCTGTCGATCGGCGACGCGTTCGCGGCGTTCGGGCGCACGCTGGCGGAGCCGTTCGCGGGGCGGGCGGAGGATGCGACGGAGGAAAATCTCCAGGCGCGCATCCGCGGGACGATCCTGATGGCCCTCTCCAACAAGTTCGGGGAAATCGTGCTGACGACCGGGAACAAGAGCGAGATGAGCGTGGGGTACGCGACCCTCTACGGCGACATGGCCGGCGGCTTCGCGGTCATCAAGGACGTCTTCAAGACGATGGTGTACCGCGTGTCGCGCAGGTACAACGAGGGCTGCGGGCGGGACGTGATCCCGGCCCGGGTGCTGACCAAGCCCCCCTCTGCTGAGCTTCGGCCCGACCAGCGGGACTCCGATTCCCTTCCCGAGTACGACCTCCTCGATCCGATCCTCAAGATGTACGTCGAGGAGGAGAAGAGCGTCCCGGAGATGGTGGCCGCGGGGTACCCGGAAGACGTCGCGCGGCGGGTCGTGACGCTGGTGGACCGGAGCGAGTACAAGCGCCGCCAGGCCCCGCCCGGGGTAAAGATCACCCCGCGCGCCCTGGGCAAGGATCGGCGGATGCCGATCACGAACCGATCGAACGGATAGGGGGGAGTCGGGTCGGGCGGCAGGGCGCCTTAAATAATTATTTATTAATGTACCTATTGTCGTATCGATTGTGGTAAGGTAGGGGTTCTGGTCGATTTGGGCCTTGTTGCCTGGGTTGAGCAAGAACATTTTTTGGGGGTACTGTTTTGGAAACAGGTACAGTGAAGTGGTTCAATGACGCAAAAGGGTTCGGATTCATCAGCCAGGAAAACGGTGGGCCGGATGTGTTCGTTCACTTCAGCGCCATCAAGTCCGAGGGCTTCAAGAGCCTCGCGGAGGGCGACAAGGTCCAGTTCGAGATCACCCAGGGTC
>Ga0210098_1000528_pt1 | contig 11556 bp, 8 predicted proteins | sample Joice_ThreeSqA_D_FD_184870 | JGI IMG/M metagenome (GOLD analysis project Ga0210098, IMG submission 184870) | Wetland microbial communities from San Francisco Bay, California, USA, that impact long-term carbon sequestration - Joice_ThreeSqA_D1... | ecosystem: Environmental > Aquatic > Marine >...
AAGCAGAGTCCACCCGCGCTCGTGCAACTCGCGAGCCAGTTCCGCTATCCCTGTCTTGTCCGACACGCTCAGTATGGCGTATGCCATTCCCGGCCTCTCTTCAGTCCGCTCTCGTTTCGGAATGCATCGTGAACTCGTTCCCGGAACACCACGCTCCGGTCCAGGCCGTCCGGCCCGACGCATCGAGCTCGAATCTCCCCGCCGCGAAGTCCTCGATAACCGTCGGGAGCAGCCTGTGCTCGACGGCCAGCACTCGCCTGGCGAGGAGGTCCGCATCGTCTCCCGCCAGGACCGGCACCGGCCACTGGGCGATGATCGCCCCGTGATCGTACGCCTCGTCGACGAAGTGCACGGTGGCACCCGAGATCTTCGCCCCGCTGTCCAGAACGGCCTCGTGGACGCGGCGCCCGTACATCCCCGGGCCGCCGAAGGCGGGCAGGAGCGCCGGGTGGATATTGATCATCCGCCCGCGAAAGGACCGCACGACATCAGGCGGAATGAGCTTCAGCCAGCCCGCCAGAACGACCAGGCCCGCACCCGACGCTTCGAGCACGTTCTGCAGCCAGTGCCCTCCGTCATCCCGCTCTGGCAGAACATACGTCGGGATGCCATGCGAAGAGGCTCGTTCCAGAGCGCCGATGCCAGCCCGACTCCCGACGACTCGAGCCACTCGCACGCCTGACTCGTCCTTAAGGTGGAGCCTGTCGATGACCGCCTGCAGATTCGTCCCCGATCCCGAGGCCAGTACCGCAACCCCCAGTGACTCCGACATGCACAGCTTCCCTCCGAGAAACGTCAGGGTGAATTCCCTGCACCGAGGAGAAGTCCGCTGACGCCGGTCCACAGGTCCGTCGCCCGGATGACTCGCGCCGGCACGGGGCCATCATACGTCCCGTCCGTGCCGGCCACCAGAATGCCGGTTCCGCCAAGCTCGAGAGCGGGGAGTACGTCCTGCACCCGGTCTCCGGCGAACAGACCTCCCGATGACTGAAGACCCAGTTCGAGCGCCGCCTTCCGGTACAGGGCGAGGCCGGGCTTCCGACAGTCGCACCCGTCCTCCGGAGCGTGCGGGCAGAAGTAGGTCGCTTCGATCCGAGCGCCCTCCAGCTCCAGAAGCTGGACCAGTCTGGCCTGCACGGCGTGAAACGCCGACTCGTCGAAGTAGCCGCGACCGATCCCCGACTGGTTCGTCACGATGACTACCGGCACACCCTCATCGTTCAGCAGCCGAACGGCATCCGCCGCTCGCGGCAGCAGCTCCACTTCAGCCGACCTCGCGACGTAGCCGGTATCGCGCATCAGAGTGCCGTCCCGGTCGATGTAGGCGGCTGTCGGCCGGCGCCCCCTCCCGCTCACTCTCCCCCCTTCTCGCTCCCGGTGAGCCGATCGAGCGCACGAACGAGAAGGGCCTCCTGCCCTTCCAGCACGGTCCGGAAGTCCAGCAGAACGGCATCGCCGGCAATCCTGCCGATGACCGGGGGGGCCTGGCTCCGGAGCGCGGACTCGATCTCCAGGGGCGGCCCGGAGATGCTCCAGGCGAACGATTCGAGCTCGAAACCGGCGGCCGCACCACCCCCGACGACCGCTCGCGCGGGCACAACGGTGACTCGCGCGCGAGCCGCTTCGCTCAGCTCATTCAGGGCCGCGAGGGCCCGCCGCTCCACGCTCTCCACGGACTCGCTGAGCATTCGCAGCACCGGGATACGACGGGCTGCGGCCTCCGGGTCCAGATAAAGGCGCAGTGTCGCCTCCAGGGCAGCCAGGGTCATCTTGTCCAACCGGAATGCCCGGAGCAGGGGATTCGCCCGAATCCGGTCGAGGACAGCCGCGCTTCCGTGAATCAGGCCCGCCTGCGGGCCGCCGAGCAACTTGTCGCCACTCCACGTCACGACATCCACCCCGGCGGAGACGGTTCTCTCCACCGACGGCTCGGGCAGGTCCGGGAGAAGGTCAGCGAGAAGCAACCCCGATCCGAGATCGTGCATCACGGGCAACCCTGCGGTGCGTCCGAGGCTCACCAGTCTCTCCAGGGAGGTCTCCTCCACGAAGCCCTCGACCCGGTAGTTCGACGGGTGGACCTTGAGCAGCAGCCCCGTCGACGGAGTGATCGCCCTCCGATAGTCTTCCAGTCGAGTCCGATTCGTCGTGCCGACGGCGACGAGGTACGCCCCGGACCTTTCGATCACCTCGGGAATGCGGAACCCTCCGCCGATCTCGACCAGCTCCCCGCGGGAGATGAGGACTTCCCGACCGCGCGCCAGCGTATTGATCACCAGTGACACGGCAGCCGCGTTGTTGTTGACGGCGAGTGACGACTCGGAACCGGTCAGGCGACACAGCAGGTCCGCGCAATGCTCGTACCGGTCGCCCCTGTCGCCTGCCAGCAGATCGTACTCGAGACTCGAATAACTCCCCGCCGCCTGGCTCGCCGCGCGGACCGCTTCTGGAGCCAGGGGCGCCCGTCCGAGGTTGGTGTGAAGCACGACCCCGGTTGCGTTCACGAGCGCACGAAGGGCCGGACCGTCGCTCTCCAACCGACGCAGGACTCGCTCGAGGAGGATTTGCGGGTCCGCGGCCGGCTGTCCGCCCTCCGCCGCCACTCTGGCCTCACCCAGGACGGCCTGAATGGCTCCCGTGACCTGTGACCTTCCCCACCGCGAGATCCAGACCTCCGCTTCCCCGCACTGCAGCAGGAACTCGACGGAGGGCAGGTCCCGCCTCGCATCGTGCCGCGAAGTGTCCGCTCTCAATGGCCCGCCTCCTCCACACCGGCTTCCGCGGCGTCTTCGCCTTCGTCCGCAGCCTCGCCCTCCGGAGACGTTTCAGGAACGGCAGCCGGCGGCTCGTACGAGACCGTCGTGGCCCCACCGCCGGTGAGGAACCGCACGTTGACGAATCCGCTCGCACGGACGTCATAGGTTCCCGCGCCCAGTGCCCGCCCGAGCCTGACCGTGACGAAGCGCTGCGGACGCGCCCGGGTCGCCTGGCCCCGTTCCGTGGCAGAGTCGACCGACACATCGGGGGTGCCGGAGATCGAATCACCAGTCGCCACGGATGGCAGGGCGGCCTCTTCGGGGCCCACCGCTCCCGACAGGGTCGAGTCCACCGCATTCAGAGGTCCAACCGCGAACCTGCTCACGGGCCACTCTTCGCCCGTGTCGGCGAGACTGACCGTGACCGTCGCGGAATCGAGCGGCGCGTCCGGCTCCAGCAGATCGTCAAACTCGACTCTCAGCGTCAGGCTGTCTTCGACCTCGGCGGAACCGATCATCGGCGCTGTGGAATCCGGCTCAGTCAGCCAGAACTCGAGCCGGACGACCGACGCCGATTCGGGCAGACTGACGCGGCCACTGTCGTCCGGCTCGAAATCCCTGTCCAGGGTCCGGTTCTGGTTCTGGTCGCGAAAGGCGAAGGCCCAGTAGTCCCCCACGGGCAAGGACGGCAGCAGGAAATTGCCGCCCGTGTCCGCGACCGCGGCGTAAGGAACGGAGTCGGCACCGATCACCTGTACCGAGGCCCCACGAACGGCGCGCACCGTTTCCCGATCCCACACCGTTCCTGTCGTGCGAGTTTCGGAGAGCTCGGGTCCTGTCGTGAACAGGAGCTCGATCGGCTCCCGGGTCTGATTCCGGATCAGGTCCCTCAACCCCGGAGGTATCCTGAACATGTAGACGACGCCGGGCCGCCAGCCATCCCTCGGACGGATGCGCACATCGCGGCGGCCTGCCCTGATGTCGTAAAGCCCGGCCGGTGACGTCTCGACCAGCCTCGGCACCGAGCGCGAATCGCCCAGCGGCTCATCGAATCGGACGTACGCGTCTTCGTCCAGCCCGGGCACCGCCGATCCGTGCACCGGGTACATTTCGACCACGGCAGGAGGAGCGAAGTCCGGCCCCGTCCCTGGAGGCATTTCCTCCCGGGCGCAGGAAGCGAGTCCTATCGCCAGCACCGCCAGAAGCCGCGATGCCCGCAAGCCGCCTCCCATCACGTCAGCCGCCGCCGAACGCTGCGCGTTTCTCCGCCAGGAGCGCCAGCCGCTCCTCGAACGACCGGCACTTCTCACGTTCCCTCGCCACGACTTCCGCAGGCGCGCGCTCCACGAAGCGGGAATCGTCCAGGCGACGACGTGACTGCTCGAGCATGCCTTCCAGCCGGTCGATCTCGGACTGGACCCGCTCGCGCTCCCGTTCCACGTCGACGATGCCGGCCAGCGGAAGGAACAGCTCCCCCCCCGATCGCAGAGCGGCGTGGGCTCCCGCTTCCCCCACGGGGACTTCACCCGCGATGTCGAGCGAAGACATTCGGCCGAGGCGCAGGATCCCCTCCATCTCGGCGTTCAGGACCGCGGCCACCGCGGACGGTACCCCTGCCACCACCACCTCCAAGCGTCTTCCGGGATCTATGCCGTAGTCCGACCTCAGGTTGCGTACTACGCCTACGATCTCCTGGAGCGCCTCGACACCCGTCTTGGCCTCCTCCATCGAGGAATCTCCATCCCCGTAGTCTCCAGCGGCCGCCCAGGGCCCGTGCAGAAGCGTGTCCTCCACGCTCCGTCCCGGAAGGTGGCAGTACATTTCCTCCGTGATGAACGGCATCACCGGGTGCAGAAGCCTCAGCCAGCCATCGAGCACGAACGCGAGCGTCGCCGCGGCAGCCGCCCGGCTGGCTTCCCCACGGTCGCCACGCAGACGTGCCTTGATCAGCTCCAGATACCAGTCGCAGAACTCGGTCCACACGAACTGGTAGGTGAGCTCGGCGGCCTCGTGCAAGCGGAAGCGCTCGAGCGCTCCCGTGGCCTCCCTGGCGGTGGCCCCGAAACGGGCCAGGATCCACCGGTCCACGACTTCGAGGTCCGTGTCTGCGGGACGCGTCTTCAGGTCCTCGTCCGTCAGATAACCGAGCCCGAAACGGACTGCGTTCCACATCTTGTTGGCGAAGTTCCGGCCGACCTTGAAAGACGAATCGAGATCCTCGTGATCGAGCTGCAGGTCGGTGCCGAGGGCCGCCGCGTTCACCAGGGTGAAACGCATGGCATCCGCCCCGAACCGGCTCACCACCTCCAGCGGGTCGATCCCATTCCCGAGAGACTTGGACATCCGGCGCCCCTGAGAGTCCCGAACCGTCCCGTGCAGCAGGACGTCCGTGAACGGAACATCCCCGGCGAATTCGATGCCCGCCATGACCATGCGCGCGACCCAGAAGAAGAGAATCTCGGGAGCCGTGCTGAGGGTCTGGGTCGGATAGAACGCCCCCACGTCCGGCGTGCTCTCCGGCCAGCCGAGAGTGCTGAAGGGCCACAGCCAGGAGCTGAACCAGGTATCCAGCACATCCGGGTCCTGTTCCAGCTGGCCGGCGCACGCCGGACAGGCTTCCGGATCCTCGCGGGCGACCACGATCTCTCCGCACGTATCGCAGTACCACACCGGAATGCGATGGCCCCACCAGAGCTGTCGACTTATGCACCAGTCGCGGACGTTGGTCATCCAGTGTTCGTACGTGGCGCCGAACCGCTCGGGGTGAAACTTCAGCCTGCCCTCCCGATACGCGTCCAGTGCCGGTTCGGCGAGGGGCTTCATCTTCACGAACCACTGCAGGCTGAGCCGCGGCTCGACGACCGTGGAACATCGATAGCAGTGACCGACCGAATGCTGGTGAGCCTCCACCTCTGCCAGCAGCCCGAGTGCCTCGAGATCCTCGAGGACCCGCCGGCGCGCCTCGAAGCGGTCCATCCCCCTGTACGCAGCTGGGGCCTGATCGCTGATCGTGGCATCCTCGTTCATGATGTCGACCCGGGGGAGATCGTGCCTGAGGCCGATCTCGAAGTCGTTCGGGTCGTGAGCCGGCGTCACCTTCACGAAGCCCGACCCGAACTCGGGGTCCACGAATTCGTCGGCGATCACGGGAATCCTCCGCCCGACCAGCGGCAGGATCACTGCACGACCCACCAGGCCCCTGTTCCTCTCGTCCGCCGGGTGCACCGCCACCGCCGTATCTCCCAGCATCGTCTCCGGCCTCGTCGTCGCGACGACGAGGGACTCTCCCTCCGAGTCCGCGAGCGGGTAGCGGATGTGGTAGAGGTGACCTTGAGTCTCCTCGTGCTCGGCCTCCTCGTTGGAGAGTGCCGTCAGGCAGCGCGGACACCAGTTGATGATGTAATTACCCCGGTAGATGAGCCCCTTCTCGTACAGCCGGACGAACACCTCCCGCACCGCCCGCGACAGACCTTCATCGAGAGTGAATCGCGTCCTGTCCCAGTCGCAGGAGCAGCCCATTTTCTTCAGCTGGTCGATGATCGTCGAGCCGTACTGGTCGACCCATTCCCACACGCGGTCCACGAATCGCTCGCGCCCCAGGTCATGACGCGTCAGGCCTTCCCTGGCGAGATCCCGTTCGACCACGTTCTGCGTCGCGATGCCGGCATGGTCGGTTCCAGGAATCCACATCGCCGCGCGACCGCGCATCCTCTGGAAGCGAATGAGAACGTCCTGGATGGTGTTGTTGAGCCCGTGCCCCATGTGCAGAGCGGCCGTCACGTTCGGGGGCGGGATCGCTATGACGTAGGGATCGGCAGCCTCCAGGGCATCGACGTGAAACCCTCGCCGCTCCAGCCATCGGGCGTAGATCGGCGCTTCGATCCCGGTCGGGTCAAAGCGTGCACTCAGCTCGTGTCTCGCTGTCTCGTCGCTCATGGCTTCGCTGGATCCAGAATGCGGGCGCCTGCGAGCAGGCGTACGTGAGGCAGACAGTCTAGCGGAAGCCCGCTTCAGTCGCGAGGAGACGTGCCGCCGGAATCGGCACTGTCGGCCTCCGCCGCGATGGAATCCTGCGTGCGGCGCTCCACCTCTTCCTCGCTGCGACGGCGCATCTCCTCCAGACGGTCCTGCTGCGTACGCTCCACGTCCGTCCGGAAGTCCTGTCGCTGGATGTCCGCCAGATCGCGTGCTTCCTGTCGCAGCTCCCGCCCCAGAGGGCCCTCGGCGGCGAACAGAGCGCCAACGTTCATCGGGATCACGACCCCGCCGAGAACCAGCCCGTCAGGCGTCACTCCCCACTGCTGATCCCCCTCGCCGAACAGCCATTCCACGGCCCGACGGCGCTGTTCCTCCGTCAGCTGGAGGCTGTCGAGCATGGCCCCGAGGCGCGCCCGAATCACACCCTCCGCCTGTGCAAAGCGATCTTCGATGTACTCGGGCATCGGGCGGTTCTCGAAGTCCTGCCACAGACGCGGGTCGCCCTCACGCGGCCGCAAGCGCTCGGCGTTCGTCAGGCCAAAGCCTTCCTCCTCGCCGGCCGCGGGTGATCTCTCTCCGCCTCCCGGAGTCGGCGGCTCCGGCCGGCGGATCTCGTCGCGCTCGTCGGGCGGCAACGCAATGACCTCCTCGGCCGCCGATTCGGTCTCGATGTCCCCGATGTCTATGACCTGCAGGCCGATCTCCGGTCTCGGAGGCAGGGCGATAGGACGGAAGGTGCGGGTCGCGACATAGAACTGGCCCGACAGAAACAGCACGAGCAGGGCGTGGAGCACGGCCGATATGAACAGCCCGGTGCGCATCGACCTGCGGTAGCTGCGAGCGTAGTAGGCAGTCCGCGTCTCGGTCGGCGGCTGCCCCTTCGGCTCCTGCTCCTCGATCCCGGGGCGATCCCTCAAAGAGCCTCCCGCACCCTCCGCCCCGCCTCTTCCCAGGCATCCTCGGGAATCGCGAGTGACGCCCGCACGAATCCTTCACCACCGGGGCCCATCGAGGATCCCGGCAAGAGCACCAGTCCGGACTCCAGGAGGAGACGCCGACAGAACGCCTCCGAGGTTTCGGAGCTCGGGACGGGAAACCAGAGATAGAGCGTTCCGAGCGGAGCGGTGACGTCGAGGCCGGCAGCCCGGAATGCCCTGACGGCTGCCTCGCGCCGACTGGCGAGCTGAGCCAGACTCCACTGGATGTATGCGTCGGGATCGGCAAGCACTGCTGCGCCGGCAGCCTGGAGGGCCATGAAGGCACCGGTATCGAAGAAGGTCTTGACTCTTCGCAAAGCCGCGATCAGCTGCCGATTCCCGGCCGCCCAGCCCAGTCTCCAGCCGGTCATGTTGTAGGTCTTGGACATGGAGTGGAACTCCAGTCCGATCTCCCGACCCCCCTCGATCTCGAGCAGGCCCGGCGCCCGAAACCCGTCGAATGTGATTTCGGAGTATGCGTTGTCGAACAGCAGCACGGCCCCCCGCTCGTGACAGACCGCCACCACTTCCCGAAGGTAGGAGACCTCGGCAACGGCGCTCGTCGGGTTGTTGGGATAGTTCATGTACACGAGCCGCAGGCGGCCCGGAGCTCGCCTGATGACATCGGGAGGGATCAGAAAGCCCTCCTCGGCCCGCAGGGGGGTCCGGATCACGTTCGCGGCGGCGAAGTGCGAGCCGCCGAAGTAGGCCGCATACCCCGGATCCGGGACGATGACCGAATCGCCCGGGTCCAGCACGGCAAAGGCCGTCAACGCGATTGCCTCCTTGGTCCCGATCACGGGCAGCAGCTCGACGTCCGGATCGACAGCGACTCCGAAACGCCTGCCCATCCACCCCGCTATGGACGTCCTGTAGCCGGGCAGGCCCCGCTGAAAGCCGTACTTGCTGAGAGCAGGATCGCCAACGGCTTCCCGGACCACCTCGATCGCCACTTCCGGCACCGGCAGGCCCGGATCTCCAACGCCCAGGTCGATGACCGATCGCCCCTCGGCCAGCAGGCGGGCCTTGATGTCCGGCACGTCCGCCAGAGGATATGGAGGAAGTCCGGCCAGTCTCGCAGGCTCCGTCCACTCCGCGGCTTCGCGCACCGTCGAAACTGCGGTCTCTCTCATTTCGCCTCGCTGCCTCACTCAGGTCTTGAGCGGCTTCCTGCGGGCCGCCGGATAGAGAACGTTGTTCAAAATCAGCCGATATCCGGCTGAGTTCCTGTGCAGGTCCAGATCCGTCGGCGGATCACCCACCAGGTGTTGTGGATCTTCCGGATCGTGCCCACCGAGGAACGTGAAACTCCCCTCCCCCACCTGACCGTGCAAGTACTTGACCACACCCAGGGTCTCGTCACTCCCGAGCACTACGACACCCGGCTTCAGGCGCTCCGGATTGAAGCTCGTCGTCAGACCGTAGAAGTCCGGGATCACCCTCTCGGCTGACTGCGTCAACATGGTCGGCACCGGATCGATCTTCGCGCTGAAGTCGAACAGATCGAAGCTGCCGAGCGGCCTGCGCCACGGTGTGTTGACTTGATGCCCGTCGATGTCGCTGAAGGCGCTGACCGAACCGTCGAGAACCAGATGGGCGCCGGTGAAGGCCATGGCCCGATCCCACGACATTCGATCCTCGGCAGCCGGATCCACCGGCGAACCGTCCGCGAATTCGGGAGTCAGGTCGGTCTCCTCCGACGCCAGAGCCAGGTCGAGCGTCTCAGTGGCCGTGCACATGGCGAACAGCAGCCCTCCTGCTTCCACGTAGCTCCTGATCGCGCGCGCCACGGCCTTCTTCAGCTCGGGCACGCTGGAGTAGCCGAATTCCGCCGCCACTTCCTCGTTTCGCTCGATCTCATCACGAAGCCACTCCGAGCCCGCGTAGCTCAAGTAGAATTTCGAGTACTGGCCGGTGAAGTCTTCGTGATGCAGGTGCAGCCAGTCGAAACGCGCCAGCCCGTCGGTTAGCACCTCCGGATCCCATACCCGCTCGTAGGGGATTCCTGCGTATTCAAGCGCCAATGTCACAGCGTCGTCCCATGGAGATGAGTTGGGAGGCGTGTACACCGCCACCACGGGGGCCTTCTCGAGCGGCACGGCCTCCATGTTCGATTCTTCGATGACCAATCGGAGCGATGCCAGCTCCCGTCCGCTGATCGATTCGACCGAGACTCCAAGCAGTGCCGCCCGTCTCCTCACGGGATCCGTCTCGGGAAGGAGGAACGACCCGCCCCGGTAGTTCAGGATCCACTCCGCACGCTCCCCGTCCGCGATCGTGTGGTACACGAGTCCGTAGGCCCGGAGCTGATTGGACTGCCGACCGTCCATCGGGACAAGCAGCGTCTGTCCCCTCACCATGGTCGGCACGAGTACCATGGCAAACGCCAGGACGAAGGCCGGAGGCAGCTTCATGCGCCCGGCACCCCACCCTGGAGCTCGGCCAGGACTCTCCGGGCCACGGGGGCCATGGCGCTCTCGGGATACCCTACGATCAGCCTCTCGAGCCACTGCTCGGCCTGTTCCGGCGCCGCTTCGCGGTCGTCGCGCGCGAGATCGAGCAGAGCGCGGGGCGCCGCCGGGGAGGACGGCCAGCGCTCGACGATCACCAGTCGGACGCGCCGAGCCGCATCACTCCGGCCGCTTGCACTCAGCGCGTCAGCGGCGAAGGTCGCCAGCAGATCTCCACCTGCCGGCCGCTCGCGCGCCCACCCGTCTACGGCGTCCAGCAGAGGTCCGTCGTCATTCGTGGAGGCGGACTTCACGAGTCCCCTTCCCAGCTGATCGATGCGCGCCGAGTCACACTCCTCCACGAGCATCAGCATCTCGAGCGCCTCGATGCGCTTGCCGGGCTCGGCCGCCGCAAGCGCTCCGGCCAGCTCCAGGTGCGGCCGGGCCGCCCCTGGATGACCCGCCAGCAGCTCGATCCTGCCGAGGGTCGGTGCCTGCAGAGCCGCCTCTTCCGGGCCTCTCGGGGGAACGGACGCAAGCACGCCTCTTGCTCGTTCGAGCCGGCCGCGCGTCAGCCATTCCTCGGCCGCTCGAACTGCCATTTCCACGCTCTCGCGGTAGTCGTCGGGATACAGATTCAGGTGCTCACGCAGGAGCTCCCCCGCCCCCTCCGGATCGTCCCGGACGGTAAGCTCGTGCAAACGGCGGAGAGCCACACCGTACAGTTCCGAACCCGGGTCCGCCTGCGACAGGAGATGTGCGAACGACTGGCGCGCAGCCTCCCGCCTCCCGGCCTCGAGCGACAGCTCGGCCGCGGTGGCCGTCCAGTAACGCGCTTCATCCGGGGAGTGGCTCCGGGCCGCCAGCATGTCTGCAGCCCAGCCGGCTCCCGCCGGATCGCCGGCGTCCGTCGCGAGCCCCACGTAATCCCGCAGGACCGCATCGCCTCCCGCTTCGGGAAGCGCGGTGACCGTGCTCTCGACCACCTCCCGTGCCCACTCGAACTCACCCACGAGAAGGGCCAGCCTGACCGCCCCGTTACGCTGCGTAAGAGTGGCGTCCGTCGACTCGAATTCCTCCCGCAGGGCGCCGAGCGCACCCTCCCGGCTCAAACCCGGATCCCGCAGCCAGCGCCCGACGGCCTCTACCCCGGCATCTCCCCAGGCGAGCATCTCCCGCCATTCCGCGGCGGCATCCGCATAGCGGCCATTCTCCGCCTGCAAGGCCGCCAGCTCCTGCACGAAGACGTGGTCCGATCCTATGGCTGTCCGACCTTCCTGCAACGCACGGATCGCTCCCTCCACGTTTCCCGATCGGGCCCGCAGCTCGGACAGGGCAGCGTAGGCGGACGCATCCGTCGGATCCCGTGCGATCCAGCGTCTCGTGATCGCAAGCGCG
>Ga0210098_1000529_pt1 | contig 11531 bp, 10 predicted proteins | sample Joice_ThreeSqA_D_FD_184870 | JGI IMG/M metagenome (GOLD analysis project Ga0210098, IMG submission 184870) | Wetland microbial communities from San Francisco Bay, California, USA, that impact long-term carbon sequestration - Joice_ThreeSqA_D1... | ecosystem: Environmental > Aquatic > Marine >...
ATGCGGCCCCCGTCGGGCATCGCGTCCCGGGCGTTGACCACCAGGTTAACGATCACCTGCTCGATCTGCCCCGGGTCGGCCTTCACCCGCGAGAGGGAAGGGCACAGGGCGAAAGACAGTTCGATGTCCTCGCCGGTTATGCGGCGCAGCATCTGTCCCATCTTCGTCACGACGGTGTTCAGGTCGAGGACCTTCGGCTGCAGGACCTGGCGCCGGCTGAAGGCGAGCAGCTGGCGCGTGAGCGCGGCGGCGCGGTCTCCCGCCTTCCGGATCTCCTCCACGTCCCGGCGAAGCGTCGAGTACTCGGGGAGGCGGTGGAGAAGAAGGTCGGAATAGCCCGAGATGGCGGTCAGCAGGTTGTTGAAGTCGTGTGCGACGCCCCCGGCGAGCCTTCCCACAGCCTCCATCTTCTGCGACTGGCGTAGCTGTTCCTCCACCAGAGTCAGCCGGTTTCGTGTCTCTTCGGCCACCTTCCGCTCGGTGATGTCCATCAGGATCGACATGATCCCGTAGATGGTTCCGTCCGGGCGACGAAGGGGGGCGGTGGACACGCTGACGACGATCGGGGATCCGTCGGCACGCCTCCGGTGCAGTTCGGGCTCGGTGAACACCTCCCCAAGGAGGGCGCGTCGTCGAAGCGCGAGAAATTCGGCCTGCTTCTCCGCGGGGACGAAGGGGAGGCGCGTCCCGAGGGCCTCGTTCTCGGACCATCCGAAGATCCGCTCGGCCGCAGGGTTCCACATCGTGACGACGCCTTCGGGGTCGAACGTTACGATCGCCAGTGGGGACGCCTCGATAAGGGTGGCGAGGATCCGGGATGCCGCCGGGCGGTCGATCTCCTCGACGTCCGGTAACGATATGGGATGATCCACACTCATCGTATTTTGTTTCGGCAAAACCTCCGGGAATCTTCAGTGCCCCGGCGATTTGACTTGGTCACCTACCTGATGTTTCATTAGGGACACGACTTCCCCCGAAGAGGTACCGATGCGAATCCGTCATTTCCACGTCCGACCGAACATCCCGAAGGAACTCGCCCCGCTCGAGGAGATCGCCCGGAACCTCTGGTTCTCGTGGAGCTGGGAGGCGGTGCAGCTCTTCATCCGGCTGAATCCCGTTCTCTGGGAGCAGGCGTACCAGAACCCGGTGCATATGCTCGGGTCGCTGCCCCAGGCGGACCTCGAAGCCGCCGCGAAGGACGAGAGCTTCGTCGCGAACCTCGAGCGGGTGTACCGGTCGTTCCAGGAGTACCGGAAGAGGACGTCGTGGTTCCAGGAGGTCCACTTCGCCGACGCCGGCGCCCGGGTGGCCTATTTCTCCTGCGAGTACGGGATCGACGAGGGGCTCCCGATCTACTCCGGGGGGCTCGGAGTTCTCTCGGGCGACCACCTGAAGTCGGCATCCGACCTCGGGGTCCCGCTTGTCGGCGTCGGGCTCCTCTACCAGAAGGGATATTTCCGTCAGGTGCTGTCGCTGGACGGATGGCAGAAGGAGCTGTACCCGGACAACGACTGGTACAACATGCCGGTGGCGATGGAGAGGACGGCGGAGGACCGCCCCCTGGAGATCTCGGTGGACATCGGCGGCGAGGAGGTGAAGGCGCGCGTCTGGCGGGTCGACGTCGGGCGCACCCCCCTGTACCTGCTCGACAGCAACTTCAAGGCGAACTCCGTGCGCTCCCGGGAGATCACCTCGACCCTCTACGGAGGGGACCGGGACATGCGCATCCGGCAGGAGATCCTGCTCGGCGTCGGCGGAGTACGGGCGCTGAAGGCCCTCGGAATCGAGGCGACCGTGTACCACATGAACGAGGGCCACTCCGCGTTCCTCATCGTGGAACGGATCCGCGACCTGATGGCGTCGCACGGCCTCACCTACGCGCAGGCGCGGGAGGTGGTGCTCGCGACCGGCGTCTTCACCACCCACACCCCCGTCCCCGCGGGGAACGAACGGTTCGATCCGGACCTGCTGCGGAAATACCTCGATTCGAAGATCCGGTCGCTCGGGATCCCGTGGGAGGAGTTCCTCGCGCTCGGCCAGTTCGGCAATCCGCAATCCAAGGAGTTCGGGATGACGGTGTTCGCCCTTCGGTCGTCGGCGTTCGCGAACGGCGTGGCGAAGCTTCACGCCGAGACCTCCCGGGCGATGTGGAAGGATCTGTGGCCGGCGCTCCCCGAGGGGGAGGTGCCGATCCGCGCCATCACCAACGGGATCCACACCCGCTCCTGGCTCAGCCACGAGATGGTAGAGCTGTACACGCGCTACTTCGGGCCGCGGTTCCTGGAGAAGCCCGCGGACCACGCGGTATGGGAGCGGGTGGAGGCGATCCCCTCCGTGGAGCTCTGGCGGATCCACCAGTCCCGCAGGGAGCGGCTCGTCTTCTTCGCCCGCAAACGGCTGAAAAACCAGCTGCGCCGCCAGGGCGCCGGGATGGCGCTCCAGCGGGCGGCCGAGGAGGCGCTGAACCCCGAGGCGCTGACGATCGGCTTCTCCCGGCGGTTCGCCACCTACAAGCGGGCCAACCTGCTCTTCCGGCAGCCCGATCGGCTGATCCGGCTCCTGACGAACCCGGACCGGCCGGTGCAGATCCTCTTCGCCGGAAAGGCGCACCCGCAGGATCTCCCGGCGAAGGAGATCATCCGGTCGGTCATCCATTTCGCGTCGGACCCGAGGGTTCGCGACCGGCTGGTCTTCCTCGAGGATTACGACATCAACGTGGCGAGGTACATGGTGCAGGGAGTCGACGTGTGGCTGAACAACCCGCGGCGTCCACTGGAGGCGTCGGGGACGAGCGGGATGAAAGCGGCGGCCAACGGCGCGCTGAACGTGTCGATCCTCGACGGGTGGTGGGACGAGGGGTACTCCCCCGACCTCGGATGGGCGATCGGGAGCGGGGAGATGTACGGCGACCCGGAGGAGCAGGACCGGGTGGAGTGCGAGGCCCTCTACAGCCTCCTCGAGAACGAGATCGTCCCCCTGTTCCACGATCGGGACCGCGGGGGGTTGCCGCGCGCCTGGATCTCGATGATGAAGGCGTCGATCCGGAAGCTGGGAGCGTACTTCAACACCCACAGGATGATCCAGGAGTACACGGAGACGTCGTACCTTCCCGCACATCGCGCGGGTTCGCGGCTCTCGGGGAACGATTTCTCCGCCGCACGGGAGTTGACCGCGTGGCGGGAGCGCGCCGCGTCGGCCTGGCCGGGGGTCACGATCCGGGTGGAGGAGACGCGGAAGCACAAGGATATGCGCGTGGGGGACACGGTGGGAGTCGCCATCCGCGTCCGCCTGGCGGGTCTCACCCCCGCCGATGTCGCCGTCGAGATCCGGTACGGTTTCTACGACGCCGCCGGACAGGTGGGCATGGGGACCATCCTCTCGGCGCGGCACGACAAGCGCGATGGGGACGAGGAGATTTACCGGGTGGAGATCCCGTGCGCGGGCAGCGGCCGGTACGGGTTCGCCGCGCGGGTTCTTCCGCGGCACCCGGACCTCGCGAACGTCCTCACCCCCCTGCGGATGACGTGGGAGGAGGCGTTCCCCGGCGTGTGAGCGCCGGTCCGCGGCGGTACGCTTCGGCGCATCGCGACGGCGTCCTCCCAAGGAGGTGACCGATCCGGATGCGCCACATGAACAGGACGGTCCGGAGGGGACCCCACGCTTCCCACCGGCGTCCCGAAGATTCCACGCGCAGCGGCAGCAGGACCGTCTTTCCGGCCCGCCGCATCCGCCGTGACAGCTCGACGTCCTCCATCAACGGGATCTCCGGGTAGCCGCCGAGGGAGCGGAACGCCTCCGCCCGAACGAAGATCGCCTGGTCTCCGGTGAAAGCCCGCGCAACGCCCGCCCGTGCCCCGATCATCCGCCCGGTGATCCCGAGCGTGGCGCGGACGTAAGGGCCCGCGCCGGAGGACGCGGCCAGTCGTACGCGGAATGCGCCGCCGATCACCGCCGGGTCTCGCAGGGCGCCGAGCACGGACGCCACGGATCCCACGGGCAGGAGGGTATCCGCGTGCAGGAAGAGGAGCACCTCCCCGCGGGCGACGGCCGCGCCCGCGTTCATCTGTACCGCCCTCCCCCGCGACGCGGAGATCGCGGCATCTGCCGCACCCCGCGCGACCTCCACCGTGCGGTCCCGGCTGCCCCCGTCGACGACGATCACCTCGCACGGCCCCGCCTCCCGGCACGACCGGATCGCGGGGGCGATGGACTCCTCTTCGTCCAATGCGGGGATGATGATGGAGATGGTGGCTTGCGGGTTGTGGGGGGGGTACGCTCCTCCCCGCAGCGGGAGGACACTCCTTCCCTTCCTCCCGGGAAAGAACCAGGAATGTCCCCCCTTGGCAGGGATGTCCCCCGCAAGCGCTTGCACCTCACCGGGGCCTTCTCCGGACGTACCATCCGCGGCAAGACCCCTCTGTGGCCGGCATCGCGTCACGGGGCCAACTCACGACCTTTGCGGAAACGCTTGATGAGGGAGGGGAGGAAAAAGGAGAAGACGAGGAGAAGGACGGGGAAGAGCAGGTTGAACGTCAACAGGTCCGCCGGCCGCCGGTACGTGGCGAGGATGTCACGTATCGCCCCCACGAAGTAGGTGAAGATGAAGACGGGGGGGAGAAGGCCCAGCGCCGTCCCGAGGAGGTAGTCGCGGAACCGGATCCGCGTCGCCCCGGCGGCGTAGTTCAGGACGATGAAAGGGAACCAGAAGATCCGCAGGTAGAAGATCACCGAGAATCCTTCCTCTGCCGCCTTCCGGTCGAGCCATGGCATCCTGGTCTCGAGGAACCCGCGGGCGACCCCGTGAAGGAAGTACCTCCCGAGGTAGAAGGAGACCGATGCCCCGAGCGTGTCGGCCGCGAGGTTGTACAGCATCCCGTGGAACTTGCCGAAGATCACGGCGCCCGCGATGGTGAACGGGGTGGCGGGGAGGAAGAGAACCCCGATGGTGTAGATCAGGATGAAGACGACGGGGCCCAGGGGACCCGCCGACTGGACCAGCGTATCCAGGCTGCGGATCAGTGCCCTCCGCCCTTCCGCGGTCCGGAAGAGCTCGCCGGTGGAGGTGAAGAGCAGGGCGTATGCTACGATGGCGACAAGGAGGAGAAACGCGGCGAACTTGAGAACGTTCCTCCTCCTGTGCTTAGGCATGGTCATGTCCCCGGGTCATGTCGGAATATTACACCACAGCGCCGGCTTGTGGTTTGTGGACAGGTATCTGGTGTCACGAATGGGTTGTGGCGCTGTTACAATGGGATTTTCCGCAATTATCCGGGAAGGGGGGACGGCCATGCGGGGGAGCCGGTTCGGGAAGGGGATCGCGCTGGTGCTGGTGGCGGCGGTGGGGGCGCTCTCCGCGGGGTGCTTCGGCAAGTTCCAGTTGACGCGCAAGGTGTACGACGTGAACAAGTCGATTGACGATAAGTACGTCCGCAGCGCGGCAACGTGGGTGTTGATCATCCCGTACGCCGTGACCGGACTCCTGGACTTCCTCGTCTTCAACGTGATCGAGTTCTGGACGGGCGAGAACCCCGTCGCCTCCACTCCCGTGACGAAAGTGTACACGCTGGGGAACGGGAGGACGGTCCTCACCCTCAGCCGCGACGGTTCGGCGACGGTGGCGGTGATCGAGCGGTACGAAGGGGAGAGGCTCGTCTCCACCCTCCGGGTCCGCGACGACGGGCTGGGAAAGGTCGCTGCGGTCGAGACGGTGGCGGGAAAGAAGGTCCGCGAGGTTTCCGCGGTCGCGGCGTCCGACGGGTCGGTGGAGGTTACGGTGGCCACTGCGTCGGGAACGGGCACGGAGAGGTACGCGGCGACGGCCGTCCGGGCGCATGAAATGCGCGCGGCCCGGATCGCGTCGGAGGTTGCGCAGGCGTCGCGGGGCGCAGCGGGGACGGTCCCCCTGGCCGCAGTCGCCCGAGTCCCGGCGTACGGGGGCTGAAGCATCGGTAATCCCGGAGGGGTCATGAAATTTTCGGACATTCCCTTGCGCGATCGGGGGCTGCAGTTCAAGCTCACGATGGTCATGCTGATCCTGTTCGCCTGCTCCCTCGGGTCGGTGTACATCCCGTACATTTTCGGGCGGGACGCGCTGAAGAGGGACCTCGAGAACAGCTTCCTCGAACTCTCCAATGCGATCAGCGTGAGCGTCGACCAGTTGACGACGCCGGGGGTCTCGGAGGAGGACCGCCTGTACCATTACGTGGAATCGCTCAAGAAAACGGGGATCCGCGAGGTGTCGATCGTCGGCGAGGACATGGGCGTGATCGACAGCACCAACCTCAAGGCGATCGGCCGGCCGGCGAAGATCAGGCTCCCGCCCAAAAAACTGGTGATCAACGCGACGTTCGGGGATGATGCGGGGGAGAAGCTCCAGCCCCGGGACCTTGTCGTACCGGTCAAGGTGGTGGGGGACACTCTCGGTTACATCCACATGCGGTTGAAGATCGACGACTTCACCGAGCCGATCCGGCGGAACCTCTACCTGCGTCTCTTCAGCACCCTCCTCATCTTCTCGGGCGGACTCGTCCTCGCGGTCATCATCTCCGCCCACTACGTGTCCCCCGTGGTTCGGCTGGCGCACGCCGCGGAGACCGTGGCCGCCGGGGACCTTTCGCAGGAACTTCCCGTCGAGGGGAACGACGAGGTGGGACGGCTCACCCGTTCCTTCAACGAGATGATCGTCCGGCTCCGCCAGAACCGGGCGCTCGAGGAGGCGGTCCGGGAGAACGAGTACCTGACGCACCTCGGTAAGCTCTCCTCGGGGATGGCCCACGAGATCCGCAACCCGCTCAACTTCATCGGCCTCGCGGTGGACCACCTCGACGCGATGACGGAGGGGAAAGGGTCCGATGGGGAAGAGGAGAAACGCCAGGTGATCGGGCGGATCAAGGAGGAGATCGGGCGTCTGAACGAGCTGGTGACCAACTTCATCCTCTATGGGCGTCCCCCCGATCTGCACCGCGCGGCCGTGCGGATTCCCGAGCTCGTGGTCGGGGTGCTGCGGATGGCGGAGGAGCGTCTCAACGCGCAATCGATCGCCTGCCGCACGGAGATCGGGGATACCCGCCAGATCCAGGCCGATCCCGACATGCTTCGGAGAGCGCTGGTGAACCTGGTTGGGAACGCCATCGACGCGATGCCGAACGGCGGAACGCTCACCGTTTCCGCGGGACCCCGCAACGACGGGAGATATTCCGTGGTCGTCGAGGACACGGGATTGGGCATCCCGACGGGAGAACGTGAAAGGATCTTCGAGCCGTACTTCACCACCAAGGTGTCCGGGCTGGGGCTCGGGCTTGTCCTCACGAAGAAGATCGTCGACGCCCACCGAGGAGAGATCTTCGTGGAATCCACCCCCGGTAAAGGGACGCGGATCGAGGTCGCGCTTCCCGTGGGGCCCCCGTCGGTGGAGGCGCCGGGATGAAGGGAACCGTCCTCGTCGTCGACGACGAGCGGAACCAGCGGGAGATACTCGGCGCGATCCTCAAGAGCGAAGGGTACACCCCGCTGCTGGCCTCCGGGGGGGCGGAGGCGCTGCGGATCCTCGAGCGGGAGGCGGCCGACCTCGTGATCACCGACCTCGTCATGCCGGGGATGACGGGGGAGGAACTGATCGACGCGGTCCTCGCCCGCAACCCCGGGATACCCATCCTTCTCACCAGCGCCTACGGCACGATCCAGACGGCGGTCGACGCGATCAAGAAGGGGGCGTACTACTACTTCGAAAAGCCGGTCGACCGGGCCCGCCTGCTGATCATCGTCGACCGGGCCATCGAGAACTTGCACCTGCGAGAGTCCCACCGGGTGCTTTCGGAGAAGCTCTTTCCCGGCGCCGTTCCGATCCTCGGCGAGCACGCGGTGATCCGCGAGATCAAGCGGATCCTTCCGCGCGTCGCGAGGAGCGAGAGCACCATCCTCCTCACCGGCGAGAGCGGCACGGGGAAGGAGGTGATCGCCCGCAGCGTCCATTCCATGAGCGGCCGCAACGCCGCCCCGTTCCTCGCGGTCAACTGCGCTTCCCTTCCGGACACCCTGTTCGAGAGCGAACTTTTCGGCCACGAGCGGGGCGCGTTCACAGGCGCCGTCCGGCGGGAGATCGGCCTTTTCGAAGCCGCGGGAGGGGGGACGATCTTCCTTGACGAGATCGCGGAGATCAAGCTGGAAACCCAGGCGAAATTGCTGCGAGCCTTGCAGGAAAAGGAGATCCGTCGGATCGGCGGGAAGGGAAATGTCCGGATCGTTGCCGCGACGAACCGGGATCTCGACGATGCCGTGCGGGAAGGGAAGTTCCGTGCCGACCTCTTCTACCGGTTGAACATCGTGAAACTCACCCTCCCGCCCCTGCGGGACCGGATCTCCGATATCCCCCTCCTTGCGGAACACTTCCTCGCGAAGCATGGCGAGAAGGGCGTTCCCCCGGTCCGCGAAATCACCAAGGAAGCGATGCGTCTCCTGATGCGGTACACATGGCCCGGGAACGTCCGGGAACTCTCCGCCGTCGTCGAGCGGGCGGTCGTCCTCGCGGAAGGCGGGAAGATCGGGTCCGAGGAACTGCCGCTGGAACTGCGGGAGGGTGCGGATGCCGTCCCGGCGAGGGCGTTCGACCTCCCCCCCCAGGGGGTGGAGTTCGAGAAGGTCGAGGAACACCTCCTTCGGCAGGCGGTGGGGCGTTCCGGAGGGGTTCACACCCGGGGCGCCGAACTGCTCAGAATGAGTTACAAGGCGTACATCTACCGGTTGAAGAAGTTCGGAATCCTCCCTCCCTGACCGATTCCTTAAATGGGGAATGCCTGCCTCCAATGGGGAGGCAGGAGGGGACTTCCTCGTGACCGGTTGCTGGCAACTTTAATGATTCCGGCGGATTGTGTCTGTCGGAGCGGTTGGCACCGTCCTTGAGTAATACCTCCCCAAGCAGCCAAATACTCCCTATGGAAGGGGAAACGAAATGAAGAAGATTTTCTCGATAGTCATGGCAGTTGCGTTCGTGTTCTCGGTCGCTGGTCTCGCGGTCGCGGCGGAGAAGATGGCGGCGCCTGCGGCGGCCCCGGCAGCGGAGAAGGCCCCGGCAATGGCTCCTGCGGCGGAGAAGGCTCCTGCGGCGAAGAAAGCCTCCAAACCGAAGTCCCAGCAGGTTACCGGAACGATCGAGGCGCTCGATGCGGCGACCGGCACGTTTACGGTGAAGGGAAAGAAGGGCAACGTGGACCTGAAGGCCGGGGAGAAGGTCAAGTTGGGCGACTTCAAGGTCGGCGACAAGGTCGTCGTGAAGTATGCGGAGGGTGCCGCTTCGTCCATGAAGGCCGTGAAGGCGAAGAAGGCGCCGGCGCCGGCGCCGAAGGCGGAAGCGAAACCGATGGCCGAGAAGGCTGCGGCCCCGATGGCGGCTCCGGCGAAGCCGGCGGAGAAGAAGTAACCCGTTTTTCCGGGTAGCGGTCCGGCCCCACAAGGGCTTTCCAAGGACCCGCGGGCGGGGGGACACAATCCCCCCGCCTTTCTTTTCAGTGATATCTCGCCATGTCCTCGAGGATCTTCCGGACCGCTCCTTCCATCTCCGCGCGGCACGTCGCATCGTCTTGGAGGCAGTGCCGTTCCGCGTCCATCATCGTGGCCAGCCACCGTTGGCGGTCCCGGCGGAGCGTGCCGATCCACTGGTTGAACGCCTGCGCGAGCGGCTGGATCTGGTCCCCGTTCCGGAAGGAAACCGTGCGCGTGGGGCCGCCCGAGCGGTACTGGTCCAGGACCAGTTCCATCCGGTACAACGGCCCCGCCACCCTGTGGAGGATGTAGACGCAAAGCGCCGCAGTCGAGCCGCAGGCCAGCAGTGCGTAAACAAGGACGGAGACCGCGAGGATCGGTCGGAGGAACGGAGAGAGGTCGCGCAGGGCGTGGAAAACCCCCGCGTAGTCCCCGGGGAGGGGCCGGGAGAGCGAGAAGTAGAGGATGGCGGCCAGGATGCCCACCCCTCCCGCGGTATTGACGCAGAAACGGAGCAGAAGGCCGACGACGTACCGGCGCTGGACCAGGCGGCCGTTGCCCGCCGCTTCGGGGCCGCTCATGGGGCGATCGTCCTGATTCGCTGCTTCAGTTCGTCCCATCGGAGCCGGAACTCCTCCGGGGGCATCCCGCCCGCTGCGAGCGCCGCCGCCTCGCTCCGGATCTCCTGGACGGAGGTGAGGGTTTCGGACCGCGCGGCGTCGATTTTGCCCCCGAACCGGTCGAACTCGCCGATGGGACCCGTGCCGGTGGGCGTGGACAGGTCCCCGTCCGCCGACGCCCGCAGGGTGTCGACGGACTTGCCGACGCCGCGCCGGGTGGCGGCGACAAGGAGCAGGACGAGGACCGAACCGGCCAGGAAAACGCCGAGGAAGAGACCCGCCAGGTGCCGGGAGAGAAGACCCCGGACGATGTCGTACGCGGAGTCGAACGTGTAGTGTCCCCGGATGGCGGCGTGCAGGAAGACCCGCTGGAACTCGCTGTCGACCAGTTTCCAGAAGATCGCGCCACCGATCACGATGATGGCAGCGAACGCCAGCACCGCCGGCCCCTGGAAGCGGGGGTTTACGAAGCGGATCCTTGTGAAACGGATCCTGGGCCGGGCGCGTTGCAGGGCGGGGTTCCTCATCGTTTTCCGTGGCACGCTTCGCAAAGAACATCGAAACCGCGGTCCGGGCCGGATCTGCGCAGGAAGTAGGACACGTATTGACCGTGCGCCGTGTGGCAGGTCAGGCACATGATCCGGCCGCCGTCATCCAGCGGGAGGTCGGCGGGCACCTTCAGCTTCCGGTACTTTTCATCCGGACGCACGTTCACGGGGTGGGATCGTCCCATGCTTTCTTGCGGGTGGCATCCAAGGCAGACCGTGTCCGTCTCGGTCGAGAGACGGCCTGGATCCAGCTGCGAACCTGCGTAGAGATGACACTTCGGGCACTGGTCCGGGTTCCGGAAATGCGCGTGAGGGTTCCCGCCCCGGGGTCCGTTGTAGGCAAAGAGGGCCGTGGCGATGCAGAGAAGGCCGGCCAGGGCCGCCAGCAATCCCGCCCGGATGAACACGCCCCGGATTTTCATCGCCTATGACGCCTCTCACTTCTCCCGCGCGAACGCCTCCATGAAAGCGGCGAGCGTCTCTACCCATTCGTACGGAACGGCGTTGTAGATCGAAACCCGGATCCCACCGACGGAGCGGTGTCCCTTGAGCCCGATCATCCCCTGTTTCTTCGCCTCTGCGATGAACCGCTCTTCGAGTTCGGGGGCGGGGAGCCGGAAAACCACGTTCATTACCGATCGGCTCTCCCGCTCCACCGGCGAGCGGAAAAATTCCGGGTTCCCGTCGATGACGCCGTAGAGGCGCGCCGCCTTCTTCCGGTTGATCGCCTCCATCCCGGCGAGTCCTCCCTGTCCCTTGAGCCAGGAGAGGACGTTGCGGACCATGTAGACGCCGAAGGTGGGCGGCGTGTTGTAGAGCGACTTGTTTTCGGCGTGCGTCCGGAACTGGAAGATCTTCGGGATATCCTTCCGCCCCCGGTCGAGGA
>Ga0210098_1000534_pt1 | contig 11501 bp, 14 predicted proteins | sample Joice_ThreeSqA_D_FD_184870 | JGI IMG/M metagenome (GOLD analysis project Ga0210098, IMG submission 184870) | Wetland microbial communities from San Francisco Bay, California, USA, that impact long-term carbon sequestration - Joice_ThreeSqA_D1... | ecosystem: Environmental > Aquatic > Marine >...
CCACAACACAAATTATCGACTTATCTCTTTTCTGACTCATACAAACCTGGCATAATTCACCTTCTGCCAGGTTAAAACATCGCGAGCAAAGTCTCAGTTTTGATTTTAATTCTGTTAATGATTTTATAAACTGATCGACGGACTCTTTATTACTTTTTAAAATAAAGAGAGCTAATCTTAACGCAGTTTTTTTCCCGATGCCCGGCAGTTTATTTAATTCTTCTATAGCAACTTGTAACGGCTGAGCTATCTGCAATTTACATTCCCGGTATGTTAAAACCTGGAGGCAGCATTCCCTTTGTCGCTTTTGAAAGTTCATCTTCAGCAAGCTTGGTTGCAGTTTGGATTGCCTTATTTACAGCCGCAACTACAAGATCTTCCAGTATCTCTTTTTCTTCAGCTTTAATTACCGACGGGTCTATTTCAACCGAAATAATTTCTTTGTGACCATTTGCCGTTGCTTTAATCATTCCACCGCCAGCTTCCTCAGAAACCGTCATATTTCCCAATTCTCCCTGGATTTTCTGCATTTCTGACTGTAATTTTTGAATTTGTTTCAACATCCCCGGCATTCCACCTTTCATAAAATCCTCCTTATTTCGATTATATGGTGTCCTAAACTCTTTTAATTTTTGCGTAAATATAATATATTATTAAGACTTAAAACACTTACTTAATTCATAGATAAAATTTACAGCTCAAATAAGCTTGACCACAAAATCCGATAAAAATAGTTTCTTAACAGGAGAATTAATTTCAAAAGATTTTCCCTTTGATGGCAACAACTATTTGCTGATCGAATACCCGGATTTTATTATTGATGAAAAAAACAAGAAGATTCGTGCAAAGGGTCTCGGCGAAAGGTTCGCATCTATCAATTCTTTTTTTATGAATTATCTGAAAGGCTATCATATCCCTTCTTCTTTTGTTAAAAACCATTCAAAGTCAGTTCTTAAACATATAAGTTTTGAAAAATTAAATTTCTACATAAAAATCTTAAATGTAGTTGATAAAAGAGCTGCAAAAATATTTACTAAAAAAGAATATGAATCGCTGAACGTTCCTATTTTTGAATATCACTTTGACAACGGGAAAGACTCGTTAGTTTCCGAAAGTCATCTTATCGCCTTTGATTTTTGTTGTTACGAGGATTTGAAATTGATCAGTAGAATTTCTTCTAAAGTTAATGCCGTATTAAAATCATTCTTCGAGCGAAGAAATGAAACTCTCGCTGAAGTTAAATGCTACTTTGGAAAACATGAAGACAAGCTTTATGTAATTGAAGACTTTACTCCCCGAAGCATCAAGACAATTCCTATAGAAAAGAATAATAAAACATTGGATCCCTACAAAATAACAACACCGAATCAACTTCGTAAGTACACTGAACATTTACTCAAACTTACGAGCACCTGACAATGTTTACCCGTTATGGTTATACAACGATCGGGATAACGGCTGTAATTTTTTTTATCGGTATCTCTTTAAGTTTTTTTACCACCAGCAATCTTCTTAAACTCGTTTTAATAATTATCCCGCTTTTTTTTCTTATCTTTTCGCTTAATTTTTTCAGGGACCCTGAAAGAACTCCGCCGCAGGAAGATAATGTTGTTGTGTCTCCCGCCGACGGAAGAGTTCTATTTGTTAAAGAAGTGTTAGATAATAAGTATATAAATGATCGGGCAAAACAGGTATCAATTTTTATGTCTCCTTTGGATGTTCATGTAAACCGCATCCCGATTAATGGGAAAGTAGAATACGTAAAATATTTTAATGGAGATTTTATAGCCGCCTTTGAGGATAAAGCCTCAGAAAAAAATGAACGTGCCGAGTTTGGAATTATGAGCAAATATGGAAAAGTTTTCTTCACTCAGGTTGCTGGTTACATTGCAAGAAGAATAATTTATAAAATAAAAGAAGGCGATGAAGTTAAAATCGGTGAGAGATTTGGTATGATAAAATTCGGAAGCCGTGTTGATGTTGTTATTTCCGATAACTGGGAAGTCGAAGTTAAAAAAGATGACAGGGTAGTTGCGGGCGAAACTGTTTTATTCAAAAAACTCAGAAGATAAATGCCGCGTTTCAGAGTCACCCGTTCAATAATTCCCAACCTCTTCACTGCAATGAATATGTTTGCAGGTTTTCTTTCAATTCTGAATTCCAGTCAGGGTAAATTCCATGATGCTGCATGGTTAATAGTAATTGCTGCAATATTTGATGCACTTGATGGAGCTGTTGCACGATTAACAAAATCCAGCAGTGAGCTTGGTGTTGAACTCGATTCACTTTCCGATATTGTAAGCTTTGGCGCTGCGCCGGCAATTCTTTTATATACAAGCCATCTTTATATTTACGATACTACGGGTGTACTTATTGCAGCTTTGTTACTTCTTGCCGGTGGATTCAGATTGGCAAGATTCAATGTGCAGCTTGTCGGTTTTGAAAAAAGTTTCTTCAAAGGTCTTCCGATTCCAATTGCTGCTCTAACAGTTTCTTCATTTGTTCTAAATTATTTTGAAGAACCGGGAGGTTTTATTTCACCTTTCGAACAAATTATCATTCCACTCATTGTCATTCTTTCACTTCTTATGGTGAGCAAGATAAAATATGACACAATCCCAAAACCAAGCAAAGAAAATTTCAAAGAGAAACCGTACCAGTTCATCTTTATCTTCCTCGCAATCGTAGCTATCTTTATAACTTCCGGTAAAGCCATCTTCTATATTTTTGTTTTGATTATTCTATTTGGTATTTTTCGGCATATTTTTAACCTTATCGTTAAGAAAGTTTAATCAAATCAATTACCGGAAACTAAATTGTATAAAGCAAAAGTTTTAATCAGAAGGCGTTCTTCAATTTTAGATCCCCAGGGAAAAGCCGTTGAGAAAGGTGCTCAACTTCTTGGCTTAAATAATATTGCCAACACCAGGATAGATAAATATATAGAATTTACTGTCGATGCGAGTGAAGAAACTGCGGCAAAAGAGGAAGTGACTACATACTGTTCTAAGCTTCTCGCTAACCCTATTATGGAAGACTTTGAGTTCGAACTGGAGAAAATTTAATGAGTGTTAAGTTTGGTGTAGTTGTTTTTCCTGGTTCTAACTGTGACCACGATGCATATTACTCACTTAAGAAAGTTCTTGGTTATGATGTGACTTTTTTATGGCATAAAGATACATCACTTCAAGACTGTGATGTTATAATTCTTCCCGGTGGATTTTCTTACGGCGATTATCTCCGCACAGGCGCAATTGCCAGGTTCTCCCCTATTATGAAACCTGTAATCGAATTTGCTAATTCAGGAGGTTATTTAATTGGAATTTGTAACGGATTTCAAATACTTCTTGAAGCAGGACTTTTGCCGGGAGTTATGTTGAAAAATAAGTCCCTGCAATTTGTTTGTAAAGATGTTTATCTTTCTACCCAGAATTACGACACAGCATTTACAAAGGAAATTCCTGATAAAGAAGTGTTAAAAGTTCCGGTTGCACATGGCGAAGGTAATTACTTTGCCGATGAAGAAACATTAAAAGATTTAGTCAAGAATAACCGGATAGTATTCAAATATACTTCGAGTACAGGAGAAGTTGATGAAAAAAATAATCCGAACGGGTCTATAATGAACATAGCAGGCATAATAAACGAAAAAGGAAACGTGCTCGGTATGATGCCACACCCGGAAAGGACCTGTAATCCTGTGTTAGGAAAAACTGACGGTGTTTTTATATTTAGATCACTCGTAAACAACATATTAAATTAAGAGGTAAAGAAAATGTTTGGAAATTTAGGTGCCGGTGAAATAATCCTGATCCTTCTTGTTATATTACTTCTCTTCGGCGCAAAGAAAATTCCTGAACTTGCAAGAGGACTTGGGAAAGGAATGAGCGAATTCAAAAAAGGTTTGAAAGACGTTGAGAAAGAGATTAAAGATGCCGGTGACGATGATAAAAAAAGTGATGAAAAAAAATCATAATCACAGTACAAACTCTTTTTCTTTTATTTCTTGATTATTTTTTAACTCCAGGGTAGGGATTGCTTTCTTATTCATCGATTACAGAAAAGATCGACAAGATTAAATCGGGGGAAATATCTTTAACTGAAAATGTTAAAGAATATCTTTCACGCATATCCGAAAATAAAAATCTCAATGCTTATAATTTTGTATTTGAAGATAATGCATTAAAAGATGCAGAAAGAATAGAAGCGAGAATAAAATCCGGCAAACACGGTAAACTTGCCGGAGCTGTAATCGCAATTAAAGATGTCCTTTCGATAAAAAACAAACCGACAACCTGTTCTTCAAAAATATTAAAAGATTTTACAGCACTTTATACAGCAACCGCTGTTCAAAAATTAATTGAAGAAGATGCGATAATAATTGGCAAAACAAACTGCGATGAATTTGCGATGGGTTCATCGAATGAAAATTCTGCTTTTGGAAATGTTCTTAATCCTGCTGATAATGAAAGAGTTCCCGGCGGTTCGAGCGGAGGCTCTGCAGCCGCAGTTGCTGCTAATTTATGTGACGCTGCTCTCGGAACAGATACAGGCGGATCAATAAGACAACCAGCTGCTTTTTGCGGTGTGTTCGGATTAAAACCATCTTATGGGAGAGTTTCAAGATATGGTTTAACAGCTTTTGCTTCTTCATTTGATTGTATAGGACCTTTTACTAAAAATGCAGAAGATGCCGCTTTAATTTTGGAAGTTATGTCGGGGAAAGATGAAGGTGACTCAACTTCTTATAAAACTCCTGTTCCAGAGTTTTCAAAAAATTTAAACTTTGAGAAGAAATTTAAAATCGGGCTTCCAAAGGAATGTTTTGGCGAAGGTTTATCAGAAGAAATAAAAAAAGCGACCGATTCCCTTGTAAAAGAATTATCATCTAAAGGTTTTGAAATATTTGATATAAGTCTCCCTCATTCCGAATATACAATTGCTACATATTATATTCTTACGACAGCAGAAGCTTCTTCAAATCTTGCAAGATATGACGGGGCCAAATATGGTTACCGTTCAGATAACAGCGGTACCTTAATAGATATGTATAAATCATCCCGCTCCGAAGGTTTTGGAGCAGAAGTTAAAAGAAGAATAATGCTCGGGACTTACGTCCTCTCGGCTGGATATTATGATGCTTATTATCTTAAAGCACAAAAGGCAAGAAGATTAATAAAAAATGATTTTGATAAAGCTTTTGAAAAAGTCGATTTGATATTAACTCCGACTGCACCAACAACAGCATTTAAGATTGGTGAAAAGTCAGACGATCCGCTTGAAATGTATTTGAGCGACATCTATACAACTTCAGCAAACCTCGCAGGAATTCCTGGAATAAGTTTCCCCTACTCCAAAGATTCCAACGGTTTACCGATCGGTTTACAATTTTTGTCAAAACAATTTAATGAATTGAGTTTGCTGCAGATATGTAATTATATTCAGAAGACTATTTTGAAGTGACTCAAAACAAATTTATACTTTATTACACTGAGATATTCTTACTTAATTTTCCTATCTTTATAATTAAAATATAAAAACATTTAGATATGCCAGATTTTCAAAATCTGGCATATCTGTAAATCCGTAGAAAAATATGAGCATTCTTGTTGATAAAAAAACTCGTCTCGTCGTTCAGGGAATAACCGGAGGTGAAGGTTCTTTCCACACAGAACAAATAATTGAATATGGAACAAAAGTAGTTGCAGGTGTAACACCCGGCAAAGGGGGAACTGAATTTCTTGGTGTTCCTGTTTTTAATACTGTTGAACAAGCTGTTAAAGAAACAAAAGCCAATACATCTGTGATTTTTGTGCCGCCCGCTTTTGCAAGCGATGCAATTCTTGAAGCAGCTAATGCCGGAATAAAAGTTATTATTTGCATTACTGAAGGAATTCCGGCAAAAGATATGACTACTGTTTACAATTCGATTAAAAATAAAAATGTTGTTTTAATCGGACCGAATTGCCCCGGGGTTATTTCTCCTGGTAAAGCAAAAGTCGGAATAATGCCCGGCTTTATTCATAAAAAAGGAAAGATTGGCGTTGTTTCCAGAAGCGGCACTTTAACTTATGAAGCTGTAAAACAATTAACCGATGTTAATCTCGGTCAGTCAACCTGCGTTGGTATTGGCGGCGACCCCGTTATAGGATCAAAGTTCTTAGATATAATAAAATTATTTAATGAAGATCCGGATACTGACGGAATAGTAATGATTGGTGAAATCGGCGGAACTGCAGAAGAAGAAGCTGCAGAATACATTAAGAAAAAAGTTAAGAAACCTGTCGTTGGTTTTATTGCCGGAAGAACAGCACCTCCCGGAAGAAGAATGGGACATGCCGGTGCAATAATTTCAGGCGGAAAAGGAACTGCCGCAGAAAAAATGGCTGCGCTGAAAAAAGCAGGAATAAAAGTAGCTGAAAGTCCTGCAGAAATTGGTTCCACAATGTTAAAAGCTCTTGAAAAAGCCAAAGGGCAGAAGGCAAAGGGCAAAAGTAAGAAGACAAAGAAAAAAGGAAATAAAAGATCTTCTAAGAAGAATATACCAAAAAAGAAAAAACAACACGGATGACACTGATTATATTGATAAAAACTGATTTTAATCGATGCAAACCTGTTAAATCCGTCAAATCAGTGTTCTATAAAGTAATTTAAGGAGAAAATTTTGAACAATAAAACATTAGCCATAATTAAACCTGATGCAGTTAAAGAAAATAACACGGGCAAAATAATAACAATGATTTTAGATGCGGGCTTCAAAATAAAAGCTATGAAATTAGTAAAACTTACCAAAGAAGCCGCCCAGGGATTTTATGCAGTTCATAAAGGGAAAGTATTTTTTGATGAACTGATTGAATATATGACATCCGGTCCCTGTGTACCAATTGCCTTGGAAAAATCAAATGCTGTAGAGGATTATAGAAAACTAATCGGGGCAACAGATCCTGCAAAAGCTGCCGAAGGCACTGTTAGAAAATTATTTGCGAAAAATATACAATTTAATGCTGTTCACGGATCAGATTCTGATGAGAATGCTGCAAAAGAAATATCATACTTCTTCCCAGGAAAAGAACTCCTGGAAATTTATCCTGAATAATTCTTTGCTTCCCAAAATAAATATAAAATTACTTAAAAAAGAAAGTTACAAAATGAAATTATTACCAGGTTTTATTTTTACGTTTTTATTTTTATTCCTATTAGGATGTGGGGAGAAAAAAGATGAAAAGGCTCCTGCAAAAACCGACGAAAATAATCTTACTGTGGATACATCAGATATTTCAACAACACCCCTGAACAATCCAAACGAAAATTTTCGTTTGGGATATAATTTTATTTTGAACAAAGACTACAAATACCGCATTACGACATTAACCGAAAATACGCAGACAATGAAAGCGGATACGATAATTTCACAGCATGCTACTCAGGATATAACATATTTATTGGATATTAAGCCGATTGAAGTCGATAAAGATAGTGTAACTAAGTTTGTTTGTACTTTTTATTCAATAAAAGTTGAAGCGACTGTTAAGGATCGTAAATTCAGATATCAAAGTGGAGTTACAACTGATTCGGTTAGTAAAGCCAGGTATGCAGAATACGAAGCAAGTGCAAATACTCCTTTCAATATTAAAGTAAGTAAAACCGGAGATGTTATAGAGGTTTTTAAAACTGATAAGATTCTTTCGCAGTTCCTTACTTTAAAAGAAATACCCGACACTCTTGGTTCTGCTCAAAAGAATAAAATAAATGAGCAGATAATCCAGAGTGGAATAAAACCATTAGTGTCGCAAGTCTTCAGAAAAATACCTGAGAAATTATTAGCAAAAGATTCAGTGTGGACATATCAACAACCGCCTTCCGGTTTGCTTGTATTTACAGTAAACAGCACAAACATCTACAAAGTAAGTTCCCTGGGAAATTTTATGAACGATAAAGTGGCTGTAATCGATGCAAGCTTAGAAACAAAAATTACCGGTAACAACAAAGTAACTGAGCGTGGCTTTACTTACCAGTTTGATAAGCCTGTAACCGAAGCAAACGGCAAAATTTATTTTAATATCGATAAAGGATATCTGCAAAAGTCTAAAGTGAAAACCAGGCTTATGATAAATTATACTATGGAATCAAGTGCTGCGGGCGGAAAGAGAAGTGGTTCCCGTTCCGAGGTTGTTGAAAATACAAACATTGTAGAATTATTGTAGAAGATAGTCTTCAGGTAATTTGCGTTACGACTACTTTTATTCCTTCGACGCGTATTACTTTAACTTTTTTACCTCTTTCGATGTACTGCCAGTCAGCAACTACATCATATCTTTGATTATTTATCTCAGCAGAACCTGCAGGTCTTAAATCAGTAAGGGCAATTCCTTCCGCACCAATTAATTCTTTAGCGGAAGGATAAGAAACAAATCCTTTATCTGCATTTTCTTCTTCAGCAAGAACCAGCCTGTTAAACGATTTACTTTTAGGTAAAAATTTAGCAACGAGTAATATCAAAATAAAGGCTCCGGCTAATGCAATTGAAAGCTGGATTATCGCTCCGCTTATTACATTTATATCGAAAAAAGGTAATCCACCGGTCAGAGACAAAAATATTGAAGCCAGAACCAGGATTATTCCACTGATTCCTGTTATTCCAAAACCGGGAATGACAAATATCTCAAGGAAAATTAGAATGATTCCAGCAACGAACATAATTATTTCAATTTCCGAAGCCAATTCAACTATATAAGATGAACCAAAGAAAAGAATAAGTGCAATTACACCTGCTGTGCCGGGCAAGCCCCAGCCGGGTGATTTTATTTCAGCCATCAAACCAAAAAAGCCGATCATTATTAAAATCGTAGATACTATTGGGTTATTCAAAAACTTTACAACTTCTTCTGCCCAGTTTGTCTTAATTGTAATTACCTTTGCATTCTTAAGATTAAATGCTGCAAGTAATTCATCAAAATCAGTAACAACAGTATCAGCAATTTTATACTTTAAGGCTTCATCGGTGGTTAAAGTAATAAGCTGTGTGCTATCCACTAACCCTTTTACAACAATTCTTTCGTCCACCATTCCCTGTGCAATATCTGTTCTTCTTCCATTTTTTTCAGCAGTAGCACGCATTTCGGATCTCATATACGATTGATATTTCTCACTAAGTTTATTCCCGCTTTGATCAACAACAGTAGTTGCCCCAATTGAACTCCCTGGAACCATTGTAATCTTAACACACGATAATGCAATTAAAGATCCTGCCGATATTGCGCGGTTATTTATGAAAGCGATCGTTAAAGCTTTACTTGAAAGAATTGCATCTTTAATTTGTGTTGCAGCATCGACTCTGCCGCCGAAAGTATTGATCTTAAAGATTACTGCATCCGCGTTTTCCTTATTTGCTTCATCTATTATCCTGTTGACATAAGGAGCCATAGAAAGATCTATCTCACTTGTGATCTCACCGTAATAAACTTTTTTCCTTTGGGAAAAGATGAAAGGATTGAAAAAGGAAATAAGGAGAATACTTAGAAATATTTTTTTCACTTTTAATTCACCTATTAAAAGATGGAAAGATTGTCCGAAGACTCCTTCGGGGGAAAATTTAAAGATCGGAAAACAATTTTGTAATCTTCCAATCTTTAAATTTTGTAATTTTTCATTGCATTATCAGATGCCCTAATTTATCCCTTTTTGTCTTTAGATATTTTTCATTTTCAGAAGTAGGGGGAATTTCAATTGGAACCCGTTCAATTATTTCAAGACCGTATCCCTGCAGTCCGACAACTTTCTTCGGATTGTTTGTTAAAAGCCTGATTTTTCTTACTCCGAGGTCAAGGAGAATTTGTGCACCAATACCATAATCCCGAACATCAGGTTTAAAACCGAGCGCTTCATTTGCTTCAACAGTATCTTTACCTTCATCCTGCAATTTGTAAGCAAGCATTTTATTTGTTAAGCCAATTCCCCTCCCCTCCTGCCTCATATAAACAAGAACACCTGTGCCTTCTTCTTCTATCTGGTCAAGTGCAGCATTAAGCTGGTCATGACAATCACATCGAAGTGAATGAAAAACATCGCCTGTTAAACATTCAGAATGCATACGGACAAGAACAGGAACATCAGGTTTGATTTTGCCTTTAATTAATGCAACCTGCTTTTTACCATCAAGAATGCTTTTATAAAGATGAAGCCTGAATTTTCCATGATTTGTCGGAAAATTAACGTCTGTTATTTTTTCTATAAGCCTTTCTTTTTTCAGTCTGTAACTGATAATATCTTTAACAGTTAAAATCTTCAGTCCGAATTTTTCAGCAATCTTGATTAACTCAGGAACTCTAGCCATCTCACCGTTTTCAGAAAGGATTTCACATAAAACTCCGGCTGTCTGGAGATGAGCAAGTCTGCATAAATCCACAGCAGCTTCTGTATGCCCTGCTCTTCTTAAAACACCCTCATCAAAAGCGCGTAGAGGAAAGATATGTCCCGGTCGTGCAAAATCTGATGCTTTGGAATTTTTATTAATCAACTTTTTAATAGTTAATGCTCTGTCTGCAGCAGAAATCCCCGTTGTTGTTCCTTCAATTGCATCTATGGTTACTGTAAATTGTGTTCCATGAAGTGCAGAATTGTTATCAACCATTAATGGTAGCCCAAGTTCTTCTAATCTCTTTCCTTTTAATGCGACACAAACCATTCCCTTTCCATGGGTTACCATAAAGTTGATAATATCGGGTGTCACATATTCGGCAGCACAAACAAAATCGCCTTCATTTTCACGATCTTCGTCGTCAACAATAATAAGTATTCTACCGTTTTTTATTTCTTCAACTGCTTCTTCAACTTTGCAAAACATTTTAATAATCCGCTAAATCTAATTAAATACAATAAATAATTTTAGTTTTAACTTCCTTTAGAAGTTACAGACGTAATAGCAGAACGTTCAACTTTTACTTTTACATTATCGCTAATTGCAAGAAGAACTGTCTTTTCTTCAATGCCTGCAATTATGCCATGCACTCCACCGCTCGTTACTACTTTATCACCTTTTTCAAGATTACTCAGCAGCTTCTCTCTTTCCTTTGCGCGTTTTTGCTGTGGTCTGATGATCATAAAATAGAAGATCAGAAAAATCGCCCCGAACATTACGAGCGTGCTAATAAGATTACCACCGCCTCCACCGTTGGATGGAGCCATTAAAATTAAGTCTAACAATTAAACCTCCGTAGTTATATTATTCAATGTTATGTTTTTTAGTATTTCCTTTTTCCATTGTGAAAAACTGCCTTCTATAATTTTTTCTCTTGCAGTTCTTATAAGACTCAAATAAAAATTCAAATTATGAATACTTGCCAGTTCCAGTGCAAGAATTTCTTTAGCAATAAACAAATGTCTTAAATATGCTTTTGAAAAATTTTTACAGGTATAACAATCACAATTTTCATCTATGGTGGAAAAATCATCTTTATATTTTGCATTCCTCATTGAAAGAATTCCGTTCGATGTAAAGAGAT
>Ga0210098_1000538_pt1 | contig 11452 bp, 10 predicted proteins | sample Joice_ThreeSqA_D_FD_184870 | JGI IMG/M metagenome (GOLD analysis project Ga0210098, IMG submission 184870) | Wetland microbial communities from San Francisco Bay, California, USA, that impact long-term carbon sequestration - Joice_ThreeSqA_D1... | ecosystem: Environmental > Aquatic > Marine >...
AGGCTGCGGGGGCGGTCACGCTCAACTACGGTCAGTTCCTGAACACCATCGTCAATTTCCTCATCGTCGCCTTCGCGATCTTCTTCCTGATCCGGGGGATGAACTCCATGAAGAAGAAGGAAGAGGCTCCGCCTTCCGCGCCGACGACGAAAGAGTGCCCGCATTGCCTGTCGACCATCCCCATCAAGGCGACGCGATGCGGCCACTGCACGTCGGAGCTAAAGGCGGCGTAGGGGCACCATCGCCAACATCGAAGGGAACTTGGCCTCGCGCCAAGTTCCCTTCCCCCCCCCCCCGGTCACGTACCGTTACAGATCGGTGATGAGGCGGTTCTCGGGAGACCTTCCGATGGTCTCGCCGAAGGCGTCCAGGATGTCCGAAATCGCCCGGAAATCGGTCGTTGCAGTGAACGACAGGTCCACGGGACCGCTTCGCTCCAGGGCGTCGAGGACGGTTTTTACGGTGGTCCCGCGGATGTCGCGGGCGGGTTGATAGGCGATCTCCTCGCCCCTCTCCGGTTTCACCTCGGAAAAGATCCCGGCGGCGGAAAAATCCGCGAGGATCCGGTGCACGAAGAGGGCAGGCATGCCCAGGGTGTTCACCATGCGGGAAGCGGTGAGGGGTTTTTCCCCCGTGGAAAAATTCCGTACCACGAGGCGGGCGACCAGCAGGGAAAGGATCTTTTGATCGCGTGGACTGATTTTCCCGGATCCTTCGTGGAATCCGTGGGTGTCCACGTTCTGCACCGCGAAAGAGATCTCCGAGCCCATGAGGACAATCAGCCAGCTGAGCTGCATCCACATGAGGAAGAGCGGCAGGGCGGCGAAGCTTCCGTAGATGGCGCTGGCCTTCGCCGCACCTACCTGGAACGAGATGTAGATCCACTGGACCGCCTGGTAGGCGGTCCCCGCCGCCACGGCAGCGACGATCCCGGCCTTCAGCCGGACCCTCGTGTTCGGCATGTAGATGAAAACGAAGGCGAACATAACCCAGATCAGGACGAAGGGGACGGCTTCCAGCAGGACGAGGATCGGCGCCGAGGGCAATCCCCACTGGGACAGTTTTCCGGCGATGAACTTCAATTGGCTCACCATCGTGACCGTAACGCTGCTCGACATGATGAAGATGACCGGGCACACGACCGCCATGGAGAGGTAGTCGGTGCACTTGCGTCCGATCGTACGGGGTTTCTCGACTTTCCAGATGCAGTTGAAGGAATCCTCGATGTGTCCCAGCACCTTGACGACCGACCACAAAAGAAGGGCGACCCCGACTCCCGCGATAACGCCCCCCTTGGTCTTCTGAAGCATCGCGTTGGAGAATTCGAACACCTTCAGCAGCACGTCCGTCTGTCCCGAAAATTTCTCCAGGAGCTGGGCCTGCAGCTTCTTGTCGAAGCCGAAACCCTTGGCGATGCCGAAGAACATGGCGATGACCGGCACGACGGAAAGCACGGAGTAAAATGTTAGCGCCGAAGCCCGCATCACGCACTGGTCCCGCTGGTATCCGCGGATCGACAGCAGGAGGATTTTCAGCGACCTGATGAAGAACGCCTTGGAACGGGACAGGCCCTCTTCCGGAAGGGACCAGATCCCCGTGTTGAGAAAATCGAGGCTGGAATTCAGTTTCTCTCTCATGGCCCGGAGGGTACCTCGTTCGGTCAGTATACCGCCATCAAGGCCTTCGGAAACCCCCCGTGCCTTCACGGATTGTCGTGGATGGGGCTGACGGGGGACCTACGGATTCCTTTGGAGAGGCTTACGGGGGGGCGGTCCGCCCAAGGTGTATAATTCCTTCTGTCCCGCGATCATCGCGATCGCGGGGATTGGTGCCGGGGGCCATGCGGTCCGCACATACCTCGTGGAGGCCACAATGGAATACCGACGACTCGGCAACACCGGTCTTACCGTCTCCCGAATCTGCCTCGGTTGCATGAGCTACGGCGATCCCGCCGCGACGGTTGCGGGATCGCCGCTGCGCTGGGAGTGGGCGCTGAAAGAGGACGCGTCGCGGCCGTTCTTCAAGCGCGCCATCGAGCTCGGCATCAACTTCTTCGACACGGCCAACGTGTACTGCTTCGGGGCAAGCGAGCAGATCACCGGCCGCGCGCTTCGCGAGTTCGCTCGCCGCGAGGAGGTCGTCATCGCCACGAAGGTCTGGGGGGTGATGCGCCCCGGTCCGAACGGCGGAGGTCTCTCTCGCAAGGCGATCCTCCACGAAATCGACGCGAGCCTGAAACGACTCGGGGAGGACTACGTCGACATATACCAGATTCATCGCTGGGACGGCGCGACGCCGATCGAAGAGACGATGGAGGCGCTTCACGACGTCGTCCGCATGGGCAAGGCGCGGTATCTGGGCGCGTCGTCCATGCATGCATGGCAATTCGCCAAAGCGCAGCACGTGGCCGAGCAACACGGCTGGACACGCTTCGTATCGATGCAGAACCATTACAACCTCCTCTACCGCGAGGAGGAGCGTGAGATGGTGCCCCTCTGTCGCGACCAGGGAGTCGGTGTGATCCCGTGGAGTCCTCTCGCGCGAGGTTACCTGGCACGTGCGCCGAAGACGAAGGGAACGAAGCGGTCGGAGACGGATCGCTTCGGCAAGACGCTTTACACGGCGATGGCCGAGGCGGACCAACGAGTGCTCGCCGAGGTCGACAGGCTGGCGAAGGCGCGCAAACTGCCTCACGCACAGATCGCCCTGGCCTGGCTGCTTCGGAATGAGGCTGTGACCGCCCCGATCGTGGGCGCGACAAAGATGGAGCATCTCGAGACGGCGGTAGGGGCGCTCACCGTTCAACTGTCCGGAGAGGAAGCCGCGGCACTGGAGGCGCCGTACGTGGCGCACCCCGTCGCGGGCTTCAGCTGAGAGCGCCGAACGCAGGGCCACCCCATTGGGGCGCGAAACCGGAGCCGGGGACCTGGAGGTTATTAGCGACGGCCACTTTCAAGGATGTCCGGGTTTTATCTCGACGTACCGCCGCTGGATACCGAACTCGAGGGCTTCGTCGGCCTCGTCCTTACTCATCGCGATGTCCACGCGATGGGAGAACCGCCGGTTGGTCCTGTCCAGGACGACGCACTCTCCGTACCCTTCGATGTTCAGGATCGTCTCCGGGGCGACGAAGTTCGCGGCGCAGACCTTGAAGCCCTGCGCGACGAGGCGGCACAGATTCTCCCCCGTGGCTCCGAGGCACGGTGTGTCGTCCGTCTGCCTCTTCACACCCACGTTGTAGGCGGTCACTTCCCGGACGCGCCCGATGGCCGGATATTGTGCGGATCCCGCCGGAACGGCGACGGTTGCAATCTCCGGACTTACACCCCGAGTGAACGGAACCGCCACGTCGATTCCCGATCCCAACCAAAGGAACCCCAATGCAATCAAGGAGATGAACGGGATGGTTTTTTTCATGCCGATTTCACCTCGCGTCCCGGGTCGAGCCCTTGGTACCCATACCCCACCGTGCCGATTAGATTCGGATGGCGCCCCCCGGGATTCGGGAATCGGGACGCATCCCGACGGGACGCTTCGAGAAGGGATCCAGGCTTTCCGAGAGGAGAGAAACAGACACTTCAAAACTTCAGGCTTGGCGCAAGGCGTGCGATGATCATGGGGTGAATACAACTTCCGTAGTTCGAAAGTTGGAGGAAACGGGACCGGCTCAAGGCGCCGTCCCGATGTCCCGTCTGCAAGGGGGAAGCTGCCGCGAATGCGAGACGAGTGAGTAGCCCCGGAGGAGTCTGGAAATGGGCACGGAGGGCTTCAGGGACAAGGTCGTAATCATAACCGGCGCATCCAGCGGCATTGGGGAGGCGTTGGCCTACCAGCTTGCGCAAGAGGGAGCCTTGCTCGCGCTGGCGGCACGGAGTGCCGAGCGCCTTGAAACGGTCGCCGCCGAGTGCAGGCGCCTTGGGACGAAAGCCGTGTCCGTTCCGACGGATGTCAGCGACGAGGCCCAATGCAAGGCCCTCGTCGCCTCTGCCGTTTCGACGTATGGTCGCATTGACGCCCTCGTCAACAACGCGGGCTTTGGCGTCGGAGCCCGGCTCGCCAACCTTCCCTCGCTGGCCCTTTTCGTCGATGTCCTGAACACCAATTTCATGGGAAGTGTCTATTGCACCTACTACGCCCTGCCGCACCTTAAGCAGACCGGAGGCCGGATCGTTGCGGTCAGCAGCATTGCGGCGAAGGTGCCCTTTCCGTACTACAGCAGCTACACGGCGAGCAAGTACGCGATGGAGGGGTTCTTCGACGCGATTCGCATGGAGCTGGCGGACTCCGGGATTTCGGTGACAGCCATCCACCCCGATTTCGTCGCCACGCGCTTCTCCGAGAACGTGCGCGATGCCGGCGGTCGCCGCCGGGGCCGCGACGCTGGAACTCACCGCAAGAATATAATGACTGCCAAGGAGTGTGCGCGGCGGATCGTCGAGGCTGCGGCGGCCCGTCGGCGCGAGGTTACTCTTTCAAGGCGCGGAAGACTCGCTCCATGGATCAGGATGCTGGCTCCGGGAGTTTTTGACAAAATCATCAGGAGAGTGGCGCGAGAGCCGACCCCGATGTGAACGAGAGATCATCGGGCATCGGATGGATCGCCCAAGAACCGGTTGAAGTCCGGCCCCGGAGGAGCGATAATTCATTTGAGGGCGGAATCGCCGTCCCCACCAACGCCATGGCGACCAGGAATGGGTTCCTGACCACCGCCCAGGCGTCGGAACGGGCGCTGCGTCGGGCCGAATTCGATAGAACGGCTGCCGACCCGGCGCCTTTCTTTTCTCGCGCTCCGTATCCCCATTCCCGGCATCTAAAATAAAGAGAAGGAAACTCGCGGGATGTTCCCGGGGAGGAGGGGATAATGGGTGATTCCATTCAGCAAGGGGAGTCTCGAGGAATCATTCCATGACCGGCGAAAAAAGCGGAGCCACCTGCACTTTTTGCGGTCAGCCGATCACCGGGGAATCCCCCGAACAGCCCAATCCCTGTGAATATTGCAGTTCCCTGTCTGGCGGGTACCCGCACCTGGTCAACTTGACGGGGGCGATCGCCGGGGTTGCGGTGGGCTATGTCGAGGGTGCCACCTATCCTCAAGTGATATTGAGGATAGCAAGGTTCCTCCTCGCCAGAAACGACGACAAACTGTGCGGCCTCGCGACGATCGTGGCGCACCTGGCGTGCGAGGTCGCGATCGAACGATCCTTGTCCGACTCCTTCGCCCAAAAGGGGATCCAGTCATTCGAAGATGCCGTGGTCGACATTTTGAACGGGTACAACCTCGCCAACGACAAGGTGCGGAATCTATACACCTCCGTGACGGGCGATGAAATACAGGAACAACCGTTCTGGGGCGATTTCATCCGTTCCGCGAAACGCCGGGATAACATCATCCGCAAGGGGTTGATCGTCGGCAGGGGAGAGGCGGAAGAAACCATCAAGGCGGCAAGCGATTTTCTTGCGCACCTGACCGAATGACGCCCCCCGAATTCCCGCATTGCATGGGACCTGCGCCCCGATATCAGTCCAGGTAGACTCCCCTGTTGATACGATTCGCGGTGAAGTATTATTATGTTGCATGAAATCGCCGTGAACGGGCTTCGGCATCGTTGTTCCCGTGGGGAGCCATGTCCATCCAGCCGTCCACGCTCGCAAAAACCACCCGGCCCGTCCCGAGCGGGTGCCTGCCCAGAACGCGGCTCTTCCGCCTCATCGACCGGAGTTGCAAGAAGTCTTCGCTGTTGTGGGTATACGGTCCCCCAGGGTGCGGGAAAACGACCTTGGTCAGTACCTACCTCCAGGCCCGGAACCTCCCCGCCCTCTGGTATCGGTTCGACGAGGGGGACGATGACCCTGCCAACTTCTTCTACTACATCGGGGCCGCAGGAAAACGGGCGGCTCCCCGGAGGCGCAAGCCCCTTCCCCTGCTGACCGCGGAATACCTTGGAGGAATCCGGCAGTTTACCCGGTTATTTTTTGAGAACCTTTTTGCGCGGCTTTCTCCGGCCCGGACCCTGGTCCTCGACGATTACCACGAGATCCCGACGAAATCCCCCCTTCACGATGTAATCGTCACCGGCGTCTCCCGGGCCCCCGAAGGAACGGCCGTCATTCTTGTCAGTCGCCGTGGCCCTCCCCCCGCCTTTGCCCGGTTCCGCGTCAACAACCGGATGGAGACCATAGGATGGGAGGACCTTCGACTGACGCTTTCCGAGTGCGAGGGAATCGCCCGGCTTCATGGGAAGAAGAGGCGGGTCGACAAGGAGATTCGCGATCTCCATGACATGACGGACGGCTGGGCGGCGGGTCTGGTGCTCCTGCTGGAGGGCGGCAGGTTCCGTGCGGTAGAACCACCGCCTTCCAAGAACCGCACCCCACGGGAGTTGTTCGACTACTTCGGGAGCGAGATCTTCGAGAGACAGGGGGAATCCGAGAAGGCGTTTCTCCTGAAGACCGCTTTTCTTCCCGACATGACGGCCGCTACAGCGGAAGCGCTGACGGGAGAGAGGAGGGCGCTGCCTCTGCTAACGTACCTCCGGGAGAACAACCTCTTCCTGATGGAGCACAAGCACTCGGAGCCCCTGTACCGGTACCATCCCCTGTTCCGGGAGTTTCTGCTCTCCCGGGCCCCGGAGATCCTTGGGGAACAGGGTACGCGTGCCGTCAAGCGGCGGGCCGCAGAGCTTCTTGAGGAAGCGGGTCGGGGCGAAGACGCCGTCGACCTGTTTTCCGACATCGGCGACCACGCATCCCTTTCGAGATTGATCCTCGCCCACGCCGCATCCCTTGTGGCGCAGGGGAGAAACCGGATTCTGCAGGGATGGCTGGGGCGTCTGCCGGAGAATACCGTTCAGAAAACCCCCTGGCTTCTGTTCTGGCTCGCTGCATGTCGAATGCCGTTCGACCCCGTCGGGAGCAGGAGCGTTGCGGAGCGGTCCTTCGAACTGTTCCGGGACCGTAAGGACCCGGAGGGGACGTTTCTCTCCTGGTCGCTGATCATCGACAACCTTTGCATGTATCTGAACGACTTCAAGTCGCTGGGCGCGTGGGTGGACAGGTTCGAAATGATCACGGAAAGGTTCCCATCCTTCCCCTCCCCGGAGATCGAAGCCCGTGTGGTGGCGAGCCTGCTGGGCGGTTTGTACATGGGGCGGGTGAATCACCCGGATATCGAGGCATGGGTGAAGAAGGCATCGGCCATGATCCGGGAATGCAAGGACATCCCGGTGCGGCTTCAGGCGACCTTGTATCTTTTCTTGTATTTTATCTGGATAGGCGATTTTCCCAGGGCGCGCGGCATCGTCGAATCGACTCGTGAATGGATATCCTCTTCGACCTCCTATCCCCAGCGAAGGATCTTGTTCCATCTGTTCGAGGCGAGACTGCACTGCGGGGTCGCGCAGTTCGACGATTCGATCCGGGCCGCCGCCAGGGGGCGGGAAATCGCGGTCGCGAGCGGAATCCATCTCTGGGATTTCCTCTTGCTGGGCGAAGAAACCTCCGCGTTCCTCGGCAAGGAGGATCTCGATTCGGCGTCGGCATGCCTCCGACAGATGGCGCTGCTCCTCGGAGCAGGCCAAACCTACAACCAGGCCTATTTCCACCATCTCTCCTCATGGCACGCGGCGCTCAAGGGAGACATCCCTCTGGCGTTGTCACTCGAGGAGACTGCGGATGCGCTGGTAACCGACTGCGGCCAACCTTGTGGAATTGCACTGGGAAACGTGTACATGGCCAGACTCGAGAATGAAATCGGAAAGACGGAGGACGCGGCGAACCATCTGGAGAAAGCGGAACGGATCGCCCGGGGAATGAGAAGTCCCATCCTCGAATACCAGTGTCTCCTGGTGAAAGCCGATAGCGCGTTTCACCGGGGGGATAAGGCATCGGGCCTTGCCTCTCTCGGAAAAGCGCTTTCCATCGGGAGGGAGAAGGAGTATTTCCACTACGACAACTGGATTCCCTCCTTCATGACCCGCCTCTGTTTGAAGGCCCTGGAGGAAGGCCTGGAGGTTCCCTACGTCCGGGAACTCATCCGGAAGAGGAATCTGGTCCCGGCCGCCCCGCCTCTCGAAATCGAAAACTGGCCCTGGCCGGTCGCGGTCTACACCCTCGGACGGTTCGAGATACTCAAGGACGGCAGACCGCTCGCCTTTTCCCGGAAGGCGCAGAAGCGGCCTTTGGACCTGCTCAAGGCGCTGATCGCCTTCGGCGGCAGGGCCGTCCGGGAAGAGCAGATCGTCGATGCGGTCTGGCCCGAGGCGGAGGGGGACATGGCGATCCAGTCGATGTCCGTCGCGCTGCGTCGCCTGCGCCAGTTGCTCGGCCACGAGGAGGCCGTGCAGCGCCGGGAGGGGCTTCTCGGCCTGGATCCGCGATACTGCTGGGTGGACGCCTTCGCCTTCGAACGCCTTCTTGGTAAGGCGGCATCCCTGGCAGAGACCGGGAGGAAAGAAGGCGCCGCGGAACACGAGGAAAAGGCGATGTCGCTCTACCATGGGCCCTTTCTGGCGGAAGACACCGGGCGATCCTGGGCGGTTTCCATGCGCGAGCGTCTCCGGAGCAGGTACCTGTCGGTCGTCGGCCGGTTGGGCGCCCACTGGACGCAAGCGGGGGAGTGGGAAAAGGCCCGCGCGTGCTACCAGCGGGGGATCGACGTGGACCACCTGGCGGAGGAATTCTACCAGTCCCTTATGCGCTGCTACCTCGCCGATGGCCGAGAGGCCGAGGCGCTTGCGGTGTACGATCGCCTTGGGAAAATCTTCTCATCCTTGGGGGTGCAACCTTCCCCAAAGTCCGGGAATCTCCTGAACGCGCTCCGTTCCTCATAAGATACCCCCCTCGTTCCATCCCCCGTAAAGGTCTCGAATCCGTCCCTGATCCGTAATCGCCTCCGGGTAAGGTGTCCTCAAAGGGCCGTACCCCCATCGGGCCTGGAGGTCGACATGGAGGACTACATCGTTCGGATCTATCGGCGGAAGGAAGAAAACGGGGGCCTCTTCGGAGTGGTGGAGGAGGTCGGCGTCGAGGGGCAGATTCCATTCCGGAGCATGGAGGAGCTTGTGCGTCTCCTCCGGCGGGACCCTCGCGAAGCGGGTTCCGGAACGAGACCGGCTCCTGCCGGGACAACGGGCGTTGTCTCAGGAGAGATTCAATAAACCCAGGGCAGCATTCCTGCGGAAATGCAGGAAGAAGGAGGCGCACATGTACAAGAACGTCCTTTTGATGAGGAACGGGTGCGAAGGCTGCTCTCAGGATCCCTGCTTCGGGGTGCTGCTTGCCGAATCCCTCGAGGCCAGGGTGACGGCGGTCTACGTCACGGGGGACTTCACCTGGCGGGAATTACGGAATATCTACGGCCTTGACGAATTGAAGTGGTCCGGGGCGGCCAGGGCCGGGAGGGAGGCCAAGGAGGTCGCCGTTGGGAGGAAGGTCCGTCTGGCGAAAGAGGCGTTGGAATCGACGGAGAGGATGTGCGCCAACCGGGGGATCCCGTGCGAGGCGGTGCACGTGTCGTCCGGATCCCCGCTGCACGGCGTGCAGAAGACGGCGGAGGAGAAACGTTGCGACGTGATCGTCACTTCGACCCATCCGCAGGGGGCCATGAAGATGCTCTCCCACGTCAAGGCCGGAAAGACCGGCGGCCAGGCCCGGATTCCCATGCTGATTCACCACGCCATTTGACCGGGGGGAAGTCTTGACCAATGGGGTCTTTCGGGATTGTCGGTAGGGACGGCCCTTTCGTATCCAAGGAAAGGGTCACCGGGAGGGAAATCGCGATGAGGAAATTTTATGAAAAGTATCTACCTGCTGCTTTGCTGCTGGTGTTTCTGGTAATGTCCCTTGCCGCGTGCGGCGGAGGAGGCGGCGGATCCAGCACCGTAGACAGGGGAGCCTTGACCGGTCTTTCCATCAATGGTCCCTCGTCGATGAGCGAGTACAGTACCGCCACGTACACCGCGACGGCGAGCTGGAGCGACAATTCAACGACTGTTGTTACCCCGGCTTGGAGCGTCAACTCCCAGATGGCGTCGATCAGCCCCGGCGGAGTGCTTTCCTGTCTGCCGATGGACAACGACCAGGCGGTGACGGTCACGGCGACGTATTCCTCCGGAGGGGTCACGGAGACGGGCGCAATGGACGTGGCCCTCACCAACGTAACCACCATCCCGTTCACCGCCCAGATGCTGTCCGGGGAGGTGCTTTTCGAGGAGAATCTCTACGGAGGGGGAGCGTCGGTTTCCTACCTTTTCCATCACAACGCCGACTCCACGTACGTGGCGGATACGTGCGAGTTCAATGGAACCACCGAAACCTCGGGGCGCACGACCGGGACCTGGAGCATCGATGGGTCCGGGAATCTGATCTTGAACTACGTTGGCGGGGCGACGTTCACGGTGAAGCTCATTTCCGATTCCTCCACGGAAATGCAGGTAGTGGTCGACGACGGAGGCGGAAGCCCTTGGATTGAAACCCTCGAAAAAACCGTGCCGGTCGATCCCGTGAAACTCCCCGGGACGTATGTAAATAACAGTGGAAGGCGGACCGGTGAAACTTGGATGTTCGCATCCAACGGGACGGGGTCTACTACGGGCGACGGAGGGTGGGTATTCACATGGTCCGTCGACTCCGGGATATTGAAGGTTGATTTTAACAACGGATATGAGATTTGGATTTATGCACGCGCGACCAGTCAGAGTTCTCCCACGTCTTACACGATCCTTAAGTGGGCCTTTATGTCAAAGACCTCGGCAGGAATTTTTTACTATTACTACGGAGGTATGGCACTGACACGACAATGATCGGTTTTTACAGGCAACAGGGGTCTTTCCGCGCACAAAAGGGGGCAGCCCGAGGGCTGCCCCCTTCCTGCTCCGTGGCCTTGCTTCCCGAGACCGAGCATGCCTTCGACGTGGCGATCCTCCCGAGATACTCCCCTGGCGCCGGTTTGAAAACGGTCGCATGGGTACTGCGGCCGGAAGGGGAAAAGGGGATCCGCGAAACGGGTTATTATGCGGGAGCATCTTAAAATACATCACATGGTGCGGCTTAATCATACAAGGAAGGGATAAAAGATGGAAAAGCAACGGACGGGAGGAGTTGGAATTCGGGCATTCGCATTCGTAACGATCCTGGCTGCAATGGTCCTCGTTGCCCCGTCGCCGGGAGCGATGGCGGCGAGCAAGGAGGACGCACAGGGGATCGTCGATAATGCGCGCGTCGCCTTCGGCGGATTCATGCGGGACGACAACTACAGCTGGATGCGTGACCACATCAAGGACGCAAAAGGGGTGTTGATCTATCCGCAGGTGCTGAAGGGGGGATTCATCTGGGGGGGGTCGGGCGGAAGCGGTGTCCTCCTGTTGAGGGATGGCAAGACCGGGAACTGGAGCAACCCCGCCTTTTACACGATGGGCTCGGTGACCTTCGGCCTGCAGATCGGCGGGGAATCGGC
>Ga0210098_1000548_pt1 | contig 11343 bp, 7 predicted proteins | sample Joice_ThreeSqA_D_FD_184870 | JGI IMG/M metagenome (GOLD analysis project Ga0210098, IMG submission 184870) | Wetland microbial communities from San Francisco Bay, California, USA, that impact long-term carbon sequestration - Joice_ThreeSqA_D1... | ecosystem: Environmental > Aquatic > Marine >...
TACTTTAATGTATTGAAATACAAATAAAAAAGGGGTAATTTAGCCGACAAATATTCTATTGTTAAACTCATCTTTACAGTAAAATTTATGTCAAAAATATTCTATTTACTCTCCGAAAAAATTCCCGGCTGGCGTAAGGAAGCGCACGAAATACTTAATAAAGCAGGCGAAAAAGTAATATCCGAAGTTACAATGAGCCAGGTTTATGGCGGAATGCGTGACATTAGGGCACTTGTTTGTGATACATCAAGAGTTCCTAAAGAAGAGGGCTTGATAATCAGGGGAAGGTATATTAAAGATTTGGTTGATAAATCTCCAGAAGAAATTTATTATTTGCTTCTGACAGGTGAATTGCCCGATAAAAATGAATTAGAAGATTTTAGTGAAGAGATAAGAAAAAGAAAAAATGTTCCCGGTTATGTTTGGGATGTGTTGAAAGCTATGCCCGAAGATTCCCACCCAATGACAATGCTCGATACCGCTTTACTTAGTATGCAGCGCGAATCAATTTTTGCCAAAGAATATCATGGATTAAGGAAAGAAGACTACTGGAAGCCGACACTTGAAGACGCTTTAAATATTGTGGCAAGAATTCCTGCTATTGCTGCGGCTGTTTATAGATATCATTTTAATAAAGGTGATATAATTGCTCCGGATAAAGAGATGGACATTGCCGGGGATTATGTTCATATGCTGGGCATTGAGAATAAGAAGGAAGAGTTTTATAACCTGATGAAACTTTATCTCGTTCTTCATTGTGATCACGAAGGTGGAAACGTTAGCGCTCTTACAACTCAAACTATTAACTCCGCTTTATCGGATCTTTATTATTCATTATCCGGTGGATTTAACGGTTTGGCAGGACCTTTACATGGCTTGGCAAACCAGGAAACTCTAAAGTGGATCCTTGATCTGATGAACAAATTTAATGGCACTCCGTCGACTGAACAGATCAGAACTTTCGTGAAAGAAACAATCGATGCCGGACAAGTAATCTCAGGTTATGGACACGCAGTTTTAAGAGTTACTGATCCAAGATTTACTGCATTTATGCAATTCGGTAAAAAACATTTGCCTGATGACCCTGTCTTTTTAACAGTAACAAGATTATTCGAGGTCGTTCCTGAAGAATTAAAAAAGATTGAAAAGATTAAAAATCCCTGGCCTAATGTGGATGCTGTCTCAGGATCACTGCTTTATCATTATGGAATGAAAGAGTTCTCTTATTATACGGTTTTATTTGCTGTATCAAGAAGTTTAGGACTGACTGCACAGGCAGTTGTAAACAGGGGAATGATGTTCCCGCTAATAAGACCTAAATCCGTAACAAGTGAGTTTATGAAGAGAGCTATTGCTGAGTAAATATATTTATTTTGAAAAGAAAACAGTAATTTGCTCGTAACCGGTATCGCATTCAAAACTTTCTAATGTTTCTTCCCGATCTTCATAATCAGTATGTCTGGTAAATGAACTTATTTGGTCACAAGTTTGTGTGCCTTCAATTGTAAAAGTACCGGAAGATGAGTTGATTGATTTTAACGGAATATTAATTCCGCTAAACTGATTAGTACTTGTATAAGACTGATTATCTACATTAAAAGAAACGCTTACACTTGTGACTAAATCACGGGTTTCGTTTAATTCAACAGTTATTGAACCGGTTACTGTATTATCATATTTTGAAGTATCGACGGAACCAGAAAATCTATTATTTGAAAAACTTCCTTCAAAATATCCGGTTAAGCCAATGCCGCTGGTATAAGCCTTTGTAGTAGTGCCGTCATCATAATGAATTGATAAAACGTTTGATCCTGTTACAACCTTAAACCAGCACTTTGTAAATTGTAAATCATTACTCGTCTCACAAGGATTTTTATTTCCCGAATATTTTGAAACATAAAATCTTACGGCAGGATAGGGAGTTGATCTCTTTTCGAGAGGTATATTCGGCCATAAACAGCTTGGCGTATCAAGTGTGCAAAGCTCGTTTTCAAGGCTGACTCCGGTTTTTGTTTCTCTGAATTGATTAATTAAATCAGCAGTTAATTCGCCTTCTTGGGGATACCAGAAAACATTTTTGTTATTTTTTTCTATCAGTTGTTGAATGATGTTATCTTTAACGCTGACACTTTGCCGGAGTTTCAATTTTCCATCAACAATTTCCAGCAGTGCCGAATGACTGAAACCATCGTAGAAACTATCATTATTCGAGTCCTCCCATTTCTTGTCAAATGCTACTACAACCTGCTTTTTATCAAGGACCAGGTAGCCGATTAAATCATTTATAAATGATTGGCTTACAGGCTCGCCTTCTTCAAAACCGCGGGCATCATCGAAGTAAGTATCAAGAAAACATTGCAATGGAATGTTGTTTAGATTAAACTCATTGGTTTTCTCAAGCTTTTCAATTGTGAATTTGTTGCCGAAGCGTTCAGTTACATGCGCTGTCATTTCTTCAAAGCTACAACCACGAGCTGCAAAATCATCCAGAAGAAAATCAATTGTTCCGGCGTGACAATTTCTTGCGGCACCAAGAGAACTAAAATGAGAAATTTCAACTTCACAAAAATAAGCGCCGGGGTTTCCTGTTAGTTTTCCTGAGATTCCATCCACAAAAAAATTTGAAGGGTCAATTCCGCTTGCTTCATAAATAATCGGGCTTTCACTTTCAGACCAATCAGCAGGAAGTGGGAACCGAATTGTTGCCGGTGTATCGAAAGTTAGCCCATTAGGTTCGAGTTTAGCTCCTATAACACCAAGTTCACCGAAATCATTTCCATTGAGAGAAGTAACCTTTATTGCGGTCTCTTCTTTAATTGCGCCTTGAGGTACTGTAAGTGTAATCCCATTTTCAGTTTTAACTGAACCACCGGAAGTTCCAATGATTTCACTTGCAGTTATTTCTTTGTCTGTCTCTGTTTCAACTGGATTGTTATCGGAACAGAATTGAAACAGAAATGTTCCTGCAATTAAGACATATGAAAGTGATTTTATTTGCATTTCAATTTACACTGTTAAAAAGAAATAGTTATTCTTCAAACTCAAGTTTTATCTTATCCGTAAACCCATTATTACCACAGTTAAATTGATCGAAGATATTCTCATACAAATCGTTGATGCTGTGATAATTTAGTGAGATAACATGATCACATACTTCACTATTATACACTTCATATATTCCTTGTTGATCTCCTAGTGGAATATTTTCTGCTTTAAATTCTATATTGATTGTATTTTGTCCTGTTACATCATTTGTGAATTTTTCATCATAAATTAGTTTGAAACTGGTAACAGTATCCTGAGAATTGTTTAGTGTAACAGTTACTTCTCCGGTTTCAGTATGATTACCTACTTCTGCTGATCCAGACCCTATAAAAGTATTGCCTGTAAAACTTCCTGTATACCAATATAAATTCAGAGTACTATTCAGATAAGCCGGACTCTCACCACCTGCTACAGTCTCACCTGTTTCTAAATTTTTACTTGTCCCACTAATATTATCGAGATCGATATTAAGATGACAATATTTGTAATTCAATTCATTACTACTTGGAGCTTCAACCTTTAGTGTCAAATAAACATTTGATTTATTTTCATAAGGGGGTAATCCAGTGCTATTAACTGCTACAATAAGAAATTGTTTTATTCCATTGTTATAATAATTTCTTATGCCCTGAATTTCAATTCTACCGCTGCTACTTTTTCCTTCCAATTTCAGATCACCATCTTTATAACTGAAGACTAAGGCACATAACCCCTCACTTCCAGCTTCTCCTTCTATAGAGATATTTAGGTTTTTTGTCTCATCAATATTTTGATGATTAAGGTTTACCAAAAATCTTTTTGCCGAAAGATCAGGGTAAGTTCCAACTTCAGGGTCCTCAGGACCTAAAACCTTCAGGACATCATTATCATCTCCAATATTCCATTCTCCATCAGGATTTTCGATAAAAACATCACTGCTCACATTATAAATCTCGCCACTAACAAAGTGTATAAAAAAATCAGGCCACCAATCAGCTTTTAATCCGTTAATTGTTTCTATCAATGCAGTGGCTGGATCTTTACCTTGGTTTATTAACTCGTAAATTTCCCCAACTTGGTTCATTTGCAGTTTATTGTTATTAAAAAGAAATTTGAGCAATGCTGACATACCAATCCCATGTAGAGTATCTTCAATTGTGGTAATGTCTTTATCGGTAAATCTAATTCCATTAAAAGGTGCCCAAGGGTTTTTGTCAAAATCAATGGGATAAGTAAAACTTCCAGGAGTAGAAAATAATTCCTCAGCCCAAGCATTAATTGCGAGAGCTAACCACAAATGCTCTTGAGGGATTGTGAAAGAAGAATACCGATATTCTATGGCTATCTGAAGAAGATGTTTCCCCGATTGTAATTTTATTTCAGGCTTATGATCTGTAAAACCAGCAATATTGTTTCTATCAATAATTAATTTATCGTTTTGATTAAATGTTATCGCATAATCTTTGTCAGTGGAAGTTATTTCAACAGTTATTTTCCTTCCCAATACTTCGACAGGAATTTTAAGCGAATTAGTAATTATATCATAATTCTCTTCTAGAATATCTGATAAAGGCTTGATTGCGCTTTCTAATGACTTAGGACATTTATAAAAAAAGTGACCTAGTTCTCCCATTTTATTACCTTCAATTGCTTGAATTCTTTTATCAATTTCACTATCGGTTTTCTTATGTAAATTAAGTGGATAATTCCCAGGAGCAGTTGAAGCTTCTAGATATCCCACCAAGAATCCCGAAGAGTCAATTGCATCTTTTAAGTCATATATTGTTACAGTTTCTCCTGTAAATTCATCTATAGTTTCTTCACTTGCGGCAATGTATGATACATTTTCAAGTGTCCCATCATATTTGACTGCTATTCTTAATGGTGTAGTGAAATCAGAAGGTAATCCTTCTAACTTAAAAAGTTTGGAAGCCGCATCCTCACCAAACAATGAATTATCCTCTTTGGAGGATAATTTTATTTCTGTTTGTTGATTAAATGAGCCGGCGGGAACTATTAAGGAAAATTCATCGGAAGAAACAGTCCCACCACCTGTACCGATCGTTGTTGTATTTTCAAGTGTGAAACCTTCACTGTCAGGACCCGATTCTTCCTCAGATGGGGAAGTAGGCTCTTCGGCACAGCTTAAATGAATTAAAATGTTAAGAAAGAAAATAAGAGTCCCCTGGAAAAGCTTAGACTTTCTCATAACTTCCTCGTTTTTTTGTAGTTGATGACCTTGTATCCAAGCTAAATAAAAAGAATATATTATCCAAGCTTTTAGTATTACAGCATTAAAAATATTAATACCACGTCGAAAGTATTTTTATTATAAAAAATTATCTCTGTTAACTTTGTTTTTGGTCTCTGCTTATTCTATATTTCGATGCAAAAACAAACAGAATGGCGCATCGGAAAAAAGTAAAATTCATATTCGTAACAGGTGGGGTAGTGTCTTCACTTGGAAAAGGCATTACAGCCTCTTCTCTTGGTCTCCTCTTAAAGCAGCGTGGTTTTAAAGTAACAATTCAGAAATTCGATCCTTATATAAATGTTGACCCGGGAACAATGAATCCATTTCAACATGGTGAGGTTTATGTTACCGATGACGGCGCAGAAACCGATCTGGATCTTGGTCATTATGAGCGGTTTCTGGATGTTAATATGACCAGTAACAACAATACAACCACAGGTCAGGTTTATAATGAAGTTATTACAAAAGAAAGAAGAGGAGATTATCTCGGAGCTACTGTCCAGGTTATTCCCCATATAACTGATGAAATAAAATCCAGGATGACTGCTCTTGCTGAACTCGGTGAGTATGATATTATTATCACAGAAATTGGTGGAACAGTAGGTGATATCGAATCACTTCCTTTTATTGAAGCGATGCGTCAACTTATGCTTGAGTTTGGAAGGAAAAATGCAATAAGTATTCATGTTACTCTGGTTCCATTTATTCCGGCAGCAGGAGAAGTAAAAACAAAACCAACTCAACACAGTGTAAAAAACCTTCTTGCACTTGGCATACAACCGGATTTACTTATCTGCCGTTCTGAGAAAAAACTTACTAAAGATTTAAGAGATAAGATTGCACTCTTTTGTAATGTCGAATCCAAATCTGTGATATCTGCTTATGATTGTTCTTCAATTTATGAAGTACCATTGGTTCTGTTTAAAGAAAAATTTGACCAGATAGTTGTTAAGAAATTAAATCTTCCGGACAGGAAGATTAAACTTGAGGAATGGGAGAATTTAGTCGATAACATTAAAAATCCTACCGATACTGTAGAGATAGCTTTATGCGGAAAGTATACGGACCATCTTGATGCTTATAAGAGTATAATGGAATCTTTTATTCATGCAGGAGCCGAGAATAATGCCAAAGTAATTGTAAGACAGGTTAAAGCAGAAGAATTGGATGATGTTGCACCAGATAAACTTCTTGAGGGTGTTCATGGTATTTTAATTCCCGGTGGTTTTGGTGAAAGAGGAATTGAAGGAAAAATAAAAGCTATTCGTTATGCAAGAGAAAATAAAATTCCTTTTCTGGGAATATGTCTTGGGTTGCAATGTGCCGTAATTGAATTTGCAAGAAATGTATGCGGTATTTCGAAAGCAAATAGTTCTGAATTCAAGGAAAATCATTTTAGTGTAATTGATCTTATGCCGGAGCAAAAAAATATTAAGAATATGGGTGCAACCATGAGATTAGGTGCTTATCCGTGTAACCTTGAAGAAGATACTCTTGCATATAAAGCTTATAAAAGTAATTTCATTTCAGAAAGACATAGACACCGTTTTGAAGTGAACAATAAATTCAGGAAGAATTTATCTGAACATGGAATGATATTCAGCGGGCTTTCTCCTGACCGGCAACTTGTGGAGATAATTGAAGTTCCCGACCATCCCTGGTTTTTAGGATGCCAGTTCCATCCGGAATTAAAATCAAGAGCAACTAAAGCTCATCCTTTATTCAGAGAGTTTGTAAAAGCCTCTCTTATCCATTCTAAAGAAAAGGAAATAAAACTCGTAGAAGTATAAACTTAGAGTTTACTACCATTTTTTTTGATAACGTTATGATATTCAGAATTACAAAACATTTCTGCTTGATATTCTTTTTACTAATTTTTTCTTGCAATGCTATTGCCCAGGTAAAAGGGATCTCTGAAAAAAATATTATGCAGGGATTGGAACAGAGTTATCATTTCAAATGGGAAAAGGCAGAAGAAACTTTCAAGGATATCATAAAAAAATATCCGGAAAGGCCCGAAGGTTACCACTATCTTTCAGGAATTTATGTGTGGTACTATCTAAGTAGTAAAGATAAAAACGAGTTGAATATTTTTACGGCTTATTCAGATACTGCGATTGAAAAAGGACTTGAGTTACTCGACCAGGATTCTAATAGTGATACTTTACTATATCTTCTCGGTTCAAATTATTCATATAGGGCAATTGCTTTTGCTGCCGCAGAAAATTATCTCGATGCTGTTTGGGCAGGTAAAAAATCAAATTCATACCTGGAGGAAGCTATTGAAATTAACCCTGAAAAATATGATGCATATCTTGGCTTAGGACTTTATAATTTCGCTGCGGGGCAAACTCCCGGTGCTTTCAGGTGGGTACTTAAACTTGCTGGAATAGGTGGAGATAAAGAGCTTGGTATTAAATACTTAAAGTTAGCTGCCGATGAAGGAACTTATTGTAAAACTGAGGCTCAGTATTATTACTCACAGGTTATACCTGATTCTGTAGAAGGAATGAAATACCTCACAAAATTAGTAAATAAATATCCTGAAAATCTTTTGTTTAAATACTCGCTCGCATCGTTAAATATAAAAGAGAGAAAACTTAATGCTGCCGAGAAAATTTTAAGAAAAATTGTGGACTATGACAATGAAAAATTTCTCCAGGTAGTTGCCTTTTCCAACTTTTTAATTGGAGATGTCTTTTATAAAAAGAATCAATTTGATTCTGCAATAGTTCATTACAAAAAATTTCTTGAAACAACTCCGGATAATGATTATACGGGAATTGCATCATTCCGATTAGGAGTGAGCTATGAAATTTCGGGATTAAGAGATAGTGCTGTAGTTTATTTTAGTTCCTGTGAAAACGGAAATATGGATCTTGACGATGATATTTATGCCAAACGTAAAGGAGGTATTTATCTTAAAAGGACTTTATCTGAAAATGAAATTGCAGTTATTAAAGCCGATAACATGATTGAAGCGGGAAATTACCGGGCTGCTTATGATTCGTTAGGTTCTCTTCTTAAAAAAATTACGAGTAGTAAATTAAAAGCAGAAGCTTATCTTTATTTAAATGAAGCTGCATTTAACCTTGGTAAATACGGCGAGTCGCTCAGTCTTGCTTCCGCTGCAATAAAAACAGAAGTTAAAGATGAAAAATGGATTCTGCCTTATGCTTGTTATTATGCAGCCAGGGCTAATTATTATTTGGGTGATGAAGTTGCGACAAATTATTTCATTGAGCAGGCAGAAGATTACAATGACTATGATTACCAAAATAAGTTGAAGACTTTGATTAATTCGTTGGAGCGGAAGGAATAGCAGTAAAAATTAATTGTGCCAACATTTTATGTTATAATTGACAATATTTCACTATTTAACTAATTTTTCAGCGACCTTAGTATAAAAAATTGAATATCATTGTATTTGTTTCCGGGCGCGGTTCTAACCTTGAGGCAATTTTAAATTCGGAATTACTTAAAGGTAAAATAAACGTTACGGCTGTTGTCAGCGATAAATTACAGTGCGGCGCCTTTGAGATTGCAAAAAGAAATTCGATATCGACTTATACAGTAGGAAATAAAGAAGGCTGTATTAGTTACACAAATCTTGCTGATATTCTTATTTCGCTTAATATAGATGTTATTGTTCTTGCTGGATTTTTAAAATTAATTCCGGGTTTCATAGTATCAGATTACAAAAACAAGATTATTAATATTCATCCTGCACTTTTGCCTTCGTTCGGTGGAAAAGGTTTATATGGAATGAATGTTCATAAAGCAGTCTTTGAATCATCGGCTAAAGTCTCAGGTCCAACAGTTCATTTTGTTGACGAGACTTATGATACGGGAAGGATAATTGCTCAAAAATGTGTCGATATATCTGATGTTACTAAACCGGAAGAAATTGCTGCAAGAGTTCTTGAAGCTGAACATAAATTACTTCCATTCGTTTTAAGTAAATTTGCAGAAGGCAAAATTAAAATTGTGAATAACCGGGTTATGATAAACTAAAAATATTGTGAAAGCTCTTAGTGGAAAAATCAGCCTTAATTAGTGTATCGGACAAAACAAATGTTGTTGAGTTAGCAAAATCTTTAACAGGATCAGGTTATAAAATAATTGCAACTGGAAACACGGCTAAACTTCTAAAATCTTCAGACGTTGAAGTTACCGAGATAAGTAATGTTACAGGCTTTCCCGAAATTTTCAGCGGAAGAGTAAAAACACTTCATCCAAAAATTTTCGGCGGCATTTTGATGAGAAGAGAAAATGTAAACGATCAGAAAGAAGCAGAAGAAAATAAAATTTTTCCAATCGATGTTGTGTGTGTTAATCTTTATCCGTTTGTAAAGACTGCAGAAAATCCTCAATCAAGTTTAGATGAAATAGTTGAACAAATTGATATTGGTGGACCGAGTCTCATTAGAGCTTCTGCAAAAAATTATAAACATGTTTCCGTTCTTACAGATCCTTTACAGTATCATACTTTTATTTCCGAACTTAAAGCTGGAGAAGTTTCGGAAGATACACGGAAGAAACTTGCAGTCGAAGCTTTTTCCCTCACTGCAAATTATGATACTTATATTAGCAATTATCTCGAGAATAAATTTTCTCTGCCATCATCTTATATCAGGGTAAATTATAGATTAGAAAAGAGTCTGAGGTATGGAGAAAATCCACATCAGAAGGCAGAAATCTATGGGAATTTTGATGAATACTTCGAAACGTTTCATGGAAAAGAATTATCTTATAATAATATTCTTGATCTAGTCGCGGCTGTTGAATTGGCTGAAGATATCGGAGAAACTTCCTGTACTATAATTAAACATCAAAATCCTGCCGGTGTTGCAAGAGGCTCTACATCTTTGGAAGCGTATGAAAAAGCATTGAAATGTGACCCGGTTTCCTCTTTTGGAGGAATAGTTGTTTTAACGACTGTTGTTGATGAACAACTGGCTCAGAAGTTGAACGAAATATTCTTAGAAATCGTATGTGCAAAGGAGTTCACAGAAGAAGCTGTTAATATCCTTAAAAAGAAAAAGGATAGAAGACTTTTGAGACAGCTTAAGTCGGTAAGATCTACAAGAAAGAATTTCAAAAATATCCCTGGCGGCGTAATAGCTCAGGACCCCGACCTCATTTCCTTATCTGAGAATTCCTTAAAGTTTGTTACAAATAAGAAACCTTCTGAAGAGGAGCTTAAGGATTTAATGTTTGCCTGGATAGTTTCAAAACATACAAAATCAAATGCAATAGTTTTTGCAAAGGATGAAGCGGCACTCGGAGTAGGTGCTGGTCAAATGTCCAGGGTCGATTCATCGAAAATTGCACATATGAAAGCTCAGGAACATGGACTCGATCTTAAAGGATCAGTTGCTGCTTCCGATGCTTTTTTCCCTTTTGCTGATGGACTTATGGAAATTATTAAATGCGGAGCTACTTCAGTTATTCAACCAGGTGGTTCTGTAAGAGATCAGGAAGTTATTGATGCCGCAAATCAAAATAATATTTCGATGGTCTTTACCGGTATAAGACACTTTAAACACTAAGAGGATTTATGGGATTATTCGATTTCATCTCAGCCGACATTGCAATTGACCTCGGGACGGCTAACACTTTAATTTGGGTCAAGGGAAAGGGAATTGTCCTTAATGAACCCTCGATAGTTGCCTTCGATAAAAACACAAAAAGAATTATTGCGCTTGGTAACAAAGCAAAAGAGATGCAAGGGAGAGAACATAAAGAAATAAGAGTTACGCGCCCGATGCGTGACGGAGTTATTGCTGATTTTGAAATTGCAGAAGGAATGATAAGAGCTTTTATAAAAAAAGTTCGCGGTGGAATAATTTCAAGTCGTCGTGTTGTTGTTGCGGTGCCAAGCGGTGTTACGGAAGTTGAGAAAAGGGCAGTGAGAGATAGTGCAGAACATGCTGGTGCAAAAGAAGTTCATTTAATTGCTGAACCCATGGCAGCTGCAATAGGAATCGGGATTGATGTTGAAGCACCTGTTGGAAATATGATAATTGATATCGGCGGTGGAACAACTGAAATTGCTGTTATTG
>Ga0210098_1000551_pt1 | contig 11308 bp, 7 predicted proteins | sample Joice_ThreeSqA_D_FD_184870 | JGI IMG/M metagenome (GOLD analysis project Ga0210098, IMG submission 184870) | Wetland microbial communities from San Francisco Bay, California, USA, that impact long-term carbon sequestration - Joice_ThreeSqA_D1... | ecosystem: Environmental > Aquatic > Marine >...
TGCAAATTATTTTACAAACATTATTTCGAATTTTTCCATACTTTTTATTTCTGCATCACTCCTGTTTGGCTTCGGCTTTTATCTTAACAGGAAAAAGCTTGCCTGGATTTTCTTTTTGGTAACGCTTGTAGTTTTTCTAACATTTGTTACTTCCGCAATAAGCTTTGAAAGCACAGGCAATCCTGAAATAGCAAAGCTGGGTATTCAACAGCCAATGGGAAGTATGGAAGGAAAGGAAGTCCGTTTCGGATCTGCTGCTTCTGCTTTATGGGGAGTTTCAACTACGTCAACTTCAAACGGCTCGGTAAATGCTATGCACGACAGCTTTACTCCTTTATCAGGTGGAATTTTTCTTCTCGATATGATGATAAATTCAATTTTTGGCGGAGTAGGAGTAGGGTTCATAAACTTATTTATGTTTGTTGTAATTGCAGTTTTTATTGGCGGCTTAATGATTGGAAGGACGCCGGAGTTCCTTGGTAAAAAAATAGAAGCAAAAGAAGTTAAAATTGCTGCACTCATAATTCTTCTTCATCCGTTTTTAATATTAATTGGAACCGCTATCGCTGTTTTTACCGCATCGATGAATCCACATATTGGCTGGTTGAATAATCCTTCATTTCATGGATTTTCAGAAATGCTTTATGAGTTTACTTCAGCTTCAGCAAATAATGGTTCCGGTTTTGAAGGATTGGGGGATAATACCCCATTTTGGAATATTACATGCGGAACTGTAATGCTGCTCGGAAGATATTTACCAATAATTGGTCCTATAGCAATTGCTGGTTCACTCGCATCTAAAAAAACAATTCCGGAATCTGAAGGAACATTAAAAGTTGATACTGTGGCATTTGGAATAGTCTTGCTGGGAGTAATAATAGTGGTTGCGGCATTATCATTTTTTCCGGCTTTAACACTCGGACCCATCGCAGAATTTTTTTCAATGTAAAGGAAAATAAAATGAAGCGTCAAAGAAACTTAAAATTATTTGATTCCAAATTAGTTAAAGAAGCTATTGCAGCATCGTTCTTAAAGTTAAATCCAAAAGAGCTTATGAAGAACCCTGTCATGTTTACTGTTGAGATAGGTACTGTAATAATGCTTTATGTTACATTTGTTTCTTTATCGAGTGAGAGCGGGCAAGGATCATTTATATATAATCTCATTATTACTCTTCTTCTTTTTCTTACAGTTTTGTTTGCAAACTTCGCGGAGGCAATTGCAGAAGCAAGAGGAAAAGCGCAGGCGGCTTCATTAAGAAAAACAAGACACGAAACAGAAGCCAAGCTTTTATTAAGTGATGGTTCGATAAAAAAAATCAGTTCAGCCCAATTACGCAAAGGAAATGTTTTTGTTGCAGAAGCAGGAGATACTATTCCTATTGACGGAGAAATCATAGATGGTATTGCATCAATAGATGAATCGGCAATTACTGGTGAATCAGCTCCGGTGATAAGGGAAGCTGGCACTGATCATTCGGGTGTAATCGGCGGGACTAAAGTTCTTTCCGATAAAATAAAAGTTCAGGTTTTTACTCAACCCGGAGAAACTTTTTTAGATAAAATGATAGACCTTGTTGAAGGTGCAAAGAGACAAAAGACGCCGAATGAAATTGCATTAACAATTCTTCTTGCAAGCTTTACAATTGTTTTTCTTCTGGTTGTTGTTACACTTCAACCTTTCAGTTCTTATGCAAATACCGCTGTTACTGTAGCAGCATTAATTTCTTTGTTTGTCTGTTTAATTCCTACAACAATAGGTGGATTACTTTCTGCAATTGGTATTGCAGGAATGGACAGAGCTCTTCGTGCAAACGTAATTGCAAAATCAGGTAAGGCTATTGAGAATGCAGGAGACATTGATACAGTTCTTCTTGATAAGACCGGAACAATTACGATAGGAAACCGTAAAGCAACAAATTTGTTTCCAATAAATGGAATTAACAAAAATGAATTTGTTAAATATTGTTTGTTAAGTTCTCTTTCCGATCCTACTCCTGAAGGAAAATCTATTGTTGAACTCGCACAAAAACTCGAGCCTTATATATTGCAAAGTTCAAAACAGGATGGAAAATTTATTGGATTTACTGCTGAAACAAGAATGAGTGGAATTGATTTGCAGGATGGAACATCAATAAGGAAAGGTGCATGGGATGCAATTAAAAACTGGACCAGTCAAACCGATGGTTCCTATCCCGAAATTGATGAGAAGATAATGGAGATAGCTTCCAACGGTGGAACGCCCCTGGTTGTTGGGGTTAATAAAAAAGCTGTGGGAGTTATTCAGCTTGAAGATATTATAAAACCAGGAATACAGGAACGGTTTGCAAGGTTAAGAAAAATGGGTGTAAAAACTGTAATGGTAACTGGGGATAATCCGTTAACAGCAAAGTATATTGCAAAGCAGGCAGGAGTAGATGATTTCATTGCGGAAGCAAAGCCTGAAGATAAAATGAATTATATTTTAAAAGAGCAGAAGGATGGGAAGCTTATTGCTATGATGGGAGATGGAACAAATGATGCGCCCGCACTTGCGCAAGCAGATGTTGGTATTGCAATGAACTCTGGAACACAGGCTGCAAAGGAAGCTTCCAACATGGTTGACCTTGATAGTGATCCCACTAAACTTCTTGAAGTAATCGAAATAGGAAAGCAGATGTTAATTACTCGCGGCAATGTTACAACGTTCTCTATAGTTAATGATGTCGCAAAATATTTTGCAATTGTGCCGGCGTTATTCGCTGCTTCAATTCCAGGATTAAATGCTTTAAATATAATGAAGCTTACAAATCCTGAGTCAGCAATTTTATCAGCAGTAATTTTTAATGCGTTAATTATTCCTGCTTTGATTCCGCTTGCATTAAGAGGTGTGAAATACAAACCAATTGGTGCCACAGCATTATTAGTTAGAAATCTTTGGATTTACGGACTGGGTGGATTGATTATCCCGTTCATCGGGATAAAGTTGATTGATTTAGCAGTATCACTATTTTTTTGAACCCCTCCCGTCCTCCCCTTTGTTAAAGGGAGAGGCGAGGTGGAGTTTCAGAAAGGAAATCTAAAATGGAAAGCATACTGAAAGACTTAAAACTTAATTTTGTAACTTTAATTTTATTTGGACTGTTATTCCCGTTGTCAATTTGGGCAATCGGATTAATCTTTCCTGCCCAGGCAAATGGATCACCAATCTATAAAGATGGTAACCTTATTGGATTTGAAAATATTGGACAAAAATTTTACTCTGATAAATATTTCTGGGGAAGACCTTCTGCTGTTGAGTATAATGCTGCTTCAACCGGTGGTTCAAATAAAGGACCGACAAATCCTGAGTATCTGACAGAAGTTGAAAAAAGAATCGATGAATTCTTACAAAGAAATCCTGAAGTTAAAAGAAATGAAATACCTTCAGATTTAGTAACGGCATCAGGCAGTGGAATAGATCCGCACATTTCTCCACAAGCAGCGATAATTCAAATACCGAGAGTTGCTAAAGCAAGAAATTTAGACAAACAGGTTGTTAGAAAGTTAGTCGGGCAGCACATTGAAAAACCTCTGTTTGGATTATTCGGAACAGAAAAAGTAAATGTTTTAAAATTAAATCTTGCACTTGATGAATTGAAGATTAATTGAAAATCAATTTTCTAATCTTTTAATCTTGTAATTTTGCAATAGGAATAATGGAACCACAAATTTCCATATCGGCAGAGAGATTTCTGAATCTTATTCGTTCCTCTAAACAGGGGAAGCTTAAAATTTATATTGGAATGGCTGCCGGTGTTGGCAAAACCTACCGTATGCTTCTTGAAGCGAGAGAGCTTCTAGAAAATAAAATAGATGTTGTAATTGGATACATTGAAACTCATGGTAGAAAAGAAACTGCAAAGCTTACGGAAGGTTTCCCTGCAATCTCCAGGAAAAAGATTTTCTATAAGGGAAAACGACTTGAGGAAATGGACGTTGACGCAATCCTTCTTCATAAACCGGAAGTTGTCCTTGTTGATGAGCTTGCGCATACAAATATTCCCGGTTCAAAAAATGAAAAACGATGGCAGGACGTAAAAGAATTAATTGAAGCCGAAATTAATGTTATCAGCACTGTGAACATTCAGCATATTGAAAGCATAAATGAACAGGTTGAAAAAATAACCGGAATAAAAATTACAGAAAGAATCCCCGACAGCATTATTCATTCCGCCAATGAAGTTGTAAATGTTGATCTTACAATAGAAGAATTAATTGATCGCCTGCAAGAAGGAAAGATTTATGATTTTAAAAAAGTTCCTATTGCTTTACAAAATTTTTTCCAGGAGGATAAGCTGCTCCAGCTGCGCGATCTTGCACTAAAAGAAGTTTCCCGCCAGGTTGAAAGAAAAATTATAAGAGAAATTCCTCTTCCGGAAAGAGAAAAGATTAATGCTATTGTTACTGCTTTAAGCACCAATTACGAATCAGGTAAAAAACTTATACGAAGATCGTCGAGACTTGCGGCTCTTTATAATTCCAAATGGTTTGTAGTTTATGTTCAAACTGATAAAGAACAGGCTGATAGAATTGATCCTAAAGTTCAGAGGCACTTGCTGAATAATTTTAAACTTGCTGCTGAGCTCGGTGCTAAGGTAGAAGAAATTAAAAGTGATGTAATTGCAAAATCAATTGTGGATTTTGCCAAAAGTAAAGAAGCCTCTTTAATTGTAATAGGTAAACCTTTCTTTTCAATATTGTATAGATTAAAATTCAATAATTTTTTTCGGGAATTGACTTCCTTAACCTCACAGGAAAATATAGATATTCTAATGGTATCGACTAATGAAGAAATTAAAAAGTAAAATAACACTCGGAGTGCTTTTCTTATTTATCGTTATAGTTTTGCTCAGCATTCTTGGAATCTTTTTTACAAATAAACTAGCCGAAGAAACAAAAGGGACGATTGTAAATAATTACACTTCTGTTGGATATTCATTTCAGATGCTTAACTCATCCGAAGATATGTATTTGCTTCAGCAGCAGCAATTAAAGACAAGAGTTTTTGATGATTCCGTTTTAATTAGTTCTATTCAAAATCAAAAAAATATTTTTGAAGAAAAACTTGACCAGGAAACAAATAACATTACTGAACCTGGAGAAGCAGTACTTGTAAACCAGCTTCACAAAGATTATAAAGATTACCAGAGGACATATCTTGAATTAAAGTCTGAAAGTTCTCTTAACGAAGATGACTTTAATCAATTGTATCAGGATTATGTAAGTCTTCGTTCCACCATCACAGAAATTTATAATATAAATATGTTTGCAATAAAGAAGAAGACCAACGATCTTCAAAAAATAGCAGGTGAAATAACAATTTACATGTCCGTTGTTGCCACAGCAAGTATTCTTATTGCTTTATTTTTTATTCTTTCTTTTCCATCAAAAATTGTCGGACCAATAAAAGAGCTAACCGAAAAAATTAAATCGATCAGTGAAAGAAATTATAATCAGAAGTTACAAATAAATTCTAAAGATGAACTTGGTGAGCTTGCTTCGGCATTTAATATTATGGCGGAAAGGTTAAAACTTTATGAAGCCAAACATATCGATCAGCTTTTATCAGAACAAAGAAGAATGGAAGCTCTTGTTCATAATCTTGATGATGGTGTTTTACTGATTGATGAAAACAAAAAAGTGGTTTTAGCAAACAAAACGATCCTAGATATAACAGGCTTAAAAGAAAAAGAAATAGTATCGCATTACATGCCTGATATTGCTGCACAAAATGATTTGATACGTGAAGTTTATAAATACACTTTGAATTTGGACAGGGAAAATAATTCTGCTAAACCTTTAAGGATAGTTTTTAACAACGAGGAATTCTTTTACAATATTGAAAAGGAAGAAATAAAAACTTATTCCGAATTATCTCACCAGGAAGCATTTATCGGATACTTAATTCTTTTGAAAAATATAACTCAGTTCCAGGCAAGAGATACTGCAAAAACGAACCTGTTGGCAACAGTTTCTCACGAACTTAAAACGCCGTTGTCATCCATCAATTTAAGTTTAAAGTTACTTGATGATAAAAGAGTCGGTTCTCTTAATGAGGAACAGAAAGAAGTTATAAATTCCTTACGACAGCAAAGCAACAGATTGTCGAGAGTTATTAATGAGCTGCTTGATTATTCACAGATTGAAACGGGGAATATTAAGTTAAGATTTTCTCCTGCGAATCCTGAAGATGTAATTGATCTTGGAGTAACGGCATTAATGCTTCAGATATCCGAGAAGAATATTAATCTTGAAACAGAGATTGCAGATAATCTTCCTTCAATAAATGCTGATGTTGAAAAAACTGTTTTTGTGCTTGTTAATCTTTTGAGTAATGCGATAAGATTCAGCAAAGAAAATGATATGATAAAAATAAAAGTGAGTAGGCAAAAGAATGAAATATATTTTTCTGTTGCAGATAATGGTCCGGGCATTCCTAAAAATCAGAAGGAAAAATTGTTCGAAAGATTTACAAACATCGGTGATAAATCCAAAAGAGGATGGGGATTAGGACTGGCGATTGCCAAAGAATTCGTGCAGGCACAGAATGGAAAAATCTGGGTAGAGAGTGAGGTTGGAAAAGGGAGTAATTTTATTTTTAGTCTGCCTATAACTTAAAATGAAATAATAAACAATAAAAAAGGGAAATTACTTAAGAAGATTTCACTTTTTCCAGAAGTAAGAAGAAAAAATAATAATTACAGTAAATAACTCTAATCTACCAAGAAGCATTAAGAAGCTTAAAATCCATTTGCCCGCTTCAGGTATATGAGCGAAATTGTTTACGGGACCAACAGTGCCGATACCAGGTCCAACATTACCGAGGCAGGTTGCGGTTGCACCAAGGGCTGTAACAAAATCAACCCCGAGAATTGACATTATTATTGAACCGACTAAGAAAAGAAGAATGTAAAAAATGAAAAAAGCCTGTACATTCAGAATTATTTCCGGTGGAACGGCTTTATTATTAATACGGACAGGGATGACAGCCCGTGGATGAATTAATCTTTTTAATTCTAGGAAGCCGTTTCTGAAAAGCAAATAATGTCTTATTACTTTTATGCTTCCACCTGTTGAACCTGCACATCCTCCAACAAATAAAAGGGTGAAAAAAATCATACGCGAAAACGGAGCCCATGTTTCAAAATCCGATGTTACAAATCCTGTAGTAGTTGAGAGTGAAACCACGTGAAATAATGATTGTCTGAAAGCTTCCTCAAAGTGGAAATCTAGGTGAGGTAAGTGTATAATCATAACAAAAAAAGTTGCTATAATAATTATTGCAACGTAGAATCTGAATTCATTATTGTTCTTTAGAAAACTAAAGTTTCTGTGAAGAGCATAGTAGTGAAGAGTAAAATTCATCCCGGCGAAAAACATAAACAAAATTATTACATAGTGAATAAATGGAGAACTATAAAAGGCTATGCTTGAATTTTTTGGAGAGAAACCACCTGTTGCCATTGTGGTAAATGAATGAGTAATTGCGTCGAATAAATTCATACCACCAACAAGCAGTAAAATTGTTTCTGCAATTGTGAGAATAAAATAAATTCCCCAAAGTCTTTTTGCAGTTTCCCTCACTCGCGGATGTACCTTATCTTTTGTTGGTCCCGGAACTTCTGCCATAAACAACTGCATTCCGCCTATGCCGAGTATAGGAAGAATTGCAAGAGATAAAACTATAATTCCCATTCCGCCGAGCCATTGTGTTAAGCTTCTCCAGAATAGTAAACCATAAGGCATTGCTTCTATATTTGTGAGAATTGTTGCTCCCGTTGTTGTAAAGCCAGACATGGTTTCGAAAAATGCATCTGTAAAATTTGGAATAGAGCCGTGTATCATAAACGGGAGGGAACCAAACAAGGACATTACAAGCCAACTGCCTGTTACAATGAGGTAACCTTCTCTTTTGCCGATTTCCTTTTTATCACTCTTCTTTGTAAGAAACCAAATCAGCAGCCCGGAGAAACTTGTAATTAAACCGGAAATTATAAGTGCTGGTATATCATCTGATTGATAGTAAATTGAAAAAGGGATGCCGGTAAAGATTAGTAAACCTACTATAATTAGAAGTAAGCCGATTATATTAAAGATTAATTTAAAATTCATTTTTCAAAAAACTTTGCAGTTTTCTTTTCGGCTCCGGGAAGAGAAAAAACAACAACTTTATCATCCGGTTTTATTTGGGAATCACCTACAGTAATAAAACTTTCATCTCCTCTTATAACTCCACCGATTATTGCATCATTAGGAAAGTGAAGGTCCTTTACTTTCTTTTTTGTTACAAGGGAATCGGGTGCTGCTACATATTCAAGAACTTCGGCATCAATTCCCTCAAGAGAGGCAAGTGCAAGTACTTCTCCTCTACGAATAAATCTTGAGATGCTGTTTGCAGCAATAAGTTTTTTATTTATTAAAGAATCTAGCCCTATTGTTTGGGTAAGTGGGACGTAATCGACTTTATCTACAAGCGCAATTGCTTTTGTAACACCGAGATGTTTAGCCATAAGACAAGAAATGATATTCGTTTCGGCATCTTCAGTCAATGCAATGAATGCATCCATATCGATAATGCCTTCCTGGGCAAGCAGGTCAATATCTCTTCCGTCTCCTCTAATTACAAGAGTGTCGTGCAGCATATCTGCAAGCTCAAAACTTTTTTCCTCATCGGATTCAATGAGTTTTACTTTCATAGATTTTTCGAGAAGTTTTGCAACTCTTCTTCCTATCTTTCCGCCGCCAAGAATCATAATGTTTTCAAATTTGATATTCTCTTTACCGGCAATCTTCAAAACTGTTTCAATACCTTTTTGAGTTGTGATAACAAAAACCTGGTCGTTATGTAAAAATCTATCGCTACCGGAAGGTATAATTGTTTTAAAGTTTCTATGAATAGCAACAATACGAAAGTCAGCAGAGTGATATTCCTGGGCAACTTCAGATATGTTCTTGTTTATAACGGGTGCATTTTTATCGAAACGCAATCCCATAACAGTTAATTTTCCTTCTTCAAATTCAAGTATATCGGTCGCTGCCGTTCTCAGGATCAAGTTAACTGTTTCCATTGCAGCAAGCTCCTCAGGGTAGATCATAAAATCTATTCCCATTTCTGAAAAGTTCACTCCAAACCCGGCATCCTGGTATTCGGCGTTTGCAATTCTTGCGATTGTTTTTTTTGCACCAAGTTTTTTGCCTAGCATTGCAGTTGCTATGTTAACTTCTTCCAGTGATGTCACTGCAACCAGTAGGTCGGCTTTATCAACTTTTGCATCAAGGAGAACTTTTAATGAAGTAGATGAGCCATTTATTGTCATAATATCAGTCATCGAATCTGTGTAGGATAATCTTTGCTGGCTTGTATCAATAGCAACTATGTCGTGTGAGTCCTGGGAAAGTTGTTTGGCAAGATGATAGCCAACATCACCCATACCGGCAATTACTATTCGCATATAATTTCAGACTTTGTTCTAAATAAACTTTTTAAATTTGGGGTTAATTTTTGTTTAATTCAAATTTTTATAGAAAAGAGTTTGTTAAGATATTATAATAGCACAGATAAATAACCTGTGCTACAGAATGTTTTTATTAAGCGGGTATATTTTCCGAAGAAAATATTTTCTGAAACTCTTTAGGTTTTCTTTCTTTCCAGCTTCCTTTGTAATAAGCATAGCCGGTAATCAATGGCATAAGTACTGTCGCTTCTCCATAAACCATTTGTTCATAAGTTGTTTCAACTTTTCCCCAGGAACTTGCTTCTTTTAAAGTTGAACCGGATAGTGCCCCGTCTCTTTCATCTGCAACCGTAATTTGAATAGCATATTTGTGCATTGGGGCATCTTCTTCTAAAATATCTGCTGCAACAACAATATCCTGTGTAAAGTTTTTAGGAACACCGCCGCCGATCATAAATATTCCTGTTTCTTTAGACTGCAGTTTTATTTTTGTGAGTTCAAGGAAATCTTTTGCGGAATCAAGTGAAACATGTTTTGTTGGATTTTGTGTTTGATGAACTATGAAACCAAATCCAGCTGAACAATCAGAAAAGGCAGGAACAAAAATCGGAATATTCTTTTTATAGCAAGCCCAGATTACTGAATCATCAACCTTAGGTCCGCCGTTGTTCTCCAGATATTTTCCGAATTCCCAGAGTAATTCTCTTGAAGAGTAAGGGCGCGGCTTAAGACTATCGAAAATTTTTCCACAGGTTTCATCACAAACTCTAAGTTCATCTTCATCAATGTATGTATCGTAAATTCTGTCGATATGAAGTTCTCTTAAAAGATTATCATCACTGAATGGAGTCCCTTTATAATGTTTAAAGCCAAGAGCTTCAAAGAAATCCTGGTCAACCATAATTGCGCCTGTGGAAACAATTGCATCGACCATATTATTCATTACAAGATCAAAAACTACTTTCTTTAATCCCGCACTAAAAATACTTCCTGCGAGAGTAAGAATAATTCCGCATTCTTTATCACCTATCATCTTATCATAAATGTTTGCCGCACGGTTAAGAGTTCTTGCAGAAAAAGCCATATTTCCCATAGCATCAACCATAGGAACTACATTATATTTTTTAATATCAATGTGTTGGACTTTTTCTTTCAGGAAATCTTTTTTGCTTGCCATTCTTTACTCCTTGCCAAGTTATTAAATTTTTTTAAAGATATGAGAAATCCAACAAAAGTGAAATAAATATTCTTATAGTTCCTTATTTTCGAAAAATTATGCCGAAATATATCTTTTAAATGATAATAAGCAACATGTCGATGAAATCGACACGTTTTCAGAATGTGTCGAAATTTCAAGAAAATATCGACACGTAGTTTGCATACGTCGAAAGTGTTCAAATCCCTCGCAACCAGACATAATCTACCAAATGAATTGGTTAAAGAAGTTCAGAATAAGACAATTAAATTACAAGAGAGCTTTGGATAAATTGTTTTAGAAAAACATTTTAGCAATTCTTAAAATGCCTTGCTTCCAGGGAACACGGTGGGAAATTCCACTTGTATTCTTAAACTCGTTAATGTGTTCAGTATACCATTTGTAATTTCTAACCAAAGCATCCTTATTGGAATATTTTGGTTTATAACCTAAAACTTTTTCTGCCTTCTCTATTGAAACAAAAGAATCCTTTGATGCTGTTTCATAAACCCATTTGTAAAGAGGAGAAAGTTTAAATAATTCAAGAATTCTTAATGTCCATATAATCGGCATCTCAGGAAGTCCAACTATTTTTTTACCATGTCCCGCATAATCGAGAACTGCCTGGTAATCTTCGC
>Ga0210098_1000557_pt1 | contig 11252 bp, 10 predicted proteins | sample Joice_ThreeSqA_D_FD_184870 | JGI IMG/M metagenome (GOLD analysis project Ga0210098, IMG submission 184870) | Wetland microbial communities from San Francisco Bay, California, USA, that impact long-term carbon sequestration - Joice_ThreeSqA_D1... | ecosystem: Environmental > Aquatic > Marine >...
GCGACCGCCGAGATCCTCAGGGTGATGAGCGGCTCGCCGACCGACACCCAGCCGGTGTTCGACGCGATCGCCTCGACCGCCCTGCGGCTGTTCAACGGCGCGTCGGTCGGCGTCGTGCTGACGAACGAAGACGAGATGATGCTCGCTGCGGCCAGTGGATTCGACGAACATTATCTGGGCGCCTTGCGCGGGTTCTTCCCGCAACGCGCTACGGCGAGGCGCGGGACCGCGGCGCGCGTTATTCACGAAGGCATGCTGAAGCATGAGCCGGACCTCGATCAGGCCGATGTACCTTCCGAGATGCACGCGGAATACCGCCGTTTCGGAATTCGCGCGCTGCTCGGGGCGCCTTTGCTGCGGGAAGGCAGGGCGATCGGCGCGATCATGATCTCGCGCGCCACACCGGGCGCGTTCAGCGACAAGCAGATCGCGCTTTTGCAGACCTTCGCCGACCAGGCGGTGATCGCGATCGAGAACGTGCGCCTGTTCAACGAGACGCGCGAGGCGCTCGAGCGGCAGAAGGCCTCGGCGGAGGTGCTGAGCGCGATCAGCGGCTCGATCGCCGACACCAAGCCGGTGTTCGACAAGATCAAGGAAAGCTGTGCGCGGCTGTTTGCCGGCGATCTCGTCGGCGTCACGGTGGTCAACGACGCGAGCCAGATCGTACTCGCCGCGTACCAGGGGCCTCACGAGGAGGCGCTCTCCGGCATCTACCCGCTGCCGCTGTCGCAGGAAAGCGGCACCGGCAGCGCGATCCTCGACGCGCAGGTGAAACATTACCCGGACATCGACGCGCCGGGCGTCCCGGCCGGCGTGGTCGCGGGCTGCCGCGTGCTCGGCAACAAGGCCATCGTTTTCGCGCCACTCATTGCGGGCGGGCGCGGCATCGGCGCGATCTGGGTCGGGCGCATGAAGGCGGGGGCGTTCTCCGAGCGCGACATCGCGTTGCTCAAGACCTTCGCCGACCAGGCGGTGATCGCGATTCAGAATGCGCGCCTGTTCAACGATACGCGCGAAGCGCTCGAGCGCCAGACCGCGACCGCCGAGATCCTGCGTGTGATCAGCAGCTCGCCGACCGATCTGCAGCCGGTATTCGATGCGATCCTGGACAACGCGCTGCGTCTGTGTGAGGCGCACCTGGGGATGTTGCTGCTCTACGACGGGAAACACTTGCGCACCGCGGCCCAGCGTGGCGCGCATCCCGACTACGCCCGCTACCTCAAGGAGCGCCCGCCCTTCGAGCCGAACGAGATCGGCGCGCTGCGGCAGATGGTCGCCGAACGGCATCCCGTGCAAGTGCCTGATATGCGGGATACCGAAGACTATCGCGCCGGCGTCAAGCACATCGTCATGGGCGTCGAGGTCGGCGGCATTCGAAGCTACTTCGCCGTGCCGATGTTGAAAGAAAACACCGTGGTCGGCGCGATCGCGATCTACCGGCCCGAGCCGCGCCCGTTTACGCAGAAGCAGATCGACCTGGTCAGCACCTTCGCCAGCCAGGCGGTGATCGCGATCGAGAACGTGCGGCTGTTCAACGAGATCAACGAGGCGCTGCGCCAGCAGACCGCGACCGCGCAGGTGCTGCAGACGATCAGCCGCACGAGCTTCAGCCTGGACGCAGTGCTGCAGATGCTGCTCGACAGCGCTTCGCGGCTTTGCGCCGCCGACCATGCAGTGCTGGTGCGGCCGGACGACGACGACAACTACCGCCCGGTCGCCTGGTACAACTATGCAGGGGATTCCGAAGTGCTCGAACGGATGCGCCGCGACCCCTTGCGCCCCGGGCGCGAGTCGATCACCGGCCGCGCCCTGCTCGAGCGCAAGATCATCCACGTGCCCGACGTCCTGGCCGATGCGGACTACAAGCGCACCGACCTCGTCGAGACCGATCCGTTCCGTGCGGTCGCCGCGGTGCCGATGCTGCGCGACGGCGCGCCGATCGGCCTGATCACCTTCACCCGCAAGACGCCGGTCGCGTTCAACGAAAAGCAGCTCGAGCTGATGGCGACCTTCGCCGACCAGGCGGCGATCGCGATCGAGAACATCCGCCTGCTCGACGAGCTGCGCCAGAAAAGCGCCGAGCTCGAGGTCGCCAGCCGCCACAAGTCGGAATTCCTCGCCAACATGTCGCACGAGCTGCGCACGCCGTTGAACGCGATCATCGGCTTTTCCGAGGTGCTGCACGAAAAGATGTTCGGCGAGCTGAACGACAAGCAGGCCGAGTACGTGGACGACATCCACACTTCGGGCCGCCACCTGCTCTCGCTGATCAACGACATCCTCGACCTGTCCAAGATCGAGGCCGGACGCATGGACCTCGAGCTCGCCGATTTCCCGCTTGCCGCGGCGATCGACAACGCGCTCTCCCTGGTCAAGGAGCGCGCGCAGCGCCACGGGCTCGCGCTGCACTGCGAGGTCGATCCGGCGATCGACCGGATTCGCGCCGACGAGCGCAAGTTCAAGCAGGTTCTGCTGAACCTCTTGTCGAACGCGGTGAAGTTCACCCCCGAGGGCGGCGCGGTGAGCGTGCGCGCGAAGAAGAACGGTGCCTGGCTCGAAGTGGCGGTGAGCGACACCGGCGCCGGCATCGCCCCCGAAGACCACGCCGCCGTGTTCGAGGAGTTCACCCAGGTGGGCAACGACCAGGCGCGCCGTGCCGAAGGCACCGGCCTGGGCCTGCCGCTCACCAAGCGCATCGTCGAGCTGCACGGCGGCGAAATGCGCCTGGAAAGCGCGCCCGGCAAGGGCTCGACGTTCAGCTTTACGCTGCCGCTGGCGGGGCACGAGGGCGGTGGCTGATTCGGGCGTGGCCCTGGTGATCGGCGCCGGCGACGCCACCGGCGGTGCGGTGGCGCAGCGCTTCGCGCGCGAGGGCTACACCGCCTGCGTCGTGCGACGGCACGCGGACGCGCTCGCGCCGCTGGTCGAGAGAATCGAGGCCGCGGGCGGCCGGGCGCGCGCCTTCGGCAGCGACGCGCGGCGCGAGGAGGCGGTGGTCGCGCTCATCGAGACGATCGAGCGCGAGGTCGGCCCGATCGAGGTGTTCGTGTTCAACATCGGTGCCAACGTGCCTTCGCCGATCGTCGAAGAGACCGCGCGCAAGTACTACAAGATCTGGGAGATGGCCGCGTTCGCGGGCTTTCTCACTGCGCGCGAGGTGGCCAGGCGCATGCTCGCGCGCGGGCGCGGCACGATGCTCTTCACCGGGGCGACCGCGAGCCTGCGCGGTGCCGCGAATTTCGGCGCCTTCGCCGGCGCGAAGCACGCGCTGCGCGCGCTGGCGCAGAGCCTCGCGCGCGAGCTGGGCCCGCAGAACATCCATGTCGCGCACTCGATCATCGACGGGGCGGTCGACACCGCGTTCATCCGCGACAACTTTCCGGAGCGCTACGCGTTGAAGGACCGGGACGGCATCCTCAACCCAGAGCACATCGCCGACGCCTACTGGCAGATCCACCGCCAGCCGCGCGATGCCTGGACGTTCGAATTCGACCTGCGGCCCTGGATGGAGCGCTGGTAGGCGCTGCCCGGTCCGATTGCGGAGGAACGCATGATGCAAGTGGAATTCCATTTCGATTTCGGCAGCCCGAACGCCTATCTCGCCCACAAGCTGATCCCCGGCATCGAGCAGCGCGGCGGCGCGGCATTCGTGGCGTTTGTCTACGTTCCCGTGCTGCTCGGTGGCGTGTTCAAGCTCACCGGCAACGTCGCACCGATGGTGCAGTTCAAGGACGTGAAGAACAAGCTCGCGTACCAGCAGCTCGAGATGCGGCGCTTCATCGAAAAGCACGGCCTGACGCAGTTCCAGTGGAACCCGCACTTTCCGGTCAACACGGTGCCGATCATGCGCGGGGCGATCGTTGCGCAGCTGGACGGTCATCTGATGCCCTACGTCGACGCCGTGTTCCATCACATGTGGGAGGCGCCGAAGAAGATGGACGACCCGGCGGTGATCCGCGCCGCGCTCGAGGAATCCGGGCTCGATGCCGCGCGCATCCTCGCGCGGATTCAGGATCAGGACGTCAAGGACGCGCTGCTGAAGAATACCGAGGCGTCGGTCGCGCGCGGCAGCTTCGGTGCGCCGACTTTTTTCGTCGGCGAGCAGATGTACTTCGGCAAGGACCGGCTGCGCGACCTGGAGGAGGCGATCACGCGCGCCGCGGCGTAAGCGGGCGCTACAGGCGGAGCACGACCTTGCCGACGTGCGCGTTGCGATCGAAATACGCTTTCGCCTCGGCGATCGCGTCGAAATCGAACACCCGGTCGACCAGCGGCTGAATGCTGCCGTCGGCGAACCAGGACAGGCAATCGCGCTTGAAGCCGGCGACGGTATCGGCGCGCTCGGCGGCATTGCGCAGGCGGTTGCTGACGCCGAAGATCTCGAGGCGCTTCGAGTGCACCGCGGCGAGATCGATGGGCGCCTCGAGCGATCCGTCGACGTAGCCGACGATCGCGATCCGGCCGCGGTAGGCCGCGGCGCGCACGAGATCGGCGAACACGCTGCCGCCGACATTGTTGATCGCGAGGTCGGCGCCGTGCTGGTCTGTGATCCGCATGACCTCGGCGGCGAGCGCGCCGCGCGTCGCGATGCCCGCATCGAGCCCCAGGGCGCGCAGCTTGTCGAGCTTTTCGCTCGAGCCCGAAGTGCCGATCACCTTTGCGCCGAGCGCCTTGGCGAGCTGCAGGCTGGCGACGCCGACGCCCGAAGAAACCGCCGTGACCAGCACCCAGTCGCCGCGCCGAACGCGGCCGTAGGGCACGAGCATGTCGTAGCCGACGAGAAACACGATCGGCACTGCGGCAGCCTGTTCCCAGCTCAGCCGGTCGGGGATGGCCATCGCTTCGCCGGCGTCGACCAGCGCATACTCGGCGAAGCCGCCCTTGCAGCGCGCCATGATGCGCGCGCCCTCGGCGAGGCCTTTCACGTCCTTGCCGAGGGCGGCGACTTCGCCGACCGCTTCGACGCCTGCCGGGCGGGCGCCGGGTTTGCCGGTGGGCAGGAGCTCGCCCCGGTTGAGCGAGCTCGCCTTGACCCGCAGCAGCAGCTGCTGCGGGCCGGGCTCGGGCTTGGGCGCCTCGCGCAACTCGAGCGCGGTGCCTTGAGCCGTTTCGACAATGCTGGCCGCTTTCATGTCTGTATTCTCTTCGTGGATCGAGGGCGATTGGGCGGCGCAAGTCTGCCGCATCCCTCGAGATTTGGCGAGCGACCGGCCGTGTGTCGCGCGCGGCAATCGGAGTACCATCGCTGCCCCGGCAAGACCGAACGACCCCACCCCCGGAAAGGAAACCGCCATGGCCGCGAAGCCAAAGCCGCTCAAGCTGGATGGACCGCTGCGCAAACGCGTCTACGACTCGATCGCGGAGGTTATCGGCAATACGCCCCTGGTGCGGCTCAACCGGGTCGCGCAGGAGGCGGGTGCGCTGGCGCAGGTGCTGGTCAAGCTCGAGTATCTCAATCCGCTGCTCAGCGTGAAGGATCGCATCGGGCTGTCGATGATCGAGGCGCTCGAAGCCGAGGGCAAGATCGGCCCCGCTGCGGTGATCGTCGAGCCGACTTCGGGCAACACCGGCATCGCGCTCGCGTTCATGTGCGCCGCGCGCGGCTATCGCTGCATCCTGACGATGCCCGAGTCGATGTCGATCGAGCGCCGCAAGATGTTCGCGCTGCTCGGCGCCGAGGTGGTGCTCACGCCGAAGGAACAGCGGCTGCAGGGCGCGATCGACGCGGCCAACAAGCTGTTGAAGGATATCCCGGGCTCGGTGATGCCCTGGCAGTTCGGCAACCCGGCGAACCCGGCGATTCACCGCCGCACGACCGCCGAGGAGATCTGGGCCGACACCGGCGGCAAGGTCGATTTCGTCGTCTCCGGCGTCGGCACCGGCGGCACGCTCACCGGCTGCGGCGAGGTGCTCAAGCCGAGGAACAAGGCGTTGAAGATCGTCGCCGTCGAGCCCAAGGACAGCGCGGTGCTCTCGGGCGGTGCGCCCGGTCCGCACGCGCTGCAGGGCCTGGGCGCGGGATTCGTGCCCGATGTGCTCGACACCAAGCTGATCGACGAGGTCATTGCGGTCGCGAACGAGGAGGCCTTCGCCATGGCGCGCAAGGTGGCGAAGCTCGACGGCATTCCGGTCGGCATCTCGTCGGGCGCGATCATCCACGCCGCGCTGCAGATCGCCGCGCGTGCCGAGAACAAGGGCAAGACCGTGGTGTGCTTCGCGCCGTCGACCGCCGAGCGCTACATGTCGACACCGCTTTTCGACGGCCTCGGAGGGTAGGGCGATGATCCTCGAGCTCGCAGACATCCGCATCCAGCCGGGCAAGCAGGCCGAATTCGACGCCGCCATCAGGAAAGGCGTCGAGACCGTGATCGCCAGGGCGAAGGGCTTCCACGGCTACAAGATCAACAAGGGGATCGAGTCGCCCGAGCGCTACATCCTGATGATCTTCTGGGCGACGCTCGAGAACCACACGGTCGATTTTCGCGGCTCGCCCGCCTTCCAGGACTGGCGCGCGCTGGTCGGGCCGTTCTTCGCCGCGCCGCCGGCGGTCGAGCACTTCGACCTGCTCGCCAAGTCGGCATAGGACAACGCAACCGCGAACCGCCGATGGCGCTGCCGCGCATCGGATTCGTCGGCCTGGGCATCATGGGCGCGCCGATGGCGGGGCATCTGCTCGCCGCCGGCTACCCGCTCACCGCGTTTGATCTGAGCGAGGACGCGTCGCGCCGCTTCGCCGCGGCGCACCCGGCGGCGGCCATCGCGACCACGCTGGCGGCGCTCGCCGCGCAGGCCGATGTCGTCATCACGATGCTGCCGAACGGCAGCGAGGTCGAGCGCGTGGCGCTGGGCGCCGACGGCCTCGCCGCGGGCGCGCTGCTGCTCGATACCTCGTCTTCGGAGCCCTGGCTCACGCGCCGCACTGCGCAGGCGCTTGCGGCGCGCGGCATCGCAATGGTCGACGCGCCGGTCTCGGGCGCGCAGAGCGGCGCGCAGACCGCGCAGCTGGTGTTCATGGTCGGCGGCGAGGCGGCGCCGGTCGAGCGGGTCATGCCGATCCTGCGCTGCATGGGGCGCGCGGTGTTCCACCTCGGCCCGCTCGGCGCCGGGCATGTCATGAAATGCGTCAACAATCTGATCACGGCGATGAATTTTCTTGCCACGGCAGAGGGGCTGGTGATCGGCAAGCGCGCCGGGCTCGATCCGGCGGCGATGAATGCGGTGCTCAACGAGTCGACCGGCATGTCCTGGGTCACGCAGAACCACGTCGCCCAGCGCATCCTCAGCCGCAAGTTCGACGACCCTTTCAAGCTCGAGCTGATGGTGAAGGACATCGGCATCGCCATGGCGCTTGCGCGCGAGGCGGCGCTGCCGCTGCCGGTGAGCACGCTCGGCGAGCAGTTGTGGAACGCGGCGCTGCGCGACGCGGATCCTGGGCAGGGCGTAAGCGAGCTGTTCCGCTGGGTCGAGCAGCGCACCCGCACCGAGATCGCATCGGACGAAAAAGGCGCGGCCTAGCGCGAGGCGCGCAGCCCGGCGGCGATCTGCAGGATCTCGGCGCGAAAGCGCGTGGCGCCGCCCATCGAAGGATGACGCACCGCGCGGTGCGGCACCTCGAGCAGCGTGAGCGACTGGGCGGCGTGACGGCCGAGCGCGATCACCGCCGCGCGGGGAAAGAGCGCCAGGAACGCGCGCAGCAGCGGCCGGCCGGCGTCGAGCTCGGCGCGCGTCGGCGTGCGGTTGGAAAGCGGCTCGCCCGGCCGGTGCGGGTGGCAGGCAAAGGCATTCCAGTTCACCCAGCTGCGCGCGTCGAACCCCGCGCCGAGCAGCGTGCCCCAGACCACGGTTGCGGTGGGCTCGTTGAAGCCGAGCGGCCTGTCCCCCGGGCGGCTGCTGCGCCCGATCGGCGCATGAATCACGGCCTCGGGCGGAATGCCCTTGGCGGCAAGCTGCCCGAGCAGGATGCGCTCCGAGGTCATCGCGATGCCGGAGAACTTCGCGCCTTGGTAGCCGGCGGCTTCGGCGATGAGCAGCAGGCGGGCGCGCCCGGATCGCTCGGCGAGATACGCGGCGAGCTGGCGCGCACGGATTTCGGGCGCGCGGCGCGAGGCGTCGTGCGCCGCATCGAATGCGGCCCAGGGATTGAAGACGTTTGGCGCGGCGAATTCGCGCAACTGCGCAAGGAAACGTTCGATCGCGGCGCTCACCGGAACCCGGTTCAGCCTGCGAGCAGCGCCTGGGCGATCTCGCGCAGCTTGCCTTTCTGGATCTTGGTCGCATTGGCGCCCGGCGTGACGGGAAACGCGTCGATCGGGAAGATGCGCTGCGGCACCTTGAACTTCGCCAGACGCCTGCCGACCTGCGCGCGCACCGCGGCCTCGTCGAGCGCGGCGCCGGGCGCGAGCATGACGAACGCCACCGGCGTCAGGCCGGATGCACCCGGGACGCCGACGACCTGGCAGGCGGCGATGCCGGGGCATTCCTGGACCACGCCTTCGATCTCGAGCGGGCTCACCAGGAAACCACCGAGGCGCAGCGAATCGCCCATGCGCGCAAGGAACACGAAGCGTCCGTCCGGCGTGGTGTAGCCGAGATCGCCCGAGCGGTAGAAACCGTCTTCGCCGAGCGCGTCGCGCGTCGCCTCCGGATTGCCGAAGTAACCGACCATGCGGCTCGCGGGCGCGAAGAACTCGAGCTCGCCGGCCTCGCCATGCGCCAGCACCTGGCCGGAGGCCGGATCGCGCGCCCGCACCCGTGCCGCAGCGCTCACCGGACGTCCGCCGGAGAGGCTGCGTTCGGCGCGCGGCGCGTGCTCGTGCTGGCGCGCGAACAGCGCCTGCACCTCGCTCGCGCCATACAGTCCAACGAGCGCGAGGCCGCGGCGCTCGGCGCGCGCAACGATGTCGTCGAGTCCCGGATTGAACGCGGCGTAGCCGACGAAGCGCAGGCTCGGGAACGCGGGTTGCGCATCGGTCTGGGCGAGCAGCTGGGCGATGGCCTCGTCGGTCGCGTTGGCGTGCGTCACGCGATGCGCTGCGATGTCTGCCGCCGCCAGCGCGGGATCCCAGGCCGGACGCATGACCAGCGGCCGGCCCGCGGCGAGCGCGCCCATCGCGCAGCAAAAGCCGAATACGCCACAAAGCGGCGGGACGAGCAGCATCGCCGCGTCGGCGTCGAGCCCGAATCCGCGCGCGACGTCATGCGCGTGGGCGACGACCGCCCGCTGATCGAGAAGCACGAATTTGGGCGCCTTGGTCGTGCCGGAGGTGGTGAACAGTACGCAGCCGGCTTCGGGGCCGGCGTCGTCCGCCAGGTAAGGCGCTTGCCCGGCGAGCGCGGCGTAGGCGTGCACGGGCTTGCCGGCGATAGGGTCCGAAGTGCCCGGTTCATCGGGCGCTTCGGCGTATGCGACGAGCGCCTCGACGCCATCGAGCGCGGCGCGCGCCTCGGCCAGGACCGATGAAAAATCAATGCCTTTGAACCCGGGCCAATACACGAGCAGCCTGGCGCCCGAGCGTCCGACGATATCCGCGAGCTCATGCGCGCGAAATCGCGTATTGACCGAGACCGCGATCGCGCCGAGTCGTGCGCAGGCAAAAAAGCAGCTGAGCCAGGCAGATACATTCGGAAGCCAAAGTGCTACGCGATCACCCGCTCCGATACCGAGGCGCGCAAAGCCCGTCGCCACGCGGCGACTTTCATCGGCCAGCGCGGCGAAACCGACCGGTCGGCCTCGGTCGACGAGCATCGGCGTCGTGCGCGCGGCCTGCTGCGCATGCGTTGCAAGCAGCGCGCTCAATGTGAAGCTAGTACGCGGCACGCGCGTTCTCAACGGTTCGTTTGATCACTCGATGCATTGCGCAAATGTTAAATCTTTGCTTTCGCGTTCGCGAAAAATGTGCACGCGCGAAAAAGGTTGCGCGCGCGCATTGTTTTCCCGTTTTGATTTCGATACGATGCGCGCTCTCTCGCGAGATTCGTCGACGACACATCGACGCTGATCGATGGTCGCGGGAGACGTATTGGACGTACTCGAAAAGAGCCCCTCTCGCGGGCCGAGTTGACATAGGAGGAATGTCATGCCAGCCGTCGTCACCAAATCGGATCTCGTACGGGTCGTCGCAAAGTCGGGGAGCCTGAGCAAGCTCGCAGCGGGTGAGGCGGTCAATGCGATGTTCGATGCCATCGTGTCCAACGTGGCCAAGGGCAATCGCGTGACGGTGGTCGGATTCGGCACGTTTTTGCCGCGCAAGCGCAAAGCGCGCAACGGCCGAAATCCCGGAAACGGCAAAGAGATCAAGATTACGGCGAAGACCATCCCGGCGTTTGCCGCCGGCCAGGGCTTCAAGGACGCCGTCGGCAGGCGCTGAATCGCGCGCGCGCCCGGCGCCGGGCGCAAACGGTTTTCGGGGATTGTGAGCTTGTGAGCTTGTGCTCGCAGCCCCTTGCTTTTTCGGAAGATTGCAAAGCAGCATGAGCCTTGGCAGAATCAGCGCGCGCTCAAGGTTCATGCCATGGAAAGCCCGCTCATCCTCTCGCTCGACAGTCACGGTGTGCCGCACCGCTGGATCAGCTGGCAGCAGGCCTGTTTCTATTACGCCAAGAACCTGGTGGCCTGGACCCTGGGCGAGCGGACCTTCACCTTCTATGGCGGCCTGTCGCGCCTGACCGGTGAGCGCTCCAGCATCACCGCGCATTCGATCGTTGCGATCAAGGGCCGGGCGCTCGCCGCCCGCGGCTTCAATCAGGTGCCGCCGCTCAACAATCGCGAGCTGTTCCGGCGCGACTGTCAGATGTGCGCCTACTGCGGGCGGGCGTTCAACTATTTCCGCCTGACGCGCGACCACATCACGCCGCTGTCGCGCGGTGGGCGTGACAGCTGGATGAACGTGGTCACGGCCTGCCGGCACTGCAACGGGCACAAGCGCAACCGCCTGCCCGAGGAAGCCGGCATGGAGCTGCTCTACGCGCCGTACGTTCCCAACAAGGCGGAATACCTCATCCTGACCAACCGGCGGATCTACGCCGACCAGATGGAGTTCCTCCGGCAGCACCTGGCGGCGCACAGCCGCCTGATGGCTGCGCCGGCTTGATGCCGGAATTCTGGCGCGCGAGCGGTTTTCATCTTCTGGCCAGGAACGCCGCGGGGCATCTCGTGGTCTCCGACGACTTTCTGCGCGCTTACCTGCTGCGACCGGAGATTCATCCGGTCGATGAATCCTGCGCCGCGGAGCGCAGGCTGCATGCGGCGCTGA
>Ga0210098_1000558_pt1 | contig 11250 bp, 9 predicted proteins | sample Joice_ThreeSqA_D_FD_184870 | JGI IMG/M metagenome (GOLD analysis project Ga0210098, IMG submission 184870) | Wetland microbial communities from San Francisco Bay, California, USA, that impact long-term carbon sequestration - Joice_ThreeSqA_D1... | ecosystem: Environmental > Aquatic > Marine >...
CGGCAATAATTAAATAAGCTCCGTCAACCGCAGAAGCGGCATCGTACTGTGCCGGATTTAATTCATTCTTATAATTAATAACAAAACGGGCTTCATCAACGATAGGTTTTGCAAAGCCCGTTTCATTAATCCATTTAAGCTTATATTTTTTTTGAATCATTCCTGAAATGCTTTAGGCTTTCCCAATATCTCTGAAATTATAACATATTCTTTTAAACTAGAAGGTTGTTTAAGCTTCTTTATTAAATCCATTCTTACTTCTATAACCTGGCTTTTCCTTGCAAGATTTTCTTCAAAAATTTTCGCTTGTTTTATAATCTCTTCATTAAGAGTTTTCCTGGACTTCGCCTCAGTTTCCTTTCTTCTGTCATCCCAGTTTTCTAATCTGTGTTCGGATTGGGTTTGCTCGTGCCATTCAGGATCTTCTGTATGTTCTGAAGGTCGATATTTTTTTTCTTCAGCAGAAATTTTTTCCGGTTGTTTTTCAGGCTGCGGAGATTGAGGCTTAAACATTTTCTCAATCTCCTTCATTATATCATAATCTTCCTGTTGAGAAGAACGCTGAAGTTTTGCCGGAGGACCTGGTATTGAGTCTTCCGGTTTGCTTTCTGGCTTTTTCTTTTTCAAGAAAGAACTAAGTAAGCTTATTATAATAAATAAGAAAAAAAGATATTGAAAATAATCATCCATTATTGATTAGGTCCATCTTTTTTTCTTTCAGGCTTTGCTATAGATTCTCTCATATCGGTGTCGGATTGAATATTTTTCATTTTATAATAATCCATTATCCCGAGGTTGCCGCTTCTGAAAGCTTCAGCCATAGCACGTGGCACTTCCGCTTCTGCTTCAACAACTCTTGCTCTTTGTTTTGCAACTTCTGCAACCATTTCCTGTTCGAGTGCAACTGCAGCAGCTCTTCTTTCTTCTGCTTTTGCTCTCGCAATTTTAAGATCAGCTTCGGCTTGATCCGTTTGCAGCTTAGCACCAATATTTTCTCCAACATCAACATCTGCAATATCGATCGAGAGAATTTCAAATGCAGTTCCGGAATCTAATCCTTTTGCAAGAACACTTTTGGAAATTCTATCCGGATTTTCCAAAACATGTTTATGACTGTCGCTCGAGCCAATTGTAGAAACAATTCCTTCACCGACTCTTGCTAAAATTGTTGCTTCTCCAGCTCCTCCAACCAAGCGTTCTATATTTGCTCTAACCGTAATTCTTGCAACAGCTTTTAATTGAATGCCGTCTTTTGCAACGGCTGCAACCAATGGCGTTTCAATTACTTTGGGAAGGACAGACATTTTAACAGCTTCAAGTACATCTCTTCCAGCAAGATCGATTGCTGTAGCTCTTTCAAAAGTTAAACCGAGGTTTGCTTTATCAGCAGAGACTAATGCATTAATAACTTTAATTACATTTCCTCCTGCAAGATAATGAGCTTCCAATTTTCCCTGCTCTACCTTAATACCTGCTTTTGTAGCTGTTATTAAACTTCTAACAATTGTTACGGGCGGTACCTTTCTCAATCTCATTCCAATCAGATCGCGAAAAATCTTTACTTTTACTCCTGAGAAGTAAGCTGTTATAAATAATCCAAGTGGAACGAAATAAAGAAAGAGAATAAGAAAAAATACTATTCCGATAATAATTATGAGGGAAACCCCTGTTATTGCTTGCATATTAACTCCAATAATTTAGATCTGGTTTTTAATTTTACCACTAATTTAGTTCTTTAGCAAATTAGGTATTTATGGCAATGAATGTGTCGCAAATGTACTCTTTCAGTACAAAATTCATTTAGATAATACACATAAATTTTTTAAGACATTCATCGCTTACACCTTTCTTTTGATAAATCGAATGAAATATAACATAAATAGAACCTCTGTAATTTCGGCTTTTGGTATAATTATTGTCCTCAGTAAGCTGTAATTGGGGAGGTTTATTTCGTAATTAACGTGTGATGACTTTGTTAAAACCTTTTAGGATATTGGATTTTGAGAAGCTTTTTTGTTAATATGATTAAGACAGTATTCTCATTATCAATAAAAAGAAGCATTTTTCGTTATCTTGATTGAGCATGAGTCTCTTTATATATTTGATCATCTAATGATAGTGTGTTTTTACTAAAAATCTAATTAAGGCAAGTTAAATGGATGGAAATTTTTCGGATAGGCTGCAGGATGTTATTAGACTAAGCCGTGAAGAAGCTTTAAGACTTGGTCATGATTATATCGGTACCGAGCATTTACTGCTCGGAATTATTAGAGAAGGACAAGGCGTTGCCGTTAGAATTTTGCGCAATCTTGATTGTGATTTAATAAAATTGAAAAAAGCAATTGAAGATACGGTTAGAACTTCCGGCGGTACTTTAACAATCGGAAATATACCCCTTACTAAGCAGGCTGAAAAAGTATTAAAGATTACTCAAATAGAATCCAAAATTTATAAAGCTGATGTTATTGGAACAGAACATTTGCTCCTTTCTCTTTTAAGAGATGAAGATAACATAGCTACACAAATATTACATCAATTCAGCGTGACTTATGATGCAGCACGAGCAGAGTTGAACTCCATGCTTTCCAGCAAGGGATCCAAGGATGCAGGTTCACTGCCTCCTGTTCCGGATAGAAAAGTTGAGAGAACAAAAACTCCTGTACTCGATAATTTTGGACGCGATCTTACTAAACTGGCAATTGAAGATAAACTTGATCCGGTTGTAGGACGTGAAAAAGAAATAGAGCGTGTGGCTCAGATTCTTAGCAGGAGAAAGAAAAACAATCCTGTTTTGATTGGCGAACCGGGTGTTGGTAAAACTGCAATTGCTGAAGGTTTGGCTTTAAGAATTATTCATAAAAAAGTTCCCAGAACTTTACAGGAAAAAAGAGTTGTAACTCTTGATCTTGCAGGACTGGTTGCCGGTACAAAATACAGAGGGCAATTTGAAGAAAGAATGAAAGCTCTTATGAATGAGCTTGAAAAAGCCAGAGATGTAATCTTATTTATTGATGAGCTTCACACAATAGTTGGAGCTGGTGGTGCTTCTGGTTCGCTCGACGCTTCCAATATGTTTAAACCGGCATTAGCGCGGGGCGATATACAATGTATAGGTGCAACCACACTTGATGAGTACAGAAAATATATTGAAACTGACGGTGCTCTCGACAGAAGATTCCAGAAAGTTATGGTTGATCCGCCGAACTATGAAGAAACTCTTCAGATATTGAACAACATTAAATTCAAATATGAAGAACATCATAGAGTTAAATACTCAGACGATGCAATTGAATCTGCAGTTAAGTTAAGCTCCAGGTATATAACCGATAGGCATTTACCTGACAAAGCTATCGATGTTTTGGATGAAGCTGGTTCCAGGGTTCATATGGGTAATTTTGAAGTTCCTTCAAACATACTTGAACTGGAAGAAATGATTGATAAAGTTCGCCAGGAAAAAGCAACTGTTGTAAAAAAGCAGGATTATGAAGAAGCAGCAAGATTAAGAGACAAAGAAAGAAAATTTCAGGCTGAATTGGAAGTAGCTAAAAAAGAATGGGAAACTAATTCAAAAGACGTTGTGCATGATGTAAGCGAAGAAGATATTGCTACAGTTGTCGCGATGATGACCGGTATTCCTGTTAACAGGGTGGCTCAAACAGAATCTGAAAAGCTGCTTAAAATGGAAGACGCTTTGAAAAAGGAAATTGTAGGACAGGACGAAGCAGTATCCAAACTAACAAAAGCTATCAGGCGTACAAGAGCAGGTTTGAAAAATCCTAACAGGCCTATCGGCAGCTTTATATTTCTTGGACCGACAGGTGTTGGTAAGACAGAACTTTGTAAAACACTTGCAAGATATTTGTTCGATAGCGAAGATGCTCTTGTAAGAATTGATATGAGCGAGTATATGGAAAAGTTCTCTCTTTCGAGATTAGTTGGAGCGCCTCCGGGATATGTTGGATATGAAGAAGGTGGCCAGTTAACTGAAAAAGTTAGAAGAAAACCATATTCTGTGGTTCTCTTTGATGAAATTGAAAAAGCTCATCCGGATATTTTCAGTTTACTTTTACAGGTTCTTGATGATGGTGTTTTGACAGATTCTTTTGGAAGGAAAGTCGACTTCAAGAACACCATAATTATTATGACTACAAATGTTGGAGCCCGTGATATAAAAAACATCGGTTCTTTCGGTTTTGGTTCGGAGAAAGCTGAAGATAAATACTCCTCACTTAAAAATACTGTTGAAGATGCTATGAAGAGACTCTTTAATCCGGAGTTTCTTAACAGGGTCGATGAGACAATTGTATTTAGAAGCCTGGAGAAAGAAGATATCCTGAAGATCATCGATATTGAACTTCGTGATCTTCTTAAGAATATTAAAGAAAATAAAATGCAGTTTTCACTTGATGATACTGCAAAGAATTTCCTTGTTGAAAAAGGATTTGACCAGAAGTATGGCGCAAGACCTTTAAGAAGAGCAATTCAAAAATATGTTGAAGATCCAATTGCCGAGGAAATTCTTAGAGGAAGTTTCAAAGACGGATCAAAAATTAATGCGAGACACTTTCCTCCTTCTGAAGATCTTGTTTTTATTGATGAGAACCTCGAAGAGGAAATTGCTGGTGAGCATGATAAAAAAGATTCCGGAGAAGGTTCCTGATTCAATTATTAAATACTCAAATATTTAAAAAGCGTCCCACTTTACGGGACGCTTTTTTTTATTTAAGTTTGATAGATGGTAATCAAAAAGATGGAGATTGAAAATGGCTTTACTCGACCAGCAGGAAGTAATGAAGAATCTGAAGAATCTCGATAACTGGAATTTTGACAATAACCAGATTCATAGTGAATATCAATTTGAAGATTTTAAAGAAGCGCTTGGTTTTGTAAATAAAATCGGAGACGAAGCGGAAAAAATGAACCATCATCCGGATATGCTTTTACATTCCTGGAATAAAGTTAAAGTAACTATTTCGACTCACAGTGAAGGCGGCGTCACTGAAAAAGATTTTAAACTTGCTGCAATTATTGATAAACTTTTACATCATTAAGAGTTTCGAATGGGTTTAAACGAAAAAGATATTCTTGAGATTTTTGAAAAGTCCGGTGCTTTATTAAAAGGGCATTTCCTTCTTACTTCAGGCAGACACAGCAATGTTTATTTTCAATGTGCAAAAGTACTGCAATATCCTGAATATGCGGAAAAAATTTGTGCGTTGATTGCCGAACATTATAAATTCTTTGAAATAGATACGGTGATAGCGCCTGCAATTGGTGGAATTGTTGTTGGACAGGAGGTTGCCCGCCAGTTAAATAAAAGATCGATCTTTGCAGAAAGAGAAGATAAATCTCTTACTTTAAGAAGAGGCTTTACAATTGAAAAAGGTGAAAAAGTTTTGGTCTGTGAAGACGTTGTTACAACAGGCGGTTCTGTATTTGAAGTCATTGATATTGTTAAAAATTACAGCGCCGAAGTTGTGGGAGTTGGTTTTATTGTGGACAGGAGTAATGGAAAAGTAAATTTTCATCACTCACAATTCAGTACAATGATGCTCGATGCAAAATCTTTTTCATCAGATGAATGTCCTTTGTGTAAAGAAGGAATTGAACTTGTTAAACCAGGTTCAAGAAAAATTAAATAACTATTCAGTTTTTATTTTCTTTCAAAGATATAGTTTCCAAACATTGAACGAAATTTAAAAAGTTAAAAATGACCTCTCCCTCGCCCTCTCCGTACTATGGAGAGAGACGGGGTGAGGTTAAGTTAAAAAGAAAACAAAGTCATGAAAAAATACATTCCGCTTTTTGCAGTCTTTATCTTTTCTTTATCTTTCGCTCAAACAAAATTTGATGATTACTTTTTCGATAAATCATTAAGAATTGATTATTACCATTTTGGAAATGCAGAAAGTGATTCTTACGCAATCGATGAATTAATTGAAGAACCTTATTGGGGAGGTTCCAAAACAAATCTTCTGGATATTTTTAATTACGGAAAATATATCGTAAAAGTTTTTGATGCGGGGAGCGATTCTCTTATCTTTTCAAAAACATATTCAACACTTTTTAGTGAATGGCAAACTGTTGATGAAGCTAAAAAAAATACAAAAGGTTTTAGTGAAGTTGTTGTCATTCCTTATCCTAAGAAAAAAATAAGGGTAGAGTTTTACAGCAGGGACAAAGAAAATAATCCTGTAAAAAAATTAATTTATAATATCGATCCCTCCGATTATTTTATAAAAAAAGACAACAGGAATAAATGTCCCGTTTTTGATGTTTTGAACAATGGAGACCCTGGAAATAAAGTTGACATTGTTATGATTCCAGAAGGCTATACAACGGATGAGATGGATCTGTTTAAGAAAGATTGTGAAAAATTTGCCGGATTACTTTTTAATACTTCTCCGTATAAAGAGAATAAAAACAAATTCAATATTCGGGGCGTCGAAGCTCCTTCGGAAGAATCGGGAACAGATATTCCCGCAGATAATATTTGGGAAAAAACTTTATTAAATACGAGCTTTTATACTTTAAATCTCGATAGATATTTAATGACGAAAGATTACAAAACTGTTTGCGATGTTGCAGCAAATGCTCCTTATGACCAGATTTATATTATTGTTAATACTGAAAAATATGGGGGAGGATCTATCTATAATTATTACTCTGTCTGTATACGTCAAAACCGTTACGAAGAATATATATTTACACATGAATTCGGTCACGGTTTTGCCGGATTAGCGGATGAATATTATAGTTCCAGTGTTACGTACGAAAACTTTTATCCTCTTGATGTAGAACCCCTTGATCCTAATCTTACAACACTTGTGGATTTTGATTCTAAATGGAAAGATATGGTAAGTGATACAATTCCAATTCCTACTCCGAATGATCCAAAGTATAAAAATGTTGTTGGTGCGTTTGAAGGCGGCGGTTATACAGCAAAAGGAGTTTATCGTCCGAGCCTGGATTGTACAATGCTTTCTCTTTCTGTAAATAATTTTTGTCCTGTTTGCAAAAGAGCAATCCAGGAAATGATAGACTATTACACTAAATGATTTAAAAATCTAAATAGGAATTTATGGACCAAAGAAAATTATATAAAACAGTTGAGACGATAGCGAACCGCAAATTTGATTCTGAGAAAGATATGCTTATCGAAGTGCTGAACCAGATTGTTGGAAATGAAGAGATTAGTGTTACAGGAGGTAGGGTGTGGAAGCTCAATCAGAAAAAAGCTGCTTATGAATTACTTTACCAAACTGGAATGATAGAAAGGATAGAAGAAAAATTTAAACTAAAACTTGCCGGCTATCCTTTGTTTGATTTGATTGCAAAAGAAAGAACAATTCTCGGTGATGAGACAAATGAGGTTTTGCGGAAGAAAGGAATATTTAAATATTCGGCTTCAGGTGTTGGAGAAAAGTTTAAAATTGATAATAAACCTTATTACGAATACCTCCTTGCCCTGAACAGTGATTTTATTAATGAAGATTTCCGCATTACTTTAAATATTATTTCCACTGCACTTACTTCACAAATTAAGCAACGAAGATTCAAGGTAAATGCAAAAGTGCTTAAAGCCGATCTTGATAAAGGAAGGGAGCTTCAGAAAAGTATACTACCGGAACACGAGTATAAATTTCATGATTACACTTTATTTGGTATCAGCCAGCCTGCCGAAATAGTCGGTGGAGATTTTTTTGATTACCTTGAAATAGGGGATGAACATGAAAGAGTTGGTGTAGCCGTGGGAGATGCAGCAAGCAAAGGTGTTTCCGCGGCAGCTGAAGCTATGTACACATCGGGTGCTCTTAGAATGGCAAGCAATTTTGAATTAAAAATTGAACCCCTGATGAAAAGAATGAATCAACTTGTTAATAAAATATTTGCTGATGATAAATTTGTCTCACTTTTTTATGGTGAGCTTTCAACAAATAAAGGAGGACTATTTTTATATTCAAATGCGGGGCACAATCCACCATACTTTATTAAGAGTAATTCTGATGAAATATTACTTCTCAATCCAACCGGACCGGTTTTGGGACCTGCACCTAATGCAAAATATACTCTGGAGAGTATTAATTTCGAACCCGGTGATGTTCTTTTAATTTATACTGATGGAATAACAGAGTCTACAAATGCTGATTTTGATGCTTATGGAGAAGAAAGGCTTATTGAATGTTTTAAGAAAAACAGAAACCTGAGTGCAAAAGAAATTTGTTATAATATTCTTGAGGATGTTTTAACTTTTTCTAACGAAGGCGAATATGCAGACGATAAGACTATTGTTGTGATTAAAAGAGGGAACTAACTTTTTTTCTAATTTTTCTCTTTCTTTAAAGTATATCTCTTAAAATTTTTTAATATTAGTTTAATGTTTAAACCTCCGGAGTTTTAATGCCTCCGGTGTGTCCTAAAAAATAAATCTTTTTGAGGTTACAATGATTAAATCAATAAATCCGGCAACAGGGGAAGAAATTAAAACCTACCAGGAAATGACTCTTAATCAGATCGAATCAATAGTATCTGATACTAATTATGCCTTTCTCAATTGGAAAGAAAAGGATTTTTCTTTTAGAAAACCATTGATGAAAAAAGCAGCTGAAGTTCTTAAAAAAAATAAAAAGAAATATGCTGAACTTATGACTATAGAAATGGGAAAGCCGGTTAAACAATCTTATGCTGAGGTCGAAAAGTGTGCATGGGTTTGTGATTACTATGCAGATAATGCAGAAGCTTTTCTTGCAGATGTTATTGTGGATACAGACGCATCGAACAGTTTTGTAACTTTTCAGCCACTCGGGGTTGTGCTTGCTGTTATGCCATGGAATTTTCCTTTCTGGCAGGTCTTCAGGTTTGCGGCGCCAAATTTAATGGCAGGTAATGCAGGAATTCTCAAGCATTCTTCCAATGTTTCAGGTTGTGCTCTTGCTATAGAAGAAATTTTTAGAGAAGCCGGTTTTCCCGACAATCTTTTCAGAACAGTTATTGTTTCTTCTAAATCTGTCGCAGAAATTATTGAAAATAAAAATACTATGGCTGTTACAATTACAGGAAGCGTTCCTGCAGGAAAATCTGTTGCAGAAAAAGCCGGTTCGGTATTAAAGAAAACAGTTTTGGAACTCGGAGGAAGCGATCCATATTTAATTCTTGAAGATGCCGATTTAGAGCAAGCCGCAGCAACCTGTGTAATCTCACGCTTAATAAACGGCGGACAAAGTTGCATTGCTGCAAAAAGATTTATAGTTGTCGAAAGTATCTATGAGAAATTCGAAAAATTATTTATTGAAAATATGAAAGCAAAAAAAATGGGTGATCCTTTTGATGAAACCAATGATATTGGACCACAGGCAAGTGTTAATTTGAGAGACGAATTACATCAACAGGTTGAAGAAAGTATAAGGAAAGGAGCAAAACTTTTATTGGGTGGAAAAATTCCAGAAGATAAAGGAGCTTACTATCCGCCGACCGTTCTTTCAAATGTTAAAACAGGAATGTCTGCTTATGATGATGAACTTTTTGGTCCTGTTGCTGCACTTATAAAAGTAAAAGATGAAGAAGAAGGAATTAAGATTGCGAATGATACAAACTTTGGATTAGGGGCAGCAGTTTTCACCAAGGATAAAGAAAGAGGGGAGGAAATCGCTTCTAAAAAATTAAAAGCGGGCTGTTGCTTTGTAAATGAATTTGTCAAATCGGATCCTCGGTTACCTTTTGGCGGAATAAAAGAATCAGGATACGGGAGGGAGCTTTCCGAGTTCGGAATAAAAGAATTTGTGAATATTAAAACTGTTTACGTGAAATAAATATCACTTTATATTTACTAAAATGTAAAAAAAATAGAATGGCAGAAGTAGTTTTTAGTTAAATAAAAGTATATATTTTAAGGGAAAGCGAATTTTGAGGGGAAGAGCATTTTAAGACGAAATTTTATAATAATGAGAAATATTTAAAATTTCTAAATAAATGTATTTAATTATCATTTCGGAGGGATTATGCGATTGAATTATATCACTCTAATTCTATTGTTCCTTTGGGCCACTTTAGCGTATTCACAGGATTCGGTTAATGTAATACCGAAAACGACAACGGGAGATATCGATTTAAATTATTTAAACGGTGTTAAATCTGATAATCTTGGACTTAGGGCAAGTTCAGCATATTATCTGGGCGAAAGAAAATCTGAAAAAGCCGTCATTCCGTTGATGGAAGTTCTAAGATCAGATACCTCTTCCGCAGCCAGAATTATGGCTGCTCTATCGCTTTATAAGATTGGAAATGAAAGAGGAATATTTGCCATAAAGCAGGCAATACAATTTGATGCAGATGAACAGGTTAAAAAGATGTGCAGTATTTTATATCAAATGTATAGCGTTGAAAAGGAAAAAAACAAATAATAAAAAATAGCTTAATAGAATTTTCTAAGACTATTAGCAAACAAGATTTTATCGCAAAAGTTTTCCTTCAGGGGAATAAATGAATCTGCGTACATCAGGAAACTCTCCGAATTCGGAATTAACGAGTTTGTTAATATTTATATGTAGTAGTGGGAGTTTCTGAATATTTAATTCTAAAATTACAAAGGATAGTAATATGGAATATAGAAAATTGGGAAATTCAGATTTGAATATATCCGTTGTAACATTTGGTGCCTGGGCTGCAGGCGGTTGGATGTGGGGAGGAATAGAACAGAATGATTCTATAAATGCAATAAGAGAAGGTTTCAATTCCGGTATAACCTCAATTGATACTGCTCCGGCTTATGGTCAGGGAAAAAGTGAGGAAGTAGTTGGTGAAGCGATTAAAACTCTACCGCGAGATAAAGTACAAATTTTAACTAAGTTCGGTTTGCGTTGGGATACAGATAAAGGTGAATTTCATTTCAAAAGCGTTGATAACAATGGTAAACCGATGAATCTATATAAATATGCGTCAAAGCATAGCATTGTGAGGGAATGTGAAGAAAGTTTGCGAAGGCTTGGAACAGATTATATAGATTTGTACCAGATTCACTGGGCTGATCCTACAACACCAATACAGGAAACGATGGAAGCAGTTGCTCAACTTATTAAGGATGGAAAAGTGCGATATGCCGGTGTCTGTAATTATAATAAAGATCAAATGGAAGAAGCTGGGAAATATCTCACACTTTTATCCGACCAGGTTCCTTACAGCATGCTGAGGCGTAAAATTGAAAAAGAATTAGTTCCTTATTTGATTGAAAATAAAAAATCAGTTTTAGTTTAT
>Ga0210098_1000562_pt1 | contig 11171 bp, 7 predicted proteins | sample Joice_ThreeSqA_D_FD_184870 | JGI IMG/M metagenome (GOLD analysis project Ga0210098, IMG submission 184870) | Wetland microbial communities from San Francisco Bay, California, USA, that impact long-term carbon sequestration - Joice_ThreeSqA_D1... | ecosystem: Environmental > Aquatic > Marine >...
GGACAGCAAGCGGCCTTCGAATAGCGCATAGACGAGAAAGCGGTCGACGAGCGCGAGCAGCAGCGCGTAAGCCACCGCATGCCAAGCCGGCTTCCAGGTGTTGGCGACCGCCTGGCCGGTCATGTAGGCGGCGAAGCCGATGACGCAGACCGTCACGCCGACGAACACGCCGAGGCTTTCTCCGGCGAGCAGCGCCATCAGTGCCCGCCCTCCAGGTAGGCCTTGCGGATCTCCGCATTGGCGAGCAGTTCCTTGCCCGTGCCCGAGAGGACGATCTTGCCGTTCGCCATGACGTAGCCGCGGTGCGCGAGGCGCAGCGCATGGTAGGCGTTTTGCTCGACGAGGAACACGGTCACGCGATCGCGCGCGTTGATCTCCCGGATGACGCTGAAGATCTGGCGGACCAGCAGCGGCGCGAGACCGAGCGAGGGCTCGTCGAGCAGCAGCAGCTTTGGACGGCTCATCAGTGCGCGGCCGATCGCGAGCATCTGCTGCTCGCCGCCCGAGAGCGTGCCGGCGCGCTGCCGGCGCCGCTCGCGCAGGATGGGGTAGAGCGTGAGGACGCGCTCGAGATCGTCGTCGAAATGCCGCGGGTCGGTGGTCGTCGCACCCATCTGCAGATTCTCGAGCACGGTCATGAACGGAAAAATGCGCCGGCCTTCGGGCGCCTGGGCGAGACCGCGGCGCACGATCGCATGCGTCGGCAGCCGGGTGATGTCCTCGCCGAGGAACGCGATGCGCCCGCGCGAGGCCCGTGGGTTGCCGCAGATCGACATCAGCAGGGTGGACTTGCCGGCGCCGTTGGCGCCGATCAGGGTGACGATTTCGCCCTGCTCGACGCTCACATCGACGCCGTGCAAAGCCTCGATGTGGCCGTAGCCGGCGTGCAGATCGTCGACGCGCAGTACGTTCATGGCTGCGCCGGCGCCGCTTGTTCCGGCTCGCCGAGGTAGGCGCGGATCACCGCCGGGTCGCTGCGTACCGCCTCGGGCGTGCCGTCTGCGATCTTGCGTCCGTAATCGAGCACCACCACCTGGTCCGAGATCCCCATCACCACGCTCATGTCGTGCTCGATGAGCAGCAGGGTGATCGCGTGCTGGTCGCGGATGAAGGTCAGGAGCGCGTTCAGCTCCGCCGATTCGCGCGGATTGAGGCCGGCCGCCGGCTCGTCGAGGCAGAGCAGCACCGGCTCGGTGCACATCGCGCGCACGATTTCCAGCCGGCGCTGGTCGCCGCGCTCGAGCCAGTAGCGCGCGCGCTCGATGGCGCGCCGTTCGGCCGCCGCATAGCCGCCGAAGCCGAGCAGCGCGCCGAAGGTGTAGCCCGAAGCGCGCATCAGCACGTTGTGTTGCGCGATGAGCAGATTCTCGAGCACCGACATGCCGGGAAAGAGGCGAATGTTCTGGAAGGTGCGCGCCACGCCCGCGCTCGCCGGGATCGCGTAGCCCTCCATGCGCTCGAGCAGGAATTCGCCGCGCGCCGGGTGGCGCAGCGCGAGCCGTCCGACCGTGGGCTTGTAGAACCCGGTCAGGCAGTTGAACACCGTGGTCTTGCCCGCGCCATTGGGGCCGATGAGCGCGGTGATCTTGGCGCGCGGCGCCTCGAAGGACACATCGTCGATCGCGACCAGCCCGCCGAAGCGCATCGTCAGGTGCTCGACCGAGAGCAGCGGCATCTGCGGGGCGTTCATGCGCGCGTCTCCTGCGGCGCTTCGCCGGCGGGCGGCGGACGCTCGGGCATGCGCACGGTCGGTTCGCGATGCGCGAGCAGCCCGCGCGGGCGCCACACCATGATCGTGACCATCGCGAGGCCGAAGGCGAGCATGCGGTACTGATTCAGGTCGCGGAAGACTTCGGGCAGGCCAATCAGCAGGATCGCCGCGAACACGATGCCGATCTGGCTGCCCATGCCGCCGAGCACGACGATCGCGAGGATGATCGCCGATTCGAGAAAGGTGAAGCTCTCCGGGCTGATGAAGCCCTGGCGGGTCGCGAAGAAGGACCCGCCGAAGCCGCCGAACATGGCGCCGATCGAGAACGCCGTGAGCTTGGTGTTGCGCGGGTGCACGCCGAGGCTGCGGCAGGCGATCTCGTCCTCGCGCAGCGCCTCCCAGGCGCGGCCGACCGGCAGCTTGCGGATGCGCAGGGTGAACAGGTTGGTGATCAGGGCGAGCCCGAGGATCAGGTAGTAGAGGAACACGATGCGGTCGACGGACGAATACGCGAGGCCGAAGAAGCTGTGGAACGAAGCTTCGCCCTCCGCCGGGTTGGCGGTGAACGGCAGCCCGAAGAAGGTTGGCCGCGGGATGCCGGAAACGCCGTCCGGTCCGTTGGTGAAGGTGTACCAGTTGAGCAGGATGATGCGCACGATCTCGCCGAAGCCGAGGGTCACGATCGCGAGGTAGTCGCCGCGCAGACGCAGCACCGGAAAGCCGAGCAGCATGCCGGCGAACGCGGCCATGATTCCGGCGAGCGGCAGGCAGGTCCAGAAACCGAGGTCGAAGTACAGCGCGAGCAGCGCGTAGCTGTAGGCGCCGACCGCGTAGAAGGCGACGTAGCCCAGATCGAGCAGCCCCGCCAGGCCGACGACGATATTCAGTCCCCAGCCGAGCATGATGTAGGTGACGACAAGAATGGCGATGTCGAGCAAACGCCGGTCGATCCCCGGCAGGAACGGCAGCATGACCGCGACACCGAGCAGCAGCGGGCCGACCAGGCGCGCCCAGTCCTGGACGCGTGCGCTCAGCCGGTCCATGCGCGCCTCGCGGGCCTCGGCGTCGAGCGCGCTCTCGGATGCGTACCACAGCAGCCAGGCCGCGCGCGCGCTCAGCACCCAGGCGGTGAGCGCGATCGTCCAGTTCACCACGGCGCTGGCGAAGGGCAGCAGGCGGTGCGCCAAGTCGGCGCCGTCCGCGCCCCCGGCGACGACGTCGTGCACCAGGATCGCGCTCAGCCCGAGGGCGAACGCCAGCGCGGCGACGAGCACCGGCAGCGGGCGCCGCGCGCGCAGCAGGCCGATGCCGAGGCGCCCGAGGAAGGCGAGCACGGCGGCGGCGACCACGTCGTCGAAGCGGAACACCACCGCTGGACCGCTGGAGATGTCCTGCACGCGTACCCCGACCAGGGCGATGGTCAGCAAGACGACCACCCCGGCGACCAGCCCGGCATCCTTCAGCGCGGCGCCGAAATCGAAGGCCGGACCTGGCGCCTGCGCTTGCATCACACCTTTTCGACGTCGGGTTTGCCGAGCAAGCCGGTCGGGCGGAAGATCAGCACCAGCACGAGAATGGCGAAGGCTGCGACGTCCTTGTACTCGACCGAGAAATAGGCCGACCAGAAGGCCTCGATCAGGCCGATCAGCAGGCCGCCGAGCATCGCGCCCGGCACCGAGCCGATGCCGCCGAGCACCGCGGCGGTGAACGCCTTCACGCCGGCCAGGAAGCCGATGTAGAAGTCGATCACGCCATAGTTCAGCAGGAACATCAGGCCGGCGACCGCGGCGAGGCTCGCCCCCATGACGAAGGTCAGCGAGATCGTGCGGTCGACGTCGATGCCGATCAGCGCGGCCATGCCCAGGTCCTGCTGGCAGGCGCGCTGCGCGCGGCCCAGCGCGGTCCGGTTGATGAGCAGGGTGAAGCCGGCCATCAGGGCGATGGTGAGCACGATGATCAGCATCTGCAGGTAGCTGAAGCTCACGGCGAACGCGCCGCCCTCGAGGAATCGCGCGCCGCCGGTGATCACCGGCTGCAGCGGCTTGTTGCGCGCGCCCTGCAGCAGCTGGACGTAGTTCTGCAGGAAGATCGACATGCCGATCGCGGTGATCAGCGCCGCGAGGCGCGGCGAGTGGCGAAGCGGCCGGTACGCGACCCGTTCGAGCGCCCAGCCGTAGACCGAGGTCAGCAGCATCGTCGCCACGAGCACGATCAGCAGCGCGAGCGGCACCCAGCCGACGCCGACCAGGCCGAGCGTGAGAAAGGTGATGATCGAGATGAAGGCGCCGATCATGAAGATTTCGCCGTGCGCGAAATTGATCATGCCGATGATCCCGTAGACCATCGTATAGCCGATCGCGATCAACCCGTAGATCATGCCGAGCGTCAGCCCGTTGATCAGCTGCTGCAGGAAGTAGCCCATGACGGGCGCAAGGTTAGGCGAGATTGCGCAACTCGCGCAACGCGACCGCGAGCATCGACTGGTCGGGCGCGGGGCCGGCGCGCAGCTCGGCAAGCAGGCGCTGCGCGCGTCCAAGCGCACTCGCGTGCGCTTCGCTCCAGGCGGCGATCAGTTCCTGCGGCGACGATCCGGCGCCCACGCCCTCCACGACCTGCGCGGTCAGCGTGCGCTGCAGCCCGGCGAGGTCGTCGCGCATCGCCGCGCGCGCGAGCGCGGGCCAGTGGCCCGCGCCGGTCAGCCTGCCGATGCAGGCCCGCAGCCAGGGCAGGTGGAGCGCCTCGGCGAGCGCGAAGTACACGCCCGCGACATGCATTTCCGGCACCCGCGCGCGCCCGGCGACCTCGACGATGTCGAGCGCGGCAAACAGCAGCTCGCTCGAGGCGACCGCCTGCGCAAGCGCCTCGGGCACGCCGCGCTTGCGGTAGCCCTCCGCCAGCGCTTCGACTTGCGCGCGACTGTCGGCGTCGAGCAGTCCAGACAGACCCCCGCGCAGGGTCTCGACCAGCGGCCGGAAGTGGGCAATGGTCGCCGCGATGTCCTCCCCGAGCCGGCTCGAGCGCAGAAACCAGCCGGTCGCGCGCACCGTGAGGCGCCCGACCAGGATGAGCATCTCGGCCTGCACCTCGTCCGGCACGTGGTTGTCGAGCGCCTCGATCGCCTGCCACTGCGGCACCAGCGCGAAGATCTCGCGCTGCAGCAGATAGGCGCGCACGACGTCTGCCGGACTCGCGCCGGTCGCGTCGACGAAGCCGTGCACGAAGGTGCTGCCGACGCGGTTGACCATGCTGTTCAGCACGTGCGATGCGATGATTTCGCGCCGCAAGGGGTGGCGCGCCATGTACGTCGCATAGTCTGCGCGCAGCCGCGCCGGAAAATAGCGCGCGAGCGAAGTGGCGACCCAGGGGTCGTCGGGCAGGGGCGAGTCGAGCAACAGGTCGTAGAGCCAGAGCTTGGCGTAGGCGAGCAGCACCGCCGCCTCCGGCGTCGCGAGGCCTTCGCCCTGCGCCCTGCGCGCATCGAGCTCCGCGTCATCGGGCAGAAACTCGATGGCGCGATTCAGGCGGCCGGCCTTTTCCAGCGCCCGCATGAAGCGCGTCTGCGCATCGAGCAGGCGAACGCCCATGCGCCGGGCGATCGATAGCGACTGCGTCTGGAAGTAGTTGTCGCGCAGCACGAATTGCGCGACGTCCGAGGTCATCTCGCCGAGCAGCTTGTCGCGCTGCTTCGTCGTCAGCTCGCCATCGCTGATCGCGAGTCCAAGCAGGATCTTGATGTTGACCTCGTGATCCGAGGTCGCGACCCCCGCCGAGTTGTCGATCGCGTCGGTGTTGATGCGGCCGCCGGCGCGCGCGAACTCGATGCGGCCGCGTTGCGTCACGCCCAGGTTGCCGCCCTCGGCGAACACCTTGCAGCGCAGCGCCGCGCCATCGACCCGCACGGCGTCGTTCGTGCGATCGCCGACCTCGGCCTGCGATTCCTCGCTCGATTTCACATAGGTGCCGATGCCGCCGTTGTAGATCAAGTCGACCGGCGCGCGCAGGATCGTGCTGATCAGCTCGTTCGGCGTCAGGCGCGTGGCCTCGGTGCCGAGCGCGCGGCGCATCTCGGTGGACAGCGCGATCGTCTTCAGGCTGCGCGGCCACACGCCGCCGCCCTTGGAGATCAGCGCGCCGCCGTAGTCCGCCCAGCTCGAGCGCGGCAGCTCGAACAGGCGCTTGCGCTCCTCCCAGCTGCCTTCGGGGTCCGGATCCGGGTCGATGAAGACATGCCGATGATCGAACGCCGCGACCAGGCGGATGTGCTTGGAGAGCAGCATGCCGTTGCCAAACACGTCGCCCGACATGTCGCCGATGCCGACCACGCTGAACGCCTCGGACTGGGTGTCGAGTCCGAGCTCGCGAAAGTGCCGCTTGACCGATTCCCAGGCACCGCGCGCGGTGATGCCCATCTTCTTGTGGTCATAGCCCGCCGAGCCGCCCGAGGCAAAGGCGTCGCCGAGCCAGAAGCCGTACTCGGCGGACACCGCATTGGCGATGTCGGAAAACGTCGCGGTGCCCTTGTCCGCGGCGACCACGAGGTAGGGATCGTCGTCGTCGTGGCGCCGCACGTCGGGCGGCGGCACGATCGCATCGCCCACCCGGTTGTCGGTGATATCGAGCAGCCCGCGCAGGTAGTCCTGATAGCAGGCCACGCCTTCGGCGAGGTACGCATCGCGATCGCTCGCCGGCGGCGCCTTCTTGAGCACGAAGCCGCCCTTCGAGCCGACCGGCACGATCACCGTGTTCTTCACCATCTGCGCCTTGACCAGCCCGAGAATCTCGGTGCGGAAATCCTCATGGCGATCCGACCAGCGCAGCCCGCCGCGCGCGACCTTGCCGCCGCGCAGATGCACACCCTCGAAGCGCGGCGAGTACACGAAGATCTCCACCCGCGGCTTGGGCTCGGGCAGGCCGGGCACCTGCGCCGAGTCGAGCTTGAATGACAGGCAGGGGCGGCGGCGCCCGTCCGCGTCGCGTCGGAACCAGTTGGTCCGCAGCGTCGCCTGAATGAGCGCCAGAAACTGGCGCAGCACGCGGTCCTCGTTGAGCTGCTCGACCTTGTCGATCTCGGCCTCGATCTCGGCTGCGCGTCGCGTGCCGTCTTCGCCTTCGGCGCGGGCCGGGCCGCGGGGGTCGAAGCGCTCGCGGAACAGCGCCACCAGGGCGCGCGCGATCGCGGCGTGCGCGGCGAGCGTGCGTTCGATGTAGGCCTGCGAGAGGCTGAAATTGATCTGCTGAAGGTAGCGTGCATAGGCGCGCAGCACCGTCACCTCGTCGGCGTCGAGCCGCGCGCGCAGCACGAGCTGATTGAAGCCGTCGTTTTCCAGCGTGCCGTAAAAGAGCCGCGCGAAGGCGTCTTCGAAGATCTCATCGAGGGCGTCGATGTCGACCTCCGTTTCGCCGAGCACGCGCAACGCGAAGTCGTGGATCCACAGTGGCGTGCCGTCGGCCGGGGCGACGCGGTAGGGGCGCTCCTCGAGCACGCGCAGGCCCATGCGCTCGAGCATCGGCAGCGAATCGGACGGCGTCACTGCGGCGCCGTAATGGAACAGCTTGAAGCGCAGCGTGTCGTGTGCGGATTCCGGTGGCCGGTACAGCCGCAGCGCGAGAGGCTTTTGCGCGGACAGGGTCTCGAGCAGCGCGATGTCCGGCACCGCCGCGCGCGCGCTGAAATCGTCGCGATAGGCCGCTGGAAAGGCCGCGGCGAAGCGCAGATGCAGGGCGATGCCCGCCGCTTCGCCGCGCGCCTCGATCAGGGCGTCGGCGAGGTCGTCGTCCCAGCGGCGCATCGCGGCGGCCAGCTGCGCCTCGAGGTCGTCGACGTCGGCGGGCGGGATCGCGCCCGGCGTGGTGCGTACGGTGATCAGCACGCGTGCGAGCACCGATTCGGACAGCGAGACGTCGAAGTCCGAGCCGCTGGCCTCGAAGGCGGTTTCGAGCATGGTCTGCCACTTGCGGCGCAGCGCCGTGTCGTAGCGCTCGCGCGGGGCGTAGATCAGGCAGGCGACGAAGCGCTCGTAGGGATCGCGCCGCAGGAAAAGGCGCAGGCGCTGACGCTCGCCCAGCTGCAGGACGCCGAGCGCCGTCTCGTACAGCGTGTCGACGTCGCCCTGCATGAGCTCCTCGCGCGGATGCACGTTCAGGATGTTGGTCAGCGCCTTGCCGGCGTGGCTTTGCGGCTCGAGCCCCGCGCGTTCCACGACCTGCAGGACCTTGCGCCGCAGCAGCGGAATCTGTTCGGGCATCGCCATGTAGGCCGTCGAGGTGTACAGCCCGAGGAAGCGGTGCTCGCCGCAGACCTCGCCGTCGGCGTCGAAGCGCTTGATGCCGACGTAATCCAGATAGCCCGGCCGGTGCACCGTGGAGCGCGAGTTGGACTTCGTGATCACGAGCAGCGCGCGCTCGCGTGCCCGCTCGCGCACCTTGGGTGGCAGCGCGGCGAAGCTCGCCGAGAGGTTCTCGCCGCCCGGCGTGCGCAGCAGCCCGAGACCCGAGTCCGGGACGACGCGCAGGCCGTCTTCGCCCTCGACCTTGATCAAGTCGTGGTTGCGGTAGCCGAGAAAGGTGAAGTGGTCGTTCGCCAGCCAGTCGAGGAAGGCGCGCGCCTCGGCAATCTCCTCGGCGGGCAGCGGCGGCGGCGCGGCGTCGATCTGCGCGTCGATGTCGCGCAGCTTGTCGCGCATCGCGCGCCAGTCGGTGACGGCAAGCCGCACGTCGGCGAGCGCATGCAGCACCTCGTCGGCGAGCGCCTGCCGCGCGGCGGCTTCGACGACACGGTCGACCTCGACGTGCATGAACGACTCGCGCAGCGACGCGCCCTCGGTCTCCGCGCAGCGCCGACCTGCGGCATCGCGCGTCAGGTTCATGATCGGATGGACGAACAGATGCAGCGTCAGGCCTTGCCGGTTCACCGCCATGGTCACCGTGTCGACCAGAAACGGCATGTCGTCGGTGACGATCTCGATCACGGTATGCGTCGACTGCCAGCCGTGCTCGTCCATGTCGGGGTTGAGCACCCGCAGGCGCTCGCTGCCCGCCGTGCGCTGGCGCGCGAAGTCCCAGTGCGACAGTGCCGCGCCGAACAGGTCCTCGGGGGCACGCGCGGTGAGATCCTCGGGCGCGACGCGGCGGAAGTACCGGCGCACGAAGGCCTCGAGCGCAGCGCGATCGTTTTTCGGCGCGCGCTTGCGCACCAGCGCAACGATCGCCTCGAGATGCGCCTGGCGCGACTGCTCGGATCTGCGATTCATCGATTGCTGTCCTCTACTGACGACGTGGCCGACGCCTGCCGCGCGCCTGCGCAGAAGACGCTACTTTACGCCGCCGGTAGAATACGCGACCCAACGCGACCGTCCCGTTACACTCGAACCTGCCCGTGATCCGCACCCGTTTCGCGCCCAGCCCGACCGGCTACCTCCATATCGGCGGCGCGCGCACGGCGCTGTTCTCCTGGGCCTACGCGCGGCGCCACGGCGGCGCCTTCGTGCTGCGTATCGAGGACACGGACCTCGAGCGCTCGACGCGCGCCTCGGTCGACGCGATCCTCGAGGGGCTCGCCTGGCTCGGCATCGACTGGGACGAGGGACCGTTTTTCCAGATGAAGCGGCTCGAGCGCTATGCCGAAGTCGCCGAGCAGCTGATCGCGGCGGGCGACGCTTACTACTGCTGGGCGACGAAGGACGAGCTCGACGCGCTGCGCGAGGCGCAGCGCGCGCGCGGCGACAAGCCGCGCTACGACGGGCGCTGGCGGCCCGAGCGGGCGCGTGCCGCGGGGCTGGTGCCGCCGACCGACCGGCCGCCGGTGGTGCGCTTTCGAACACCGCAGGAAGGCGACGTCGGCTGGCACGATCTGGTCAAGGGCGCGGTCAGCTTCCCGAACGAAGAGCTCGATGACCTCGTGATACTGCGCAGCGACGGCGTGCCGACCTACAACTTCGGCGTCGTCGTCGACGATCTCGACATGGAAATCACCCACGTGATCCGCGGCGACGATCACGTCAACAACACGCCGCGCCAGATCCATGTATTCAACGCGCTCGGCGCCAAGCTGCCCGCGTTCGGCCACGTACCGATGATTCTCGGCGCGGACGGCGAGCGCCTGTCGAAGCGCCACGGCGCAGTAAGCGTCACCCAGTACCGCGACGACGGATACCTGCCGGAGGCCCTCGTCAATGCGCTCGCGCGTCTGGGCTGGTCGCACGGCGACGACGAGGTCTTCTCGATCACCCAGCTCGTCGCGTGGTTCGACCTCGAGCATGTCAGCCGCTCGGCGGCGCAGTTCGACCCCGACAAGCTGAACTGGCTGAACCACGAATACATCAAGCGCGCCGACGACGCGCGCCTTGCCGTGCTCGTCGAACCGGAGCTCAGGCGCCTGGGTGCGGTGCCCGATCGGGGGCCGGCGCTCGAAGCGGTCGTCGCGCTGCTCAAGGACCGTGCCACTTCGATCCTGCACCTGGCCGAAGCCGCAACGCTGTTCTACCTGGAGCCGCAGCCGGCGGCCGGACTCGTCGCGCAGCACCTGACCGAGGCCGCGCGACCGGGGCTGCGCACGCTCAAGGCGCGCCTCGCCGAGCTCGCGGCCTGGGACAGGGCATCGATCGGCGGCGCGCTCAAGTCCGCGCTCGCCTCGAGCGGCCTCAAGATGCCGCAGCTCGCCATGCCGCTGCGTGTCCTGGTCACCGGGCGCACGCAGACGCCGTCGGTCGATGCGGTGCTCGAGCTACTCGGCCGCGAGACCGTGCTCGCGCGGCTTTCACACCATCTCGATACCGACTGAAAGGAGACCCGGATGATCCGATCGTTTGCGTTTATCGTGCTCGCGGTCGCGAGCGGCGCTGCCGCCGCGCAGCAACAGGGCATGGAGCCCGGCGAGTGGGAGCTCACGACGACGATTTCATCGCCGATGATGCCGCAACCGCAGACCGCGACGGTGAGGCATTGCATCAAGGCCGAAGACCTGGCCGAACCCTCGCGCTGGATGGGCGGCAGCCCTCCGGGGAGCGACTGCAAGCTCACGCCGCTCGAGCGCGACGCAAGCGGCGCGAGCTGGGAGATGGCCTGTCCGTCCTCGGGATTCAAGGGTCGCGGGCGCGCGCGCTTTGCCGCGGGAATGATGGACAGCGAGATGCAGATGCACGGCATGCAGGGCGGCAAGAAATTCGACATGCAGACCAAGACGCGCGGTCGCCGCCTCGGACCCTGCGGCTCGTAAGCGCGCGATTTCCCGCTGCTTTTCCCGTGTTCCGGCTTTACCGATCGGAAGGCCGCGGCTATAATCCGCGGCCTTGTCTGGGGGTATAGCTCAGCTGGGAGAGCGCTTGCATGGCATGCAAGAGGTCACCGGTTCGATCCCGGTTACCTCCACCAGCAGGTTTGCAGCATCGGTCGTCGGAAGACCCCATCGTCTAGAGGCCTAGGACATCGCCCTTTCACGGCGGTAACCGGGGTTCGAATCCCC
>Ga0210098_1000563_pt1 | contig 11159 bp, 7 predicted proteins | sample Joice_ThreeSqA_D_FD_184870 | JGI IMG/M metagenome (GOLD analysis project Ga0210098, IMG submission 184870) | Wetland microbial communities from San Francisco Bay, California, USA, that impact long-term carbon sequestration - Joice_ThreeSqA_D1... | ecosystem: Environmental > Aquatic > Marine >...
GATGAGAGCGGCCCTGTCGAATCCGGCGAACAGCGACGTGTATTCACGTGAGTACGCAGGCTTCGTCGACATCTTCCGGCGTGTCGCAGTGCCAGTTGAGTTTCCCCATCTCTTCTTCGTGGCCGGGGGCGCGCTCGCCGTCGAGAATGCCATGAAGGCGGCCTTCGATTGGAAGGTTCAGCTCAATCAGCGGCGCGGCGTGGAGGAAGGAGGGAACCGCATCCTCCACTTCAGGGACGCATTCCACGGACGTAGCGGCTACACGCTGTCGGTCACCAACACCGACCCCACCAAGACAGTCCGGTTCCCGAAGTTCGACTGGCCCCGCGTGTCGAGCCCGGCTCTGGACTTTCCGGTGGACCTGGCCTCCGTGACCGCTGCGGAGGAAGCATCCGTCGCGGAAATGGAAGCCGCGTTCCGGGAGGACCCGCACGGCATCGCGGCGATTCTGATCGAACCGATCCAGGGGGAGGGTGGCGATCACCATTTCCGCCCCGAATTCCTGCAGCGCCTGAGAGACCTCGCCGATCGTCACGAAGCCCTGCTGATCTTCGATGAAGTGCAGACGGGCCTCGGGCTGACGGGCTCCATGTGGGCGTTTCAGCAGCTGGGCGTCACCCCCGACATCGTCGCCTTCGGCAAGAAGACGCAGGTGTGCGGGATCATGAGCACCTCGCGTATCGACGAGGTCGAGGCGAACGTCTTCCGGGTTTCCTCCCGCATCAACTCGACGTGGGGCGGTAACCTGGTCGACATGGTGCGCTGCGCCCGCTACCTCGAGATCATCGAGGAAGACGACCTCGTCGAGAACGCCGCCACCGTGGGAGCGTATCTGCTGAACGAGCTCGACTCGCTGCGCCCGGACTTCCCCGCCGTGAGCAACGTACGGGGACGGGGACTGATGATCGCCTTCGACCTGCCCGACGGCGGGACCCGAAACCGCTTGCGTGCGCACTGCTGGGAGAACGGACTGGCCACGCTGGTCTGTGGTTCCCGGTCCATCCGATTTCGGCCTCCGCTCACGTTCAGCGTGCAGGACGCGGACAGGGCGATCGAGCTCCTGCGCGAATCTCTGTCCGAGGTGGTGGAGCCGCTGGCCGGAGCCTCTCCAGCCAGGATGGGCGAGGAATAGGCTCCGAGGCTCCGAGGCCCCCAGTCCAGGTCCGGGGAACCCGCCGCAGGCGGGGGAGGTATGAAGGGCTGACGAGGGGACGAACGAGCGTCGCTTTGGCGGAGCTCTTGAGATGCGGTCGCCCGGCGACCGGGAGGTTCGAGATGAACGCAACTAGGCGAACCCTGGCGGGATTCCTGTTTGCCGCAACGACCCTCGTAGCCGGAGGCTGCAGCGACGATGCATCCACCGGACCTCAGGTGGGGACGCTCGAGGTCAATCTGATCATGGATGGGACCGACCGCGACACCAACGGCGGGACCCTGATCTTCGACGGCGAGGTCGTCGGCCCGCTGGTCGCCAACGTCCGAACGACCATCGACTCCGTGGAACCGGGTATCTACGTCATTTCGGTGACCGGGATCGAGTCCAACTGCTCCCTGGTCGGAGACAATCCGCGCAACGTCACGGTTCGGGCAGGGCAGGTGTCCACGGAGGAGTTCAGGTACCTCTGCGAGTCCACCGGAGGGAAGGACCCCGGCGATCCAGCCGTGCCCTGACAGTCGGCGCCTCGCCCCGCACCACACACGACCCGCGACCGGTGAGAACATCTCTCACCGGTCGCCGCTTCACGCCCCCCGTGACGTCCGGTCCTTCGTCGCTTCGGCGTAGCTGACGAAGCGCTCGCGCTTCAGCAATCGGATGAACTGTCCGAGCCTGTGGGCCACTGGCTCGGCCCGTTCACCGAACTCTTCGCGCGCCAACTCCACGAGCTGCCGGACGTCCGTGCCACCATCCATCTCCTTCCACACGAAGGAACCCACCTCATCGAGGCGGATCCGAGGCGGCGCCATCATGAAGGAGATCCATCGCCCGAGCGAACGAATGCCTCGCACGCGCGGCCGTTCGCGGATGAGCGTGACCTTTCCTCCGTCGTCCTCCTCCCATTCGACGTCCCGCCGCGGCGTCATGTCGAGCAGGTTGGGGCCCCGCAGCGACCGACCGGATGGTCCCGCGGAGTTCGTTCGTGAGACGCGGAGCCTCATTCGGACTCGTTCTTCAGTGGCAGCCAGGCCAGCAGGGCCACGATCGCCGGGTAGGCGAGAAGGCCGAGGACGAGGCTTCCACTGCCCGTGGGAGTCACCGCGGCCTTCCAGCGCGCCAGGGTCGGGATGAAGTCCTGTCCGAGGAACAGGAAGGCCAGGGCCACCGCCATCAGCGACTCGCCCGCGATGAAACCTGAAGAAAGGAGGATCCCCTTGTTCTCGGCCTTCTGCCTCCGCTCTTCGCCCAATCCCGCGCGCCGTACCCGCCACTCGAACAGCGCCCGAATCAGGCCGCCAACGAAGATGGCCGCCGTGGAGTAGAAGGGCAGGTACATGCCCACCGCGATCAGCATAGGTGCGGGAGCGCTCACCAGGATCAGCCCGACGGCGAAGAACATCCCCGCGATCACGAGCGGCCACGCCATCTCGCCTCCCACGATCCCGTTGGCAATCAGGGCCATCAGCCCCGCCTGGGGAGCTGGGAGCTCCGCCGAGCCGATCGTGTATGCGGCGTCCATGACGTTCAACGCCACCGCGAGGACGACCGCCGCGCCGATCACTCCTATGATCTCTCCCACTTCCATGCGCCAGGGAGTGCCCCCCAGGATGTGTCCGACTTTGAGGTCCTGCATCATGTCTCCGGCAATCCCGGCGGCGCAGCACACGACGCCGGCCACCGCCAGCACTCCGGCCACCCCGCTCATGTCGGTGAGGCCTATCGCCACCATGAGGACGGCCGCGAAGAGGAGTGCCGTGAGGGTCAGGCCGGAGATGGGGTTGTTGGAGTTTCCGATCAGTCCCACGAGGTATCCGGCCACCGCCGAGAAGAGGAACCCGAGAATGAGCATGACGGCCGTGAGAATGACTGCTCCGAGCACCGATCCGGTGAAGTAGAGATACAGGAAGAAGGTCGCCAGGCCCATGCCTCCGATCCCGATGAGGACGTGCTTGAACGGCAGATCGATCTCGGTTCGAGGGGTTCGTCCGGCAGCCTCACCCAGGTTGATCTCAGCCAGTGCCTTTCGAATCCCTGACACGAGAGGTCCCCTCAGGCCCCACAGAGTCCAGAATGCCGCCACGATCATGGTCCCCACAGCGAGCGGCCGGATCTGGTTGAACCAGACATCCTCGCTCAGGGCAACCAGGTCGGTCGCCGGCGCCAGGCTCGCACTGAGGCCCGGGTTGAGGAAGACGGCGAGCGGCACGAGGAACAACCAGCCCATGACGGCGCCGGAGAAGAGGATCGCCGATACCCGGAAGCCCACGATGTAGCCCACGCCCATGAGCATGGGCGAGGCGGCTGGCGTCTGCAGATACAGCCCACCGCCCGCATACTCCGCCTTCTCTCCCATGACGGAGATCGACGAGCGGCCGAACGCGATAGCCCCCGCGGTCTTTTCCTTGATCAGGAGGATTCCGTTGGTGTTCTTGTACAGCTCCCAGACCGCGGCGAGCACGATGCCGCCAAAGACGAACTTCGCGCCTGTCTGCCCCCCCTGTCCGGCTTTCACGATCTCCGCCGCCGCCACGCTCTCAGGGAACGGGAGGTCGGCCTCGACGACCAGAGTGCGGCGCAGCACGATGACGAAGAGCACACCGACGACGCCGCCCACGAGCATGATCGCAGTGCTTTCCCAGTAGCGAAGGGTATCCCAGGCTCCCGTGATCACGAAAGCCGGAATCGTGAAGATGGCGCCCGCCATCAGGGACTCGCCCACCGATGCCGTGGTCCGCGCTATGTTCTCTTCGAGGATGGTGCCCCGGAACGGGCGCAACACCGCCATCGCGACGACAGCGGCGGGAAACGCGGCAGCGACCGTGAGGCCTGCTTTCATGCCGACGTACGCGTTCGCCGCGCCGAGGACGATGGCCATGACTACGCCAAGCAGGATCGCCTTGAACGTGAGCTCCGCCATGTTCGTATCCGCGGGCACGTAGGGCACGTCGTTCCGGTCGCTCATCCGTTGCCTCCTGTGGAGTGGAAGCGTCGTCCGTGGCTTATGGACGCGACGCAGTCCAGGACTTATCGTGCCGAAATTGTCGTCCCGTGTACGAGCCCGCCAGCGTGATCCACTCCGTGTCGGGTCTGTCGAGAGACCCGACGCGTGGGAAGAGGAGGAACCATGACATTCGTTTCCGAGCTCCAGCCGACTTCCGTCTGGCACTACTTCGACCAGCTGCTCGCGATCCCCAGAGGATCGAAGAAGGAAGAGAAGGCCCGCGCCTTCGTGACCTCGGTAGCCGAGCGGCTGGGTCTGGACTACACGGTGGATGAAACGGGGAACGTGATCGTTCGAAAGCCGGCGACGGGTGGGGACGGATCCGGAAGTTCCACGATCCTGCAGTCACACCTGGACATGGTGCAGGAGAAGAACTCGGATGTGGAATTCGACTTCGACAGGGATGCCATCCGGCCCGTGCTCGACGGAGAGTACCTGAAGGCCGATGGCACGACTCTGGGGTCGGACAACGGGATCGGCGTGGCCACGATGCTGGCACTGATGGAGGCCAGGGATCTCACGCATGGCCCGCTGGAGTTTCTGTTCACGATCGACGAGGAGACAGGACTGACGGGAGCCGGCGGGCTGGACGAGGGTCTTCTCGAAGGCCGGATGTTGATCAACCTCGACTCGGAGGAGGAGGGGGTGCTCACCATAGGCTGCGCGGGGGGGGCGGATACGCACCTTCATCTTGCCGTGGAGCGATCCGCAGTGCCGAAGGAGCACTTGGCGATCGCGATCAACGTCGCAGGACTCAGGGGAGGGCATTCCGGTGTCGACATCCACCTTCAACGCGGCAACGCGATAAAGATAGTCGCCCGCGCCCTGCATGCCGCGTCTCTCGCGGAGCCTGTTCGCGTTGCCTCGTTCGAGGGAGGCAACGCGCACAACGCCATCCCACGCGAGGCCTCCGCCGTAGTGGTATTCCCTGACGCAGAAGACATCCCGAGGGTGGTCAGGGAGACGCTCGAATCTGAGCTGAAAGCTGCACGGGCCGAGCTCGGCGCGGTCGATCCGGGCATGACGTACTCGATCGTCGACGCGTCGCCGCCGACCGAGGCTCTCGGCGTGTCGGACAGCCGCAGATTGCTGTCGCTCGTCACGGCGCTCCCGCACGGCGTCCTTGCCATGAGCAACGAGATCGAGGGCCTGGTCGAGACCAGCACGAATCTCGCGGTGATTCGGGAGCGAGAGGGACGGGTATTCGTGCTGATGAGCAGCCGGAGCTCGGTGATGTCGGCCCTCGCCGCGCTGCGACAGCGGATCCGATCGTTCGCGTATCTGTCCGGATCGGACCTGGAGGAAAAGGACGGCTATCCAGCGTGGCAGCCGGACGTCAACTCGCCCCTTCTGAAGGTCGTAAGGCAGGTTCACGAGCGAATCGCGGGAGAGGCCGAAGTCGGGGCCGTCCACGCCGGCCTCGAATGCGGCATAGTCGGCGAGAAGTACCCCGGGATGGACATGATCTCGTTCGGGCCGCAGATCGAGTTTCCACATTCTCCGGACGAGCGGGTGAAGGTGGCCTCCGTTGGTGAATTCTACGAGGTGGTGAAGGCCGTTCTGGAGGAGCTGGCAGGCGCCTGACCGGCGACGGGAGGACAGAGGCGGCGCCAGGGGCTACGTGGGGACGAGCGAATCCGCTATCTTGGCCGGAGGTAGCACTGGCCAGGTCCATCGGAGGGTCGATGCTGAAAAAAGGGGAAGTGATCGGGGTATGGCTGTGGGGGATAGCCGTGTGGATCATCCTGGCGTTCGCGTTTGGAGACTTCTGGTGGTTCCGGCCGCTGTACCGGCAGCTGTTCTGACCCGGCGGGCGGGCCGCCGGACGTCAGGGGGACGTTGCGCCAGCGCTGGACGTAAATGGCGACGGATGTCATCTTCAAGTGTCTGTGGCTCCGAGCGAGCCGTTGGTCGGTCGACCCGCTGAGAATTCAGCTGGCGTGCGGCGGGTCAGGGGATCGGTTAACCCGTCAAGGAGGACTCGATGGCCGAGAAGAACCGGAAGAAGACCTACCTGATCCTGATCGCGGTGTTGATCGTCGTCCTTCTGATCACCTATCTCTGACCGGACCTGGAGCGGACCGGCGGCGTGGAGTCTTCCACGACGCCGGTTGTCTCCGTCCGTTCATGCGGGCACCCGAGTCGGCGGATGTCCACTTGAGGACGAACGACGTCATGATTCCGAGCATGGAGGCGATCGTGGGGTGCACCGGGGTTTCCTCCCTCCAGGGCGCCACCGAGCCGCAGATCTCTCCCCGCTCGCATCGGCGCTCGCATTCCCCGGGCCAACTCCTCTTTGCCGGGAAGTAGCAGAGCGCACCGCCCGCACCGCCGGCGGCCACGATCGTGTCCAGGGGCAGGCCGGCCCCAACCTCGAACCCCCGATCGCCGAAGACGCTACGGAGACGAGATACCCGTGATCCTGTATGACGGCTGGTGTCCCTTGTGCGTCAGCTCCGTGAAGTTCGTGCTGCGACGAGACAGAGACGCAGTGTTCAGTTTCGCATCCGTTGATTCAAGCGCAGCCCAGGCTCTACTGGAGAGTCACGAGATCGACCCCGCGATCACGAGCAAGGTACGTTCCGGGGATTCGGTCGCTCTCATATGGCATGGCCGGATCTTTACGGGAAGCGAGGCTGCGTGGCGGATTGGCGCCCGACTGCCGTTTCCATGGAGAGCGCTCGCACTTCTTCGTCTCGTACCTCTCAGGGTCAGGGAGACCGCCTATCGCGCAGTGGCGGGGAAGGCTACCGGCCTGTCACGTTCCCGACATGTCGAACCGTGACCGCTTCCTCTGAGTCGCGGGTTGCGGGAAGCACCGTTTCAGGAACCGATGACCCGACCCGCGACCTCGCCGACGCCGGTGATCCAGGCACGATATGCGTCACCCCGAACGAGCTGTCCCACTCCAGCCGGAGTCCCGGTGAACACCAGGTCTCCCGGCGCCAGGGCCACGAGCTTCGACAGGTGGACGAGGATCTCCTCGGGCGACCAGATGAGATCCGAGATGTCGGCGTGCTGCCGTGCCCGCCCGTTCACCTCGAGCCCGATGGATCCCGATCTTGGATGGCCCACTTCGCTGACCGGTGCAATGGCCGAACACGGGGCCGACCTGTCGAATCCCTTCGCCATGTCCCACGGCCGGCCGCGGTCCCTGGCCTCCCGCTGCAGGTCACGGCGCGTGAGGTCCACGCCCACGGCGTAGCCGTAGATCAATTCCCGGCACGCCTCGGGGCCCAGACCGGATCCGTGCCCCGCCACCGCGATCACCAGTTCCACTTCATGGTGCAGGTCTTCCGTCGCCAGGGGAAACGACATCTCGCCACCGCCGGTGACGGCATCTGCAGGCTTTGAGAAGAAGAAGGGGAACTCTCGATCCGGGTTTCCACCCATCTCTCGCGTGTGCGCCGCGTAGTTCCGTCCGACGCAGTAGATCCTCCGCACGGGAAACACGAGATCGGTCGCCCGTATCGGGAGGCTGGGAACGGCAGGCGGGTCGAATGCATGAGTTTCGTTCATCGGACCAAGATGGCGAAATCTCGTGCACCGGCGACAGGCTCCCCGCCTGGATCGATTGCGTGGTGAAGCCCGGCGATTCAGTTTCGGCGCTCGCACAGGTACTCCGAAAAAGGACTCGCAATGCGAATGCACGTGTCGGGCGCCCCCATGCTGATCATGGCAGCCATCGGTCTGGGCTTCGTCGGCTGCTCATCGGCCTCCGCGCCGGCGCCGGAACTGGAACTCGCACCAGTAGAGGCTCGGATCAACCCGGCCGTCGCAAGCGAGACGATCACGGCCGCCGAGATGCGGTCTCACATCGCGTTCCTGGCCAGCGACGAACTGGCGGGGCGTGACACCCCCAGTCCGGGGCTCGAGAAGGCCGCGGTGTACATCGAGGACGCATTCCGCGCCGCCGGTCTGCAGCCGGCCGGAGACGATGGCTCCTACCTGCAGCGATGGACGTTCGACAAGACTTCTCTCAAGCCGGACGAGGTGGCTGTTGAAGTGGTGGAGGACGGGGAGACAACTGTTCTCGAGTACGCCGTCGACTTCTTCGTGCTTCCTTCCACCGAAGAAGTGGTCAGCGGCGGCGCCGCATTCGCCGGATCGGTCGAAGGTTTCCTCGGTGATAGCGCGCCTGACATGCAGGGGCGCCTCGCGGTCGTCACCACGCCTCCATCGATGGGAATGGAGATCCTCCAGGCAGGCCGGGCAGCGGCGGGCGCCGGCGCCTCGGGGCTCGTTCTCATTCTGGATCCGGCGCTACCCGCAGAGGTTGTGGGAATGGTCGCTGGCCAGGTCGCGGGATCGGGCCTGCCCCCGCAACCCGTGCCGATCGTCGGAATCCCGTGGGAGGTCGCGAGCCGGATTCTCCGAACTTCGGGTTCCGCTCTCGAGGATCTCGCCGGAGACAGCACCGCGGCGCACACGCCCGTGGTCCTGGACGATCTCCAGCTCACGGTCCGGACGCCCGTCGAACGGGAGACTTCCAACCCGCCCAACGTGGTGGGCATCTTGCCCGGCAGCGACCCCGATCTCGCGGACACGTACGTGGTGCTCTCGGCCCACTTCGACCACGTCGGGATCGGGGTCCCTGACGCCGAAGGAGACTCGATCTACAACGGCGCCGACGACGACGCATCCGGGACTTCCGTGCTGCTGGAGGTCGCGCAGGCTCTCCAGGCCATGCCGCGCGCTCCCAGGAGAAGTGTCCTGTTCCTGGCGGTGAGCGGTGAAGAGAAGGGACTGCTCGGCTCCGCGCACTTCGCGGCACAGCCGACAGTCCCTCTGACTGCGATCATCGCGGACATCAATCTCGACATGGTGGGCCGCAACGCGCCTGACACGGTCATCGCCGTGGGGCAGGAGTACACCTCCCTTGGCGATCTGTCGCGGCAGATTGCCGAGCAGCACCCCGAGCTGGGGCTCACGGTGGCGCCGGACCCGGACCCGTCGGAGCAGGCGTTCTTCAGAAGCGACCACCTCGTGTTCGTTCGGGAGGACATCCCGGCCATCTTCCTTACGACCTGGATTCATGACGACTACCATCAGCCGTCGGACGAGGTCGAGGCGATCGACTCCGACAAGGCGGCGAGGGTCGCTCGACTCGCGTTCTTGCTGACATGGCACGTCGCGGAGGACGAGGCCCCGCCGGAATGGAAGGCCGGGGCACTGGAAGAGGTGCACGAGATTCTAGAGGATTCGCCTCTCTAGCAGGGGTCCGCAGCGGACACTGCGATCAGAGGCGTCAAGCGGCTCGGGCCGGGCGCTTTGCGCCACGAGGAAGCCGCCGTAGCTTGGGTCGGGGCAGGCGCGGAGGTGGTCGCGCTTGCGGATTCTGGATCCAGCACTGGCGGGATGGGCCGTTGACACCCGGCGATCACAGTCCTGAAATCGATTCCACGGGCGACGGGGGGGCCGCTGCGCCCGGCGACCTGGGTGAGGACCTGAGGGACGAGCTCGCACCCGAGTTCGAGCTCGTCCGGCCTCTCGGCGGTGGTGGTCTCTCCACCGTCTACCTCGCCCGCGAGCCTTCCCTGAGCCGCCTGGTCGCGATCAAAGTCCTTGACGCCGCTGTTGCGCGACACCCGAAGATGCTGGCTCGATTCCGCCGGGAGGCGCGGGCGCTCGCTTCCGTTTCGCACCCCAACGTCGTATCGGTCTTCCGGGTCGGAGACCTGAAATCAGGTCTCCCTTATCTGGTGATGCAGTACATTCGTGGACGTGACCTGGCCGAACGGCTCGAGGCAGAGGGGCCGCTGGATGAGATCGCCGCATGTGACGTCCTCACGTCGGTCGCCGCCGCCCTGGCCGCCGTACACGCGCACGGGATCGTGCACAGGGACGTGCGACCAGAGAGCATCCTCTGCGAGCACGGCACGGACAGGATCTTCCTCGCCGACTTCGGCCTCGCGACCTATCTGACGGACGGTGATCGGGAATCGGCCCGACTGACCACTGCTGGCCACGTGATCACGGACTACCGATGCTCGAGTCCCGAAGTCTTGAAGGGTCTCGAACCGACCACCGCGTCTGACGTCTATTCGCTCGGAGTGCTGGGCTATTACGTACTTGCGAGGTCCGGTCCATACCGCGTCTCGGGACCCGAGGCGCAGGTGCGGGCGCACCTGCATCTGGAGCCCATCGCTTTGAGGTCCTTCGGCATCGATGTGGAACCGGAGCTCGAGAACCTTCTCGGGCGCTGCCTGGCAAAGGCACCGCAAGCGCGCCCGCCGGTCGCCGAGGTCACACGAACCCTGCTGACGCTGTCGGCGGGCACCACGACGGCCGAAGCAGAGCCTCATGGCGTCGTCGCCGTTGCCGTGGGGCAGCAGTCCGCCGTCAAGTACCGCTTCACGATGCTCGGTGGCCTCGACCTGCAGTCGGACGCGGGAAGTGTGGACTCCGTGTTGAGGCAGCCGAAGCGAGTGGCCCTGCTGGCGTTCCTGGCCGCGGGCATGCCGACCGGGCTCAGCCAGCGCGACACCCTGATCGGAGTGTTCTGGCCCGATGCTACGCCCGAGAGCGGAAGGCACTCGCTTCGCCAGGCCGTCTACGTGCTGAGGCGCGGATTGGGCGCGGACGCGGTGGTGGGTCGGGGGGACGATGAGGTGGGTTTGAATCCGGACGTGCTGTCCTGCGACGCCGCGGACTTTGACACCCTCGTCCAGTCAGGACGAGCCGCCGAGGCCCTGGCCCTGTATCGAGGCGACCTGCTGCCGGGATTCTACCTGGACGATGCCCCCGCGTTCGAGCGCTGGCTTGAGACCGAACGCCTCAGGCTACGTCGCGTCGCGGCGCGCGCGTCCTGGATCGTCTCGACCGAGGCCGAAATGCGGTCAGACAGAGTCGAAGCTGCGAGGTGGGCGAGGCACGCGGTGGATCTCGACCCGTTCGACGAGTCATCCCTCTACCGGCTGATCGAACTGCTCGATGCCCACGGAGACCGGGCGGGTGCGATCTCGGCGTACGATCACTTCGCACGCCGCCTGGCGGATGAAT
>Ga0210098_1000564_pt1 | contig 11154 bp, 13 predicted proteins | sample Joice_ThreeSqA_D_FD_184870 | JGI IMG/M metagenome (GOLD analysis project Ga0210098, IMG submission 184870) | Wetland microbial communities from San Francisco Bay, California, USA, that impact long-term carbon sequestration - Joice_ThreeSqA_D1... | ecosystem: Environmental > Aquatic > Marine >...
ATAATCGCCCTCTCACGGCGAAAACGGGGGTTCGAACCCCCCTGGGACCGCCACTCAATTATCAAGGGGGTACGGGTTGAACCGTAGCCCCTTTTCCTTTCACCCCTCCTTCACGAACTTGACGATGGCGAGGGCGATCTCGGAGGATCGCGCACGTTTTTCACGATAGTAATGGATTATCTCCGTCAGCGTCTGCACATCCTCCAGCCTCTCAAGTTGCCGATCGATTTTCATATCGGCATTGAGTAGTTGGAGCACCTTGTCTTCTTCTTCCATCCCTCGCGCCCCCTTTCCCGGCTTCCTCTTCCCCTTCGGTTCCTTCTCTGCCGGGCATTATGCATCCATAACGGGAAAACATTTTCCCAATTAGGCGATTGCATTTCTGCGGCAGCCAATCATGAAGATATTTTTAACCGTCATTTTAGGCAATTACAGCGCCCCCATGTATTGGCGTGAATTTTGCCGTTAAGCCAACGCGAGGTTTTATCGCCGTAATGAACGGATCCTGACCAGAAAGGGGGTAACTGAACGGATCTGGCACCAATCACAGGGAGGGGCCATGAAAAAATTATGGGGTTCTTTCGGAAAAATCGTAGATGTATTGGTCACATTAGTGTTAGTGGTCATGTTCACCGCTTTGGCATTTTCCATCGGATATCACGTGGGGTTCTCGGTTGGATTGGACACCAAGGTGACCTGGGTCGGGGAGAAGTACACCATGAAAGTAACAGGCAGAGACAATCGATGAGGGAGTAGCGGGGAGCCCGGGGTGTGAGGACCTATACGGTTTATCGTTTCGATTACATCCGACAAGTCAGCGAACCTGTCGGGAAACTGGTGGAACGCCGGAGCAAGGATCGGGGGAATAACGTCGGTTCGCTCCTGAAGCTGGCGCAAAAAACCTATCCCTCGTCCTCGCTGGATTCGCGCCTCGTCATCACGCCCGAACAATGATCGGCGTTCCACCCGTTGGGCGATGCCACCGCGAAGATACGACTACTTGCGGTGAAAGATCGCCTCGTTAATTGGCCTTTCATTGTTCATCGTCGGACCGGACTTTTCAAGCTTGGCCTTTATCTTGTTCTCTTCGTGTTTTTTCAGTGTGACCGTTATCTCTCTTCCCTGCTTGTTTTTCCATCCGAAAACGAGCTGGTCTCCTTCCACCTTTCCTTTCGTCTTCACTGATCCGGGGAACGTCGGAAACCCGCTTCCGGTCGGGCCGCCCTCCCACGAATACACCACCAGAAAAACACCTTCCGCGTTCCCTTTGCTTATATTTATCGCCGCATCCTGAAAATTGGCCTCACTTTTGAAGCCCGGCCACCTTCCGGCCCAATCCCCTTCGAAGTAGGAAGGATCCCCCGCTGCAATCCCGGTCAGAGGCAGAAAAGCAATCACGAGAAAAAGAGCCGCCACGGTCACTTTTTTCATCATGATCCGTCCTCCTTGGCATTCGCCGATAGGTCGGCCTGTTGACGAACGCACCAGTCACATGATGAAAAAAGTATACAGGAATTTAAATTTCCGAATCAAACCCTGTTTCGCGTCTCCAGATCTCCTGCAGCTCCCGGATCGCGGCCTCCGGATCCGTGCGCCTGGTGACCGCGCGCACGACGCAGAAGTTCCGGGCGCCGTTGCGGAGGACCTCCGCGAGGTTCCCCGTGTCGATCCCGCCGAGGGCGACGGCCGGCACCGGGACCGATCGGATGATCGCCCCCATCCGCCCGGGGCCCAGGACCGGGTCGGGGATCTCCTTGGTCGGGGTGGCGAACACCGGGCCGACCCCGATGTAGTCGGGCGACTGGTGCGACGCGAGGAGCGCTTCCCGCTCATTGTGGGTCGAAAGGCCGAACCGCTTCCCCGACACGGGCCACAGGCGCCGCGCCTCTTCGATCGGAAGGTCGCGCTGCCCGAGGTGCACCCCGTCCGCGTCCACGTCCCGGGCTACCGTCACGTCGTCGTTGACGATGAAAAGGGTGCCGCTCCCGAGGGTGACGTCGCGAACGCGCCGGGCGGTTTCGAGAACGACGTCCCGCGGCGCCCCCTTCATCCGGAGCTGGAGATACCGGACGCCGCACCGGACCGCCGCCTCCGCGCACGCCTCGTATCCGACCACCGGGTCGGTCATTACGAGATACAGCCCGAACGCGTCATCCATGCCCGTCCCCCTCCGAATCCCGGAACACGCAGTCCCAGTTCTTGAACACCGGCTCCAGCCCCCGGCCCCGCAGCATCGTGCAGAATTCCGGCACGCCCCGGTGGTCGCTGACCTCGAACTGGCCCTCGGTCACCGGCTCCGCCTCGCCGTAGCCTCCGACGCTCGTGCGGCTCCCCGCGCTCATCTTGGAGATGCCGAGCCCGGCCATCCCGTCCCGGAATTCCGGCCGCTCCCGCGTCGAGAGCAGGAGCGGGACCTCGGGGAGAACGATCCGGACCGCGAACACCAGCCGCGCCAGCCACGCCTCGTCGACGGGGAAGGCCGCCGAGAAATTCCCCGACTGGGGCCGCAGCCGGGGGAACGAAAGCGTGATCCCGGACTTCCAGTGATTCCGCTGCAGGTGCGTCGCGTGGCGCAGCAGGCAGAGCGCGTCGAAGACCGGATCCGACAGCCCGAGGAGAACCCCCAGGCCGACGGTCCGGATCCCCGCTTCCATGGCCCGGGCCGGCGCATCCAGCCGCTCCAGGTAATCCTTCTTCGGGCCCCACCGGTGGAGCCGGTCGTACTGGAGCGGATCGTACGTCTCCTGGTACAACGTCACGCCGGAACAGCCCGCCTCGGCCAGGAGGGCGTACTCGCGGGTCGTCATCGGGAAGGCCTCGACCCCGACGGCGTGGAATTGCCGCGCCGCCAGCGCCACGCACTCGCGAAGGTAATCGAAACCGGCGTGGGCGGTGCGCTCCCCGGTGAGCAGGAGAATCTCCTCGAACCCCATCTCCTTCAGCTTCGCAAGTTCCTCCTCCGCCTCCGACAGCTCGAGGCGGCGCCTGGGCTGGACGCGGTCGGAGGCGAAGCCGCAGTACGCGCAGCCGTTTGTGCAGTAGTTGGCCAGGTAGAGCGGCGCGTACATGGAGATGGTGCGCCCGAAGTGGCGTTGCGTAAGTGCGCGAGCGCGCTGCGCCATGGCCTCCACGAAGGGGTGCGCCGCGGGGGAAAGGAGCGCGGCGAGTTCCCGCGGGCCGGGCGCATCGCATCCGAGCGCCCGCTCGACATCCGCCGACGTCGGCGTCCTCCCGTTCAGCCACGGCGAAGGGTCGAGCCACGCGGGGATCACCGGTTCCGGGGTCACAAACCCTCCGCGGAAAGGAACGTGGTCAGGGGACTCGTCGCCTGGGCGGCGCCGCCGCCCTGCGGCATGAGGCCGGCCCGGTGCGCGTCCCTGCCCGCCCCGACGGCCCGCGCGAACGCCGCGGCCATCGCGACCGGGTCGCCGGACGCCGCAACGGCGCTGTTCACGAGGACCGCGTCGCACCCCATCTCGAGCGCGGCTGCGGCTTCCGAAGGGGATCGGAGGCCCGCGTCGACGATCACCGGGATTCGCGCGTCCCGAAGGATGAGCCGAAGCATCTCGGCCGTGGCCAGCCCGCGCCCGCTTCCGATCGCGGAACCGAGCGGCATCAGCGACGCGCACCCAACGTCCTCCAGCCGCTTGGCGAGGACCGGGTCGGCCGGCATGTACGGCATCACCACGAACCCTTCCGCGGCGAGGACCTTCGCGGCCTCGAACGTCTCGATCGGGTCGGGCATCAGGTGGTGCGGGTTGGGGTGGATTTCAACCTTTACGAAGGGACTCCCGCAGAGCTCGCGCGCCAGGCGCGCCGCGCGGATCGCCTCCGACGCGTTCCGCGCCCCCGAGGTGTTCGGCATCAGGGTGATCCCCGCAAGCTCCCCCAGCGGGCCGAGCATGTCGTCCTCCCGGGGGTTGCGGCCGACGCGGCGCAGCGCCACCGTGACGATCTGCGTACCCGACGCCATGACGGCACCCACCATGGTTTCCGAGTCCTGGAACTTTCCGGTCCCCATCAGGAGCCGCGAGGAGAACCGGTGCCCCCCGACGACCCACGCGTCCTGAACCTTGCCTTGTTGCTCCATGCATTCCCCCCCGGATTCCCGATTCATCCCTCTCCCCTCCCGGCGGTCACCCGCCGCCGACGAGCCGGAACAGCTCCACCCGGTCGCCCTCCCGAAGCCCGCGCGCACCCCATGAGGAAGCGGGGATCACTTCATCGTTCAGGACGACGACCACCGGCCGGCTGCCGACGCCCATCTCCTCGAGCAGCGCCGTCACGGATCCGAGCGGCTTCGCCTCGTACGCCTCGCCGTTGACGATCAGGTTCACGCCCATTTCCTCCGATCAAAAAAAAACGCGCCGGGTTTTCCACCAGGCGCGCATCTCGTTGGCTTCCTGCGCCGGCATTATCCGGATCAGGTTCAACGGGTGTGTTCTCAGCCCGCTCCTTCAGGAGCGAGCACCCCGGCGAGTCGCTACATGCTAATTGTTCCGACCGTCCAGGTCAATACCCTTTGGGAACACGGAAGGCAGCTGTTCGCCTCCCGCCGTTCACATGGCGGGTACTTCGTCAAGCAATCCCAGGAATACGTCGGCGATTCGGACCGCGGCCTTCCCGTCCCAAAACGGGGGGATGGCGCCCTTCTTCGCGTTCCCCGTGAGGATCTCGTTCGCGGCGGAGAGAATCCGGTCGGGGTCGGTCCCCGTCAGGTAATTTGTTCCCATCGTGACGGTCACGGGCCGCTCCGTATTCTCTCGAATGGTGATGCAGGGAATGCCAAGGACGGTCGTTTCCTCCTGCAGTCCGCCCGAGTCCGTCAACACCAACGCCGCCCCCTTCACTGCGTACACCATGTCGAGGGACCCGATGGGATCGATCAGGGTGATCCCTTCTTCTCCCAGACCGAATTCGCGGATCTTCTCCCTGGTTCTCGGATGCACGGGAAAAAGGATCGGGATCCGCCGCCCGATTTCCGACAAAACCTTCCAGATCGGCGTCAATGACTCCCTGCCATCCACGTTCGACGGACGATGGAGAGTCAGCACGGCATACCGGTCAAACCTTTCGCGGAACGCCTTGACGGAAGACGATGGAACAAAATCCGATCCCTCGATTTTCTCCCGATTTCTCAGAAGGGTGTCGATCATCACGTTCCCCACCACGACGATCTTCTCCGTGGGTACCCCTTCCGCCCGCAGGTTCCGGACCCCGGACTCCTCCGTGACGAAGAGCAGGTCGCTGATCGCGTCCGTGAGTTTCCGGTTGACCTCCTCCGGCATCGACATGTCGAAGGACCGCAGTCCGGCCTCCACGTGTGCCACCTTGACCCCAAGCTTTTTCGCGGGCAAGGCGCACCCGATGGTCGAGTTCACGTCTCCCACGACGATGACCCAGTCGGGCTTCTCCCGGAGGACGTACTTTTCGAAAGCCACCATGATCCGCGCCGTCTGCTCGGCGTGGGACCCCGAGCCCACCTCGAGGTGGCTGTCAGGCGTGGGGATTTCCAGTTCCCGGAAAAAGACCTCGGACATGTTCTCGTCGTAGTGCTGCCCGGTATGGACGAGAGAAATCCGCAGGTCGATGCCGGATCGGCGGGCCGCCTCCGCGTTCGCACGGAGCGCGCGGATGATGGGAGCGATTTTCATAAAATTCGGCCGGGCGCCGGCGACAACTGAAATAACATACCGTTTCATTACTTAGCTTCCATACGCATTAGAGATTCCACCCTCTTCCCGATTGTGGCCAGATGTTCTATTCCCGGCGCATAATATATCCCGTAAACGGTAAAAATCTTCCCATCAAATTCCACCCCAAAATCCCTCAAGAAAAATACTCATTCCATATCAAATAGTTACAGAACATTGCGCAAGGTTATTATTACGGCACAGTTGTTGCTCTTATTACAGGCACTATGAAGTCAATCCTCTTCCTCATCATCCTCTGCCTGGCGATTGTTTCGCTGCTCCCGTTACCGACGTCTTCGCAATCCGTGGCCCCGATGAACGAAAATCACCAGCAGGAATCAAGGGGCCTCGCGAGTGCCGGAGCCACGGAGACTGCCGGTTCTCCGATGCTGCCGGACCTCCTGCCGACTCGAGGTTCGCGCCGCAACGCTCCCCTGGAGCCGGGGACGATTCTCCTGTTCGGGACAGGACTCCTCGCCTTGGGGTTCCAATGGAGATTCCGGACGATCTTCAGGTAACCCGCAGGGGGTCAATACGTAAACCGGACCGGGGGATCCGAGAAGCCCGACCTGCCCCCGTTCTTTTCCACGGTACGCATCACAAGAAAATAGGTTGTTCCGGTCTCCAGGCGGGGAACGATCTGCCCAAGGTCGTACGTAGTCACTACCCGTCCAATTGTATCCACTGACTTCGTGGGCGTATCGGTCAGAAGGAAATTGCCCGTCTCGTTGATATAAATCTCGTAAGACAACAGGTCTGTCGCCGGGTTCAACGCCCCTCCGTCGGCGAATTGCGTCGGCGCATCCCAACTCAACACCTTCGAAGGATTGGCGGGAACCGAAGGACTTCCTCCACCCCCTCCGCTGCTGCAGGAAATCCACGAAATCGGAGACAGCAACAGCAGCAGAAGAACGAATCCCCGAAGATCCCTGCTGGCAGACCTTGCTCCCATACCGGCGTAACCCCGTACTTGTATTTTGAAACACATGGAATCGAATATCCGGTTCACTGAAACTCGAACGCTCCCATGTCCGGCGCAACCCCTGAATACTTCAGATGCAATTTCTGCCCCCGGGTCCAGGTTGCCACCTTATCCAGCGTGAGCGCTCGATTCGCGTAATCGATCCGTACGATTCGTGCCGTGGACGACTCCCCTTCCAACCGGATCACGTCCCCGGCCTCGCCGGGAATGCCGAACCCGTCGAAAAAATATCCCACGTCCTCCACGGTCATGACTGTACCCCTCCCGGCATCGACGGTACGTGTGAGGAACGCGCCCGCGTCGATCATCGGACTGCCAGCCGTCAAGTGGAAATCGTGCCGCGCCTCGTCCGCGAATAGCGGCGACACCTTGAGGATCGCGTTGTTCTCGAGCTTCACGGCTGTCGTATTCCCGATCGAGGTCTGGTCCGCCTCTCCGCCGCAACCGGTGTTCTTGTAGAAGATGTTGTTCTTGACGATGTTGCCGAAATATCGACCGCGTTCGAAAGCGGAGGATGCACTCATTCCATAGCACCTGTTGCCATAGAAGGTATTATTGAACACACGATTGCCGTTGTTGTAAAGCGCCTCGTCCGAATATACCTGGAATTTCAGCGCCCCCCCCTGATTCTCGTAAAAAACGTTTCCCCTGACAATGCCATTCTGGCCGGCGTATTGGATCCCGTTGTACCGGTGATCCCGGCTGGATGCACGTGTATACGCGAACGTGTTCCCCTCGAATAGATTATGTCGGGTCGCTTCAAGTTTCACCGGAGCATCGCTCGTACCTTCACAATCGTAAATCTCGGCCGACTTCTGATCGGGGTTCTCGAAGCGGTTTCCACGGATCACGTTGAAATTTCCGCAGCGTAGGCTCAGAAGGCTGTGCCGCGCTTTGGTGAATGTGTTGCCCGCAACGAGATTCCGGTCGGATTCCTGAAGCACGAGGCTGTCGTTTCCCTCGTCAAACGTGTTGTTAATGACAATATTGGAATGGCTCTTCACGAACTTCAGTCCCCCTGTGGTCCCATGGGCGATCGCGCCGGAAAACCGGTTGTTCCGGAAAACAATGTTGTGCGATGTATCGATTCTCCCCCACCCAAGGACGTCCGTGACGGTCAGTCCCTCGATGACCAGGTACGACCTGTTCATCAGAAAAATCGCCGGCTCCATAACGCCGCGGAGCGTGGCGGTCTCGCCGGGATAACCCTTGAAGGAAATGGTGTTGTCGGGTGCACCGGAACGGAGGGGGGACAGCTTCTCATGGAAGGTTCCGCCCCGCAGCAGAACGGTATCGCCGGCATGGGCGGCACCGACGGCGCCGCTCAGCGTACTATACGCAACAGCGCTTCCGTCGCCGCAGGCCCTGGCTTTCGGTTCATATGTCCCGATGCAGTCGCCCGGAATGCCGGCATCCGCAAAGATGGTGGCGCCCGTCGCCGACGCCGGCGGAACGATAAGCGTGAGAAGTGCAATCATGTGAACGATCGGAAGACGTCGCCAGAGAGGAATATGGGTCCGGGGGGCAATTGGAAATATCGCAGGCAACCGGCCGCATTCAATCATCCCCTCCCCCCTCGGCACGTTGCCCAAGTTCATCTCCTTCCGATCGAGCCGGTTGTCCTTCGAATCGATGCTAATGAACGAAAGGTATGTGTATCGGATTTCTCGAATCGGGTGTGATTACAAGCAAACCATTGAGCCCGGGCGAAAAATATTTCTTTTTCAAATCGGCTTCGATATCCTCGACATGATTGCGGTCGCCCCTGTGTCCGACCAATCCGCAAAGCCCCCCATTTGCATGAACGATCATCGGATTGCTTTCAAAAAAAGAAATCGCTCTATCGGAATACCTTGGAATAAATAAATACATCCGGGATTTCGATTCACCGTCAGGATATACGGTTGCTCCCCATTCACGCTTTGTCCGAAAAACGCCGTCGTTCAATACCGCCATGCTTTTCATCGTGTCAACCGATTTCAGGTCAAGATCTTTAGCGTGATATATATTGAATAAATAAAGTGCGTTTTGCGCCCCAAGCTTTATATATTCATCATCGCCATGCAAAACTCCAGATCTCCTGAATACCAGCGAATTATTTTCCACAATACATAAAGCGCCCGACACATATTTATTGTCGTGTGAAACCAGCACAAGAAAACCTTTTTGAAATAGAATCTTCATATCCTCGTATGGTTCGATGTCCGAATTGTCGCCATATTTTCTGGTAATCAAAGGCAGAAACATCTCATTATAAAACATACTGAAATCGTCCAAGTCTTTCGACACTTTGTAACTAAAGCCGGATTTCACGTCGATTTTATTAGACAATTGACGTTTCTTCTGATGGAACCGTTTCTTAACATCATCCATGGTGCCGGCAATATCGATTACTTGAGAGACATATTCATCAGATCGAAAATCCAGAAGATCATTCAACGATGAATCGTATCTTTTGGGGACGATTGCTACGCACAAATCGAATTCGTCCATTAGGTCCCGGATTATTTTATTGACCGAAGGAAGATAGACCCTGGAATGATTCAGAATTCGCGACTTACCCTCAAAAATCTTTTCTGAAACATAACTCATGTAATTCGAATTCTCAATAAATAGACATCTTATCGATTGATTGGAATTATTTATTTTCCCTTCAATTAATCTCGCATGACTCATATACTGCGAGGCAGTCCTATATATATTCTTCTTTATGCTTTTTATAATACTCATGACGGAATCCTTCAGGATATCCTTTTAATAACTCGCTTTGCGATCAACATCGCCGATTCAGGTATGATCTGGTATAGATGGAATTTTGTTAAAATATTCTGTAATACGTATTTTATGTTCATATTTTCAGGAGGGTTAATCGGTTCGGATAAGGTATCCTTCCATAGATTCTTTATCACTTTTCTATGAAACATATGTAACGGCGGCTTTCTGTATTTTTCTTCCAATGACAATATCGTCGATAGTAGTTTTCTGCAATTGTATGGAGCGAACGTATCGAATACAATATCGCACTCGGATTGGTTTTGCGCCTGCAACCTGCCTACGAATTGCTCCCAACTGAACATGTCCAACACGTGAATACTTTTGGCGTCCAGCATAGACAACCACTCTTCAAACGCTTTTATTGCAAACGGATGCGTCCCCATCTTTGCAAATTTCGCCAAATCATGCGCGGAAATATTATTACTATTTCTTCCTGAAATCCGGTACTGGCATTTAACAATTTCAGCCACGTCTCCCGTTATACAGACACGATTTTTCGGTATATTGTCATACAGGGCCTGGACATCCGCGCAATACGCTTTATTGACTGATGGATTGTTTATCCTGAAAATACATTTGAATTCTTCATCAATGAGTTCCGGGTAACTTATCAAATGATGAGTTAAAGAAAATTTCTTAAGCAATTTCGATGGGATCACAACATCCATCTTGTTTTCCTTCAACCCTGGATATTCCAATGTATAGCAATAAAGGTCATGTACTATTTCCTTGCTGGCTGCCAGCATCAAGCGACTGTCCCAGCCGGATGTCAAGGACAACGCCAATTCGTATCTTCTATATGCGCAATCCACCAACCCTCGAAACAATTCCGAACTGATAGATAACGCGTCCCGCATCGATACATTTTCCAGATCGGCTTTCGGCCAAAACCTGTGAGGTAACCCGGTGCGTATATCCAGATAATGATTCGGCAATAAGTGCTTTATTTCCTTATACAAAGATGTATTGCCCGGCCACCAGTACACCTTGAAACTATCATAATTATCTTCGAACTCGCGAAATTTCATGAACTCAAATGCTTCGTCGTCCATGGACAGTTTCAATTTTTCCGCGATCTGCCCAGGTTCCGATGCGCACCATGTTTTTCCGGCCTGAACTGAAGACGCGTAATAGATTTGCCGCAATCCGGCCGCATCGTTGAACATTATGCTGTCCGGGCCAATGTTTGCGATCAGTATCCACCTGCCGCCATAATCGTTGGTTTTTTCGATTATTTTTTCAAACGTATCGCATCCCCTGACCATGCCTTCCACGATTTCGGCGTTGCTTGCGCGGGGGTTGTCCGGATCCAGAAGATAACCGATCAATATTATGGATCTGTCCTGATTCCCTGATTGAGATAGTTCCAGATCCGGATGAACCGCCAGATAGTCCCTGTCGTTGATTGCGATCTTGTTCCAATCCGCAAATTCATTGTGCCCTTCCGGCCCGAAAAAAAATTGCCGTCTATGCTTTATTCGACCTGGAATGTCAGAACCATCATGTTTCTGTTTAACGATTTCAGCCGACACCTGCTTTATCCTTTAATGTTTCGGTATTTTTCTTGCGTATTCATATGTCGGGGGCAGTGGACAGCGACTCCGATGCTTCATTTTCTCGAATATCGCGATTTTTATTGGTGTTTACAATGCAGATTGTTTATATGTAAGCCATACATCGTCTATATAGCACAATAATCCAAAA
>Ga0210098_1000566_pt1 | contig 11150 bp, 7 predicted proteins | sample Joice_ThreeSqA_D_FD_184870 | JGI IMG/M metagenome (GOLD analysis project Ga0210098, IMG submission 184870) | Wetland microbial communities from San Francisco Bay, California, USA, that impact long-term carbon sequestration - Joice_ThreeSqA_D1... | ecosystem: Environmental > Aquatic > Marine >...
AAGATAAAGAAAAAAACGCAATTCAAACATTACATTTCGGTTTAATCAATGAGACCGAAATAACTGATAAAAACCTTAAAGAAGAATTAGCTTTATTACGCAAATGGTGGGATTGTGTGGGCAAAGTTCTTATGATGAATAAAGGTACGAAAGTGATGCCGCTTGATGAAGCTCTCTTTGCGCAAAGTTGGTGTATCTCACTAGCACAAGAAATAATTGACGCTGAGTTAGCAACAAGAAAAGGAGAAAGATTTAGTCAGTCATTAGATATTACTCGCGAATGGGTTTGGGATAGATTTAAAAATCTTGAAGCTGGCTTAAGAAGTAACGGAACTAAACGTGATTAAAATCAAGCTTGCAAATACACGAATCACTTCCTATCTTTCCAGTAAGTTTTATGCTTAAATCAATGTTGATAATTTGTTAATAAATTATTCCTTTCAAAGAAATTAATGGCAAATACAAGAAAAAACGGTAACAACGGATACGAATTAGATAAAATAATTCCTGCAGATGTAAAGCCGCCTGCTGCACCGGAAATAGAAGCTTCTGTCCTCGGTGCTATGATGATCGAGAAAGAAGCTGTTGCAAAAGCAGTCGAACTTTTAACTCCGCCTGTGTTTTATGTTAAAGCTCATCAATTAATTTTTGAAGCTATGGTCACACTCTTTGAAGCAGGCGAAGCAGTAGATACTGTTACTGTTTATGAAGAATTAAAAAAGAGAGAACAGGTCGAAGATGTTGGCGGTGCTGTTTATCTAAGCAAAATTTCACAGAACATTTCTTCCGCTGCAAATATTGAATATCACGCAAAGATTCTTCTTGAAAAAGAAATTTTACGTGGACTTATTTCCAGTTCTCACGAAATTGCAAAAACCGCTTATGATGGAACCGAAGATGCCTTTGATCTTCTTGACAGAGCGGAAAGAAAAATTTTCGAGATAACCGAATCTCATCTTAAAAAATCTTTTTCCGGAATGGACAGAGCTGTAAGAGATGCGCTTGAATATATTGAAGCTATCCATTCAAAAAGTAATGTTAAATTTTCCGTTCCAACCGGGTTTTACGAACTCGACGAAATGCTTGGTGGGTTTCAAAAATCAGATCTGATTATTATCGCTGCAAGACCTTCAATGGGAAAGACTGCATTTGCACTCTCTCTTGCTCGAAATGCGGCAATCGATCACAAAATTCCTGTCGGTATTTTCTCTCTTGAAATGTCCACTATGCAATTAATTATAAGATTGCTTTGTGCTGAAGGAAGACTCAATGCTCATCTTGTAAGAACAGGAAAATTGCCACACGAAGAAGGAGTTAAACTTAGTAAAAATGCTCACAAGCTTATAGAAGCACCGATTTATGTTGACGATGCACCTGCCCAAACTATTCTTGAAATAAGAGCAAAAGCAAGAAGGTTGAAGGTCGAAAAAAATATCGGGATGATTATAATTGATTATCTTCAGTTGATGCAAGGACCATCGAGTTCAGAAAGTCGTGAAAGAGAAATATCATATATATCGAGATCGTTAAAATCTCTTGCAAAGGAATTGAACATTCCTGTTATCGCTCTTGCACAGATGAACCGTGCTGTTGAAGCAAGAACAGATAAACGCCCAATGCTTTCCGATTTACGTGAATCCGGTTCAATTGAACAGGATGCCGATGTTGTTACTTTTCTATACCGCCCGGAATATTACGGAATAAAAACCGATCACGAGGGGAACTCGCTTGAAGGAGTTACAGAAATCATAATTGGTAAACAAAGAAACGGTCCAACCGGCGAAGTTAAGCTCGCCTTTATAAAAGAATATGCCCGGTTTGAAAATCTTGCGCACGCAAGACAACTCGAGGAATATTCAATCGTTCCAACCGATGAAGACATTATTTAAAATTTCGGATTTCGGATTTTTGATTTCGGATTTAAGGAATTCAATAGTTGTCCTTTTTATTTTGATCAGTCCAACTGTTTTATTTGGACAGATTTATACTGAAAAGGATGTTGAGGTTTGTAACTCCAAATTTTCTTTAGCTGTTAATAAAAATCTTTCTGAGAAACCAATCGGGGATGTTATTGCAGAAATAGGAAAGAGTTTTATCGGAACCGATTATGAAGCATTTGGAATTGAAAAAGAAGGTAAAGAAAAACTCATTGTTGATCTAACAGGATTAGACTGCACCACTTTTCTCGAAAATGCTTTGGTATTCGCCCGCCTCATAAAAGAAGGGAAAGATACTTTTAACGATTACCTTTCCGAACTTACTTTCTTAAGATACAGGAATGGAATTATAGATCAATATCCTTCACGTCTTCATTATTTCTCCGATTGGATTTATGACAATGAGAAGAAAGGAATCGTAAAAGATATCACAAAAGAAATTGGTGGGGATCCGATAAAATTTGATGTTGATTTTATGTCGACACATCCCGAAAGTTATTTGCATCTAAAAGAAAATCCCGAATTTATTTCGACGATTAAAAATCAGGAAAAAGAAATTTCGTCCCGTACTTATTATTACATTCCTGAAGATAGAATCTCATCAGTTGAAGACAAAATTCACAGCGGAGATTTGCTTGCTTTTACAACAAGTGTAAAAGGTTTAGATATTGGTCATACAGGAATTGCAGTCAGAGAAAATGATGGGAGAATTCATCTATTGCATGCACCAAACGTTGGCTATAAAGTTCAGATAACTGAAAAGCCTTTGGCTGAATATGTAAAAAGTATTAAGAGACACACAGGTATTATAGTTTTAAGAGTAACTGAACCCGAAGTTTTGACCCAAAAAGATTTCCAACTTGAGGAAGGCGATTTGATCTTCCAGGATTTAGATTGCGGTCCGTTATGTGATGCAATTGAAAAAGTAACCGGTGGTTTTAACGGGGCAAATTTTTCACACATAGGTTTGGTTGTAAAAGATTCCTCAAATCAGTTAGCTGTTCTTGAAGCAATTGGAGATAAAGTACAAACTACCACGTTAGATAAATTTCTAAACAGATCTTTTGATATGAATGGAAATCCTAAAGCAATTGTTGGAAGATTAAAACCTGAGTATAAAGATATTGTTTCTAAATTTGTTGAAGATGCAAAAACATATCTCGGTAAGCCTTATGATGACGTTTATGTAATGGATAATGATTCTCTTTATTGCTCCGAGATGATTTACCTTGCGGCATTAAAAGCAAATAATGGAACACCTCTTTTCTTGTTGAAGCCGATGACATTTAAAGATCTCGATACGGGTAACTTTAATCCTGTCTGGGTTGAATATTATAAAAATCTAAATGTAAAAATTCCTGAAGGAAAGCTTGGGATAAATCCGGGTGGAATTTCGTTATCGGATAAAATAGACATTGTTCATATTTACGGATACCCGAATGGGTGGAAGGGAAACCGTTGAAACGGTTATAACATTAATTTTAGTTCGTTATCCCACGACTAAAGTCGTGGGTTAATCTTTAACCTTTATTTAATCAAACTCTTCAGCACTTTAATATTTTCTATATCTTCTAGTTGTTCTTTTCCTTTAGGTGTTTCAAGAATTTTTGGAATATGTTCTAGCCTTTTATCATTCATAATATTTCTAAAACCTTCTTTTCCAATAAATCCTTTGCCAATGTGTTCATGCCTGTCAACGCGTGAGGCTAATGGCTTTTTACTATCGTTCATATGAAAACATTTTAATAAATCGAGTCCAACGATTTCATCAAATTCTTTAATTGTTTTTTCATATCCTTCTGAAGATTTTATATCATATCCTGCTGCGAAAACGTGAGCAGTATCGATACAAACAGACATCCTTTCTTTCTCATCAACTAAGTCTATCATTTCTCTTACCTGCTCAAAGCGATAACCTAAAGCTGTTCCTTGTCCTGCAGTAACTTCAATCATACTGCTGACTTTAAATCCTTTGGTTTTTTCGTGAGCAATGTTTAGAGATTCTGCTATCAATTTTATTCCTTCTTTTTCTCCCGTGCCTCCATGTGCCCCAGGATGAAAATTTAGATAAAGAATTCCAAGTTGTTCACATCTGTTTAATTCATCAATGTAAGCTGTCCGTGATTTCTCCAAAATCTCCGGTGAGGATGCACAAAGATTAATGAGATAAGAATCATGTACAACGGTAAACTTAATATTGGAAGCCGCGAGCTTGGTTTTGAAATCGTTTATATCTTTTTCAGTAAAAGGTTTTTGAGACCAGCGGTTATTGTTTTTACTGAAAATCTGCATTGCTGTAAAACCAAGTTTTGCGGCGAGATCAACAGCTACAGCAACTCCACCGGAAGTTGAAGTATGAGCACCAATTAGTAAATTCTTTTTATCTATCATTATATCCCTTTTTGAAATTTTTAATTTTGAATGCTAAATGTTGAATCGAATGACAATCAAAAATTCAAAACTTAAAATTCAAAATTTCATTTATTGATTCTTCAACACTCTTAATTTTTATTCCATAAGATTGTAATTTTTCTGTATTCATTGAAACATCTGCAACCATTGGTAAATCTTTAAACTCTTCCATAGAAATTTTTTCAATTAATGATTTGTCAAGTCTTGCATTGTCACAAAGTATTTCTCCCAACTCGACACGTGAAAGTCTTTCTTTCCCGCCGGTATTGATTATTTCACCTTTTATGTCATTATTACAAAGACTACCAATAATTCTTGCGGCTTCTAAAAGAGAGACCGGTGTTCTGAACTGATCATAAAAAAGTTTTATTTTTTTGTTATTCTTTAGATCTTCATACATTTGTGAAAAATGATTCATAGAATGATTAATTCCAAAGCCGAACATCAAAGCCATTCTTAAAATTAAATAATTATCAAACGTTTCCTGAATTTTAACTTCTCCCATTAATTTTGTTTCTGCATAAATAGAAATCGGAATTAGTTTTGCATCTTCTTTTAACATAGAACCCCGGTAGCCTGCGTAAACTAAATCTGTTGAAGAATAAATCAATTTAGCCTGATATTTTTCAGATAATTCAGCTATCTTTTTTGTTGCATTAACATTTACATCATAAACAATTTTCGGATTAAGTTTATCGGCACTCTGCGGATTTGAAATAGAAGCTGTGTGAACTACAATATTCGGCAGAAAGTTTTCAAAGATTTTTTCTATCAGTTGAAAGTTGGTTATATCAATTTTAACACTTTTAAAATCTGTGCAATTGCCGATGTTGTTGTTATATAACGAAAGGATATTATTCTCTTTTGAAAGTTCAAGATTTAGATACTGTCCTAAAAGTCCGCTTCCGCCTGTTATTAAAATCTTCATTTACAAATTATTTTTTAACTTAATTTTATTGTTAATATATAATGAAAATCGAAGAATGTAAAAAAGTCTTCGAATAATCTTTAAAGACAATAATTATTGACTTAACGGGACGCATCCTTTTCAATAATTTAGTGCCTTAGTGATGTCTGAATTCCTTTGCTTTTTGCAGGTGCCTTCGTAACTTTAGTGACTATTAATCGCATTTATTATGAAGTTAAAATCAATTATTACAATATTATTGATAATTACAGCGACAACATTGTACGGTCAAAACAGAAAATATTTTGATGCTCCTTTTGGCGGCGGTGGCGGTTATACCCCGGGTTGGTATTTTCCAAACCTCGATCCTTTGAACAAAGAACTAACATCTATTGGCATGCCTCAACTTGGCAAGAGCGGTTTCTATTCGTCCGGTGGCGCAGGATTTATTTATGTTGGATTTATTAATTACCTGAGAGTAGGGGGACTGGGTTTCGGAGGCTCGGCATCAGAAACTTCTGCTAAAGACGCTAACGGTTTTACAAAAGAAATAGTTTACAATCTTAGCGGAGGAGGCGTTTCTATTGAATATCAGCTTCCTTTTATAAGAAATGTTGCAGTATCTCCGGGATTTGTGTTTGGAGGCGGTGCACTCAGAATAGATTCTTATATCAATGACGGAAATTTTTCCTGGGATGATACCTGGAACGAAATTCAGAATGCATCAACAAAAAATGTAAATCGTTCGCTTCATAAAAGTTTTTTTATTTTTGCCCCGACACTTAATGTTGATATTCCACTTTACAGGTTTGTTTCATTAAGGATTGGCGGAGGTTATCAAATTACTTTCGGTGGTCATTGGAAAGTGGATAATGATCAGAATATTTCAAACGTTCCTTCTGATCTTAATGGAAACACATTTTACCTTCAATCAGGAATATTTATAGGATTCTTTTCATTTTGAAATGAAAGTTATATGAAGAATATCTTAGTTACAGGCGGCGCAGGATTTATCGGGAGTAATTTTATTAATTACATCCTCAATAAAAGAGATGATTACTTTATTGTTAACCTCGATAAGTTAACTTACGCCGGAAATCTTGAAAACTTAAAACCTTCAGAAAAGAAAAAGAATTATCATTTTGTTAAAGGTGATATAGTTAATTCAGAGTTAGTCGATTACATATTTCAAAAATATGATATTAAATATGTTATTAACTTTGCAGCAGAATCGCATGTTGACAGAAGTATTTTAGGTTCCGAAATTTTTTACAGGACAAATGTTATTGGAACAAATGTTTTACTTGAGGTTTCAAGAAAATACAATGCAGAAAGATTTTTACAGATTTCAACCGATGAAGTTTATGGAAGTCTTGGTGTGGAAGGTCTCTTTACCGAATCAACTTCATTATCTCCCAACAGTCCATATTCTTCAAGCAAAGCAGCAGCAGATATGATGTGCCAGGCGTTTTATCACACTTACGGAATGCCTGTTTTAATTACAAGATGTTCGAATAATTATGGCTCATACCAATTCCCGGAAAAACTTATTCCTTTAATGATAATAAATTGTTTAAATGATAAAGAGCTTCCTGTTTACGGTGATGGATTGAATGTGAGAGACTGGATTTATGTTATCGATCATAACAGGGCAGTTGAAACTGTTTTTGAAAATGGTAAACCCGGAGAAGTTTATAATATTGGCGCAGAAAATGAGATGCCTAATATTAAGATAATAGAGTTAATAATTGAACATTTAAATAAATCAAGAGGCTTAATAAAATTTGTTAAGGACAGACCCGGACATGATAAACGTTATGCAATCGATGCAGGCAAAATAAAAAATGAGCTGGGTTGGAAACCGGATTTTTCTTTTGAACAAGCCATCAAAGATACAATTGTCTGGTACATTGATAATAAAAAATGGTGGGAAAGAATAATTTCAGGTGAGTATCAACAATATTATAAAAAACAATATAGTTTATAAACAATTAAATTTACGGTAATGAAAAAAATAATAATTCTTTTTTCCTTTTTGTTTGTTGTTTCTGTTTTTGCTCAAACTGATGAAAAGTCAAGTTTGAGTAACTTTTTACAGGCAGGAACGATAAGCGTAACCATTGGTGGTGACTTTATAGTTACAGGCAGTTTTCCTGCATTTGTTACAGAAAGAGTAGATCAATTTGTTTCCAGGATGTATAAACAGGTTTCCGAAAAACTTTTGGCGAATATAAATGATCCTTATCAGTTGGAAGCATTACAAAAGAAAATTGATAACTTTTCTTTAAGGGGAATTACTTTAAAAAGATCGTCTGGCGAAATTCAAAAACTTGATCTTCAAAAATTTAGAGTAAACGGAGACTTTGCAAATAATCCATATTTAAAAAATGATGATGTCATAATTTTTCCTGATAACGATATTGAGAGAAATTTCTTTACAGTGGAAGGTGCTGTTAATAATCCAAACAGATTTTTTTACGTAGATAGTGATAATTTGCAGGATGCTTTGGAACTTGCAAGAGGGATTAATAAAGCTTACGAAAATGTGGACAGTGTTTATATTCATCGTCTAAGCTATAATGGTGAAAAAATGGACATTATAGGAGTAGATATTAATAGCTCGATACCGTTAAGAAGAGGAGATAGAATAGTTGTTTTAGCAGATGAGACACAAAGGAAGGAATTCAATGTAATAGTTCTTGGGGAAGTTAACAGGCCGGGAATCATCCCCATTACCAAGAATAATACTACTATAAGTCAGGTTATTAAAGATGCAGGTGGATTTACAGAAACAGCCTCATTAAAAAAAGCAAAACTTTTCAGAGGGAGCAGCAATATAAGATTCATTTTAGAAAAAGAATTTGGTATGGATCTCGAGAAATTCAATAATTATTTAAAAGGATGGCCAAATCCTTTCCTTTCCGAATATGAAAAAAGTACTATGCTGAGAATGTCTAATCTTACTGAAGAGGATACAATCTTTTTCCTTGCTGATGAAGAAATAAGACAAATGATAAATGAAGCATCAATTGATTTTACAGATGTGCTGAATGAAAATTCGGAAACAGCTTCTTTAAAAGTAAATAGTGGAGATGTAATAATTGTACCGCCGCAAGCTACTACTGTTTATGTTTTTGGTCAGGTAGCCCATCCGGGTTTAGTAAAATATATAGAAGGTAAAGACTTTAGATATTATTTAGATGCAGCAGGCGGCTTAGGAGAATTAGCAAGAGATGAAGATGAAATTATGATTATAAAAAGTGAATCAAAAGCCTGGCTTCAGGCTGATGAACATACTCATGATATTGAGGCGGGAGATTATATTTATGTACCTAAAAATCCTGTCAGATCTTTTGATTATACGCTGAGTAAGATAGCCACGTATTTAAGCATAGTGGGAAGTGTCGCAACCATTATTATTCTTGTAGTGCAATTAGGTAAATAATATTGTAAAAAGCTTGACATTTATTTTTTTTACCCTATTTTTACAAGGCTGTTTTAAAAAGATTCGTTCTTAAAATTATTTTTCTTTTTGTCGAAGATTTTGGGGACGGATTGATTCATTTCCTTGACAATAGAGACAATAGAGCTTAAATTTAAAGCTCTCAATTCTGAGAATTTGAAAAAGTGTTCTTTGAAAGAGTGAGTGCATTTAACTCGTCAGTTAAATGGTTTCAACTTAGCGTCTAACGCCAAGATTACAAAATTATTAAACTCTACAACGGAGAGTTTGATCCTGGCTCAGGACGAACGCTGGCGGCGTGCTTAACACATGCAAGTCGTACGAGAACGAGGTAGCAATATCTTTAGTAAAGTGGCGCACGGGTGAGTAACACGTAAGTAACCTGCCTTTAGGTTCGGGATAACCTCGAGAAATCGGAGCTAATACCGGATGATGCAGCGGATCCACATGGATATGTTGTTAAAATCTATATGGTGCCTAAAGATGGGCTTGCGTCCGATTAGCTAGTTGGTAAGGTAATGGCTTACCAAGGCTACGATCGGTAGCTGGTCTGAGAGGATGATCAGCCACACTGGAACTGAGACACGGTCCAGACTCCTACGGGAGGCAGCAGTGAGGAATATTGGGCAATGCCCGAAAGGGTGACCCAGCAACGCCGCGTGGAGGATGAATGCCGTAAGGTTGTAAACTCCTGTTAGAGGGGAAGAACAATTTCGATCGAATCGGAACTTGACTGTACCCTCAGAGAAAGCCCCGGCTAACTACGTGCCAGCAGCCGCGGTAATACGTAGGGGGCTAGCGTTGTCCGGATTTACTGGGTGTAAAGGGCGCGTAGGTGGGTTTACTAGTCAGAGGTGAAATCTCACGGCTTAACCGTGAAACTGCCTTTGATACTGTAAATCTTGAGTGCGGAAGAGAGAGACGGAATTCCAGGTGTAGTGGTGAAATACGTAGATATCTGGAAGAACACCAGTTGCGAAGGCGGTCTCTTGGTCCGACACTGACACTCAGGCGCGAAAGCGTGGGTAGCAAACAGGATTAGATACCCTGGTAGTCCACGCTGTAAACGATGAATACTAGGTGTTGGTCCTTTTGGATCAGCGCCGTAGCTAACGCATTAAGTATTCCACCTGGGGAGTACGATCGCAAGGTTGAAACTCAAAGGAATTGACGGGGGCCCGCACAAGCAGTGGAGCATGTGGTTTAATTCGATGCAACGCGAAGAACCTTACCTAGGCTTGAAATGCAGTAGACCGGGTATGAAAGTACCCTTCCCTTCGGGGCTGCTGTACAGGTGCTGCATGGCTGTCGTCAGCTCGTGCCGTGAGGTGTTGGGTTAAGTCCCGCAACGAGCGCAACCCCTACCATTAGTTGCCATCAGGTAATGCTGAGCACTCTAATGGGACTGCCTACGCAAGTAGTGAGGAAGGTGGGGATGACGTCAAGTCCGCATGGCCCTTACGCCTAGGGCCACACACGTGCTACAATGGATACAACAACGGGTTGCGAAACCGCGAGGTGGAGCCAATCCCTCAAATGTATCCTCAGTTCGGATTGGAGTCTGCAACTCGACTCCATGAAGTTGGAATTGCTAGTAATCGCGGATCAGCACGCCGCGGTGAATACGTTCCCGGGCCTTGTACACACCGCCCGTCAAGCCATGGAAGCCGGGGGTACCCGAAGCTAGTGTCTTAACCGCAAGGAGAGAGCTATCTAAGGTAAAACCGGTGACTGGGGCTAAGTCGTAACAAGGTAGCCGTACCGGAAGGTGCGGCTGGATCACCTCCTTTCTAAGAGTAATCTTAAACCTTTAACTGGTGTTAAATACTCACTCTTTTATTTTTTGTTTTATCCTGAGTAACGACTCAAGGAAATTTGTTCTTTTTGTAATGATTAAAACAGAACTGGGCCTTCAGCTCAGAAAATATAGTTCTTAAGTATTAATGAACTTAGTTGAGCAAAGGAACAAACAGTTCTTAAGTGAATTGTAATATGGGCCTGTAGCTCAGCTGGTTAGAGCGCACGCCTGATAAGCGTGAGGTCAGTAGTTCAAGTCTACTCAGGCCCACTCATTAAAGTGGTGTGTCGCTGGTGATAACCTTGACCCAAGACTTTTAACAGAGTTTTTGGGGCTATAGCTCAATTGGGAGAGCGCCGCCCTTGCAAGGCGGAGGTTATCGGTTCGATCCCGATTAGCTCCACTACCTACTTGCTTTTTGCGGGTAGTTGTTCTTTGAAAGACTGAAAGAGTAAAAATGAAATTCCTTAATGGAATTATTTTTTTTACTGAGCCTGAAATTTTTAATTTTTTTTGTAGCACCAATTTATCTGTAATAAAAGAATTTTGGTTAAGTTACTAAGGGCATACGGTGGATGCCTTGGTACAAGAAGTCGATGAAGGACGCGACTACCTGCGATAAGCCACGGATAG
>Ga0210098_1000568_pt1 | contig 11140 bp, 8 predicted proteins | sample Joice_ThreeSqA_D_FD_184870 | JGI IMG/M metagenome (GOLD analysis project Ga0210098, IMG submission 184870) | Wetland microbial communities from San Francisco Bay, California, USA, that impact long-term carbon sequestration - Joice_ThreeSqA_D1... | ecosystem: Environmental > Aquatic > Marine >...
ACGAGGGACGGTACGCCGAGATCCCGAGGGAGATGCTCGCCCGGGGCGATTTTGTCACACCTCACCTGAACGGCGTGGTGTACCTCGAGAAACCGCCGCTCTTCTACTGGGGGAACGCGGTTTCCTTCGCCCTCTTCGGGCAGAACGAGTTTTCCGCGCGGCTCTTCACGGCCACTGTTTCGATCGCGGGAGTGCTCCTCACGTACTGGATGGGGACGGTTCTCGCGGGTCCCCGGGCCGGCCTCTTTTCCGCCATGGTGCTCTGCACCTCCCTCTACTACTACGTCATCGGGCGGATCAACACCCTCGACATGACGCTCGCCGTCACGATGATCCTCGCGATCTTTCCCGCCTTCCTCTACCTGTCGGGGAAGCGGCGGAGCCGGGGGTACCTGCTCCTCTCGTACGTGGGCGCCGCCCTCGCGTTCCTCGCGAAGGGACTGATCGGGATCGTCTTCCCGACGGCGATCCTCGTCCTCTGGATGGTGCTCTCCCGGCGGCACCGGGAGATCGGAAAGGCGATCTCCCTCCCCGGGCTCGCCCTGTTCCTGGCGATCGCCCTGCCGTGGGTCGTCCTCGTGCAGCGGGCGAACCCGGATTTCCTCTGGTTCTTCTTCGTCCACGAGCAGTTCCTGCGGTACGCCACGAAGATCCACCGCCGGTACCAGCCGTTCTGGTTCTTCCTCCCGATCCTGGTCGCGGGTCTGCTTCCGTGGCTGGCCTTTGCGCGCCGTGCCGTTCGCGCCGCGTGGGATGCGCGGGCGACCTACCTGCCCGCGGAGGATCGCCGGTTCCTCTTCTGCTGGGTCCTCTTCATCCTCCTTTTCTTCTCCTTCTCCGACTCGAAGCTCGTTACCTACGCGGCGCCGATGTTCCCTCCGCTCGCCGTCCTCTTCGGGCGCGCCCTCGACCTGTGGGTCGACCGGGAGGATGGGAGCGTCCGTTGCCGGACCCCCCTCGCCCTGGCGGCGGTCCTTGCCGCCGCGATCGTGCTGTTCCCGCCGTTCACCCGGCACGTGATCGAGCCGTCCCGCTGGGTTCCGCTGTGCGCCCTTCCCGTGTTGCTGATCCTCGCGTGGGGCGTGATGCCGCTGTTCATCCGCCGGCTCTCGGCGGAGCGGGTCGTCTTCCTGTCGTTCCTGCTCCTCGCCCTGTTCCTCACCTCCCTCAACCGACCGGCGGCGGAGTATCTCGGGGGGTACAAGTCGGTGAAAAAACTCGCATCCGTCCTCTCCGCCTCCCTGCGCGAGGGCGACGTTGTGGCGCAGTACCAGACGTATCGCCAGGGCCTTCCCTTCTACACGAAGCGGCGATGCGTCCTGGTGGACGAGGTGGGGGAGCTCGCGTTCGGCGCGGAACGGGCGGCGGACCGGAAAGCGTACTTCCTCGACGACGCGGAGTTCCTCGCCCTGTGGAATTCGCCGGCTCGCGTCTTCTGCGTGGGCCGCGCCGACAAGCTTCCCCTGTTTCGCAAGAAGTTCCCCGGCCACTGGTTGCTCTACCGGTCCGATGAGGGTATTCTCATCGTGAACCGGCTCTAGCCCGCTTTTCTCACCACGCTGCGAGGAACGGACGCGCCCTTGAAGATCCGTGACGATTTCCTGCCGTTGTCCCGTCCCGCCCTGGGCGAGGAGGAGGTGGCGGCGGTCGCGGAATCGCTGCGCTCCGGCTGGATCACGAGCGGGCCGAAAGTCGCCGAACTTGAGGGGATCTTCCGGGAAACGACCGGGGCGCCGCACGCGGTCGCGGTCACTTCCGCCACCGCGGGGCTCCACATCGTCCTCTCGGCCCTGGGGATCGGCCCGGGGGACGAGGTGGCCACCCCCTCGATGACGTTCGCCTCCACCGTCAACCAGATCGTCCTGCGCGGGGCGAAGCCCGCGTTCGCCGACGTCGACTACGGGACGCTCCAGGTGCGGCCCGATGCGCTCGCGGCAACGATCACCCCCCGCACGAGGGCGGTGATCCCCGTCCATTTCGCCGGCGCTCCCGCCGACCTCGACCCGATCCGCGCGGCGGCCGACCGCGCCGGAATCCCCGTGGTCGAGGATGCAGCGCACGCCGTGGGAACCGTATACAAAGGTGTCCCCGCCGGCGGCCCTCCCCGTCCCGGCACCCCGGGAAACATCGCGATCTTCTCCTTCCACCCGATCAAGAACATCACGACGGCCGAGGGGGGGATGGTCACCTGTTACGACGACGCCCTCGCCGCGCGTCTTCGGCTGCTCCGGTTCCACGGGATCGAGCGGGACGCGTGGAAGCGGTACGGAAAGGGGGGCACCCCGCACTACGACATCCGGGAACCGGGGTACAAGTACAACCTGACCGATCTCCACGCCGCGGTCGGGGTGGTCCAGATGCGAAAGGTCGCGGCGATGAACGCCCGCCGGGCCGACCTCGCAAGACGGTACCTCGCGGGGTTCGAAGGCGTCCCGGGGATCGATCTCCCGGAAGCGGTCCCGTACACGCACGCCCACTCGTGGCACCTTTTCATCGTCAAGTTCACCGGGATGGACCGGGACGCCGTCATCGGGGCCCTCGCGGAGCGGAACGTCGGAGTGGGGCTTCACTTCCCCCCGTGCCACCTCCTCTCGTACGTCCGGGAGCGGTTCGGGACGCGGGAGGGCGACCTTCCCGACACCGAACGGGCGGGGAAGGGGATCGTCTCGCTTCCCCTGTTCCCGGGGATGTCCGATTCCGATGTCGATTACGTCTGCGAGGCGGTCCGGGAGATTCTTTCGGGAGGTCGCCCATGATCTCCGTCGTCGTCCCCGTCTTCAACGAGGGGAAGAACCTCCATCTCCTGATGGACCGGCTCGAGGCGTCGCTGCGGACGATGGAGCGGGCGTACGAGATCATCTACGTCGACGACGGCAGCCGCGACAACTCCCTCGAGGTGCTGAAAGGGCTCATCGGTCGCGACGGCGTCCGGGTCCTTGAACTCACCCGGAATTACGGGCAGCACGCGGCGATCATCTCGGGATTTTCCATTGTCCGGGGAGATATCGTCATCACGATCGACGCGGACCTGCAGAACCCCCCCGAGGAAATCCCCGCCATCGTGCGCGCGATGGAGGAGGGGGACTTCGAAGTCGTGGGAACGGTCCGGGAGATGCGGAAAGACTCGCTCCTGCGGAAGATCCCCTCGCGGATCGTGAACGCGATGACCCGCCGGATCACGGGAATCCGCATGAGCGACTGGGGATGCATGCTGCGCGGGTACCGGCGCGAGGTGGTGGACCGCATGGTGGAGAGCCAGGAGTACTCCACGTTCATCCCCGCCCTGGCGACCCTCTTCGCGAAGCGGATGACCGAGATCCCGGTCGGCCACGAGGAGCGGCACGCGGGGGTCTCCAACTACAACCTGTGGAAGCTCCTGAATCTCCAGTTCGACCTGCTCACCTCGTTCTCGGAGTTCCCGCTGCGCGTACTCCTCTACATGGGAACGGCGATGGCTTTTCTCGGCATCGCCTTCGGCACGCTGTTGGTCGTGATGCGGATCTTCTACGGTGCCGCGTGGGCCGCGAACGGCATCTTCACCCTGTTCGCCGTCCTGTTCTTCTTCGTGGGGGCCCTCTTCTTCGCCCTCGGGATCATGGGCCAGTACATCGGGCGCATCTACCACGAGGTCCGGAAGCGGCCGCGCTACACGATCCGCAAGCTCCACGAGGGGCCATGAGGGCGGTCGTCTTCGCGTACCACAACATGGGGATCGCCGGGATCCGCGCCCTCCTCGTCAGCGGCTTCGAGATCCCGATGGTCCTGTCCCACGAGGACGATCCGGGTGAGAACCGGTGGTTCGGTTCCGCGGCGGGGTTCTGCCGGGAGCAGGGGATTCCGGTATTTTCTCCCAAGGACGTCAACGCGCCGCCGTGGCCGGCCCGCATCCGGGAGGCGCGGCCCGACCTGCTCTTCTCCTTCTACTACCGGTCGATGCTGAAAAAGGAGATCCTGGAGATCCCGCGGCTTGGGGCGATGAACCTCCACGGCTCGCTGCTGCCGAAGTACCGGGGAAGGGCGCCGGTCAACTGGGTGCTCGTAAAGGGGGAGACGGAAACCGGGGTGACCCTCCACTTCATGACGGAGAAGCCCGACGCGGGTGATATCGTGGGGCAGGCGGCGGTGCCGATCGCGTTCGACGACACGGCGCTCACCCTGTTCGGGAAGATGGAGGATGCCGCTTCGAGGCTCCTCGCCGGCCTGCTGCCCCGGATCGCGAAGGGTGAGATCCCGCGGCGCCCGAACGACCTCGCCCACGGCAGTTACTTCGGCGGGCGCAGGCCCGAGGACGGGCGGATCGACTGGTCCCGCCCGGCGGTGGAGATCTACAACCTCGTCCGTGCGGTCACCCGTCCCTACCCGGGGGCGTTCTCGGAACTCGCGGGGGAAAAACTCACGGTGTGGTGGGCGATCCCCCTGCCGGCGGAGGCGGGTAGCGTCCCGTCTCCGGGGACGATCCGTCGTTCCGGCGGGCCGTCGTTCACGATGGCCGGGGGGTGCGCCGCCCCGGTTTCGAGCCCGCGGAGGGTCGTCGTGGGGACGGGGGACGGGTGGCTTCAACTGGAGGAAATCGAATTGGGAACGCGGACGGCGAAGGGGGAGGCGATCTTCGACCTTCTCGCCGGCGCCGCGAACGGGAGGCTTGCATGAAGGTCCTGATCTTGGGAGTGAACGGGTTCATCGGTCATCACCTGACGGCCAGGATCCTGAAGGAGACCGGGTGGAAGGTCTACGGGATGGACCTTTCCGACGAGCGGCTCGGGAAATCGGCGAAGCATCCGCGGTTCGACTTCGTCGAGGGCGACATCTCGATCAACAAGGAGTGGATCGAGTACCACATCAAGAAAGCCGACGTGATCCTTCCGCTGGTGGCGATCGCCACGCCGAAGGTCTACGTCGAGCAGCCGCTGTCGGTGTTCGAGCTCGACTTCGAGGAGAACCTGCGCATCGTCCGGCAGGCGCACCGGTACGGGAAGCGGATCGTCTTCCCCTCCACCTCCGAGGTGTACGGGATGTGCGCGGACAAGGAGTTCGACGAGGAGAACTCGCCGCTGGTCCTCGGGCCGATCGCGAAGGAGCGGTGGATCTACGCGTGCTGCAAGCAGATGCTGGACCGCGTCATCTGGGCGTACGGGCGGCAGGGGCTCGCCTTCACCCTCTTCCGCCCCTTCAACTGGATCGGGCCGCGGCTCGATTCGATCGAAACCGCGAAGGAGGGAAGCTCCCGCGTGGTCACGCAGTTCATCGCCGACCTGTACCTCGGCAAGCCGATCCAGGTGGTGGACGGCGGGAAGCAGCGCCGCTGTTTCACCTACGTGGACGACGGGATCGCCGGGCTGATGAAGATCCTCGCGAACAGGAACGGATGCGCGAACGGCGGGATCTTCAACATCGGGAATCCGGCGAACGACCACTCGATCCGCGAGCTCGCCGGGATGCTCCGGGAGTTGTACGCGAAGCACCCACGGAACCGCGGGAGGAAGATATCCCCCATCGTGGAGGTCAACTCGAAGCAGTTCTACGGCGGAGGGTACCAGGACATCCAGACGCGGACCCCCTCCATCCGGCGCGCGAAGGAGATCCTCGGGTGGGAGCCGAAGGTGCCGATGAAGACGGCGCTGAAGAAAACCCTCGACGCGTTCCTCGCCGAGGCGGACGCCTCCCGGTGAAGCGATGAGCGTGGTTACACGCCTGCTTCAGGGCACGCTTCTCCGCAGGGGGGCTCCCCCCGCTCGTGCCCCCCGTTATTCCTGCTGCGGGGGACCCCCCTGCGTCGAGCGCTCGTTGGAGCAGGCGCAAAGATGCAGCGCCTGTGAGTGAGCGTCGGATCCTCGCGCTCAAGGTCGACGTCGACACCCGGCGCGGGATGGAGCACGGGGTGCCGTCCCTGCTCGGCACGCTCGCCGCGCTCCGCCTTCCGGCGACGTTCTTCCTCTCGTTCGGCCCGGACAATTCGGGGAAGGCCGTGCTCCAGCTCCTGCGGAATCCGCGCTTCCTCGTCAAGATGCTCCGCACGAACGCCCCCGGGCTCTACGGATTCCGCACCGCGCTGTACGGCACGCTCCTTCCCGCCCCGAGGATCGCCTCCGCCCTTCCCGGCCTTTGCCGCGAAATAGAGAACCGCGGGCATGAAGTGGAGTTCCACGCCTGGGACCACCGGGCCTGGCAGGATACCCTCCCCCGGAGAGGGGCCGCGTGGATCCGGGAATGGTTCCTCCGGGGATTCGAGGAATACGAGGTGGCCCTCGGACACCGCCCGCGCGCTTTCGGCGCGCCGGCGTGGTTCCTCACGGAAGCGGCGGTGGAAGTGCTGCGGGAGTTTTCCCTCGAATACCTGAGCTGCACGCGGGCAACCGCTCCGTTCGTCCTCGAAGGAACCGGCCTCGTAGAGGTTCCCTCCGACCTTCCGTGCCTCGAGGAGGTCGGGGGAAGGAAGGGGGTTCCCGGGATACTCTCCGCGCTCGACGCAGGGGGCGTCCATGTCCTGCCCGTGCACGCCGAGGCGGAAGGAGGGATCTGGCGGGAGGCTTTCGTGGAGATCCTGCGCGGCGCGTTCGACCGCGGGTACGAGGTGCTCCCGCTTTCCCGGGTCGCGGCGGGCTGCCGCGCCGAGGTGCTGCCCGGCCGCCCGTTCCGAACGGCTCTCCTTCCGGGGAGGGCCGTCCCCTGCTCCGTGTGAATCCGGTCCATTCCTGATTCCGGAATACGCAAAACGCCGTTCTCGTTTATAATATAAGTTTGGATTATACGCTTGGGGGGGATCGTGAAACTTCCGGAAATCAGCATCGGCCGGTTCAAGGCAAAAATACCGATCGTCCAGGGGGGGATGTCGGTCCGCGTCTCCACGTCGTCGCTGGCTGCGGCGGTCGCCGAGTGCGGCGGGATCGGCACGATCGGCGGCTCCGGCATCCCGATCGACGAACTGAAGGAGGACATCCGCAAGGCGAAGCGGATGACGAACGGCATCGTGGCCGTCAATATCATGTTCGCGGTCAAGCTGTTCATGGAAGCGGTCAAGGCGTCGATCGAGGCGGGGGTGGACATGATCGTCACCGGCGCCGGGTTCTCCCGCGACGTCTTCAAGGTGGGGAAGGATCACGACGTCCCCATCGTCTCCATCGTCTCCTCCCCGGAGTTCGGCAAGCTCGCGGAGCGAAGCGGCGCGGACGCCATCGTCGTGGAGGCAAAGGAGGCGGGCGGGCACCTCGGGACCGACCGGCCGCTGCGCGAACTGTTCCCGGAGGTTCGCAAGGTGGTGAAGAAGGTTCCCCTGATCGCCGCGGGCGGGATCACCGACGGCTACGAGATCGCGGAGATGATGGGGAAGTTCGGCGCCGACGCGGTTCAGATGGCCACACGCTTCGTCCTGACGAAGGAGTGCGACGTGTCCGACAACTTCAAGCAGAGGTATCTGAACGCCCGGAAGGAGGACGTGGTCCTGATGAAATCCCCGGTCGGGCTGCCCGGGCGCGCGATCCGCAACCCGTTCCTCGAGCGCCTGTTCGCCGGGGGGAACGTCTACGACGGGGATTGCCGCCGGGGATGCCTGAAGAGCTGCAGCCACAGCTTCTGCATCATCGATCGCCTCGACATGTCGCGCAACGGGGACACGGAAGAAGGGCTGGTCTTCACGGGGGAGAACGTCTGGAGGATCAAGGACATCCCGAGCGTGAAGGAGTTGATGGACCGTCTAGTCGCCGAGGCCGAGAGCGTGTACGCCCCCGCGTCCGCCGCCGCCCCGGCCTGAACGGAACACCCCCGGACGACGTCCGAATGCACCGGGACCGCCCGGTCAGGAGCGACGCGTTCGCGACAGTAATGCGGCCACTCCCGCCGTCGCGACGGCGCACGACAGCCCGGCGATCGCGAACCCCGCTGCGTACCCCATCCGCTGGATCACGAATCCGAGCGTGGCCGCGGAGACCATGAACCCGCCGTAGATGCAGGTATTGTACCCCCCCATCGCCAATCCCCGGACGCGCGTGTCCACCGACTCCGACAGGACGGCGCCGACCGCCGTGAAGGTCGCCGCCATCGTGGCGCCGACGCCGGAAAAGAGAAGGTAGAGCGGCAGCGGCCCCCGCGCCGTCCCGGTGAGGGCGATGCAGATTCCGAACAGGGCGGTTCCCCAGAGGATGAAGGAGCGCCGGTTCCCCGTCCGGTCCTGCAGGTGGCCGATCGGGATGCGGCAGAGGGCGTTGACGCCCGCCTGGGTCGTGAAGATGAGGCCGGTCTGGGCGATCGAGATCCCGAGGTCCTTCGCGTAAAGGGGGAAGAAGGAGAACAGCGACCCCCACGCGTAGGTCGAGAAGAAGGTGGCGACCCAGCAGCCCAGAACGGCCCGGTTGCGGAGGATCTCGCCGAAGTCCGAGCGGAGATGCCCGCCTCCGGAGGGGCGCGGGACCGGCGGGGACGGGCTACCGACACGGAAGCCCGCCACGACTACACCCGCGCCGATGATCACCGCGGAGACAACGAAGGCGGTCGCGAATCCTTTCGTCGCGACGGCTCCGCCGAAGCCCGGTCCAAGCGCCATCCCGAGGTAAAGGGCGGAGGTGTACCACCCGTACGTCCGCCCCAGGAAGTTCGGGGGGCTGGAATCCCCCACGTGGGACATCATCGCGGGAGAGAAGCAGGCGAGCCCAGCCCCGGAGAAAAGGTAGATCAGCCCGACGTGCAGGGGAGTACGGGCCGCGAGCAGAAGGAGGGAGGTCAGGCAGGAGATTCCCATCCCCACAAGGATGAGACGCTTGCGCCCGAGACGGTCGGACATCAGCCCCAGCGGGAGGGCGAGGGCGGCGGCAGCAAGCATGAAGCCGGCGTTGATCATTCCGACGTCGACGGTCGAGGCTCCCAGGCTTCGCGCGAACAACGGGACCAGGGGGAGTCGCATGTAGGCCCCGAGATACAGGATAAGCGTCAGCGCGCAAGCGACGAGGATGGGCGTCGGAATCGATGCCCCTGCGGCGGGTGGCGGGGTTATGGGGGCACGATGGGTGACGGCTTGATCCTTTCCCCCCGGAATTTCGCCATTGTACAAGGAATCGGGGCCACCCGGAACTCTGTCAGCGGCTCCGAAATGGGAAAAACGGCAGAAATCCACCTTTTTATTGGTCCACGATTTGTATATTTGTAGAAATAATACGATATCGTATTGACTTCACCCGACAATTTACGGAAAATGACGGCACAACTACAGAAATACTTGGAGGGAATCATGGACAAGAAGGCCTTGCTGGAACTAACGACCGATATTGTTTCCGCTCACGCATCGGTAAATGAGATGGGAAAGGAAGAACTTCTTGAGGAATTGCAGTCGGTATTTCAGAAGTTAATGAACCTTGCCGGTTCCGAGGGCGGGGAAGGGGCGGAAGTCCCCGGAGAGTTAAAGCCGGCGGTTCCGGTGAACAAGGCGTTTGGCGCCGACAAGGTCGTTTGCCTTGTTTGTGGCAAGGGGTTCACCACGTTGAAAAAGCACATTGCGGTCAGCCACGAGATGACGCCGAAGGAGTACAGGAAGGCGTTCGGTGTCCCGTCGAAGACCCCCCTCGTTGCCAGGAAATATTCCGAGGCGAAGAGGAAGATCGCCCAGGACAAGGGGCTGGCGTTGAAACTGGCGGAAGGCCGGAAGAAGAAAGCGGGGAAGTGACCGCGAAAAGAGGCACGCGATGCCTTACGCTGCGAAGGATTTCGGGACCGCGGCGTTTTTCCGGAACGTGAACCGGATGGCGGGCGAGGCCCGGCTCTGACACTCCGGCGGCTCGCGAGGGCCGTCCGCGGAAAGCACTGGCACCGACGGGCTATTGCGGGGAATTCCGCGCAGTAGCCCGTTTCCATTCCGGCGTTCGGCGGGGGACCGTGGATTATTACGCGCAGGGGAGCCTGGTCGCGGCGGTGGTGGCGCTGGCCATCGCGGTGTACCTGCGCGTCTTCGCGCGGGGGGACGCGGAGGCGAGGGCGTTCTCCGATCTCTCCCTCCTCATCTTCCTCTGGTGCTTCCCCGAGTACCTGTGGAAGACGCTCCCGTCGACCTTTTGGCACAAGGTGAGCTTGGCGGGGGTAATGTTCATCCCCCCCTTCGCCCTTCGATACTGCGGCGCCGCGGTGCGCACCCGCCCGCGATGGCTCCCTGCGGTCTTCGTCGCCGGCGTCTGGGCGAGCATCGCGTTCGCGGGGACGATCTTCTACGATCCGATCCTCAATTCTCCATTCTGGAACGTCGCCGCGCTCCTGTTCGTCTACCCGTATCTCGGCGCGGGCCTGTACGTCATCGTCTACCACGGGTTCCGCGACTCCCCCTCCGCCGTGGAGCGGAAGAAGTACCAGTTCCTCGTCGTCGGGGGCGGAATCGCCAGTCTGGTGGCGCCTCTCAACTTCCTTCCCGGCACGGGCGTCGACTTCCCGCCGTTGGCGGCGTTCGCGGTTCTCGTCTTCTTCTATTTCATGGCGACGGGGATCCTGCACCTCCACTTCTTCGAACTACCCGACATCGTCGGGCGCGGCGTCGTGCTGGTCATCCAGATCTTCGCCTTCGCCGTGGTCTTCGGAGCGATGGAAGTCGTCTCCGGACGGAAGTTCTGGTTCCCCCTCGCGGGGGTGTTCCTCATCTCCTTCTTCCTTCTCTCGTTCTATCCGTTCCTGATGCGCAAACTCGGCGGCATCTCCGCGGACCTGCTCGTCCGGCAATCCCGCCGGGTCCAGTCGGTGTTGTCCGACGTCGCGCGGAAACTTCCCGAATCGACGGTGCTCGCGGAGATCGGGAGCACGGTGGAAGACGCCCTGTCGCAGGTCCCCTTCGTCGAGCGCGCGTCGCTGTGGGTCCGGCCCGAGGGGGGGACCGACGAGGGGATCGGAACGCTCCCCGTGCGCCCCGAAGAGTACCTGCGCGCCTTCACCCGCTTTACGAAGCGGTACCCCGCGTTGCGGATCATGGAGCACGGCGGGTCGAAGGCCGCGGATGTGGCGATCTGGGACGACTCGTTCGACGCCTCGATCCCCCTTTTCCTGCGGGGTGCCCTCGTCGCCGTCGTCCTTTTCCACTGGAGAGGGAAGCGGCCGTCGTTCCGGGAGATGGACCTGCTCATCCCTTTCCTCGACGGGATCGCGCTGGCGGTGGAGAACATCCGCCAGCAGCAGCGGA
>Ga0210098_1000573_pt1 | contig 11076 bp, 8 predicted proteins | sample Joice_ThreeSqA_D_FD_184870 | JGI IMG/M metagenome (GOLD analysis project Ga0210098, IMG submission 184870) | Wetland microbial communities from San Francisco Bay, California, USA, that impact long-term carbon sequestration - Joice_ThreeSqA_D1... | ecosystem: Environmental > Aquatic > Marine >...
GGAAACTACATCATCCGGCGCTTTTTTCGCGAGGCGGGCGGCAGGAGGAGGTCGACGACGTCGTCCACGGTGACGACCCCGAGGAGCCGGTTCTCCTCGTCGACGACCGGCAGGGCGAGCAGGTTGTACTTGGAGATCAACGCTGCGACCGTCTCCTGGCTGGTTTCCGCGCCGGCCGTCTTGAGCTTTGTGTGCATCACTTCCGACAGCCGCTTCCCCGGTTCCTCGATCAGAAGGTCGCGCAGCCCGACGACACCGAGAAGCTTCTCTGCCTCCACCACGTAGATGTAGTTGACGTGCTCGATCTCCCCCGCTTCCGCCTTGAATCGCTCGAGCGCCTCCTCCACCGTAATTCCGGGCGGCCACGCGAGGTACTCGTTCGTCATGAGCCCTCCCGCGGTGTCCTCCTCGTGGTGGAGCAGTTCGTGGATGTCCTGCGCTTCCTCCCGCTCCATCAACTGCAGGAGTTCCTGTGCCTTCTCCGCTGGGAGATCCGCGAGGATGTCCGCCGCTTCGTCCGGCGGCATCTGCTCGATGATGTCGGCCGCCTGTTCCTTATCCATCTCGGAGATGAGGTCCGCTTGTACCTCCGGCTCGAGCTCGTGCAGGGCTTCCGCTGCGGCCTCCAGGTCGAGTTTCTCGAAGAAATCCTGCCGCTCCTCGGGGGCCAGGTCGCTCATGATCTGGGCGAGGTCCGCCGGGTGCAGGTCCGACACCGCGTCGCGGGAGATGGACAGCGTCAGGGGGTCGAGCCGGGACTCCAGCGGTTGCAGGAACTTCCAGGAGATCAACTGGTGGCGCAGGGGATGGCGGATCGTCTCGAAGAAGGCTCCGCCGCGGCGCTCGACGCCCAGCCGCCGCAGGATCCCCCGCATCCCCACATCGACGTCGGTGACGTAGGCCGCGCCGCCCTCCTCGGTGAGCCTCACGTCGTTCACCCGCACGACCTTGGCGCCGTTGATGTCGACGATCTGCTTGTCGAGGAGGTCCTTGCGGATGAGGAGATGCTCCTTCGAGGGAGCGGCTTCCGGGATCTCCTCCTCGGTCTTCCGGGAGGAGATGATCCGCTTGTTGAAGATGGAAAGATCCTCCCAGGGGAGGTAGCGCGTCGATTTTCTTTTCTCGATGAAGAGGCCGACGGCGCGCGGGAACCGCACACCCGCCTCCACGGCGATGTCCCGGACGCGGCCGATCTCCTCCCCCCGGGGGTCGAGGACGATCTTTCCGAGGATGTCGCCGACGTACACCTCTCCGATGAACGGCATCTCCCTTTCCTCCTCCGCGAGGACCGCCGTTTCAGTGTACGTTCCGGGTTTGAGAAAGGTCAAGGAACGGAAGGACGGGACCGTGGGAGGATACAATGGTCAAGGCACCCAAGACTTCTTGCGAGGGATTCGACGCGATGACGGACCACCGATTGCGCAACCCGTACAGGATCCTCCCCGCCTTGCGCGCCATCGTCCAGGGGGCGTATGTCGCCTTCTTCCTTCTGGCGGGGTACGAGTTCCACCTCTTCTATACGCAGATCGTCGCGGGGGCCGCCGTGACGGGGATCCGCTCGCCCGCGGTGGAGGCTTTCCTGCCGATCTCCGCCCTCATGTCGCTGAAGAATTTCCTGCTCACGGGGCACTACGACGATATCCACCCCGCGGGGCTCACGATCCTCATCGCCGCGCTGGTCTCCGCCTTCCTCGCCCGCAAGGTCCTCTGCTCGTGGGTCTGCCCGGTCGGGGGGATCTCCCGAGCGCTGGAGTGGATCGGGGAGAAAACGATCTGGAAGCGCCGGAAAAAGGAGGTCCTGCTGCCGGTGTGGGCTGACCGGGCGCTCACATCGATCAAGTACATCCTTCTCGCCTTCTTCCTCTACGCCGTCGTCCTGATGATGGACGAGGTGGCGATCATGAAGTTCCAGCGGGGGATGTACAACTACGCCGCCGATGCGAAGATGCTCCTCTTCTTCACCGAGATGACCGGCCTCACGGCGGTCACTCTCGCGATCCTCGCGCTGCTGTCGGTCGTCGTGAAGAATTTCTGGTGCCGCTACCTGTGCCCGTACGGTGCGTTGCTCGGTCTGGTCAGCTGGATCTCTCCCCAGCGGGTCGTTCGTGACGGATCGACGTGTATCGACTGCAAGGCGTGCACGCGGGCGTGCCCGGTCGAGATCCGCGTCCACGGGAAACCGTCCGTTTGGACCCCCGAGTGCACCGGCTGCATGTCGTGCGTGGCGGCGTGCCCGGTGGAAGATTGCCTTACGGTGACGCACCGGGGTAAAGCCGGCTGGTCTCCGTACCTCATCCCGCTGGTCGGCCTCGGTACGATCTTCCTGTTCTGGGGCATCGCCCGCGCCACCGGTCACTGGAAAAGCTTCGTTCCCGACGCCCAGATCGCCGAGGCGTACCGGCAGGCGAAGGACCTCCTCCACCCGTAAGGAAGATTTTCTTGCCGGGTGGCACACATTCTGCCTTATTCTATGCCATGCCTTCGGATGAAGCTCCGGATCGAACTGCCGCGCTCGCCGTCCCGGCGCGTCTTCTCGCGGTACTGTTCCTGTATTCCATCCACAGGATGTTGTTTCTGTTATACAACCCCGGCATTTCCCGAGCGGCTCCCTGGCGGGAGATCGCTCACGCCTTCGGATTCGGCATGCGATTCGACCTCGTTGCGGTGTTCCTGATCAGCGCCCCGCTGATCGCGTTGGCCTATTTCCCCTGGCCAAGGGAGATCCCCGGATTCCTTGCGCGCTGGTTCGACCGGCTCTTCCTCCTTCTCCACACCCCGTTTATTTTCCTCAATTGCGCGGACCTGGAATATTTCAGGTTTACCGGCCGCCGGACCACCATGGAGATTTTCCGGATTCACGGGGACATCTGGGATCAGGCTGGACAATTGCTGGTCCATTACTGGCAGGTGCCCCTTTGGACGTTTCTGAGCGTCGCCTTTCTCTGGTGGGTGTGCCGCCCCGTTCCATTGCCGGAGCGGCGCCATCCTTCCATCGTCCGGCGGTTGGTCGTCCTCACGGCGGCATCCCTTGTGACAGTGATCATGATCCGTAATTCCTTTCAGTCGAAACCTCTGTTGGTACCGCACGCATTCGCCTACAGCACCCCGCAGGTCGGAAACCTGACGCTCAACACCCCCGTCGGCTTCCTGCAGAGCTACGAAGTCCTCCTGGGAGGATCGCTTCCACGAGTCAAGTATTTCAAATCGTTGCGCGAGTACTGGTCCCTGCTGGACCCGGGCGCGCGCATTCCCAGACCGCGCAATCTGCAGAACATCGTCGTGGTCATTGTCGAAAGCCTGAGTTCCTCCTACGTCGGGGCCGAAAATCCCGACTCCGATCTGACGCCCTTCATCGACCAGTTGGCACGGGACGGCCTGCATTTCCGGAATTTCTACGCCGCCGGACGCCGAACCGTGTACGCTCTTCCTGCCCTGTTCGCTGGAGTTCCCGGCCTGATGGACACGGCCGTGTTCAACTCCGCGTACCGGGGGGACACCTTCTTCGGCCTGGGGCACACCTTGCGGGAAAACGGCTACCGGACGGCGTTTTTCCACGGAGCCCGGAACGGGTCGATGGGGGTGGATTACGCCTCGAAAATGGTCGGGTTCGAGGAATATTACGGCAAGGACGAATTCGAGTCCTGGGCCGGCGCCAGGGAGGAGGATTACGACGGGGACTGGGGGATTTACGACGAGCCTTTCCTTCGCTTTGTCGCCGACCGGCTGGATGGTTTCCGGGAGCCTTTTGCCGCCGGCATTTTGACCCTGACAACGCACCAGCCGTATGCGATTCCCAAAAAATACGAAGGGGAGTTCCCGGCGGCGCGCGATCCCATGGTCCGGTCCGTCCGGTATCTCGACCGGTCCTTGAGCGGTTTTTTCGAATCGGCCCGGAAGAAACCCTGGTTCCGGAACACCTTGTTCATCATTACCGCCGATCACACCCATAGCAAGCCCGGGTCGAACGACCCCGATCTGCTGCAGGAGCACGATATCCCGCTGATCTTCTACCATCCCTCACGGCAACTTCCGCCGGCGGACACGAGGAAAGTCGGGTACCAGGGGGATCTGGCGCCCACCGTACTGGACTATCTCGGCATCGATTCCCGGAAGAGGACGGTGTTCGGGAGGTCGCTGTTCCGGAAGGCGCCGGGGTTCGCCATGTTCCGATCCTCGGGCGTCTATGCCTTGGTGCAGAATGATTTCGTCGTCACGTTCAGCGACGCGTCCGGGCCGCATCTCTTCCGTTACCCGAGCGGTACCGGGCAGCGGCTGGAGGAGGTGAACGATCCGGCGCTGCGCGAGCAGCGCGCAAACGTCCTGAAGGCCTTTGTCCAGCTTTACAACAACGGTCTGCTCGACAACCGGCTTTTCGCGCTATCCTCTCCCCATTCGCCGTGAAATACTATAACCTATGGAGTTAATAGGGATTCCGAAGCCGCCGTATCCGGAGGGGACATGCGTTTATCCAAGAAAACCGAGTACGCCTTGCGCGCCTTGATGTACGCGGCCCGCTTCCCGGAAGGAACCACCTTCCAGATACGGGATCTTGCCGAAAAGAACGGGATTCCGAAGAAGTTCCTCGAACTCATCCTGCTCGAATTGAAGAACGCCGGGATGCTGTCCAGCCGACGTGGGGTCGGGGGAGGGTACCTCCTCGCGCGGCGACCCGATTCGATCCGTTCCTCCGAGATCATCGAAGTGTTCGAGGGGCCGATGGCGGCGCGGGGCCGGCAGAAAATTTCCGGGAGGACGGAGAAGGACGCCTCCTCCCCCGCCGTTTCCCGGCTGGTGGAAGAGGCGTCCGCCGCCGCCGCCGCGGTCTTCTCGCATGCGACCGTCGCCGATCTCGTCCGGGAAGAGGACGAGGCGACGCAGCGGCGGCGCAGCAACATGATGTATTTCATCTGACCCGAAAACGCGGGAGCCTCCTCGAAGGCTCCCGCGTTTTCGGCCGGAGGGGACGTCAGTAGTTCAGGACCGCCTTCGCCTCGAGACACTCCTGGACGACCCGGGCGGCGGCGATCAGGGAGGCGCTGGGGACCAGCGTCTCGGGGGCGATGTTCCGTCCCTTGATGCAGGGCGTGCAGAGAAGAATCTGCCCCCCCTGGGCGAAATAACTCGCGATAAGTTCCTTCAGGGGGGGGAATCCGATCCCCTGGACATTCTCGCCGGCTCCCTTCACCGCCAGCGTCACCGCGTTCCCCTGCAGGATGACCGTGGTCTTGACATCCATGGCCAGCGCGGCATTCGCAACCACGAACGGCAAGGTCGCCCGATCGGGGTCCTCCCCGCCATGCGTGCCGATGACGACGATCTTCTCTTCCTTTGTCTCTGCCATTTCAACCCTCCTTGTGGAATGTGTGGAACAACGGAATGCGATCCCCCCGGGGTGCGAACCGGCTTCATGCCGCGCGTGCGGTTTCCCGGTCGGCGGCCTCCGCCGCCCCCTGCGCCACCGCGGCCAGGTACGCCGCGAAAGGCCGGTAGAACATGTGCCCCCACTTGCCGAAAGGAACCTCGACGACCAGCATCGGGACCACGATCGCCATGTGCACCACGTACGTGGAATACGTCGCGAGCGGAAGGCCCGAGAGGCGGAACACGTGGACCAGGATCCCGGTGAGCGCCACCAGGAAGAGCAGGACCAGGAACACCCAGTCGGTAGGCTCGGAGAATTTATGGATTCTGTCCCGCTTGCGCAGGCGGCCCAGGAGAAAGTCACCGGTCACGTACAGAAGGGCGGCGGTGGCGTAGTACCCCAGGAGACGGGCCGGGTGGTAGAAGGGGACGATCTCGTCGGTCTGGAACCACCGGAGAAACACGATGACGAGGACCATCATCGTGACGTAGCCGGTGACCAGGAGGAAATGTTTGAGCCACCGGGTGTTCGGTCCTTCGCACTCCCGCCACTTCTTCTGCGTCGCGAAGTGCTCGAAAAACGCGGGGAGCTTGCGCAGGTACATCGAAAAGGGGATGTCGACCTTCTTCCCCGCGCCGATGACCCAGCGGGACATCCGCCACCCGTTGGAGAGAAGGAGGGTGGCCAGGATTCCGCCCATGATCCAGTCGCCGATCTCGACCCATTCCACGGGGGCGAAGGTGTTGAGCGCAACGTGGTCCGTTATTACGGGACCGTGGAAGAGGGCGAAGAGGGCCACGACGAAGAGGCCGACCAGGGCCACCGCCCCGATCTCCCACGCCGGTGAGGTGTAGAACCTCTTCCCCAGCCCCGTCCAATCGTACATTCCCGTGAGGTACCGACGGGCGGCCATCATCGTCTCGGCAGGGTTCGCATCCCGGGGGCAGGTGTCGGAGCATTCACCGCAGTAGTAGCAGAGCCACGGTTCGAGGGATCCGGCGAGCTTCCCCCTGTGCCCGACCTGAAGCAGATGAATCATACGGCGGGGGACCCCCCCCCCGTCCTGGGACTGGGGACAGATGGCCGTGCAGTTGCCGCAGTTCATGCACGCCGTGATGTCTCCGCCGCCGAACTTCGCGACCTCCCTGTACAACCCGGGTGTGACCCGAACGCCCATCTTCCCCCCTCTACTCCTTCGCCAGCCTGTACCGGTAGTAATCTTCCGCCTTCGGCTTCGGGATCTCCTCGAGGGCGCCGTACCGTCGAAGCGCCATCACCCAGAGCGTCACCTCCCGGTCCGGGCAATCCAGTGCGATCGCGATCTCCGGGATGGTCCTCGGTCCCTCGCGCAGGAGGGACGCGATCTTTTCCTTCATGAGCATCTCGTCCCGCATCACCTCGGCAGGATCCCGTCTCCGTTCGGTCCCCTTCATACGGCCTCCCGAACCAGCGCGTCGATCATCCCCTTCACCTGGGCGTCGGTGCACCCTTCCAGGTCGATCGCCTCCACGGGGCACTCGGGGACGCACCCGCCGCACCCTTTGCAAAGCGCGGGGTGGACGTAGGCGACCTCCTTCTCCCCCTGCCGCACCTTCTCTACCACCCCGTCGTAGGGGCACGTTTTTTCGCACTCCCCGCACCAGGTGCACCGATCCGTGTCGACCTTCGCAATGAGGGGCGGGAGATCGACGTACCCCTTGAGCAGCAGCGCCGCCCCCTTGGAGACCGCCGCCAGGGAGGAGGCCACGCTCTCGGCGAGCGTCTTGGGCCCCTGGGCCGCCCCCGAAATGAAGACGCCGTCGATCAGCGTCTCCACGGGACGCAGTTTCGGGTGGATCTCGTTGAAGAAGCCCCCCGCGTCGATCGGTAGCTTCAGAACGTTGGCGAGCGTCACATTCTCCCGGGGCGCCATCCCCGTGACAAGGACCACGAGGTCCGCCGGGATCCAGACCTCCTCGCCGCCGAGAAGGCCGTCCCGAACCCGGACGAGCAACTCGCCATCCGGCCGCTCCACCACGGGGGGGGCGTCATCCGCGAACCGGAGGAAGACGGACCCTTTCCGCCCCGCCTCCTCGAAGAAAATCTCGTTTTTCCCGTAGGTCCGCATGTCGCGGTACAGGTGGTACTGGTTGACGCCGCCGTCAACCCCGTTGACCAGGAGCGCGGTGTGGACCGCCGCCGTGCAGCAGAACCGGGAACAGTAGAGGTTCGGGTGGGGGTTCTCCTCCGTCACCGCCTGGCGGCTGCCGACGCAGTAGACGTAGACGACGGTTTTTACCTCCCGATCCCCGACCTTGAGTTTCCCCCTCGCGCCGGCGAGAAGTTCCCGGAACTCCGGCAGCGTGACAACACCCGGGAGGCCGTAACCGAACTCGCCCGCCTTCGGGGCGTACGGATCGAACCCCGTGGCGACCACGATCGCCCCGACGTGCAGCGCGATCTCCTCCGCATCGCGAACGCGGACCTTGACGGAAAAATCCCCGATGCATCCGCTTTTACCGACCACCTCGGCGCCCGTGAAAAGGGTGATGTTCTCCCTCTGACGGATCGCCTGATGCAGGGTGGCGATCATCTCCGCCCCTTCGCGGTCGTTGGGAAACATCTTTCCCCAGAGGGGAATACGTCCACCGACCTCCGCGGCACGCTCCACCAGGTACACGGCCAGCCCGATGTCGGCGAGCGCCAGGGCCGCGCGCATTCCCGCGACGCCGGCCCCCACGACCAGCGCGGCGGGGGTCGTCTCGATCCGGAGATCGGTCAGCGGCACGCCGAGCCGGGTCCGCGCGATCCCGGCCCGTACGAGGTGGATCGCCTTCCCGGTGGCCTCTTCCCGCTCGCGCCGGTGCGCCCAGGAACATTGCTCCCGGACATTGACCTGGGTGTACATGTACGGGTTCAACCCGGACCGCTGCGCCATGGCGCGAAAGGTGGTGAGGTGGAGCTTCGGGGAGCAGGAGGCGATCACGATGCCGTCGAGCTTCTCCTCCTGGACGATCCGGATCATCTCCTCCTGGGACGCCTCCGAGCAGGAGAAGAGGAACGTCCTGGCCACGGCGACCCCGGGTTCCTTCTCCGCCGCGGCGCGGATCCTTTCCTCGTCGACGTAGTCGGAGATGTTCCCGCCGCAGTGGCAGATGAACGCCCCGATCCGTTGCCCGCTCACAGCGCCGCCCGCTTTCTCTGGAGAAAGGACGCGACCTGGGTAGCCGCCGCCCCGGAGTGGAGAATCGTGTCGGGGATGTCGCGGATCGCGGAGGCCGTCCCCGCGACGAACACCCCGTCGATGCTGGTCTTCCCCGGCTCGAGGTCCTCGTCGACCTCGCGGACGTACCGGAACGGGTCCGCCGAAAGCAGACCCGGAGGGAACAGCCCGAACGCCTCGGGGTTTGCGGATAGGCCCACCGACAGGACGACGAGGTCGTGCTCCGCCGTGAGCGTCCCCCCGTTTCCGTCGATGTCCTCGTACCGTACTACGAGGTTCCCCTCCCCCGTCTCGTCGATCTTGGCCACTTTCCCCTTCACGAAGCGCACGCCCATCCCCTTCGCCTGCTCGAAGAACTCCTCGTACCCTTTCCCGAAAGCCCGGATGTCGATGTAGTAGATGGTGACATCCGCCAGCGGCAACGCACCCATGAGGAGCTGGGCCTGCTTGATCGAGTACATGCAGCAGACCCGCGAGCAGAGCCGGTTGTCGACGGTGCAGTCGCGGGAGCCGGTACACAGGACGAAAGCGATGTTGGACGGCGCCATCCCGTCCGCGGGGCGCACGACGGCGTTGTACGGCCGGGTGGGGGCGAGGAGCCGGTCCATCTGCATCGCCGTGATCACGTTCGGGAATTCTCCAAAGCCGTATTCGGGCTTCCGCTTCGGGTCGAAGAGCTGAAATCCCGTGGCGACGAGGACGGAGCCGACCTCGAGCGTTTTCCTCTCCTCCCGCATGTCGAAGCGGATGGCTCCGGCGGGGCAGGCCGCCACGCACTGGTGGCACTCCGAGCAGGTCCCGCAATCCAGGCAGCGGCCGGCGCTGTAGCGGGCCTCTTCCTCGGTCATCGTCTTTTCCACTTCCTCCATCGACCGGGAGCGGCCGGCGGCGGGAAGCTCGAGCGGAACGATCGGAACCCGTGACGACGGCGGCACCTCCGCCCGCTCGAGCACCTCCTTGCCGTCCACCGAGGAGAGGCGGGCGTCGAAGGTGATCCCGGACAGGGGGAGGCCCTGCTGCGACCGGTCGATATAGAAGGCGGCGCGCTTCCCCTGCGCGATCGCCTCGATGATCATGGAGGGACCGGTGACGTCGTCGCCGCCGGCGAATACGTTCGGCAGGGAGGTCGAAAGCGTCTCGGGGTCGGCCTGGACCGTCCCGTCCCCGTTCAGAACGAGTTCTCCCGCGAAAGGCCGGGTGCCGGGCCTCAGCCCGACGGCCAGGACCGCGATGTCCGCCGGGCGGGCCGCCTCGGATCCCGCCACGGGAACCGGCCGCCTCCGGCCCCCGGCGTCGGGTTCCCCGAGTTTCATGGACTGCCACTCCACCGCCGTAAGCACCCCGTTCTCCCCGATGAACCGGGTCGGCGCCTTGAGCACGCGCAGTTCCACCCCCTCCTCGAGGGCGGACCGGATCTCGAAGTCGTGGGCCGGCATCTCCGCCCGGCTCCTCCGGTAATAAATGGCCACCCTGGCGGCACCCATGCGAAGGGCCATCCGCGCCGAGTCGATCGCCACGTTTCCGCCGCCGATGACGACCACCCGCTTCCCCGCCATGTCCATCTTCCCGCCGGCGTTGCCGGTCGCGAGCAGCTCCATCGACTCGACGGCGCCCGACAGCTCCCGGCCGGGAACCTTCATCCCCTTCCCTTCCATCGTTCCCACCGCGAGGAACACGGCGTCGAACCCCTGCTCGTTCAGGGAGGCGATGGAATCGACGGTCGTGCCGGTCCGGATCTCCACCCCCAGGGCGGTGACGTTCCGGATGTCCCGGTCCACCAGCTCCTTGGGGAGCCGGAACGGTGGGATCCCGTGGCGCAGCATCCCGCCGGCCTCGGGTCCGCCCTCGAACACCGTGACGCCGTACCCCCTGCGCGCGAGAAAATACGCGGCGGACAACCCCGCCGGGCCGGAGCCGACGACGGCGACGGTTTTTCCGTTCCGCGATTCCGGCGGACCGTACTCGGGCTCGGGGTTCCGCTCATAGTAATAATCGACCATGAACCGCTTGATCCCGCGGATTGGCACCTTCCCCTCGACCTCGTCCCGCGTGCACTGCCCCTCGCACGGCGCGTAGCACGCCCGGCTCAAGGATCCGGGGAGGGGGGCGTCCTCCATGTGCAGGCGGAACGCAGCCTCGTACTTGCCGCTGCGGACTAGGGACACGTACCCGTGCGCCTTTACGCCCGCCGGGCAGGTGGAGTTGCAGGGGGAGGAGCCGGCCCGCTCGATGACCGCTTTCTTCGGGACCGCCTGGGGGAACGCGATGTGGGCGGCCCGCGTTGCGACCAGGCCGGCGTTGAACTTGTCGGGGATCGCCACCGTGCACGCCAGTTCGCAATCCCCGCAGCCGGTGCACGCCGCCGGGTCCACGAAAGTCGGCTTTTTCAGGAGGCGGACCGTGAACGTGCCGTCGTCCTTCCCGACGATCTCCTCCACCTCGCTGTAGGTCAGGACGGTCAGGTTGGGGTGATGCGCGGTGGCGGCCATCTTGGGGGTGGAGATGCAGCTGG